>Ga0208740_1000025_pt1 | contig 66088 bp, 64 predicted proteins | sample CryBogCBE08Jun09_FD_184567 | JGI IMG/M metagenome (GOLD analysis project Ga0208740, IMG submission 184567) | Freshwater microbial communities from Crystal Bog, Wisconsin, USA - CBE08Jun09 (SPAdes) (version 2) | ecosystem: Environmental > Aquatic > Freshwater > Lake | place: Crystal Bog...
GTCAATCTCGTATTCCTTCACGTGAATCGAGGTCAAGACGTCGTCACGAACGAGACGCTCGTTCAAGATGATGGCGTCTTCGTAGTTGTAGCCTTCCCACGGCATGTACGCCACGAGGAGGTTCTTACCCAGGGCCAACTCACCGTTGTGGGTCGACGTACCGTCGGCGAGCATGTCACCCTTGGCGACGCGCTCCCCACCGAAGACGAGGGGCTTCTGGTTGATTGACGTGTCCTGGTTCGAACGACGGAACTTGTTGAGCTTGTACGTCTTCTTCCCCAGTGGGTTGCCCAAACGGTCGCGCTCGTCCTTCTCGTAGGTGATCACAATGCGGTCACCCGAGACTTCCGAAACAACACCGTTGCCTTCAGCGAGGACCACGTCACCGGAGTCCTTGGCGGCGCGCTCTTCCATGCCAGTACCCACGAACGGGGCTTCGGGCATGATCAGCGGCACAGCCTGCTTCTGCATGTTGGCACCCATCAGGGCGCGCTGGGCGTCGTCGTGCTCGACGAAGGGAATCAGGGCGGTGGCGACGGAGATGACCTGCTTGGTCGAAACGTCCATCAACTGGACTTCTTCCGACTTCACGTAGTCAATTTCCGAGGTCGTCGAGGACGACTTGTTCGCGGCACCGACGCGCAGACCCGTACCGGTCGGACCACGACGAACGAGCACGCGCTCGCTCTTGATCTGACCGTTGGCGTCCAGCTCAGTGTTGGCCTGGGCGATAATGAAACGCTCTTCTTCGTCGGCGGTGAAGTACTTGATTTCACCGGTGACGCGGCCGTTTTCGACCACGCGGTAGGGCGTCTCAATGAAGCCGTACTCGTTGATCTGGGCGTAGTTGGCGAGGTAACCAATCAGACCGACGTTCGGGCCTTCGGGGGTCTCGATGGGGCACATACGGCCGTAGTGGGACGAGTGAACGTCTCGCACTTCGAGGCCAGCGCGCTCACGGCTCAAACCACCAGGTCCCAGGGCCGAGAGACGACGCTTGTGCGTCAGACCCGACAATGGGTTGTTCTGGTCCATGAACTGACTGAGCTGGGAGGTCGCGAAGAACTCCTTGATGGCCGACATCACCGGACGGATGTTGATCAGGGTCTGAGGCGCAATGGCCTCGACGTCCTGGGTGTTCATGCGCTCACGCACGACACGCTCCATACGGGTCAGACCGGTACGGAGAGCGTTCTGGATCAATTCACCAACGCTGCGAATGCGGCGGTTGGCGAAGTGGTCCTGGTCGTCGATGCGGTACGTGGTCTCGGCGTTGGTGCGGTTACGAGCCAGGTTCAGCAAGTAGGTCACCGTGGCGAGGACTTCGGCCTTGGACAAGACGTGCAGGTCGGCGTGCGGGGCTTCGAGAACGTCACCGAACAGGGCGGCGTTCTTGGCCACTTCTTCACCGAGCTTGCGGTCGAGCTTGTAACGGCCGACGCGGCTCAGGTCGTAGCGCTTCTCGGAGAAGAAGGCACCCTCGAAGTACTGACGAGCAGCTTCAATGGTCTGCACTTCACCCGGACGGGCGCGACGGTAGATCTCAAGCCAGGCGTTTTCCTGGCTGGCGCGGGCGAAGCTTTCGGGGCTGTCGTCGTAGCCGTACTTGTCCATGTGCTTGACAATTTCGAGGTGCGACTTCTTCGAGTCCGTGTGGTACTGGTCCTCGAGGAGGTCGAACTCTTCCACGAACTTGGCGAAGAAGGCGTCGTCAATCTTGACGTCGAGGGCACGAAGCAGGGTGAAGATCGAAATACGGCGCTTGCGAGCAATGCGCGCACCGGCGTTGGCCGACTTGTTCTTCTTCTCTTCCAGGTCAACCTGGAGCCACTCACCACGGCTGGGGTGGATGGTGCCTTCAAAGGCCACCTTCTCATCCTTACCGGGCTGGAACAGGACACCAGGTGAACGAACCAACTGGCTCACCACGACACGCTCGGTGCCGTTGATGATGAAGGTTCCCTGGTCGGTCATGATGGGGAAGTCGCCCATGAACACGGTCTGTTCCTTGATTTCTCCAGTTTCGGAGTTCAAGAAACGGGCCCGCACAAAGATGGGCTGCGAGTAGGTTGTCGCGCGCTGGCGGCATTCCTCGACCGTAAACTTCGGGGGGTTCTTCAGGTCAATGTCGTCCGGGTCGAAGCTGAGTTCGAGGGACAAGCGACCAGTGAAGTCCGAAATTGGCGACAGCGATTCGAAGGCGTCACGGAGACCCTCCTTCATGAAGAGCTCGAAGCTCTTCCGCTGGATTTCGAGGAGGTCGGGCAAGGGGTGTGCTTCACCCAATGCCGAGAAGTTAAAGCGCTCCGGGCTAGTGGACCGAGACGTCAACGGTCTATCCTCCGTGTTTATGGGTGGCTACTACAGGTTGTTCCGCACACCAGAGAAAAACCTCGTCAGGGGATGACAAAGTGAGACACAGGGGCGCGGTCTTTCGACACTACTACTATTCGGGCACTACGTGCAAATACCGCCCAAATCTGCTAAAAGCGGGCGGCTTGATTCGTTTGGTGCTCTCCTAGCCTAAATGGCGGAGTGATGCTGCCGTGCGGGACGTCGACGTCACTCTCCCGAGTGGGCATCCAGGGCGGGACACGGGGCCTGTACGAACCAACCTTGCGGGGTGGTCGGCACGTTGATCACGGCAATCGCGGGCTTTCCGTGGCACCATCCGGTCGCTTGGCCCAGGGCGTGGGGCCACGCCACGCGCGGCGTCCGCAGCGGGGTGGCCTGCTCGTTCGGGTACCACGAGTACGCCACCACGACAAAAACCGCCACCATAAGTGGCAGCAACCACCGAATCCGCTCCACCACGGTTTGCGCGGCCAGCATCACGGCGCCGACGAACAGCATGAGCGGTACCACGCTGTAGCGGGCGCCCGTCGACAAAATGCTCCACCAGGGCAGGTGAGCCAGGGCAAAACCCCGAAGTTCAAGGGTGAGGGAGAAAAATCCGACGCTCGCGACGAGAAAGGCGATGGCCACGACTGACCGCTTGGTAGGCACCAGCGCCGCCATGACGAGAGTGAGTACTACGGCGAGAGCGAAGGTGCGGTCTCCCATCACGAAGTGCCACTTGAGGTAGGCGTTCGTTGTCTGCGTCCATCCACCAAAGGAACCAAAGGCCACGCGCAGGCCATAGAGATGGAGGAGGTCGGAAATCGACGGGGCCGGATCGTTTCGGTAGTGGTGAACTGACAGCGAGGCGACGAGGGAGAGTTGGTACCAACAGCCCAGCGCCGCCGCTACCACGAGAGCCCACTGAAATCGATCGCGCCAGACCCACAAGCGCCACAGCACCAACGGCAGGGCGAGTGTGGCGAGCGGCGAGCACCCAATCGCTCCGAGCACGATGGCAACCGACAACACGCGGCCCGACCAGTGGCGCGGCCGCCACAACACCGTCCAGATGAGTGCACTCATCATGTACCACTGCAGATTGGCCAAATTCGTGAGATTCTCGACTCCCGTGATGGGCATGCCCAGCAGAGTGGCCCCCATCGCGAGGCGCAGAGTCCACGACGGTATGAGAGAACGACTGGCTCGGGCCACCACCACCGCGCACAAGGCGGCCACCGCCGCGGCCTCGCCACACACCAAGACGGCGGCGTCGCGCAAGGGGAACAGGCTGTTTACCGCGGTAAACAAGCGAGGCAGTAGGTGTCCGTACCCGTTGTAGCTCGTAAAGAAGGCGCGCCACGTCCCGAGGCTCAATTGCTGGGTCAGGAATACTCGGCCGTCTTCCGCCCACAGACTGGTCCATCCCCGAACGCTGCTCACCCGCCAGAGTTCGAATGCGGTGCCCGCACTCCACAGCAGCCACCAGGTCCACCAGGACTCGAAACGTGACGGCGGTGGGTCAGTCAACAGAGCCGTCGGTCGAAGCCGCTGCCACCACCGCGACGGCGGGGACGACGGTGACGTCACCGGGTCGTCGTCAATCACGTCATCGATAGTGGGGGCTAACACTCGTCAATCGTAATTCACTCCCCCACCAGAGTGCCAGAGCGGTTAAATAACAACGCCCCCGCATCGTCGACCAACGTCGACAATGCGGGGGCGTTGCAGGTACTTACTTGAGTTCGACGGTAGCGCCGGCGGCCTCGAGGGCAGCCTTCGCCTTATCGGCGTCAGCCTTCGACACCTTCTCCAGAACGGGCTTCGGGGCGCCGTCCACGAGGTCCTTGGCTTCCTTGAGGCCCAGGTTCGTCAACGCACGGACTTCCTTGATGACGCCGATCTTCTTGTCGCCACCGCTCACGAGGATGACGTCGAAGTCGCTCTTCTCTTCCTCGGCTTCAGCAGCGCCGCCGCCACCGGCGGCAGGGGCTGCAGCCACTGCGACAGGAGCCGCAGCGGTCACGCCGAACTTCTCTTCGAACTCCTTGAGGAGTTCGCTCAACTCGATAACCGACAGCTCAGCGATGCCGTCGAGAATCTGCTCCTTGGTCAATGATCCAGCCATGGTGCTTCCTTTCTTCTATTCGTTTCGGTACTGCGTGGGTTTGGTTATTCGGCCGGTTCGCTCGCGACGTCCTCGGACGTCTCGGTGGTTTCAGCCTCGGCGTCGGCCGCAGGGGCCTCCGCGTCAACTGCGACCTCCGCGACATCTGCCGCGGCGTCGTCGCTCGCTGCCGAAGCAGCTTCCTCGACCCCGGCCGGAGTCTCGGCGGCCGACTCGGTCTCGTCGGACGAAGCCGTGGCTACAGAGCCACCCTTCGACTCGAGGAGGGCCGAGAGGCCGTAGGCGAGGTTTTGCGGGACAGCCTTGAGCAGGCTGGCCATGGTGCGCATTGGCGAAGCCAAGGCACCGGCGAACTGAGCGAGGAGCACCTCGCGTGGTGGGAGGTCGGCGAGAGCGGCGATGTCCTTGGCGCTGAGCGCCTTGCCGTCCATCACGCCACCCTTCAAGATGAGCTTGGGGCTCGCCTTGGTGAGGTCACGAAGGGCCTTGGCAACTGCCGACACGTCACCTTCAACGAAGGCGATGGCCGTCGGTCCCTCGAGGAATGCGGTCATCGGCTCGACGTCCGTGCCTTCGATGGCGCGACGTACGAGCGTGTTCTTGAACACCTTGTAGTCAGCACCCAGGGTGCGCAGCTGGCGACGGATACCGGAGATTTCCGCCACGGTCAAGCCACGGTATTCCGTGACGACTGCGGTCGTGGTCGACGAGACCTTGGCCTTTACTTCGTCGATCGTCGCGACCTTCGCGGTATTGATCTTCATATGGACTCCTTCACCGGATGCCGCCCGATACGGGCCTCCAACATCCAGAAGCGAGCTCCATAGAGAACTCGAATTCCTCGTCAGGCTGATCAGTGATCACTTAGGTGAGCGAACCCACACCGGATGTCTTCGGCATTCTTAAAAAACTGTGTGCACAGATTCGTGCGTGGGAGCCACTGTAGTAGCCCCCGAGGGGTACGTCAAAATCGTTAGGCCGAGACCAAGACTTCGTCGAGGTCACGGGTGTGCTGGGGGTCAATCTTGACGCCCACGCCCATGGTCGAGGAAACAGTGATGCTCAAGAGGTAGCGACCCTTGGCACTGGCTGGCTTCACACGCACGAGTTCGTCAATGACGGCGTGCACGTTGCGGGCCAGGTCGTCACGGCTGAAGCTGACCTTACCGACGCGCAACTGCACGTTACCGATCTTGTCGGTGCGGTACTCGACGCGGCCACCCTTGAACTCACCGACAGCTTTCGCTACGTCCATGGTCACGGTACCGGTCTTCGGGTTTGGCATCAAACCACGCGGACCAAGGACGCGGCCGAGGCCACCGACCTTACCCATCATGTCGGGCGTCGCAATGGCGATGTCGAAGTCGAGGAAACCACCGGCGACCTTCTCTACGAGGTCGTCAGCACCGACGAAGTCGGCGCCAGCGTCACGCGCGGCCTGCGCGAACTCACCAGCGGCGAAGACGGCAATGCGGTTGGTCTTACCGGTACCGGCGGGCAGGGAGATAGTGCCACGCACAATCTGCTCCGCCTTACGGGGGTCGACGCCCAAACGGACGGCCAGTTCGACGGTCTCGTCGAACTTCGCGGTGGCGAGGGCCTTGACCTTGTCGAGGGCCTCGTTGACTGTCACGAGCTGCTCGCGGTTGACCTGAGCCAACGCGTTGATGTACTTCTTACCGTGCTTCATGATTCCTTCTCCTAGCCCGCAACCGCGATGCCCATGGAGCGTGCGGTGCCAGCAATCTGCAACTTGGCCTGCTCGAGGTCGTCAGTGTTGAGGTCCTTGATTTTGATGTTGGCGATCTCTTCGACCTGCGCCATCGACACGGTGGCGACGGTCTCACGACCGGCAATCTTGGCGCCCTTGTCAATACCCGCGGCCTGGCGCAACAGCACCGGCGTGGGAGGGGTCTTCAAGACGAAGGTGAATGAACGGTCGTCGTAGATGGAAATTTCGACCGGAATAACGGTGCCCTTCTGGGCCTCGGTGGCTGCGTTGTACTGCTTGCAGAATTCCATGGTCTGAATACCGTGCGGTCCAAGGGCAGTACCAACCGGCGGGGCCGGGGTAGCGCCACCCGCAGGCAACTGAATCTTGACTACGGCTGTGATCTTCTTCGCCATTGTGTGTCTCCTTACGTCCTAAAGCTTCGTGATCTGGTTGAACTCGAGTTCGACCGGCGTCTCGCGACCAAAAATGTCCACGAGCACCTTGACCTTGAGCTGGTCTTCGTTAATCTCAGCCACGTGACCCGAGAAGGTCGCGAACGGACCAGTCTTGATCTGTACCGTGTCGTTGATTTCGAATTCGTGCGTGGCCACACGACGCTTGGCCACTGGCTGCTCCACGCCTTCGACGTGGGGGCGAATGATGTTGTCGACCTCACGGCGCGTCAGCGCGGTGGGGCGTGTCTTTTCGGAGCCAACGAAACCAGTGACGCCGGGCGTTGAGCCGATGACGTAGAAGATTTCGGGGTCCGGCTCACAACGAATCAGGAGGTAGCTCGGGAACATCTTCTTGCTGACGATGGCCTTCTTGCCGTTCTTGAATTCAGTGACGTCCTCTTCGGGCACGTAGATTTCGTAAATTGCGTCCTGGAGTTCGCGGCTCTTCACAATGTTGTTGAGCGAGGAGATGACCTTCTGCTCGTGACCAGCGAAAGTGTGGATGATGTACCAACGACCTGGGCGGTCAAAGGCGCTCTCCACGATGGGGGTCTCGTCGAGACCGTCTTCCAGAATCAGGACGTCATTGACCTCGACGGCGTCGTCGTTTTGGTGGTCCATGGTGGTGTCAATCTCGCTCATAGCAGCCTTACTTCTGGAACAGGAACGTAACGAACCTGGAGAATTCGTAGCTCAAGACGTAGATCAAGCCAGTCATGAAGACCAGCACGCCGAGAACAATCTGGGTGTAGTTCTTTGTTTCGTTACGCTTCGGCCAGGCGACCTGGCGAAGCTCTTCACGAACCTCTTGAAAAAATTCGGATGGCGACGTACGAGGGCGGCGGCGGCGAACGTCTTGCGCCGTGGCGCGACGGGACACGGTGCCGTCGGCGTTTACCTGGCCCTGTCGCTGCATCATGCGCTTCTGTTCGCGGTTCATTTCAATCTTTCGTAACGTCTCGTACTTCGTACTTCTGCCGAGCAGGGCAGGAGGGACTCGAACCCCCAACCACCGGTTTTGGAGACCGGTGCTCTACCAATTGAGCCACTGCCCTCGGTTGATTCGACGTGAGATTCCACGCCTCCTCGTAAGGAAGAAATAGCCTACCACCCCGAGCGGGGATGGTTCTAGCGAGTTTCCTTGTGGGACGTGTGACGACGCTCCCACTGGCAATACTTCTTCATCTCGATGCGCTCGCGGTCGTTGACCTTGTTCTTCATCGTGATGTAGTTACGGCGCTTGCACTCCTCGCAGGCCAAAATCACCTGCACGCGCTTTTCGTTCTTCGCCATCTCGTTCTCTCCTCATTGCCGGTACTGCAACTGCCTTCACCCCGTGGGGCTGCCTGGTAGCGGCGGCGGGAGTCGAACCCGCGACACCACGATTATGAGCCGTGTGCTCTAACCACCTGAGCTACGCCGCCTGGCGAGCCCTCTGTCGGGATTGAACCGACGACCCCTTCCTTACCATGGAAGTGCTCTACCACTGAGCTAAGAGGGCGTACGTGTCAAAAGACACGGCTTCTGAGTGTACTCCGAAACACCTCCCCGTTTCCAGCCCGACTGCACTAGCCTTTAACCATGAGGACGCGCATCGCTGATCGTGCCGACGCCAGCGCGTTAATGGCCATCTACAACCCCGAAGTGCTGGAGTCGGACATTACCTCCGACATCGTGCCAAGAACCCTTGCTGAGCAAGAGCAGTGGATTAGTGACCACCAGACTTCCCACCCCTGCATTGTGGCCATTAACGACGTTGATCAGGTTGGCGAGATCGGTGCCTTCGGTGACCGCATCCTCGGCTACGCCCTTCTCTCCCCCTTTCGTCCTCGGGCGGCCTACAACACCACCGTCGAAAACTCCGTCTACGTCCATCGCGACGCCCGTGGTCGTGGCGTGGGCGAACTGCTCCTTCGAGATCTCATTACCGTGGCCACCCAGTCGGGCTACCACTCCCTCATCGCCCGCATCGTGAGTGAGAATGCTGGCAGTATTGCGCTGCACGAAAAGGTGGGCTTCACGCTGGTCGGGACGGAGCGTGAGGTGGGGCGCAAGCACGGTCGCTGGCTCGATGTTGTCGAGTACCAGTACGTGATCGAAAACTAACTGGTCACCAGGTCGTCGACCCGCTCGGGCCACGACCACTGCGTCCAGCGACCCATCGGCACTGCCACCACCGCCCCGAGTATGGCCACACCGCCGGCCACCACGAACAAGTTGGCGTGGGCTAATCCCGCAATCAACAGGTGGCCGCCGGGTAGGCCAATAAACGGTCCGACCACGGTGAGCGCGAAGAGCCAGAAGTGCTCACGACCGCGGTAACTCGCGGCGAGCAGGACGATGCCCCAGGCCAAGTACCACGGCTGCACCACCGGCCCGAGAAGGACGATGACCAGCAGGGCCACCGCCAGCGAGCGCACCCAGCCACGCCGATCACTGCGCCACAGGAGATAGCCCGAGAGGGCGAGCGCGACGAGAAAGCCGAGTAGTCGCGTAACAGAGAGCAGGTGTGTCAGATTCGTGGTCACCCCAGCACTCCTCAACCAGACGTGCGCCAGGAGCCCCAAGCCGGTCGCGGGGGCGGCCCACGATCGCACGCTGCCGTTGCTCGTGAGGTTGTTGACCCAGCCGAAACCGAAGCCGGCAATCCACGTCCACAGTCCGAGCACCGCGACACCAACGGCTCCCGCAGTCGCCAGTGGTCGCAGTCGGTCTCGCCACGGCGTCCCGGCGCCTGGCCAGTTCCACGCGACGAAGATGAGCGCGAGAGCGGCGGGTGCCTTCACCGCCGCTGCGGTAGCGATACATGCCGACGCCCACCAGAGTCGTCGGCGCATGGCCAGGGCCACCCCCAGCGTGAGCAGTGCCGCCATGAGCGCATCATTGTGCGCACCGCCGACCAGCGTGAGCAGCGTGAGTGGATTGAGCGCCCCGAGAACGAAGGCTTCACTCGGATCACGACGGAGTGCCATGGCGAGCAACCGGATGGCGTAGCCGAGGAGGACCACCGCGGCGAGTTCCAGGAGGCGAAGGCCCACCACCGTCGCCAGTTCGTTGTGCTGCGCCACGCGGTTTAGTGCGCCGTCAACCCAGAGAAAGAAGGGGCCGTACGGCGCTGGCACATTGCCCCACCGAGGATCAACGGGTGCGACAAACGGCCCCGAGCCCAGGGTAAAGGGGCCGTAGAGATAGGGACTCAAGTGATGCGCCACCATTTCGCCCTGGGCGGCGTAGCTAAAGACGTCACGAGACATCAGTGGCGGCGCGATGACCATCGGCGTTACCCAGAGGGCGAAGACCCTCCACAAGGTTGTCGCCGGCGCCCCGGCATGAAGCTTGACAATTTCGGCCAGTCGTAACCACACGCGAGTGAAGAGCACTATGCCGCCGTACGTCAATACGACCGAGAGCAGCAGGGTGGTTTGACTCGGTGGCGGACTCGGGGACGTCGTCGGCTCACCGAAAAACCACGTACCCGTCATATTGAGCTTGTACGGCGTATCGGTAAAGGAACCTCCGACGAGCACCATCACCATGGCGAGAAAGCCGAGCATGGCCGGCACGCCAAGGAAGCCCCACCCCTCAAAGGGGCCCGGCGTAAAACGCCCGAGGGGGGTATACCGACGCTGCAGAAAGACGACCGTCGCCTCAAAGAAGGTCGCCACGTGCTCGTAGGCGTTACGCACGCCACGGAACATAGAGCGCAGTACTGGCACGCCGACACCTTTCATCGTCCCGACGCCGACTGACGTCGGGACGTGGACAATTCAGCGTACTGAATTGTCCGTGGTGGGCCAGGAGGGATTTGAACCCCCGTAGGCAAAGCCGTCTGGTTTACAGCCAGATCCCATTGGCCGCTCGGGCACTGACCCGTGGAAGAGCCTACAGCCTGTGACACACACAGTTCCAACCGACTGCCCTACGATTGAGGCATGCCAACATTTGACATCGTCTCCGAAATCGACATGCAGGAAGTTCGTAACGCCGTGGACCAGGCCAATCGTGAGGCCTCCACCCGTTTTGACTTCAAGGACACCGACGCCCTGATTGAGTTCACCGAAAAAGAACTCACCCTCAGCGCCAATACCGAGGACCGCGTTCGCGCCCTCTACGACCTCCTGCAAGAGAAGCTCGTCAAGCGTTCCGTCTCACTCAAGACCCTCGACCCCGGCAAGATCGAGGCGGCCTCGGGTGGCAGTGGTCGTCAGAAGGTTGCGCTCAAGGCGGGTCTCACACAAGAGCTGGGGAAGAAAATCAACAAGATCATCAAGGAGCTGAACTTGAAGGGCGTGAGCTCATCGATTCAGGGTGATCAAGTGCGCGTCACCGGTAAGCAGCGCGATGACCTTCAGGGTGTCATCAGTCACTTCAAGAACAACGAGTTCGAAGTGCCACTGCAGTTCATCAACTTCCGCGACTAGGCGTTGCGCTCTTCCGCGGTGAGGTGCTCGTCGTAGGCGGCAATCGGCGTGGTGTGAAAAATCCGGTTGAACAATATGAGTTTGAGTACCCAGAACACGGCGAAACTAATCAAGTTGACGACGCCGACAAAGACCGTGTTGGCGAGGTGGGACCAGTGGTTGGCGTACACCAGATGACGGCAGTAGGCCGCGAACACCAGTGACAAGAGCAACCCCAGTACGTTGAGCACGGTGTAGGGGATCACTTCGTTACGCCAGTGACTCGCCCCCGTCTTTCCCCACACCCACCGTCGGTGGAGGTAGTAGGCCGGAGGCATCGCTGCGAGGTTGCCAATGGCCGTCGCCCACACTGGCGAGTGAGTGCCATTGAGTCCGTACGCCAAGAGAATCACCGTCGACGAAATGGCCGTCGTAATCACGGAGCTCATGGCGAAGCGGACGATTTTCTTCCCCTGGTGCGTCCGTGTCCAGTCGCGTACTTCAGCGAGTCGGTTGAACACGAGAGACCTTCACTGGGCGATCGAACTAGAGACCCGCGTGCTCTTCAGCACTCAGGTGTTCGTCGATGTCGTGCAATTTGTCGGTCTTGAAAATCCTGTTGAAGACGAGCATCTTGAGCACCCAGAAAATCGCGAAGCTCACCAGGTTGACGAAGGCGACGAGGCCGGTGTCGATCAGGTGCGACAGGTGATGGGTGTGAATGATGTGCTTGGTAAGCAGGGCCCCCAACATGGAGAAGCTGATGCCGGTAATCGACATGCTCCAGTAGGGAATGACTTCCTTGCGCCAGTGACTGGACCCCGTCTTCTTCCAAGCCCAGCGGCGGTTCAGATGGTAGGAGGGAATAGTCCCGAGCAGGTTAGCCACCAGCGTCGCCATTACGACGCCGGCGATGAGGTGAAAGCCGTACGTGATGAAAATGACAATTTGCGAAAAAATGGTGGTGTAAACCGAACCCAATGTATAGCGAATGAGTTTCTTGCCCTCGTGGGTCTTGGACCAATCAACGAGTTCGCGGTAACTACGAGGCACTCACCAACTGTAGTTCGTGCCTCGAACCCGAGGGGCACCACGGGTCATCTGGTTCTTCGTGCTAACAATGACCACACGCGAACAATGAGGTGACGGCCATGAATATCAGCGAACTGTGTGACGACTACGCCGAGGCGACCGAGGAATTTCTTCGAGCGGCGGCCGTCGCCGCGGCCCAGCCGGAGCGACTCGATCGTCACGTCGAGGGCGGATGGTCCGCCCGCCAGGTGATTCATCACGTTGCCGATTCAGAAACCCAATCGGGCATTCGACTGCGCCGACTCCTCGCCGAGCCCGCGGGCAGCCTTATTCAGGGCTACGACGAAGACACGTGGTCACGAACGCCATCGCTCGGGTACGAGGAACTGCCCATTGAACTCCCGCTGGCCGTCATTCGCGCTGTTCGAGCGGCCACGCTGGCCGTCCTTCGCCGACTCGATGCCACCGACCTCACCCGCCACGGGGAGCACAGCGAGTCGGGTCGCTACGACGTCGCCGAGTGGTGCGAGATTTACCGCAACCACCCCCGGTATCACGCGCAGCAGCTGCTGGAGGCGCTGGAGGCCTAGCCCCGCTGGTCCATCGGTACGTAGTCGCGGATCTCCGGACCCACATAGAGCTGACGGGGTCGGGCAATCTTGGCGTCCTGCGAGAGCAGTTCCTGGAAGTGGGCCAACCAGCCCGAGACGCGAGGAATGGCGAAGAGGACCGTGAACATCTCAATGGGGAAACCCATGGCCTGGTAGATCAATCCCGAGTAGAAGTCCACGTTCGGGTACAGGCGACGAGAGATGAAGTACTCGTCCTGCAAGGCGACTTCCTCGAGCGCGAGGGCAATGTCCAGCAACGGGTTCTTGCCCGTGACGGCGAATACGTCCTCGGCGGTCTTCTTGATGATCTGCGCGCGGGGGTCAAAGTTCTTGTAGACCCGGTGACCGAAGCCTTCGAGCTTGGTCTCACCGCGCTTGACCGTTTCGATGTAGGCGGGAATGTTCTCGAGGGACCCGATGCGGTTCAGCATCTTCAGTACGGCCTCGTTGGCCCCACCGTGGCGTGGTCCGTACAGGGCGGCGGTCGCAGCGGCGGTGGCGACGTAGGGGTCACCGTGGGCTGATCCCACGGTCCGCATCGCCGTCGTGCCACAGTTCTGTTCGTGGTCGGCGTGCAGGATGAACAAAATGTCGAGGGCCCGAGCCAACACCGGGTGGGCCTCGTAGCGGGGTTCCGCCACCTTCCACATCATCGAGAGGAAGTTCTCGCTGTAGCTGAGGTTGTTGTCGGGGTAGACGAAGGGCATGCCGACGGAGTAGCGGTGAGCGGCGGCGGCCAGCGTGGGCATCTTGCCAATCAGACGCACGGCCTGCTTGTGCATCACCTCAGGATCGTTGATGCGCTTGGCTTCTTTGTAGTACGTCGACAGGGCCGCGATGGACGAGACCAGCATGCCCATGGGGTGGGCGTCGTAGTTGAAAGCGTCGAGAAAACGCTTCCGCATGTTTTCGTGGATGTAGGTGTGGTACGTGATCTCGGTGGACCACTTCTCACTCTGCTCCTTGGTGGGCAACTCACCGTGGTTCAGCAAGTAGGCGACTTCGAGGTAGGTGGACTTCTCCGCCAACTGCTCAATGGGGTACCCGCGGTAGCGGAGGATGCCCGCGTCGCCGTCAAGGTAGGTGATGGAGGACTTCGCCGTCGCCGTGGCCATAAATCCCGGGTCGTAGAACCAGATACCGGGCGCCACCTTCGCGAATTCTGAGGCAGCGATACCGCCGTGCTCAATAGGGATTTCTCGGCTCTCACCAGTGCGATTATTCGTAACGGTTATCGAGTCGGACACGATTCCTCATTTCAGCAGGGGGGATTACCCCATCGTAGCGAACCGTCAAAGCTCTGCGACTGTGAATTTTTCACGCCTAGCCCGCCGGAATGGTAAAGCCGGGCGCCACGTTGACACGGTACGTGCGCACCGTGGTGTGATGTGGCGTTGGCGGGGCTCCCGTCACCACAATCCGGAGGGTCGCCCGCTCGCCACTCAGCGGTGTGAACGTCAGATTGCTGAACGCGAACGCCCGACGCGGACCCAACGTGGCTGAGGCTCGTCGCGTCGTCGTCAGACCGGTACTCGAGACCAAGGTTGCCGTCACCGTGGCCGGCTGGTCAGCGAAGCTGCCATTTAAGACACTCACTCCAATAACGAGCGGTGACGTGCCCACAATCTCGAGCGTGCCCGGTGGCGAGGGGAATGGGGCTGGGGAGACCGACACGGCGGCGATAGCGAGGGATCGTGCCAGTTGTAGCGACGGTGTCCGCACCATCTGCTCACTTAACGCTTGGACGTCCAGCAACCCGGTGAAATCACTAAATGGGGTGAGTGTGACGTGGCCCGGTTCGTGCGCGAGCACCGAGGTGAGCGCATTCCACTGCCCCGTCGTCGTACGAAGAACAATGGTCGCTTGGCGCTGGCTCATCGTTGGCCCCGTGGGCCACGGCAACGACAGGGTGGTGGCAACGTTGCGCAGTACCGCCCCGTAGGCCCGGGCGCGGGCCTGGCAGAAGGTAGCTAACTTGTCGTTCACGTCGGCGTGAAGGACCGGATTGCGCAGTTGTGACGCCTGCGCCGGTAGGACCCGCACGGTGTCGTACAGCGTCGTCATCTGCGCCGAAAGTTGTGCCCGGTTGAACTGCGCCCCGCGGACCAGGAGTGCCGTGAGCGAGGAGTCGATCGTATTTTCCTCGCCGATAATCACCGCACTCAACGCGCCAAAACTGAGGTTCTCGCTTCGCACCGCCCGAGGGTCACTGTGCGCACTTCGCGAAACGTCGCGGGCAAAGATCAACACGAGGAACGACGCGATGACCGCGCTCGTCCACAGGATTGATTGCCGACGTCGGCGAGTTCGTTTACGAGCCACGCCCCCAAGTCTTACTCACTGGGCTCGTCGCCTGCCTCCAGCTGCCCAATGGGCACAACGTCGTCGTCCACGTCCAGTACGCCAGCGAGGTCCGACCCCGTCGTCGAGGGACCAATAGCCCACTTGGTGGCGTTGAGGCTGCGCGTTGCTGCGGACACGTCGCCCATCTCGGGCATCGGTTTCGTGTTCACACCCACGCCCAGCTTTTGCATGCGTCGCGCCGCGGGAATCAGACGTCCTTCAACCGACGCCACCATCGAGTTGTAGTTGCCCACCGCCTTGTCGAGAGAGCTACCCATGGCCACGATCGGCGTGGCCACGAGGCGAATGAGGTCGGGTAACTTCGATGCTTCATCCAGAATCTTCTCGACGTTCGCCAGCCGCTCGTGTTCACGAAGGACGAGGTGCGCCGACCAGAGCAAGGCCATCAGATTGGTTGGCCCCGCGATCAGGACGCCCTGCTGCACCGCAAAGTCGTACAGCGTCGGGTCCGCATCAAAGGCGGCCGACAGCGCCGCGTCACTCGGCACGAAGCACACGGTATATTTCGGGGCACCGGACTCATTCGCCCAATACGACTTTCCGGCCAGTTCTCGCACGTGACCGCGCAGCGCGGTGGCGTGTTCGCGTCGATACTGTGTAATCTCCGCGAGGTCCGTGGCGGCTAGCGATTGTTCGAAGGCCGCGAAGGGGAACTTGGCGTCAATGAACACGTGCGTGTCATTCGGCAGATGCACAATGCAGTCGGGACGTCGACCAACGCCGCTGTCGGCGGTGCTGGTTGATTGGAGCGAGAAGTCCACGCCATTCTTGAGACCCGACGCCTCGAGCACATTGGCCAACTGCACCTCGCCCCATCGACCGCGATGATCACTACGACCGAGCAATTGATTGAGCCGCTTGACCTCCGCCTGCGCCGTGAGCTGCGTCTCCAGCAGCGAATTTGTTCGTTCGCGAACTTCGGCCAGCGCTTCGACGTGTTGCTTGTCAAAAGCGACCAAACTGGCCTCGTAGTCGCGAAGCAGCGTCTGAATGGGGTCAAGGTTGGCTTTCAGCGTCTGGTCCCGAGCCACCGCGACGTCTTCCTGGTGCTTTTCAAAGCGTTGGACGGTTTGCTCCAGGACTCGGTTGGAGGTGGACTCAAAGGTCGCATCAAGATTGGCGATCACGCGCTCACGTTCGCTTCGCTCAAAGACCACGTCCTCCTGCGCTTTCGTCAAGAGCTGTTCGGCCACCGTGGCGCGGGCCACTGCGTCGGCGCGATCGTTGCGCAGGGTCGCGACCTCACTGCGCACGCCAGGCTGTGCGAGCACCCATCCGACGACGCCACCAAGGACGAGACCTACCGCGAGCATGAAGAGAACCATTGCTCCACCTTTCTTCCACGCCGAGGGTAAATGATCGCTGTGACACGAGGAGTAGTGTCGCTATATGTTCCGACTTTTCTCCACGTCGACCTCAGAGAGTGGTCCTCACGCACTCCCGCCGGAAATGGCCCAAAAGGTAGTGCACGTCTTTGCACTGGTGGGTGAAGCCATCGCCGGTGCCACCCACGCCCTTCTCGCCGGCGACCGGGAACTCGCCAAACGAGTCGTTGATCAAGACGTCGTCATTGACGGCGAGGTGAATGAACTCGTCGCCTTCGCCGAGAGCGAACTGATGACCAACCACCACCTCACGAACGAGCACCGCCAAATCTTGCTCACTCTTTTGCGCACGATGCCCGAAGTCGAGCGCAACGGCGACCTCGCGGAACACATTGCCCGACGGGCCGCCCGCGGCCTGGGGAGCGAAATGACCCCCCGCAGTCGGGGGCTCGTTGAGCGGATGGGTGAAGTCGCGGCCGAAATCTGGCGTGAGGCGACTGACGTCATTGTCGACGGCAAACTCGAAGCGGCTGGGGCAATCGAAGACGTCGACGATGAGCTCGACGACCTTCACGTCTCGCTGACGGCCGAACTGACGTCCGGCTCGATGCCGGTACCAGTAGCCGTGGAGCTCGCCCTCCTCGCGCGCTTTTACGAACGATTCGGCGACCACTGCGTCAACCTGGCCCGGCGCCAAGTCGGGCGTTACGGCGGCGACTGAACTACGCCAGCAGGAGTTCGGCGATCTGCACGGCGTTGAGGGCCGCACCCTTGCGCAAGTTGTCGTTACTCATGAACATGGAGAGTCCATTCGCGACGGTTTCAGCGCGGCGCACGCGACCGACGTACGTCGGGTCGTTACCCGCTGACAGGCGTGGCGTCGGAAGGTCGTGCACGACGACGCCAGGGGCGTCGGCGAGCAAGGCCAGCGCCTCTTCCACGGTGAGCCCCCGGGCAAAGCCGGCGGTGATGGCCAACGAGTGGCCAGTAAAGACGGGAACGCGGACGCAGGTGGCGTCGACGAGGAGGCCGGGAATATCGAGAATCTTGCGAGACTCAAAGCGCAACTTCTGCTCTTCTCCGGTCTCGAGCGAACCGTCATCGACGATTGATCCCGCCATCGGTACGACGTTGTGAGCGATTGCGGCGGGGAAATTAGCCCCGCGCGCCATCGACACGGCGTCACCGTGGAAGGTCAGCTCACGAATATCGCTGTCGAGGGAGCTCGTCACCTGTCCGGCGAGTTCCTCAACACCGTCACGACCAGCGCCACTAACGGCCTGGTACGTCGAGACCACGAGCCGTTCGAGACCCGCGGCCTCGTGTAGCGGACGGAGCACGGGCATCGCCGCCATGGTGGTGCAGTTGGGGTTCGCGATAATGCCCTTTGGCCGGTGCTGGGCCGCGAGGGGATTGACCTCCGCTACCACGAGCGGAACGTCCGGATCCATACGCCACGCGGAGGAGTTATCGATAACGACCGCGCCCGCCGCGGCAATGCGAGGGGCGAGTGCCTTTGATGAGGTGGCACCCGAGGACATCAGGGCGACATCGATACCAGTAAAGTCCGCCATCGCTGCGTCCTCGACCACAATCTCCTGATTGCCCCAGGGCAAGACGCTGCCGGCCGATCGAGCCGAACCGAAGTACCGCATCTGGTCGACGGGAAATCCGCGCTCGGCGAGGATTGCCCGCATAACGGTGCCGACCTGACCGGAGGCACCCACAATGGCCACGCGCATAACGACTCCCCTACGCCGCGTCGAGGCCGAAGGCGGTGTGCAGAATGCGCACGGCCTCGGCCACCTTGTCGGCACTCACGACACACGAGATGCGGATCGAGCTTGTCGAGATCATTTCGATGTTGATGCCGTTGCTCGACAAGGTCTCGAACATTTGCGCCGTGACGCCGGGGCTCGACTTCATGCCAGCACCAATGATCGAGACCCGACCAATGTGGGCATCGGTCGTGACTGAAGTAGCCCCGATACTCGTTTTGACCTCGTTACAGATGGCCGTAGCGGCGTCCAAGTCCGTCATGGCCACGGTGAATGAGATAGCCGTTAGGCCATTGGTACCGGTGTTCTGCACAATCATGTCGACGTTGATGCTGGCGTCGGCCAGAGCACGGAACAGTTGGGCCGCCACACCGGGACGGTCGGGCACGCCATCGATGGTCAACTTCGCCTCGGACGAATCGTCGGTAACGGCAGTGACAATCGCTTCTTCCATAGTGGGGTCCTCCTCCACAATCCAGGTTCCTGGTTCCCAGGTGAAACTCGAGCGAACGTGCAAGGGCACGCCGTGACGACGGGCGAACTCCACCGAGCGCAACATCAGTACGCGACCACCGGTGGCGGCCATTTCCATCATTTCGTCGAAGGACACCTTCGCCAGACGGCGGGCCTTCGAGACCACACGAGGGTCCGCACTAAAGACACCCGTGACGTCGGTGTAAATCTCGCAGGAGTCGGCGCCAAGCGCGGCAGCCAGGGCCACCGCGGTAACGTCGGAACCGCCACGGCCCAACGTCGTTATGTCCTTGTCGGTCGAAATCCCTTGAAAGCCCGCAACGACCGGCACCTGTCCGGCGGCAATCGCCTCACGAATTCGGTCGGGACGCATTTCGAGAATTTTGGCGCGCGTGTGGTCGGTGTCAGTAATGATGCCCGCCTGCGATCCAGTGAACGAGGCCGATTGGACGCCACGAGCCTCAAGCGCCATCGACACGAGGGCCATGGAGATTCGTTCACCCGCCGTGAGCAACATGTCGAGTTCGCGTGGGGGCCGCGTTGGCGAGACGTCGTCAGCGAGGCGAATGAGGTCATCGGTGAATTTACCCATGGCCGACACCACCACGACCACGTCGTGGCCGTCAGCCCGAGTGCGGGCCACATGGTCAGCGACGGCACGAATCCGTTCGGCGTCGCCGACAGAAGTACCGCCAAATTTCTGCACGATAAGGGTCACGACCTTCGAGTTTAGTTGTCGGATGACCAAGGGATTTGTTCCCACTAAAGTGAGGAACATGGGAACTACCAAGCGTGAACGTCAAAAAGCAGCCCGAGCCATCAAGGTTGAGGCGATGAAGAAGCAGCAGAAGGCTTCCCAGACCAAGCGGTCAGTGGTGATCAGCCTGATTGTTGTGGCCCTGCTTGCGGGTTCCGCCGTGCTGGTCTTCTCGAAGGGTTCGCCCAGCGTGGCGACCATTCCAACGTCGAGCGCCTCGACGACCTCGACCTCTACTCCTTCGGGTGCCACGACGACGTCCGTCACGACGCCGACGTCGAACGCGCGAACGATCAGCATCGTTGGCGGCTTCAACCCGATTCCGTCACCGTCGCCCGCCGGTGTCTTCGGCAAGGCCCCGACGGTGATTGTCCCCAAGACCCCCGCACCGAAGGTTGAAGAAGCGAGTGACCTTATCGTCGGCAAGGGCGCCACGATGAAGCTTGGTAAGAACTTCACGGCGCAGTACGTGTTGGCGACCTACTCCACCCACAACGTCGTGCAGTCGTCGTGGACCAGCCAGCCCTTCTCCACCACCCTCAACTACGGCGGACTCATCCCCGGTTGGGTCAAGGGCATGATTGGCATGAAGGTCGGCGGCCGTCGTGAGCTCATTATTCCCCCATCACTCGGCTACGGCGCGGCCTCGCCCGGCGCCGGCATCGCCCCGAACGACACCCTGGTGTTCGTGATCGACCTGCTCAAGGTTGGCTAAGACCGCGCAGTACGAGCGGGCCACCTCGGTCCGCACTTTAGAGAAAGTGGACTCCCATGAGTGACCTCATCCCCAACGCCGACGGCTCGAGCGAAAAGCGGCAGTCCTTCAACGCCGCGCCGCCCATGATCATTGACCTGGCCAAGACCTACACGGCCACGATGGTCACGAGCCACGGCACGATGGTCATCGAACTCGACGCGAAGGCTGCGCCCCAGACGGTCAACAGCTTCGTCTACCTTTCACGCTTCCACTACTACGACGGCGTGATTTTGCACCGCATCATTCCGGGCTTCGTGCTGCAGGGTGGCGACCCCACCGGTACGGGGACGGGCGGCCCCGGCTACAAGTTCCGGGACGAACTCCCCGCACCCGGTAGTTACCGTTTGGGTTCGTTCGCTATGGCAAATGCCGGTCCCAACACGAACGGTTCACAGTTCTTCATCATCTCGGGTGACAGCGGCGTGGGGCTCCCCCCGCTGTACTCACTCTTCGGACAGGTCATTGAGGGCCTCGACGTCGTCGCCGCTATCGACAAGATTGGCACGCCGTCGGGTCGTCCTTCGCAGACCGTCACCATCACTTCGGTTACCATCACCGAGGCCTAGAGCAAGGCGGGCTTCCCGCCTCGAGTCACCACGATGCCACCGTCGACCTCGACCTGCCACGTGCCGTCGTAGGTGAGAACACTGGTGGTACCGAGTTCGACCAGTGTGCAGGACGGCGCGAGTAACGCCTTCGTCCTCGTGGACTGCTCGGGAGTGGTCGTCATCGCGAGGGCCACGTCCGAGAAGCACCCCATGCCCACGGTGGGGGCTCCGCCGCGAGGGTCAATCATGACCTCGCCGAACACCGACCCCACAGCACCGATGGCCAGAAGTGGTCGCTGACGGAGCACCTCCCCGAGGGACGTGTCGCGCCACAGGGTCCGAGCGTGGAGTACGGAGCCGTCCAGGCACACGACGAGTGAGGCGCTCGCGATCGTGGCCAACGACTCGCTCTCCGAAAGAATGCTTCGGTCCGTTGCTCGCACGATGGTGAAGGGGGTCAGGAGTCCCGCTCGAACCTCGTCGACCGCCAAGTCGACCCCGCGATAGGCGGCAGCCGTGGCCACTACCACCACGCTGCTCAGGTCAGCCGAGGTGTTCGCTCGCCACGCGGACATCGCGTCGAGCGATCCCAGGAATGTATACACGGGACTACCAGCGTCGAGCGGAGAAGCGCCACACCGGCGTGTCGTCAGTGACCGGCACGACGTCGCTCACCGTGGCGTTCTGCAACGAACTGAAGGCCGCGATGACCAGTGCCACCTCGTCGGGCGTTGGCCCCAGGCGCGGGACGAGACCACTCACAGCGGGATGTTGCCGTGCTTGCGCTTGGGCGATTCTTCGCGCTTGGAGCGCAACAGCGCGAGGGACTGGGCGAGCACGCGGCGGGTCTCGTTCGGCTCAATCACGCTGTCTACGTAGCCACGTTCGGCCGCCACGTACGGGTTCGCGTAGTTTTCCTCGTAGTGCTTCGTGAGTGCGGCGCGCGTCGCGGCGGGGTCGTCGGACTCCATGATTTCGCGACGGTGCACGATGTTCACCGCCCCCGCTGAGCTCATGACGGCAAGCTCGGCCGTGGGCCACGCGAAAGCGAAGTCGGCACCAGTGCCCTTGGAGTTCATGACGACGTAGGCGCCACCGTAGGCCTTGCGGGTCACGACGGAGATACGCGGCACGGTGGCCTCACAGAAGGCGTAGAGCAGCTTGGCGCCGTGACGAACAATGCCCTCCTGCTCCTGGCGGACACCGGGCAAGAAGCCCGGAACGTCGACGAAGGTGACGAGGGGAATATTGAAGGCGTCGCAGGTGCGAACGAACCGAGCGGCCTTTTCGCTGGCGTCAATGTCCAGTACGCCGGCCAACACGGAGGGCTGGTTGGCCACGATACCCACGCTGTGTCCATCGATGTGGGCAAAGCCACAGAGTATGTGGGGGGCGAACCCACCGTGCACTTCGAGAAACTCGCCATCGTCAACCACTGAGGTAATGACCTTCTTCATGTCGTACCCGAGGTCGGTCGTTGGTGGCAACAAGGTGTCCAGATCGTCACATCGACGGTCAGCGGGGTCGTCACTAAGCACGCGCGGTGCTTCTTCCAGGTTGTTGCTCGGAAGGAACGAGAGGAGGTACCGCACCTCGTCCAACGCGCTGCGCTCATCGGGGAAGCTGAAGTGCGCAGCCCCCGACAGTGTCGTGTGCGTCGTGGCGCCGGCCAACTCTTCGAGGGTGACCTCCTCGCCCGTCACGGCCTTCACCACGTTGGGGCCGGTAATGAACATGTGACTCAGGTCCTTGACCATGAAGACAAAGTCAGTCATGGCCGGTGAGAACACGGCGCCACCGGCCGTCGGGCCGAGAATCACGGAGAGTTGGGGTACGACACCACTCGCCGCGGCGGTGCGACGGAAGATGCCGGCGTAGGCGTGCAGACCCGCGACGCCCTCTTGAATGCGAGCACCGCCACCGTCGTGGAGGCTCAACAGCGGAATGCCGAGGGAGCGAGCAAAGTCCTGAATCTTGTGAATCTTTTCGCCGTGGGTCTCGCCGAGGGCCCCACCAAACACGGTGAAGTCCTGGGCGTAGACGCAGACCCGTCGACCATCAACGGTGCCAAAGCCGGTGACGACGCCGTCGCTGTAGGGACGGGTATCTTCGATCGACATGCCGATGGCCTGGTGTCGCGTCAGCAAATCAATCTCTTGGAAGCTGTCCTCATCGAGGAGGTACTGCAGTCGCTCGCGGGCCGTCATGCGGTTCCGTTCGCGGTGGCGGGCCACGGCCGCTTCGCCACCACCCTCGTGCGCCTCCGCCTTACGAGCTCGTAAGTCGTCGACTCGTTGCGCCATTGAATATTCCATAGTACTCAAGGCTACCTAGGGAACGGGGCGTGCGCAGGTTGAGCCACCAAAATGCCCGTGTTCTCTACACTTGACCACTGTGGCATTTCTCCGTATTCTCCCCGTCTTCGCCACCACGGCGCTGATTTTGGCCATGGTGCCCGGCCAAGGTATGGCCATGGTCTTACGCCAAACCATGATGGGTGGCGCCCGGGCCGGCTATCTCTCCGTGGCGGGGAACGCCATGGGTCTCATCATTTGGGGCACGCTGTCCGCGCTCGGCCTGAGCGTCATTTTTGCCCACTCGCCGCTCGCCTACAACATCTTGAAGTATCTCGGCGTGGTCTACCTGGGCGGTCTGGCGCTCCAGACCCTCTGGTCCCTTCGCCGGGGCGTTGGTGCCTTCGATCCCTCCGGTGCAGCAAAAGCGCGGCCTCTCGCCGCCATTCGGCTCGGCCTCATTACCAACCTCACCAACGTTAAGGCCTGCGTCTTTGCCGTGGCCTTCATCCCCCAGTTCGTACCAGCGCACTGGTCCCTCGGCACAGGCATCGTCCTCTTGTCCGGGGTCCAGGCCTGCGTGTCACTGGCCTGGTACCTCTCCTTCGTGGCCCTCGTAGACCGCGCCGCAACGTGGATCGCCCGACCGACGGTGCGACTCTGGCTGACGGGCATCTCGGCGGGCGGGCTGGCGACGCTCGCCATCGCCCTCGCGGTCTCCGCGCCCCGGTAACTGCACTAACTTTTCACTGAACACCAAGGGGGCACGCATGTCACGGACCGTCATCGTCGCGGGAAGCCGCACACCAGTTGGCAAACTGTCGGGCAGTTTGGCCAGTCTGCGCGCGGTGGATCTCGGGGCCCACGCCATTGCGGCCACCCTTGCCCGTGCTGGCGTTACTCCCGACGTCGTTGAGGCCGTCATCATGGGACACGTGCTCCAGGCCGGAACGGGACAAATCACCGCCCGCCAAGCGGCCGTCGGCGCGGGCGTGCCGATGTCGGTCCACGCGACCACCGTCAACAAGGTCTGCCTGTCCGGCCTTCAGTCGCTCTACCTCGCCGACCTCATGATTCGCAGTGGGGATGCCGAGGTCGTTCTTGCTGGAGGCATGGAATCGATGACCAATGCGCCCTACCTGCTGCCCGGGGCGCGTAGCGGTTACCGCTACGGCGACCAGACCGTGGTCGACTCGATGCTGCACGACGGCTTGACCTGTGCTTTCGACCACTGCGCCATGGGCGTCGCCACCGAGCGCTACAACGCCGGCCAGTTCTCCCGTGCTCGTCAGGACGACTTCGCCGCACGCTCCCACCAACTCGCCGCGGCCGCTCAGGCGAAGGGCCTCTTCGACGCAGAGATCGCACCACTCACCATCACCCCTCGAAAGGGTGACCCCGTGGTTATCAACAGTGACGAGGGCGTGCGTCCCTCCACCGACGCTGCGTCACTGGCCCGCCTCGCTCCCGCCTTTGACGCCAACGGCACCATCACCGCGGGGAACGCGTCCCAGATTTCCGATGGCGGCGCGGCCCTGCTCCTGATGTCGGCGGAACGCGCAGCCGCCCTCGGTCTCGACATTCTCGGTGAGCTCGTCTCCTACGGCCAGGTCGCCGGCCCCGACGCCTCGCTCCTTCGCCAACCGGCCCACGCCATTCTCGAGGCGGCTCGACGTGGGGACGTGGCCCTGCACGATCTGTCCTTCGTGGAGATCAACGAGGCCTTCGCGACGGTGGCCCTCGCCTCCATGGACGAACTCGGACTCGATGAAGCGTCAGTGAACCCGAATGGTGGCGCCATCGCACTCGGCCACCCCATTGGCATGTCTGGCACTCGACTGGCGCTCACCGCCCTCTACGAACTTCGTCGTCGGGGCGGCGGTATGGCCGCGGTCAGTCTCTGTGGTGGAGGCGGTCAGGGCGACGCCGCCATTGTGCGTGTGCGTTAATCGGGAAGGAACGCCGTCACGAACTCGTACTGCGTGCGTCCCACCGGCTCGTTGTCCCTCAGTCGCACGACGTACGCCCCGCCCACCGGTATGCCTTCGCGGGCACTGGCGGGCAACTCACCTAGCACTGTCCACAGCAGCTCGGTCACGGTCGGATTGTGCGCCACCGTCAGTAGTGAGGTGGTGACGGGATCAATTGCCGCCAGGTCAATGAGGAGATCGTCGGCCGTCACGTCACGGTGACCGTTGTAAATAAGGGATGAGAATTCAACATCGGCCACCAAGGGGGTCTCGGCGAAGGACTCGTTGAATGTCTGCGTGGTGCGAGTCGCCGCCGACACCAGCGCGGTCACCGGTCCGTAGGCGCCGAGGGCAGTCGGGTCGAGAGCCCACGCTCGTAATTGAGCGCACTGGGCCTCACCCCGCGCACTGAGCGTGCGCTGACGGTCGGATCCCCCGGCGGGGGCGGGGGTCGATTCAGCGTGGCGAACAATGGTGAGAAAGCGCATGCACCAATTGTGGCCGCTCTGGTGCGTCAATGGTCGCGTTCACGGTCGTATCGTGGAACTATGACTGTTTCCCTTTCGTACTTTCAGGCCATCTTCATGGGCTTGCTCCAGGGCATTACCGAACTCTTTCCCGTGTCGAGTCTCGGTCACGGTGTCCTCGTGCCCGCCCTCTTCGGCTGGCACAACCTGGTCAGCTCCCAGACGGCCAAGCAGTCATTTTTTCTGACCTTCCTCGTTGGTCTTCACGTGGGCACCGCGCTCGGCCTCATCGCGTACTACCGGAGCACCTGGGCGCGACTGCTCCGAGCCGGCCTCGCTCACGCCACCCGTGTTCGCACCGACGGTGCATCGGTGCTGTGGCGGGTGAACGACGACAACGTGTCGCCGGAATACCGACTCCTCACACTGCTCATCCTCGCCACCATCCCAGTCGGCATTGTCGGTCTGGTCCTCGAGAAGCCCCTGCGTGAACTCTTCGCCAAGCCGCTGGCCGCAGCAGTCTTTCTCGTGATCAATGGGCTCGTGTTGCTGGTCGGTGAGCGCTTCCGGCGTCACCAGGGTCGCCACGCGATCCACGTCACGGATGAAACGATGCCCATCGCGGCCGCACTGCGCATCGGCTCCTCCCAGATTCTCGCCCTCTTCGCCGGCATCTCGCGAAGTGGTGTGGCCATTGTTACTGGCGTGAGTGAGGGCCTCTCCTACGAGGGGGCCGCCAACTTCTCATTCCTGCTCGCCACACCGGTCATCTTGCTGGCGGGCCTCTACAAGTTGCCCTCACTCTTCGGCGCGGCCGGTAACGGGGTGCGCCTCCAGACGTTGGTGGGAGCCATCGTGGCCGCCATCGCGGCCTACGTGTCGGTGGCCTTCTTGTCGCGCTGGTTCACGTCGAAGAACCTGCGGCCCTTCGCGATTTATTGCCTCGTCGTGGGTCTGCTCTGCGTCGTGCGCTTCGCCTAGTCGGCGAGGACGCGACGCCCGCTAATCGCCCGACTGAGCGTCAGATCGTCGGCAAACTCTAAGTCGCCGCCGACGGGCAGTCCGTTGGCGGGCTGGGAGACCACGAGACCAGGCACCTGCAGCAACTTGCTCAGGTACATCGCCGTCGCGTCTCCTTCGAGATTGGCGTTGAAGCACAAAATCACCTCGGTCACGGGACCGTGCAGTCGCTTGATGAGTTCCTGAATGCGCAAGCGGTCTGGGGTGACACCTTCGAGCGGATTCAGAAGCCCGTGGAGCACGTGGTACGTACCGGTGAAGGCGCGCGACCGTTCGACGGCGAGAACGTCGGGAGGGCTTTCCACGACGCAAATGACGTGCTGGTCGCGGCGATCATCACTGCAGAGAGGGCACAAGTCACCAGACTCGGCAAAGTTGCAGCACTGTGAGCAGAAACTCAGATTGGCCTTCATATCGGTCAGCGCACTCGACAGTCGGTGCACGTCTTCGCCCGGCTGACGCATCAACCAGAAGGCGATGCGTTGTGCCGACTTAGGACCGACACCCGGAAAACGACCGAGCTCATCGACCACGGTCTGGAGTGACGGCGGGTAACTGCTCACGACAGCTCCGTGGCGCCCGGAAAGGCCTGGGTGATGAGGTGCTGGGTCGCCGAAGTGACCACATTGCGCGTGTCGGTCGGAGCGAACTCTTCGTCACTCTCCATCGCCGCGGCCGCGAGCTCTTCCTCCGTTGGTGGTGCGGAACGTTGTGGCGTGGGCGTTGGCATGACGACGGCCGCTCCGGTGTCGACGATCCACGTAAGGGCGATTGGTCGGCGGAACTCGTGTTCGAGCGCTGCCCGCACGCTGGGTGTGATGTCCTGGGCGTGCTTGCGTACTTCCTCGTCGGCCACGGCGAGTGTGATCTGGTCACCATCAGTGCTCATCACGCGCGCGGCCTTCAAGATCATCTGGGCGCCGCGTGAGGTGCGACCAATAACCCGCTGAGTGAAGCGCTCGCGAAGGTCCGCTGGGCTCAGCGGGCTGTCGGCGGCCACTGGGGTGTGCGTCACCACGGGTGCTGGCGTAGGCGCCACCGCGCCAATTGGCGAGGGTGTGGGCGCCGGGGCCGCGCTGGGGGATGGCATCGCACTCGGAGTCACTGGTGCGGCCGAGGCTGGCGCGGGAGCGGCAGCAACGGGTGCCACCGAACCAATGGGCTTCAGTACGGGAGCTGGGGGTGCGGGAGCCGCGACAGGGGCGGCCTGGGGGGCGCGCTCCAGACGGGTAACGCGCTCAGCGAGCGCGTCAATCGAGGCGTCCAAGTCGGGCATGACGAGGCGCACCATGGCTACCTCGAGTAGCACGGTCTTATCGGGGGCGCTCTTCATTTCTCGCATCGTGCGCCCAACGGTCTCTAAGACCCGCACCGTTCGCGCGAGCCCAATCTCGCTGCCCCACGTGGTGAGTCGTGCGCGGTCAGCACCGGTGACGTCGGCGACGTCGGGGGCCACTTGCAGCAAGAAAGCCTGCCGGGTCTCGGCCGCAAAGTGTTCGGCCAACTGCTCGGGGTCCCAACCGTCTCGGGCAAGGGTTGCCAGCGTCTGGAGGGCCATGGCCGCGTCATTGGCGGCCAGTGCGGCGAAGAGGCCATCAAAGTCGGGTGTGGCGTCTTCGCCCGTGCCGGTGGCGATGAGTTGGTCGAGGGCGCTGAGGGCATCACGCGCCGATCCGCGACCGAGGCGCACCGCGGTATCGATGAGTTCATCACTCGCTTCGAGGCCCGCCGCGTGCTGGACGTCCTGGAGCAAGGTGTTCAACGTGTCGCCGCCAATGAGGCGAAATTCGAGGTGCTGGGTACGACTGCGAATGGTGGGAAGCACCTTGTGCGGGTCCGTGGTGGCCAGCACGAAGACGACGTGCGCCGGCGGCTCCTCGAGCGTCTTGAGGAGAGCCGCCGAGGCAGCCTTGGTCAGCTGGTGGACTTCGTCGAAGATGTAGACCTTCCAGCGACCCGGGGTGCCGTGCCAAGCACCAGCGGTGATGTCGCGAATGTCCTCAACGCCGTTATTGGACGCCGCGTCGAGTTCAGTGACGTCGAGCGAGGACCCTTTGGTAATGGCCACGCAACTGGCGCACACGTTGCACGCGTCGCCGTCTTTGGGAGACTCACAGTTCAGAGCCTTGGCGAGGATCCGGGCCGTCGTCGTTTTTCCCGTACCACGAGGGCCGGAGAACAGGTAGGCGTGGTTGACCCGGTCTTTCGCAACCGCTCCCTGCAGCGCCCGAACAACGTGTTCTTGGCCCCGAAGTTCGGCGAATCGACCGGGACGAAAGCGGCGATACAGCGAGGTCACACCGTCGAGAGAAGTCGGAACCTGCGGGGAAGTAGCCATGGCTCAATGCTAACGGCGGGCTGTTCACGCCGAGGTTCAAAGCGGTGGCCAGGCTGACCGTGGCACCCGAACGCTTCGCTGAGAGCTGCTGGCTTCCACCCCTGACTCGGTTCACGAAGGTCCGTCGCACGGGACCCGACCACCGCTTTCAACCTCGGCTTCTCAAGATTACCGGAAGTCACCCATCGCTCGTCGGGTAGCCTTGGAGACCGGTATTCGTTTTCACGACGAGTACTGATTCGGAGGAGTGCGAGAGCGGCCGAATCGGCACGCTTGGAAAGCGTGTGAAGGGCAACCTTCCGTGGGTTCGAATCCCACCTCCTCCGCCGCTCCCCGTCGGGCGCCGAATTCGGCCTTTCGATTACGACGCGCGCTCGGGCAACACCCAGTTCGGCCGTGGAAAGTGGCAGGTGTAGCCATTAGGGATGCGTTCCAGGTAGTCCTGGTGTTCCGGCTCCGCTTCCCAGAAGTCGCCCACTGGCTCAACTTCGGTCACCACCACGCCAGGCCAGATACCAGACGCATTGACGTCAGCGATGGTGTCGAGGGCGGTGGCGTGCTGTGCCTCGTCGACGTAATAAATCGCCGAACGGTAGCTGGGGCCCAGGTCGTTGCCCTGACGGTTGGGCGTCGAGGGGTCGTGGATTTGGAAGAAGAACTCGAGCAGTTCACGGTACGAGGTGGTGTCGGGATCGAAGAGAATCTCGATGGCTTCGGCGTGGCTGCCGTGGTTACGGTAGGTCGCGTTCGGAACGTCGCCACCGGTGTAGCCGACGCGGGTCGCGAGGACCCCAGGGCGCTTACGAATCAAGTCCTGCATGCCCCAGAAGCATCCACCGGCCAGTACTGCGCGCTCTGTATTCGTCATGACATTCTCCCTCTGCGGCGTGCGATGTCGTTCCTCACGAACGACACGTTGCACTTGCTGTTCTCATTGTAGGGAGCGGCGTCAACCGAGAAAGCGGGTCGGCGTCCTGGCCACCAGCGCCCTAACCCAAGTCGATCGCCACTTGTCACCTCCGTGTTACCTCCGCGTGCTCTACGGTGGAGGGCATCGCCACCTGGCGTTTCAAAGGAGCCCCCACATGACGACTGCATCGACTTCCGGTCACGACCTCGCCCACCAGCTGCTGACCGAAGCACTGGACGCCAACGAAGCCGCTGAGTTCAGCGTCGCCATCGAGAAGGCAGAAGAAGCCCTCGAACTGTTCTGGGAAGTCGAAGAGCCCTGCCACGGCATCGCTGAGTCATTGTCAGCCCTTGGTTTCGCCTACGCCGGTAGCGGCGACGCAGACGCCGCTCGCGACGCCCGCTTCAACAGCCTGCTCAACTTCATTGGTGATGGCGACCGCGACGAAGTGCTCGCCTTGATGGATGTCGCTCGCCAGTCGGGTGAAGACGGCGACTTGCTCGGCGCTCGCGTGCACTGGCTGGCTGCCGCTGCAGTCTTTACCCAGATGGCCACAGACGAAGACGAGGACGCCGCTTCGGAGGCCGTCGAGATGGCCGCCTACTGCCAGCTCCAGGCCGACACCTACGAGCACGACGAAATTGTCGCCGACCTCATTGAAGAAGAGTTTGAGGTTGAAGAGGACGAGGACGCCGAGACGGCTCCCGCGGCCGAGGAAGCCAACTAGTTCGTTCGCTTCGCGGCGAAAAATTCACGCAGCAACGCGGCCGCTTCCTCACGACGAACGTCGTACGTAAGGGAGGCTTCGTGCAGGAGCCGCGGGTCTTGCAGGACGTTATAGCGAGACCCGACGGCCCCGGCTTTCTCATCCATGGCACCGATCACCACGCGCGCGACTCGGGCGTTCAGGAGGGCACCGGCGCACATCACGCAGGGCTCCAGTGTCACGTAGACCGTGGCGCCATCGAGTCGGTAGCGGCCGAGCGCCGAAGCGGCAGCCCGCAGGGCCACGATTTCGGCGTGTGCCGTCGGATCGCCGTCCAGTTCCCGGCGATTTTCTCCCGTGGCCATGATCGCACCGTCGAGCACCACGACACAGCCCACGGGAACGTCATCGTGGTCGGCCGCAACCTGCGCAGCGGCCAGCGCGCGGTCCATATACGAGAAATCATCGAGTGTCATTGGTCTCGAGCCTAGGTCGTTAGGGCCTTAAAACAGCCCCTCGAGACACGTTGTAGACTCGCAGACGGAGGAGTGCGAGAGCGGCCGAATCGGGCAGTCTCGAAAACTGCTGTGTCTACGGGCACCGTGGGTTCAAATCCCACCTCCTCCGCCACGCGGAACACGGGTGACTTCGGTCACCCGTTTTCTGCTTCTTGTGGCTAATTCTCGAATGCAGCGGTACGCTGGAGAGCAGCGCGCAAAGAAGCGCGACAACTCGAAGGAGAGCATCATGGTTGCGTCTGTTGAATCGACTGTTGGCACCGAGCGCAAGGTCGTTACTGCATTGCCTGGACCAAAGTCGCAGGAACTTCACGCCCGCCGTAAGGCCGTCGTGAGTGCCGGCGTCACCGTTGGCTTCCCCATCTACATTGACCGTGCCGAAGGCGCCATCATCGTCGACGTCGACGGTAACCACATTCTCGACCTCGGCTCCGGCATCGCCGTGACCAGCATCGGCCACGCCGTGCCCGAGCTCGTCAAGGCCGTAAGCGAACAGGTCGCCGCGTTCACCCACACCTGCTTCATGGTGACCCCCTACGAGAGCTACGTGCAGGTCTGCGAAGAACTCTCGGCGCTGACTCCTGGTACGCACGAGAAGCGGACAGCCTTGTTCAACTCCGGCGCCGAAGCCGTGGAAAACGCTGTCAAGATTGCGCGCCACGCCACCGGACGGCAGGCCGTCATCGTGTTCGACCACGCCTACCACGGTCGTACCAACTTGACCATGGCCCTCACTGCCAAGAACATGCCCTACAAGGACGGGTTCGGCCCCTTCGCCCCCGAGGTCTACCGCGTCTCGATGAGCTACCCCTTCCGCGATGGTCGCACGGGTGCCGAGGCCGCCGAGATTGCGATCAAGCAGATTGAGACCCAGGTGGGTGCCAAGAACGTGGCCGCCATCTTGATTGAGCCCGTGCAGGGCGAGGGTGGCTTCATTGTCCCCGCCGAAGGCTTCCTTCCCGCGCTCTCCGCGTGGACCAAGGCCAATGACGTCGTCTTCATCGCCGACGAGATTCAGAGCGGCTTCGGCCGCACCGGCGCCTGGTTTGCCGTCGACCACGAAGGCGTCGTGCCGGACATGGTCACCACCGCGAAGGGCCTCGCCGGTGGTATGCCCCTCGCCGGTGTTACCGGCCGCGCCGACCTCATGGACGCCGTGCACGAGGGTGGCCTCGGTGGCACCTACGGTGGCAACCCCGTCGCCTCCGCGGCCGCTTTGGCCAGCATCAACTTCATGCGCGACCGCAACCTCCTCGAGCGCGCCCGCGTGCTGGGCGAGACCATCACGACGGCGCTGAACAACTTGGCCCAGGACGTCACCATCATCGGTGAGGTCCGTGGTCGTGGCGCGATGATCGCGATGGAACTCGTCGAGACTGGTACGAAGAACCCCAACGCGGCGGCGGCCAAGGCCATTGTCAAGTACTGCAACGACCGTGGCGTTATCGCCCTGGCCTGCGGTACCTACGGCAACGTCATCCGCCTCTTGCCACCGCTGGTTATCACCGACGAGCAACTCGCCGACGGACTAGCCGTGCTGAGCGACGCGGTTCGCGCCGCCAACTAAGTCGTTCGAGCGAACGCCCACGTTCCTCGCGTCGGACAGCGCCCCGAGTTGGGTGACCGACGTGGGGACGTGGGCGTTTTGTATGAGTTGACCCATGGTCGGAAACGACGGTGGGGTCGGCAGTAGCCGGCCTATGTCGCGGAGAACAAGTGAGTGCGAGGCGTCCTTCGCCACCGTGCTCGACGTCGGCAGACTCAGCAGCACCCCCGAGGCCAGCCAGCACACCGCCACGACGCCGGCGAGTCCCGCCGTCATCCCGAGAGCGGCATCCAGTAGTTCAACCTTCCACAGCGGCACGACCTTGAGGAAGCGCCGTGCGAGGAGGCGACCAAGCCACGCCCCGAGACTCCCACCGATGAGTGTCCCCACAATCACGAGTGACGGCTGCCACCAGGTGAAGTGGTGCGTGTAGCGGACCACTTCTCGCGGCAGGTAGCGCAACGTGAGCAGCAGACCCACACCTCGCCCCAGAAACGAGCAGATCTGTCCGAGAGCGCCCAGTCGCCACCCGCGCACCGCCGCAATCAGGGCCACGGCGGCGATACCTATATCAACGACATGCACAGGTGAAGATTAGACCACGACCAGCCAATTTCTTCGCGGCTACCATTGCCCAGAGCCCAAAACGACGGAGTGCGCTGTGACGAGTATCGGCCCAATATCACGGAGCGCCATTTGGCGCACCCTGATAGTCCTCGTTGCGGCGGCCCTCTTGAGTGCCTGCGGCACCAGCCGTACTTCGCTCCCGCCGGTAAAAGTAACGGCCGTACCGAGCAGCAGTATCAACACTCCGTTGCTCGTCGGTAGCTGCGCGCTGCAACAGTGCTGGGTTGCCGGCAGTGCCGATGTTCAAGGCGTGTCGAGCACCCTGGTCGAACGACAACTCACGAGTGGCGAGTGGACGACCGTCACCGCGCCGAGTGCCGCTGGTTCGCTTACGGCCATGGCGTGCAGTACCACGACTTGCGTCGTCGGTGGTGCGCTCGCGGGGCAGGATTTACTCTGGACGGCCCCCACCGCCACCGCCACGCTCACGGCGCAGACCATTGCTCTGGGCACCGGTGTCCGTGACGTGAGTTGTGATGCCACGACCTGTTTCGCCCTCGATGCCACCACCTCGGGCACCTTTCGACTCGTCAACGTGTCCGATCTCACCGCCACCCCAGCCTCCGGCCTTCCCGTGGGCGCCGTCGTCACCGCGTTCTCGTGTTCGTCGGCGACGCAGTGTTGGGTGGCCTCCACGAGTCGGGGTACCGCGACCGTTTACGCAACATCGAATGGCGCCTCGTGGGCGCCGATCGCGACCCCATCGTGGACAGCAGTGCAGTCGCTGGCTTGCGCATCGTCGTGCATCGCCTTAGTACAAGGCAGTACGTCGCAGTTCATCGCTCGCGACACGTCCACCGGGTGGACGACAACGCGCGTTCCCTTCACCGCGAATGCATTGAGCTGCGTCTCAGCCCGTCGCTGCGTGGTGGTCGGGCAGCACGACAACGGCGAAGGGGCGGGCATCGTGTGGCATCCGGGTCAGCTACGACCACTCATTATTCACTACGCACCGACGCCCTTTACCCAGGTGGGGTGCGGGACCACCACTTGTGTGGCCGTCGGGGCAACCACGATCCTGACCCTGCGCCCTTAGGCCCGGATTGTCGCCCACAAGAGGGCAGGAACACCCCGCCACCCACGCCCCCCCTGCACGTCGAGCAGACGACGAATCGCCACGGCCCCGCGTTGCTTCGTGACGAACCACGGTGGGGTGGGTACGGCCACAAAGGGTCCGCGCACAACTGATTTGTCCACGTCAGCGAACATGAACGTGTTGGCTACCACGCCGACACCCGAACGAATGTCCGTCGCGGGGTGACCCGGGTAGGCGCCCCACGTCGTGGTGCCCGCCAGAAAGCTCAGGGCGTGCCAGGCGTTGAGTCCGACGCTTCCGTAGCGCAGGGTGGCCATCGCGTGATCAATCGCCGCCGCCACCGCCGCCTGTTTCGCGGTGCGGGGATCGACGAGCACAGTGGCCGACAGCGTTCCCCACAGCACGTCATTACAAAACGCCACGGCCGCTGCCACGAACTCGGCCGTCGAGTTGGCCTCGAGCGCGGTTTCGGCCATGAGTGAGCAGAAGGCCTCTACCTGGAAGACCATGTCGTCATGGTCCGTTGGGTCGACGCCGGCAACCAGCGTCCAGGGCAGAGTGACGCCGTTGTCGTCACCGAAGAGCCGCAGGTCGTTCCGACCCTCGGTGAAGCGCGACCACCGGTCGCGAGCCCCTGGGTAGTAGGCCTCCCGACTTGGTACCTGGGCGAGAACGTCACCCAGGGCGGTCAGAAACTCTTCGCGCTGCGGCCACGCGGCGTGCGTTACCAGTACGCGTGGCGTGAGGCAGTTAAAACCAGCATTATTCACCAGCATGGTGGCGACGTGCGCCGCCTGGTAGCGGAGTTCCCGGGCGGTCCACGTGCCGGGCACGATGATGATGGGCGATACATTTCCCAATTCGGCACTGACGGGGGTGGTCAGACGGGGTTCCCCCCGCTCCTTGCGAGCCGTAGCTTCTTCGCCCCGGCCCCACACCACGGCGTCGTACGTCGCGCTCGATCCAGTGATGTGAATATCCTCAACGCAGTCGTGTGACGCCAGGTAGGCCCCTTCCGCCGCCCCTCCGCGAACAAAGGCGACGAAGCCAGCGTCAATGAGGCCGGCGAAGGCCTCTTCCCAGAACGGTACGAGGTAGTCGTTCACGGGGTTGGCCTTGATGACAACTACCTTGCCCTCAACGAAGAGCTTGGTCAGAATGTCCCGCGGGACAAGTGAGGCGACGTTACCGGCACCCAGAATGAGCGAGAGACCCGCATGCGCCATGGGGTCGCCGTAGGCGGCGGCCTGGTGCGCTTGGACCGTCTCCTCGTCAACACCCTTGCGGAACCACACCTCCCCCGTGAGTCCGGTGTAGAGAACTTTGTCGAGCACGGACGACGGCAGTACCCCGATGGCCAGCTGGTCGTCACCGACCTGACGCACGGGACCCGGGTACCGAGGGCGGCCACTTGAGGCGATATCACCGAGGGAGGCCTCGAGTGTGGTCGCCATGCGAACAAATGACGCGATACCGGCGAGCAGTTCCTCGCCGGCGCCGGGGCCGTCGAGAGCGATGCCCTTGGCTCGGCACGCCGCCGCATTCCATCGAGGGGCGGCGTTCATCGTGTCGGTAATGACGCGTCGCAAGTACGTCCGTCGACGCTCGACGGGCGTGAGCGCCCACTGTTCACGATGCTCGTGTACCGAGCGAAGGACGGCCTCGAGGGGCACGGCTTCTTCTAGGGGCAAACTGGGTGCAGCGTCAGTGGTCATAGGTCATTCTCTCCTGTGGGAGACTATAGGTGTGGCACCCGTATCCTCATCGTCCATCCCGTCGGGCTGGTACCCCGATCCCAGTGGCGCTCCCCAGTGGCGCGTCTGGAACGGTCACTCCTGGTCTGGGGTAACCCGCCCCTTCGCCACCCGACCAGAGCCGGCCACCTCCTACGACCCCAACGTGGCGAATCTGCTCATCTCCCTACGGTTGTTGCAGCGGTGGGGTGTGTGCGCCTTCTTCGGCGGGCTCGGCATCCTGTTGGGCACGCTCGCCCACTGGCCCGGCACCCATGACCCCACCTCTCTCCACTGGGCCACTAGTTTCTTGATCCTTTCGCTACTTCTCATGGCCTTTGGCACCGTGGGATTCGCTTTCGCCGTCCGCATGCTCCAGGGTTATTGGTCGGTCGACGCCTGCATCCCGGGACTCAACATCGTGTCAGTAAGCATCCTGTGCGCGCGACGACTTGGTGTCCGCCGCATTGGTCCACCCGTGGGAATTGAATGTGCCCTCGTGGTGTTCGTGTGTGCGACCTTTCATCAAACACCACTGGGTGCAGTCCTTCTGGCGGCCATCGCCCGTTCGTTCATGCTTCGACTCGGGTACGTCATCGAGCATGTCACTGACGAACTGCGGCAGCCCTCGTGACCGCCGCCTGGGGGCCACTCGCGGGGCTCATTGGTCACTGGGTATCTGACTACGACGGCCACGACGTGTCATTCCACAGCGACAAGGGCAAGTTGGGGGAATCGCGGTACCGCGAAGAAACTTCCTTCACCCCCTACGGGCCCGTGGACTTTGGCGGTCAGACCCTCTACGGACTCGAGTACCGAACGACCACGTGGGCACTCGGCAATGACACTCCCGCGCACCGAGAAACTGGCTACTGGATCTGGGACGAGGTCAACCACCAAGTGGTGCGCTGCCTCACGACGCCCTTCGCTACCGCCCTCATGGCCGGTGGCACGGTGGCACCCGACGCCACACATTTCAAACTCGAAGCCGTTTTAGGATCCAACTCCTACGGCATCTTGTCGAATCAGTACCTCGACGCCCACGCCAAGACGACCCGGTACGACGTCACACTCACCGTCGACGGCGACACCTTTTCGTACGATCAGACGATCGTGATCGAGTACCAGCACCACCACGATGTCATTTTGCACACCGATCGCAACACCCTGCGACGCGCCTAGCGACGTCGCGTGCGAATGTACACGTAGAAGCACAGCACCAGCACCGGTACCAGGAGCACGATAATGCGGGCCGCCGGTAGCGGAACCCCCTGGTGCACGTTGTACACCGTCGTGGTGGTGTCCGCCAACGTCATGGCTGGTTCCGCTGGGCGGCGAGCTCGGCCACCATTACTTCGAGGCGAGTGAGGATATTGCCAATCGCCTCGTCTTGCGCCTCGAGGTGATGTTGAATCTTGGCCACCTCGGACAACACCGCCTCGGCATCTTTGTAGGTATCCTCGGCGCGCTTGTCAGCGGCCGCGGCTTGGATGTTCTGCCCCACAATGATGATGGGCAGCAGCACCAGCTGCAGGAAACTACTGGAAAGCCAGACCACCACGTAGTAGGTGCCCTGATGAATTGCTGACGGCAACGCGAAAAAAGCCAACAGTGTGAAGAGATACGCGGCCCACATGGTGCCGACAATCAGGGTCACCTTGAGACCAATGCGCGCGTTCAGTCGCACAATGAAGTTCTGGTGATCCATCCGTCGAAGGTCGGCAGTTTTGACGGCCCGCCCCTCGTGGAGTTCCTGCGAACGAGGGTGCCGGACGTATTCGTAGAGTTTCGACATAGCCGTATCTTCTCACGCAACAGCGCTGTTGCCGAGGGTCCTACTTGACGAGGTCGGGCGACGTCTCCATGCCCTTGTTCCAGACGGAACGAGCAATGATCTTCGTCGTGTCGGCACGACCGGCGTACTTCTGCGCAATGTCGCGCGACTCTTCGAGGAGGCCCTCGGAGAGCAGGGTCGGGTTGAGACCCAGCGCGAGGAACTTGTCTCGGCTCACGTTCAGGTCGTTCTCGGCCGCTTCCTTGCGGGGGTTCGGCAGGTTCGCCACTTCCACACCCGTCAGCGACGAAATCAACTCGGCGAGTTCGCGCACGCGATAGGTCTCGGTGACCTGGTTGAAGACCTTGACCTGGTCGCCGGCTGCGGGTGGGTTCTCGAGCGCAATCTGAATGCAACGCACCGTGTCACGAATGTGAATGAAGGCGCGGGTCTGACCACCGGTACCGTGCACGGTGAGGGGGTGACCAATGGCGGCCTGCATCAGGAAGCGGTTGAGAACGGTGCCGTAGTCACCGTCGTAGTCGAAGCGGTTGATGAGTCGCTCGTCGAGAGCGGTCTGCGGTGTCTGGGTACCCCACACGATGCCCTGGTGCAGGTCGGTAATGCGCAGGTTGTCGTTCTTGGCGTAGAAGGCGAAGAGCAACTGGTCGAGCGTCTTGGTCAAGTGGTAGACCGAGCCAGGGTTCGCGGGGTGGAGAATTTCGCGTTCGATGTCGCCGTCTGGCGTGGGAACCTTCACCGTGAGGTAGCCCTCAGGAATTGGCGCTGAACCGGACCAGCCGTAGCCGTAGACGCCCATGGTGCCGAGGTGAACCAGCGCGATGTCCTTGCCGGATTCGACAATGGCGGCCAGTACGTTGTGCGCACCGCGAACGTTGTTGTCAATGGTGTAGCGCTTGGCCTTGGTGCTGCGCATGGAGTAGGGAGCGGCGCGCTGTTCGCCGAAGTGCACGATGGCGTCGGGCTGCTCATCAATCAAGAGCTGAGCGAAGCGGTCGTACTCCTCCGCCAGGTCCAGGTTGACGAAGGCAATGTCCTTGCCGGTCAGTTCCTTCCACACGCGAATGCGCTCACCCATCGGACGGATCGGGGTGAGGGAGTCGACTTCGAGTTCGAGGTCAATGGCGCGACGACTCAGATTGTCGACCACGATGACGTCGTGGCCAATGTCCGACAGGTGCAAACTGGTCGGCCAACCGCAAAAACCGTCACCACCAAGAACAAGAACCTTCATAGCGAGAACTCCCTACACCATGGTGTCACGACACCACTGCCCTACTTGGGCTGCAATTACTCCATCCTACCAGTGCTCTCCGGGGGCATTTGGTGCAGTGGGCGAAGTACACATTCGTCTTGGCCCCACTTCACTGCTATTTCACTCACTGTTTACGAGGCTTCACTAGGGTGGGAATGTCAGTCGCCATTTGTCGCACTGACCCCGTTGCTGGAGAACCTTTACATGTCTACGTCCCCCATGGCACTTCCCCTTCCTGGCCTTTTGAGCCTGGTGATGCCAGCCCACAACGAAGCCCCGAACATGCCCGAACTTATGGCCATGGTCGCTCGGGTGTTGCCCCAGCTGGCCGAACGCTTCGAGGTTGTCCTCGTCGACGATGGCAGCCTGGACGGGACCGCGGACGCCGCGCGCTCCTCGCTCCCCGAGGAATACCGCGACGCCCTCCGGGTCATCACCCACGCGGAAAAGTCGGGCTACGGCATCAGTGTTGGCGACGGCCTCCGCGCCGCGGCTGGCGACTGGATTGCCTTCTCCGACTCTGACCTGCAGTTCGACTTCACCGATTTTCTTGGCCTTGCCACGCACCTGAACGAGGCGGACCTCGTCACGGGGTATCGCCAAAAGCGGGCCGATCACTGGAAGCGTTCCGTCACCAGTGGCGTCTACAACATATTGGTGACCATCATGTACCGCATTCGTTTTCGTGACATCGACTGCGCCATGAAGATCATGAGCCGCTCCTACCTCGACGCGATTTCGCCGATCGTCTCACGATCGGCCACGATAAACGTCGAAATGTACCTGAAGGCCAAGCAGCAGGGTTTGCGCGTGAAGCAGTTCCCCGTTGGTCACTATCACCGCACCGCCGGTGAACGTTCGGGCGGCAAAATCAAACCCATCATTCGGGCCATGAAGGAACTCTCGGCCCTCCAGGTCAAAATCAACGCCGCCCGAGCCGCGTCGACTACCTCTCGCTAGACATCCGGTAGCCTGCCTCGACAATGAAGTTCGAGACCCTGCTGCCCCGATCGACGCCCAACGCGCAGCCCCTGCATCCACATCTCCCGTGGGAGCCTCGCTATCGTCACATCGCGTCGGGGTTGCTCGCTGCCCAGTTCCTCGTCCTCCTCCTCTTCGTAACGGACCGTTTCAACCACTTCGTGGGAACCAAGGACGAAACCACCGTCTTTCAGGCGATGTACCAAATCGCCCACGACAATCTCAATCCCTACTCCCAGACCACCGGCTTTCACTGGATTCAAAACCACGGCGCCTTCGCCATGTGGCTCCTCGCCCCACTCGACCGCATCGGCCCTCCCGGACTCGCCGTCCTATGGCTCCAAGTCATCGCCGTTACCGCAACCGCCTACGTCACGTTGCGCTGGGTGCTGTTATTCCTTCGCGCGGGGGCCGTGGCCGGACTCAGCGATCGTCGACTAAAGACACTCGCCGGACTGGCCATCGGCATCCTGGTGCTGGCCCCGTGGAGCTACTGGAGTGTCGGTTACGACATCCATATTGAAATCTTGACGGCGCCCTTCATTATGGCCGCCACGCTCGATTTCTCCGTTGGCCGCTATCGTCGCGCCTGGCTCTTCGTGGCAATCACCTTGGCCTTTGGCGACGTTTCGTCCACGTGGCTCGTCGGTATCGCCCTGAGCGCCATCGTCGCCGGCATCTTCGAACCCGGTCTGCGTCGCGTGAGCTTCTCGCTCGCGGGGGCCCTCGCCGTGCTCGGAGTGGTCTGGAGTGCCGGCATGTCGGTTCTCGGCTTCGCCAAGGGCTCCACCTTCACCTCGAATTTCGGGTACCTCACCGTGCCGATTGGTCACCCACTGCCGAAGCACATTGGCTTCTCGCGACTCATTCGCGCTTCCTTTCGCCACCCCATTCGCTTCGTCAAGGAAATTGCCCACCACTGGATAAATCTGTACGCCAACGCGGCCCCGTACGGTCTCATCGGCATTGCCACCACGTGGACGCTCGGCGTACCGGCCGTCATTCTCGTGGAGAACAACCTCACCCCCGGGTACTTCTTCAACGAACCGTCTTTTCAGTCCTTCCCGATCTACGGCTTCCTCCTCGTTGGTACCGTCATGGTGCTGGCCGCCGTGACACGCCGGTGGCCGTCGCGGACCCTCTTTATCGGGCTGGTGTGTGTCGTGGCGGCCACGACATTGTCGTGGGCGGTGGTCTTCCTCCCCCACCTCACGACGCGATGGATCGCTGTATCCGACGCGCAGGCGGCCACACTTCGTAGCGACCTCGGGCGCATTCCCGAACGTGCACCGGTTGCCGTCTCGTCGGGCGTTGGTGGACGGTTCGCGAACCGTGACCGCGTCTACCTACTGTCGCCCGATCTACGCGTGAACCACCTCACGCAACCACTGTGGATTGTCGATGCCCCCGACCTCAACGCCACCAACCCACTCCCGCGATACGACGCCATGTTCGCGACGCTCCTCCACACGCCCGGAGTGACACTCATCAACTATCGCGACCACGTCGCCCTCTTCGTTTTTACCCCGACACCCGCGCACCCCACCTACCACCTTCGAGCCATTCGCGCGCAGGTGCCGGTGTGGACACTCGTTGGCGCCCACGGAACTGTCGTCCGCGCCGGTCCAGCCTCGGGTTGGTACGTTCGAGGCGATCGTCGTGGCGGGGCCCTCATCGACGGACGTCTCTTCGCCCTCACCCCTGGTCACTACCGGCTGGTGCTTCACCTCCAAGCCGATGGCCCGGTCACCGTCGAACTGCAGAACCCGACAACCACGCACGTGCTGGTTCGTCGAACCTTCGTGGCCACCGTGCAACGGATCAGTGTCCCCGTTTCACTTGGCTCCCCCGTGAATGGTCAGCGAAACTTCTCGGGCTACGCACCCTTCATAATCCAGACGCACCAGACCACCGCACGTACTCGCCTTCGGCTCATCGTGACCGACGGTCCGGGCTCGCACGCGCGCGTCAGCTCCGTCGCGCTTTACGCCGAACCAACTCGCTAGAGCGCGACCCGCTTCTCGATAGCGACCGAGTAAATCTTGACGCCCGCACCCGTTTCGGAATAGGCCCGCACTTCGAGTTGATCACCCGGTGGTCCCGGGGTGGGGTGAATCGTCCACGGCCCGAAACCGGAGTACGGATTGTCACCGATCGACCGAGAGAGGGTGAAGGACTCGGTGATGGTCATCGGGGCGCCCGTTGCGGTGAGGTACTGACGAGCCAGCATCGTGTCAGTGGAGTTGTCCCACACTTCGAGGTTGAGTGGGCCCTGGGTAGCGAGGTTGACGACGGCTCGGTAGGTACCCGCCGGCTCGCGGAAGTAGTCGTAGGCCATGACGTAGCCAATCGAACCATTGGACCCCAGGTACCACTGGTTCTGGGGTCCCACGGTAACGGGCGTACCGGCCGAGCCCGGATCGACCCAGGCAAATTTCGGCCCCCGCTGCAGGGTCAGGGTAATGGACTGGGGCGGCGTCACCACGCGAAAGGCGTAGACACCCGCCGCCGAATACATCAGCGTGGCGTTCGATTGCGAGGCTAAGTGGGTGATGAGCTGCTGGGCACTAATGGACGATTGAATTTCAATTCCCTGCTCCGGGGCAATGACCACCCAGGTCACCCCGGTCGGAGACATTTGCGGGAAGATGCGCCCGTTGTTGAGCGGGTAGATCCAGGGCCGGTTGGCCATCAAACCCATGACGCCCTGGGAGCAAATGACTTCATCGTTCAGCGGAATAGCAGCCTGAATCGTTCGCAGTTCGGCAGCCGCGGCCGGCTTCACGGGGAGCCAGTGTTGCTTCGTCGTTCCGTCCCAGAACACGGCCCACCCGAGTGCGTTCACCATCACCAGGACGGCCAGACCCCAGCCAACCTGACGCCACCGCTTCGATGGTTGTGACGTCAAGAACGACAACCACATCACCGTGCCGAGGGGCACGATGACGTAGTCCGGCAGGCTCTGAAAGAACGGCACGATGAACTCGTTCTTGTGGGCGAAGGGCAAGGCGTTCAACACGAGGGAGAAGGTGGGAATAGCGAACGTCCACGGCGTGAAGTACCCAATCAACCCTGGCGCCGAGATATTCGCGACGATGTCCACGTGTCGACTCCACAGCACGTGCAGTGGGCGCCACGGCCGCTCGAGGAGGGAGGTGAGGAGCTTTATCGGGCTGGGCTTGACGGTATTGGGAATACCGTGTGGTCCGATCAGGTAATTAAAGGCGGCAACGGGCGAGCCCTTGTCGAAGTGAAAGTGCGCGAGCAGCAGGGTCATGGCGATACCGCCTGCGGCAATGGTGGCCCCTTGTCGCCAGTATCGCTTGGCCACCAGCGTCAGAGAGATACCCGCACCAACCAAGTACGTGGTCGCCACGTCACCGGTCAGCAGGGTGAAGAAGGCGAAGAGGAATCCTCGCTTTTGACCCTTGAGGAGAGACCGAGCGGCCAACAACACCATGAAGAGACCAATTGGCTCGGAGTGGTAGTCGAATGAAACGGTCCAGAGAATCCACGGGTCGAGCACCAGGAGGGCCAGACCAATGCCGGCCAAAATTCCCGAATGGGCGGCGCCGCGACGATGCTCCTGTCGGGCCAAAAAGTCGACCATGAGCAAGAAGACCATGAGCTGCGCGGCCACGATAAAGACGTCCTGCGCCCAGAGCAGCACCAGAGGGCTCGCCCACAGGCGATAGATCATGCCGAGGAAGAACTCCATGAAGACGCCGTGAATTTGGTAGAAGGACACACCGTGGCGAAAGGTCGAAAGGTGAGCCGCCCAGTGGAACAGCGACATTTGATAGACGGCTTGCAGGTTGATGGCGAAGTCCCACGAGAGTGAGTAGGAGTCAACGACAACGGTGCTCCACCATCCAAAACCGACGAGTTCGAGGGCAAAGAAGATGATGCCCGCGACGCGGAGCCGCCGCAGGGCCGTACTCCAGGTGGGTCGGGCCGGTACGAGGTAGGTGGGCGCGGAGGCCCACCGAGCGTAGAGCCGCTTTGCTCGCTGACGAAGAGACGGTGCCGAGTGAGGTGTACCGTCAGTGTCGCCCGGTGTGGCCACCTGTTGTCGGCGAAACAGAGCCACGGTGACGTGGCTTAGTGCGACTGGAAGTCAGCCCACGTCGCGGCGAGACCGTCGCGAAGTGAATAGGCCGGCGTGAAGCCTCGCTCGGCGGCACGCGACGTGTTCACGATGACGGCGGGCATTTCGCCCGCTTTGGCGGGAATCCGCTCGTAGCCAATGGCCACGCCGGTGACCTCACAGGTCAAACGGTGCAACTCGTTGACCGACACCGAGTGACCCGAGCCAAGGATCACGACGTCCGACGACGTGTAGGCCAGGCCGTCGACGAAAGCGCGAGCAACGTCGGTCACGAAGAGGTAGTCACGAACCTGCTCACCGTCGCCGTACACCTGGAGGGCACCACCGGTCTGTGCCGCGCGCATCAGTCGCGCCACAATGGAGTCCTTAACCTGCATGCCAAGTCCGTAAATGTTGGTCAGGCGATAGGCGACGGTCACCATGTCGTAGCACGCACCGTAGCTCGAGAGAAGCATCTCCGCGCCGGCCTTGGAGGCACCGTAGGGTGTCAGGGGCCGCACGGGCATCGACTCATGAATAACGCTGGAGCCCACGTCACCAATGACGGCGTTCGTCGACGCCATGACAAAGTGGCGCGTGCCATGTAGGCGAGCGGCTTCGAGGAGCAACTGAGTAGCCCCGACGTTGGTGTCAAAGACGCCCTGGGGATTCTCCACGCTCTTGATCACTGAGGTCAGCGCGGCTAGGTGGATGACGCCGTCAATGCCGTAGGAAAAGGCTTCGTTGACGACCGCGGGGTCCCGCAGGTCACCAACAACTTCATCAATGATGAAGTCACGGTTGGGAGACTTGTCGAGGTCAGCGATGACGACATCGTCGCCACGCTCGAGCAACTGCGCAACCACGTGCTGGCCAATAAAGCCCGCACCACCGGTAACCAGAATCCTCATCTGAATCCTCCCCAAAAGGAATCGTACTATATGACGATGATGTTACGAAAAGGACGTAATGGGGGTGAGTCAGCGAGGTGAATGGCAGGTAAACGCGGGAATTTCTTTACGCCACATCTTGCCCCCCGACCCAATGGATCGGGGGGCCGACTGCAGTATTAGTAGTTCTTTTCCGTCCACTTGATGAAGTTCACCAAGGCGGGGGAGGGCTTCGGTGAGCGAACGGGACCGGAGAAGCCGAAGAAGACGTACTTCCCCGCCACCCAGGCGTCCAGGCGCACCGACAGCATCTTGCTGGTCGAGCCGAGGCCGTCCTGCTTGCCGTTGCCGAAGTCAAGGTAGTCGTTGACCCCGGCCACCGGCGTCTTGATCATGGCGCCAGCTGAATCCTTCACCATTGCGTCCATGTACTGCTGGGCCGTCTGCTTGGCACTGCCCGACTTGGCGATATCGCTGGGACTCACGCAGCCGATGACGATGGCCTTAGCCCCGAAATCGATCGTGGTACCAACGGCGTTCGTAGCGTTCATACCCGAGTCGGCGTAGTTATAGGGCGTGACCTGAGGGCCCGTGGCGTTGGTGAAGCCTTCCGAGACCATCAGCGCCTTCGTGATCGACGCGCACGTTGCGGGCGCCATCGACATCGACGCTGCCGACGCTGACGTCGAGAAAGCAAGTGGAGCGACCAGGGCCGCGAGTGCCAGTGAACGAGTGACGTGCATGAGTGTTCTCCCTTTCGGTGCGGCCACCGGCCACACGTGAAGAGTCAGCCTACGAACGGACCCCTCGGAAAAGACAAACGTTGACTAAGAATCACCTAAGGGTGGACTTACTTGTTGTTCTCCGGCAAGTAGGGCACGATAGCGTGCGCCAGGCCCGGGAGCGTGAGTGTCTGCAAGTAGACCTTGCCGGGACCCGTCAACTTCGCGAGAAAGAGTGAGTCCGCACCGAACAACATGTTCTTGATGCCCCGGACCATTTCGATCTCGAGGGACATGTGGGCCTCGAAGAGACCAACGTGTCCAGGGTGCACGCGCAGCACTTCGCCGGCGGCCAAGTCGTACTCAATCATTTCACCGGACAGTTCGACCCACGCGGTACCCTCACCACCGATGCGCTGCATCAAGAAGCCGTTACCGGAGAAGATGCCGACGCCGAGCTTCTGCTGGAAGCCAACGTCAACCGTGATGCCAGCGGTGCCCGCGAGGAAGCCGTGACGCGACACCATGTACTGCTGCGACGCACTGACCGAGATGGCCTTGATGTGGGCGGGCATCTTGGTAGCGAACGCCACCGTGCCGGTGGTGCCGGTGGCGGTGTACTCGGTCATAAAGATGCTCGAACCAGCGGCGAGCCGCTTGAACATACCGCCCAAGCCCGACGTTCCGAGCCCCGAGGCTTGGGTGCCGAGGGTGACACTCGCGGTGAGCCAGGTCATTTCGCCACCAAGTGAAATGACGGACTGACCGGGCTGCAGCTGCACCTCGAGGACGGGCATCGTGGTACCCACGATGCGGTGAGCGACTCCCGAGGCGTCGGCGTCACTGAAGTCGGGCATATTGGCGCTGCTGTGTTCGGTCATGAGGTTCTTCTCTCCGTGTGGCCTTGCCGTGTATCGTACACAGCGTTTATCCCTAGCGAGATGACTTCACCGAAGTTTCACCGTTGGAAAGCCGGGCGGCGAAGGCGATCGGAATAATGGTCAACACCATGACCCCCACCACCACGGCGTTAACTTCGGGGAGTTGCTGCCCCAGACGAATAGCCCCGAAAATCCACAACGGGAGCGTGTTTTGCGCACCCGCGGTGAAGGTGGTGACGATGACCTCGTCGAAACTCAGAGCGAAGGCGAGGAGACCGCCAGCGACGATCGCCGTGCGCAGCAGGGGGAAGGTCACGTAGCGAAACGTCTGCAGTGGGGTCGCGCCGAGGTCACTCGACGCCTCCATAAAGGAGTCCGGCGTGCGGCGCAGACGGGCCACGACGTTGTTGAAGACCACCACGATGCAGAAGGTGGCGTGGCCAATGATGATGGTGGTCAATGACAACTGCACCGCCACCAGTCCAAAGGCTGATTGCAGGGCGAGACCCGTCACAATGCCGGGTAGCGCAATCGGGAGCACCAGCAGTAAGGACACCACCTCACGGCCGAAAAAGCGGAATCGATGAATGCCGAGCGACACTAAAACGCCAAGGAGGAGTGCGATGACGGTAGCCCCAGCGCCGGCCTTGACACTGAGCCACAGGGCACTGCGAACGGCACTATCGTGCCAGGCCACCGAGAACCACTGCGTCGACCACGAACGAATCGGGAAGGTCTGAACGTTCGATCGATCAAAGGCGAAGAGCACAATGATGACGAGGGGGACCAGTAGCAGCGCCACGACCACCACGGCGAAGAGTCGCAGTAGCCACGTTGTGAGCGGAGACAGTCTCATAGGGCCTCAAAGGCGCCGAAGAACCGAGCCGCGACGAGATAGACGGCCATGATGGCGATTGAGACGAAGGCGAGCGCGGCGGCGAAGGGCAAGTTACCGCCGTTGAGCGCACTGTCGTAGATGGCATTGCCGATGAAGTTGGCGTTCGAGCCACCAATCAACAGTGGCGTGATGAAGTCACCGAGCGTGAGTGAGAAGGTGAAAATGGAGCCCGCCACGACCCCGGGCAGCACCAGCGGCCACAGTACGCGTCGCAGCGTGAACCACGGACGAGCGCCGAGGTCGGCACTCGCTTCGAGCAGGCTGTCGGGAACCCTCTCGAGGGCGCCGTACACCGGCATAATCATGAAGGGCAGCCACAAGTAGCTAAAGACCAGCCACATGGCCGCGGTCGAATAGGCCAAGTGGGTAACCGGAAGTCCGATGCTCCGCTCGATCGCCGGCAACACCCCCTTATCGGACAAGATGTTGATCCAGGCGTAGACCTTGGCGAGATAACTGGCCCAGAGCGGCAACAGCGTCAATGCCACGAACCACTGACGCGTACGAGGTGAGGCGATTTTGGCGAGGAAGAAGGCGAACGGCAGCGCGATGATGACGTCCGTTACCGTGACCATCACGGCCATGAGCACAGTGCGCCAGATAATGGTGGCGTACACCGACTGGGTGAAGAGTTGCGAGAAGTTTGACCCTGTCCACTGGTAGACGATATTGCCAGTGAGCGCGTCAACCTGGAAGAAGGCCGTCACCAGGAGGGCGACGAGTGACGCGAGATAAATGATGAGAAACCACAACAGCGGTGGCGACAACGTCGCCACCGCCCGAAGCCAGGGGCGGCGCCACAGCGCCGCCCCGGCCCCACGTTGGAGTTGGTCGAGCAACTACTTACCCAACAATCTGCGTCCACGCCTGTTGCCATTGCGTGAAGTTGACACAGTTGTTCTGACCGTTGTCGCACGTGGGCAGCGGCGTCTTCCAGAACTTGATCGTGGCGAAGTAGCTCTCGGGCGCGTTCGCGTGGTACGCGGCGCAGCCGCCCTTTTGCAACTTGTCCATGTACGCGCACGCCTGCGTGTTCGCGGGCGTTTCACCGAAGTACAGGGCCTCTTGGGCCTGGACCAACGGCGTCGAAACGTAGTTCATCCACTTGTACGCACAGTTGGGGTGCGGTGCGTTCGTCGCCAGCAGCCACGAGTCGGCCCATCCGGTCGCGCCTTCGCTCGGGATAGTGTCGGCCACCTTGGCGCCCGCGGCGACCAGCGTGTTGGTCTGGTACGGCCACGCGGCTCCCACCGTCGTCGTGCCATTTTGGAAGAGTGAGATCTCCTGGCTGGCGAGATCCCAGTACTTCTTGACCAAGGGGTGCTCCGCCTTGAGCAAGCTCACGGCAGCATTGAACTGCGTCTGCGTCAGTTCGTAGGGGTCGGTGATGCCCAGTGACGGAGTGGTCTTCGACAGGTAGAGCGCCGCGTCAGCAATCTGGATTGGATTGTTCGGGATCGTCACCTTGCCCTTGTTGGCCTTGTTATAAATCACCGACCATGAGGTGGGCGCCTTCGCGTAGGCCGACTTCGAGTACAGCAAGACGTTCGGACCGAATTCGTAGCTCACGCCGTAGTGCACACCATTGATGGTGTTGAACGAAGGAGCCTGGAGGAAAGGGTGGAAGTTCTTCGTCGCGGGAACGAGCGCCATGTTTACGGGACGAACATCGCCACCGTAAATAAGACGGAGGTCCGCGTCACCCGAGGCCGACACCAGGTCGTACTGACCGCCGCCACCGTGGTTCATCAGGGACACCATTTCGCTCGATGATCCGGCGTACTTGACGTTGACCTGACAACCAGTCTGGGCGGTGAAAGGCTTGACCCACTGTGGCTGGGCGTACCCCTCCCAGGCAATCAGGTTGAGCGAACCTTCGCCCTTGCCGATGCTCGTAGGCGTGCGGTCACTCTGTGTTGGCGGAGTACCGAGCGAGGCACTCGCGCTCAGCGTCACCGCCGGCAGTGCGGTCGCCGCCAAGAGTGCGATGGCCGAGGCGACCACCAGCCTTCTGGTTCGTACGTGGTAGTTCATTGCTCCCCTTTTCATTTTTTAATACGACTTGTTAGACCGACGTGGCGTCACTATCGCGCCACCGAAGGGTGACCTGGTCGCCAATGGTCAGCGGCGCCTGCCCCCCGTCGTCTGACCGATTCTGTCGCACGACCGTCATCGTGTCGCCCGCGTCCGTCACGACGCGATAACGCGTCACCATACCAACGTAGGCAACGTCACGAATAATGCCACTGACGCCCGAGCCAGACTGCGTATCGGCACCGGTCGTCATCTCAATTTTCTCCGGACGCACGACGCAGCGACCGCGCGAGGTGGTGATGATGTTGGAGGTACCAACGAAGCCGGCCACAAATTCCGTGGCGGGGTGTTCGTAGACCTCCGAAGGCACGCCGAGCTGTTCAATCTGGCCATCGCGAAAGACAGCCAGGCGGTCACTCATAGTGAGTGCTTCTTCTTGGTCGTGGGTTACGTAGATAAAGGTGATGCCGAGCTCGCGTTGCAGGCGCTTGAGTTCCACCTGCATTTCCTGGCGGAGCTTGAGGTCCAGCGCACCCAACGGTTCATCGAGCAGGAGTACCGTTGGCTCATTGACGAGGGCCCGAGCCAGTGCGACTCGTTGGCGCTGCCCCCCCGAGAGCTGACCGGGCTTGCGATCAGCGAACGACGCCATCTGGACCATGTCCAGTGCGCGCGCTACCTTGTCACGAATCTCGCTCTTGGCCACTCGACGTACCCGTAAGCCGTAGCCGACGTTCTGCGCCACGGTGTAGTGGGGAAATAACGCGTAGTCCTGAAAGACAGTGTTGACATCGCGCTGGTAGGGCGGCTGCTCAGTGACGTCCACGCCGTCCAGCGAAATCGAGCCACCGTCCAGTCGTTCAAAGCCAGCAATCAAGCGCAGCAGGGTGGTTTTCCCCGACCCCGATGGCCCCAGCATCGTAAAAAACTCACCCTGTTGAATGGTCAGATCAACACCGCGAACCACGGTGGTGTCGCCAAACCGCTTCGTGACGCCTCGAAGGACGATGCCACCCTGCGCGGTGGCGGTCGCTTCAATTGACGTCGTTGTCACGGTACTCACGAATCAAAAGAGTACACCGCTTATCTCGTCAACTTCACGTACGACCAGAGTGACGGACTCAGGGGTCGCGACCATACCGACGGTCGAAGGAATCAGGGCAGGGGTAAGTGTGGCGAGGGGTTGCCCCGGCACCTGGGCCGTTCCGGGGGCGAGAAGTACCAATCGTGGGTCCTCGACAAGACCTCGGCCACAGAGTTTCAGCGCCGCCTCCACACTCGTCCACGTCACCGGAGTGAAGTGGGGTAGGACTGATGACGTGGCGACAATATCGAGACCAACCTCCACGTCACGACTCCAGGCGACCGCACTGACGTCATCAGCGCGCGAAAGGGACCACCGAAGCCATGGTGCGTCGGTCACGGTGGGCTTTCCGTGGGTCGCGTCCCCGCAGTACCGGCAGGTTCGGTCAATCCAGCGTTCGGCGAGGGGCTGCTCCAGTACCGACGCCAACGTGACCTTCGCCAGTGCCCGACCGGTCAAAAAGCGCGTGCGTGCCGATGAGGAGGCCATACGGGCAGCTCGTTCGTGTTCGACCGCAGTTGTCGCCTTTAGTACCCAGTTCGCGGGGGTCGCGCGATGGCGCACCCATCGCACCTCGACGAGTGGCCGGTTGTCTTCACTCACCTCGTGCACGTTAGCGGTGTCGTTGGGGAAGGGTTAAATGACGTCGCCCCACGGTCGAAACCGTGGGGCGACGTCGTACGGGAGTGCGTACTCCCGAGTCTTAGACCAGAACGAGACCGCTCTTGATCTCAACGGCGGGCGCTGTGTCACACGTCGTGACCACCTTGACGTGAGCCACCGCGGGGGCCGGCATCACGGCGTTGGGGTTCAAGATGTGCTGCACTTCGGCCAAGTCCTGCGGGTGGGTCACACCAATGCAGCGTGACGTGGTTTCAATCAGCTTGACGTCGAGCGTCGCACCGAGGTTCGCGTTCACGAACTCGGGGAGGTTGAGCTCTGCGCCAACCTCGAAGTCGTGGGCGTCGTACGCAGCCTTCATGTCCTTCAAGACCCCGTACGTGAAGCCCCAAAGGTTCATCGACACCAGGGTGTCGGCGCTCAGGGTCTCGGGGGCAACACCGTCGTCCACCAAGAAGGCACCGGCGACCTTACGAACACCGCGGCGTTCGCTGATGTCCGTCAAGCGGCCATCTTCGACCTGGCAGGTGCCACGGTTCACGGGACGCTCACCAACCACCGCGTTGCCAATCTGGTACCCAACGGCGACCGAGGTGCGCTGGTCGCGCAGGAACTCGAACAACGAGGTCATGGCGTGCACGCCGTAGAGGTCGTCAGCGTTCGCTACCGCGAAGCAGCGACCGGCGAGCAGGGCCTGCTTGGCGGCCAGCACGGCGCCCAGGGTGCCGTTGGTCTTCGACTGCACAACGAGCGTGACCGAAAGCTTCGACCACCAGCGCCGGCGGATGTGCTCGGCGATGATGGGGCCGGAGTCTTCGTTGACCACGATCACGAACTCGCGGAAACCCGCGGTGAGTGCTTCTTGCGCGATGAGGTCTATCAAGACCTCGCCGTTGAGACCCACGGGTGCGAGGGGCTTGATAGCCCCGTAGCGGCGGGCCCGGCCGGCGGCCATGATGACCAGGGCGGGACGGGTGTTGGCGGGGTGAAAGTTGATCGAGCGCTCAACGCGGCTCTTCTTAGTGGTGGTCATGACTGGAACTCCAATTGGCTAGTGGTGGAAAGTAAATCGGAAAGGAAATTCGGGTTGGCGACGACGACAACGTCGGGCCGACGGAGGTGCTTGATGACATCATCAAGCACCTCCGGGTACAGCGCGGCACGAATCACGAGGACCGTGCCATGATCGAGTTCGCGACGGATGCCTTCGACAACGTCCAACAGGCCCGACTGGCGGAGCATGTTGAGGTTGCGACCGCAGACAATCACGATCTCACTACCGGCGACTGATTCGCTGGGCGTCTGCACGAGGCGCAGCGCCTGGCTCTCAATCAAGTCGAGGTGGAACTGAGTAAAACCGACACCCTTGTTGGCGACGAGCGCAATGGAGTGGTGGTTCACTGCGAGACACGAGGCCAACTCGAGTCCCTGCTCGTCAGTACCAATAACGGTGACCTTCATGACTAGTTCCCCGCGTTGGGGTTCGTCGTGGTGGTCTGGAAGCCACAGTTCGGGCGAGCCGCCGCCATGTTGCCGTCGGGGCATTCGGTGGTGGCCGAGAACTGGGCGCCGATCAAGACCGCACCGTTGAAGCTGGCACCGTACAAGTTGGCACCGGCGAAGTTCGCTCCGGTCAGGTTGGTGCTCGAGAAGTCCGCGAAGGACAGGTTCGCACCCGCCAAGTTGGCTCCCGAGAAGTTCGCGTTGTTGAACTGACCGTGGGCGACCGCCGCATTCATCAAGTCGGCGTTCGAGAAGTCAGTCGACGTCGCGTTCACTTGGTTGAAGATGGCGTTGGCCAGTACGGCATTCTGGAACGTCGAGCCCGTCAAGTTGGCACTGGTCATGTTCAGACCATTCGCATTGACGTTCGTGAACGAGGCGTTCTGGGCCATGGCCTGGCCGAAGAGGCCGTTGGTCAAGGTCGCACCGTCAAGCGTGGCGTAGTTCATGTTCGACAGCAGGGCCTGCGCACCCGACAGGTTGGCGTTGTCCAGCTTGGTGCTGTCCATGTTGGCCTGGTCGAGGTTGCCCTGCGTGAACTGGACGTGCGCCAGGTTGAGACCCGACAGGTTGGCCTGGAACAAGTTGACACTGGAGCAGACCGAGTAGGTCACGAGTGCACAGCCGTTCGTCACGCTCTGGCTCGGCACGGTCAAGTAGACGTAGCCGCCGCCGAAGGCGTAGGGGGCCCCGCGCTTGAAGTGCGGTCCAGCCAACGCCAAGAGACGGGCGCTGATGGGCTCGTTGAGATTCCACGGTGCGTACTCAAACTTGACCAGACCCTGGTTGGCGTCGTACGACGGGGCCGACACTTCGACGATGTAGGACGAGCCACCGCTGACGCGCACGATCACGGGGACCTTGGCGACGAGGGGCGACGCGTTCCACTCCTGGACCAGCGAGGCCAGCGGCATGGACTGTGCCGACGACACATTGGTACCGGCCACGGAGGCGTAGCCACTGGTGCCGAACAGATTGATCTGTCCGCCACCGACGGTGCCACCCGAGATGGCCATGCTGTACAGCACGCCCGGGGTGTTGGACACGTAGGTCGGACGAGCAACCGGCACGTGGTGCACTGGCTTCGACGCCGACTTCCGTGGTGCTTGGTACACCGTCTTGGTCACGACGTGGACCACGGTACGAGGTGCCGTGTAAGTCGTTGGTGCCGTGTACGTGGTCGGCGAGGTGTAGCTCGTCGGCACGTTGTACGTCACCGGGGCGGTGTAGGTCGTTGGTGCGGTGTACGTCGCGGAACCCGTGTAGGTCACCGATGACGCAGTGTGCTTCACAGCCTTCTTCACTGCCGGCTTGGCGTGCGTGGCCTTGACGGCGGCGTGCGGATTCGCAGTGGCCGAGAGACTGCCGTTGATGAGCGCGACGGTGGCACCGGCGAGCACCAGCAGTGCGGTGGACTTGACTAACTTCATGGCTTACCTCGGTCGGGACGGAATACGTGGATGATCATGTCTAAAACGGCAATGCAGGTGAGCGCAGCCAACACGCTCCACGCAACGCCCAGGTCGGAGTACAACGACTTGGGAGCGTGTTCCCGAGCCCACACCATGAAGTGGTGAAAAGGGTTCGAGAGAACGATGGCGGCGACAAGGGAACTCGACAGCATTAGGCAGAGACCTTTCTGGTTTGGGCGACCATCGCTCGGGGTGCGCGCACCGCGGTCGATACGGTCTTCTTGTTTTCGGCTTTGTACTGGGCTTCCCAGCGGTCCACGTCAGATCCCGAGAGCTCCGACATCCACGACACGAACCATGCCGCAATACGGAACCACAGGTAAATCTCAACGAGGATCAACGTCGCACCAGCGAAAAGGTCCGCTCCGGTGCGCTTTGGCATCGACGCAGCGATGTCCAAGTTCAGCAACGCGGCCAGGACTGGTGGGATAGCCCACAGCCAGAGCCAGACGAAGGCGTGCAGCGTGAGGGCGGTCAAGAACAACAGGGCGAACATGACACGGATGGTCATGTCGAGGCCCATCTTGAACTGCAACCACCATGGGTACTTGGTCGTGTCGTTCATGCCGTCACGACGCAGCAACTTGATGATGCCGCTGTCCCACTTGCGACGCTGCGCGAAGAGTGACTTGAAGGTCAACATGGGACCAGCCCAGGCGCGGGCCGTCGCCGACATCAGCGTCGAGTACCCCAATGCCTGCAACTGCCAGGTCAGTTCCATGTCTTCCACCTGCGACTCAACCGTCCACGGGCACGGACGACGCAGGGTCGTCGTGACGTCGGCCAGGGCCGACACGCGGAACAGCGTGGCCTGACCACCGAGCACGTACGTGTTGCGGTGACGGTGGAGAATGTCGCGGTTCCAGCTCGCAAACTCGATGCGCTGCATGCGCACGAGGAAGTTGGAAACGAGACCACTCTTGGCTTCAGACTGGTTGAACGAGTAGCGGCACATCACGCCAGCGATCTTGCGGTTGCTCAAGACTTCTTCCTCGAGCTGCTGGATCGACTCACGCGTAATACGAGTGTCGGCGTCAACCGCCATCCAGTAGTCCGCGGCGTCACCGTAGAGGTCCCAGGCCTGGTTCAAGGCGCCGACCTTACGCGTCGAGTTACCGACGGTCTCGTGCACGGCAATCAGGTCAGGGTACGCGTCCCGGTAGGCCAGGGCGATATCGACCGTGTTGTCGGTGCAGTTGTCGGCGATAACCACGATGCGGTCAGGCATACGGGTCTGGTCGAGCACGTGGTCGAGCGTGTCGGCGATGATGTCGCCCTCGTTGTGCGCCGGAATGACAACAATGAGACGGCGGTTCTCACCGTAGGGTGACGAGATTGGCGGGATGCCACCGTCACCGTCGCCAGGAGCGGCGGGTGGGGTGGGGGTGCCACCACCAACGACGGGCGTCGGAGCCTTGGCCGTGGCCTTGGACTCGGGCTGCCAGATCGGGTAGAGGTTGACGCCCTCCTTCGGGATGACGAAGGTGTCACCAGGCTGCATGCCCGGCTCAACCAACATCGATCCGCGGGTGGTCGTCCATCCCATGAAGACGTGGCCCTCCTTGGCGAGACCCTGAGCGCGAGCGCTGGGCAACGTCATGGTGTGCTGAGCCAAGCCCACGGGGGCGGCGTCTTCGATAGTCAGCGAGGGTGCAGCGACGGGCTGCTCTTCGACTGTGATGGCTTCGGTCATGACGGGTTCAGTCGTCATGGTGGTGACTTCGCCATCCGGTCCATACACCGGATAGAGGGTCTGTCCCACTTCATTCAGTACAGACAACTTCATTGGTTTCTCTCCACTCGGATTGTGAAGTCTTCACTGGCACCAAGGCCAGCGTCAGGCTTCGAGGCATTGGGTGACGTCGACCATCCAAGGAAGGTGTGGCCTTCCTTCGGTGTGGTCGAGGCGTCGGTTTGGGGATCCGCGGCGGTCGAAGGTTCGGCCACGTTGGAGGTTTCAACAGACTGCGGGTTGAGCTGGTTGAAGTTCACTTCACCCTTCACCTTGGGCGTTGGGGCCCAGACGGCGTAGACATTGAGACTGCCTTCGGGGATGGTGAACTTGGCACCAGGCAACATGCCCGGGTCCGGCTCAGTTGCGTCGGGCGAGGTCGACCAACCGAGGAAGGTGTGACCCTCCATCGCGAAGCCCTGGCTCTCAGCATTCGGAAGAACGATCGTTGCGTCGTCCTCCTCTTCTTCCTCCTCCTCTTCCTGTTCGGTGACACCCTCGGGGGCACCGACCAGTGGCGGCACCGTGGTGCCGGCTGATTCGGGGAGCAAGAAAATGTGGTCGGCGGGAGCGGCGACTGGCGCCACGCCCCACACGGCGTAGATGTCGAGTCCCGTTGCAGGGATCTCGTACGTGGCGCCTGGCAGCATGCCAGCTCCGGGTTCGGTGGCACCAGGCGTGGTGGCCCAACCGAGCAAGACGTGGCCCTCCTTCACGAGGCCGTGGCTCTCGGCGGTTGGCAAGACCACGGTACTCACCGGGGCGGCGGCATCAACGGCGACCACGTCGGGCGTCGATTCCGTGACCACACGGACGCCTTCCGTCTCACCAGGCGCGGCGCTGGATCCCCAGACCGCGTAGAGCGTGATGCCGCTCTTGTCAATAATTGAAACTCTCATAACTGCCTTCCGTTGTGAAGTTGTTGATTAGAGGAAGTCCCAGCATTGACGAGAACAACAAAAACCTCAAGGCAGTTTTTTTTTCTTTCTACAAACCTTTCAGTCCGTGAGTAATTTTTTTTTCAGTTAGAAAACTAATTTTCCTTTGCTTTTTTTTCGCATCTCTCCTAGGGTTTGCGGAGTCCCCTCAGAGATCGCCACTGATCTCGTCACCACTTCAAGGAACTTTCACCACCATGTATCTCGCTGAACGCATCGAAGCTGGCAAGCTCCAGTTGTTGGAAATTACTGAGCAAGCGTTGTTGAACCACGAAGACTCGGCAGTTCGTATTGAGAAGGTCTCGACGGCGGCCGGCATGAGCCCTGGGGTGATCTACAGCCACTTCAAGTCGCGTGAGGGACTCCTCGACGCGGCCTACCTGCACATCTACCAGAAGCAGAACAACGCGTACCACGCTCTGCTCCGTGACAAGATCCCGTCGGTCCGCGAGGGTCAGACCATTCTGGAGAAGCTCTACGAGTTCGAACTCGACCACAACGTGGCCACGGCCCTCAATCAGGGTCGCGCGCTTCGCCTGCGCATTCACGCACGCGCCGTCGCCCGCAAGTCATTCCGTACCCAGTTTCAGAAGATTCAAGATGCCCACCTCACTGAAGTCGCGAGCATTCTGGACCTCTTGAACGACTCGCCCGTCGCCCAGAGCGCCAACCGTGATACCCGCCACCTGGCGCTCTTCCTCGAGGTGCTGGCCACCGGTCGTGCCACCAGTGAGATCTCGGTCAACCCCATTCCGCTCAAGGCGTGGTTCGCTTTTGTTGATCAGTCCATCCGCACCATGCCGATGCCTGAAGACGTTCGCGTTACCCGTCTCGTCGAAGCCTCCTGAGGCCCGCGGCTCGGCCGCGCCTACACTCAACATCGTGACGATTCGTTTCCTACGACGGCTAGCGACGGTGAGCACCGCGGTGGCAACGCTGCCAGCCGGCGTCGCCGGGGCAACGCCGGTAAGTCACGCCAGCACCACAATCCACGTCTCGGGCACCGTGGTCTCCCTCTCAGGCGCAACGCTGACCTTCGTCGCGGGCGGCGACCCGACGCTCCCGCCACAGACGGCCGAGTTGACCCCAACCACCACCATTTCCGCTCACGGCGTGCCTACCTCACGAACGACCTTGATCCCGGGAGCACGCGTCGCCCTCACGGAAGATACGACCACGCAGGCGGTGACAGGTATTCGGGTGACGCCGCCAAAATTGTCGCACGTATCGGGCGTTCTGGTGGCGAACACGCCATCGACGCTACGCCTCCAAACGATTCCTGGTAATCCTGACGCAATGGTGCTCGTTCACGTGACACCACACACGCTCTACAGCGAGCACTTCCTCACCACCACCGTCGCGCAACTACACACCGGCGAGAAACTCCACGTCGACGTCAACTCGTTCACTGGCACGGCGTCACTCGTCCGCATTACCCCACCGAAGTCCCTGCACCACCGCGGAACCGTCGTGGCGGTAACGGCAACGTCGGTAACGCTGCGACTTACCACCTCGCCCGTGGGCTCGCTCCTCACGTTGCACTTAGCCCCCTCCACCGCATTTAGCGAGCACGCCCTGACCACGACGCAGTCATCCCTCGTGGTGGGCAGTGCGGTCAACGTGACCGAGTCACTCGGCACCGCGAGTCTGGTGCGCATTACCCCGCCCAAGGCCTAGCCAGTCCCCCACCCGTCCCGTTTGTCTGTCTAGGGTAAACGTATGCGCCGCCACCCTCGCCCCTACTTCGTCACGGCCGCCATCCTCGGCTGGCTCGGCACCGGTCTGCGAGTCGTGCACGACCTCTACGTGGCTCCCGGCACCCACACCGCCGTTCACGGCCTCTACGGGCCCTATCGAGCCGGTCTCGAGGGTGGACTCCAGCAGGTCGGTGACGACCTCAGTTACTTCACCCACTGGTCGAACATCGCTATTGCGATGACCTGGACCTTGCTGGCCCTCCGCCCGAAGCGCGACACGCCACTCTTCCGAGCGGGCCGCAACACGGCGCTCCTGATGATCACCATGACTGGCATCCTCTACGCCGCCCTGATCGCCCCGACCGCCCACGTCGTGGGGTGGTTCGATAACACGACCAACGTCATCATTCACTACCTCAACCCGCCACTCGCACTGATTGTGTGGGCCCTGTGCGGACCACGTGGATGGTTCACCTGGCGGTCGGCGTGGAAGATGTACGTGGTGCCACTGGTGTTCCTAGCGTTTACCCTGATCCGTGGGGCTCTTACCCACCGCTACCCCTACGCCTTCTTCAACGTTGTGCACCTCGGCTACGCCCCCGTGTTGACCTCAATGGCGACCATCATCGTGGAGGCACTCGTCATTATCGGACTCTTCATCTGGGTCGACCAGCGACTCAGTCGTCGTCAGTCAGTCGTCTCGGCCTAGCGCCACTGCGACCACACTTCCCGGGTCCGCTCACCAATCGAACCTTCACCGCGCTTGGCAATCTGCGACAGCGCCACGAAGAGCAACACAATGGCCAGTGCGACGGCGGTGAGATACCCACCAACTTGACCGCCCGAACGGGCCAGTGTCAGGAGCACACTGCTAATCACTGCGGCCGACCCCACCAACGTGCTCACCCGCGTGCGAGTTCGAACACCAACGAGCAGCACGATGACGGACTCCACCATGAGCCACAGCAAGTAGGCACTCTTGTGGGACGTGGTGGGGCCAAAGGCCTGCGAGAGCGTCGTCCCGAAGAGAATGGCCAATGCCAGCACCGTCAGAAGGCGGGCGGCGTCAAGCACGCGGGCCCGCTCGTCGCCCAGCTCGCGATCAATCAGCGTTACCGAGAGGGCGAGCAACGTCGACGCCGGCACGAGGTTGAAGTACTGGAGGTTGTGCTGGTGCAGCAACACCGCCAGCACGGGAGCACTCCCACTCAGACTCATGGGCAGCACCACGGCATCGAGCAGGGTCCACTCGGCGCGTGGAAGCCGCAGTCGCGGCGCCGTCGTCGCAGCCACGAAGAAGACGGTGATCAGCGCACCGGTCGTGCCGTTGTGGTGGAGCACCACGCCCGACCACAGCAGGCCGCCGTACAGAAGGAGTACCTGCGTTGCCGAGACCGCGTTGCGCCACGAACCAAAGGAGTACCGACCCGTTCCATCCAACCACGCAGGAAGCCACTCCCCCGTTTCGACGGTGAAGGAACGGAGCGCCCCGACGCCGTAAAAGGCGATGGCCGCAACCACGGTAGCGAGTGGCCCCCACGCACTCCCCGTGGTGTGAACCAGCACGGTGGCGACCGCGGCCGTAAGGAGTCCCGCCGCGACCAACACCAGTCCGAGCCAGCGCTCGACGTAGGCCACGTAGAGCGACGCGAGGGCCATCACGACCAACACCGTGGTCGGCGACAGCCAAAGAGCGCTGTCGTAGGCATTGAGCAGCGTGACGAGTCCCCCCGAGATAAGGGCCCCAGAGAAGAAAACGGCCCAGCGCGCGTTGAGGCGGTGCGCCGCGTACCAGACCAGGCTGGCGTAGACGAGTGCGACACCGGCCACGGCCCAGGCGGTCGAGACCTGGGGCATGTTCTGGTACTGCAGGTACTCCGATCGCAGCAGCGGAGCGAGAACAAAGAGCACGAGACCCCAGACGACGAACCGAAGTCGCGGTTCAACGACACGCCTCGACACGTAAAACACGACCACGGCGAAGATGAACGCGGCGAGCGAGGAACCGGGGAGCCAGACAATGGCGCCGTGAGCCTGCAGCAACGTCGCTTCCGCCCACGACAGCATCGCAGCGCTTCCGAGCACCAACCAGATGAAGCGGATCCGCACTGAGGTGTACCAGATGGCCCCAGCGTAGGCCGTCATGAGGCCGGCCACGAGGAAGGCTCGGGGCAGGGAGTTGGCGAGATGGACATAGGCGACGGATGACCTGAGCACGATGGCGGTACTCACCAGCGCGGCGGCGTAGGCCGGGTGGAGTCCGACTACCTCAAAGCGCGATGGCGTCCACCAGGCTCGTACCAGGCACAGCACGGACACGACACCCGCCGCGATCATGGCGACTGGGATCGTCAACATCATTCCCGCGTGGTGGGTCTGGTGCAGTCCGCCCCACATCGTGAAGAAGATGGCGTCGGCGGCGACGAGTTCCGCTACGACTGCACTCACCCGCGCCAGGAGCGCATTGGCGGATAGCCCGAGACGAGCAACCATCAGCGCGACCAGCGCGGCGGTGGCCAGCGCGGCGGGCCCCGTCCACGACGGGTGGCGCACGGCAGTGCCGCTCACGATGGCAATAGCCAGGGGAGCTGCCAGGAGAAGTGGGAATATCCTCTTCGGGCCATAGGTGGGCCGCAGGACCAACACAGCGCCCAAAGTAGTGACCGCCGCCGCACCTGCACCCACCACCACGCCAGTCGAGGGTCCGAACAGCCACGTGCTCGCGACGAGTGCAGTCAGGGGTGCAGCGATGAGTGACGCCACGGCGGTCCAGTCGCTCAGCGTGCGTACCGCAACGTAGAGGTAGGCGCCGGTCAGCAGCGCCACGGCAAAAAGAACCGGCAGTGGACTCGAGAGCATGTGGCTACCCGGTTGAAAATGGAGAGCGGCGGCGAGACTCACCAGCACCGCGCCCGTGTGGAAGAGCAGGCCAATCCCACCGATCGACGAAAAGAATGACGGCGAGCCATTAATGTCGGACGTGCGGTCGGACTCCCACCAATTGACGTGACTCACTGCGAGAAAGACAACTGAGAGAACCGCGTAGGAAACCGTGCGCCACTGGTGAAGTGGGAGGAGTGCGGTGAGAGCCAACCAGCTGGTGGTGACGGACGCGTAGCTCAGTACCAGAAAGCCCCGCGAGCGAAGCGAACGCGCTAGACCGCCGTAGACCACGGTGCAGGCAAGTGCGCCAATGCCGATGGTCATAGTGCGATTCGTGGTGGCTGACTGCCACCGCATCGCAGCAATGATGTTTTCGATGACGAGTGGCAGGACGAGTGCCGTCGCGCCGCGAAAGATTGCCCCCGCGGGGGCCAGCTTTGTTGACCGTTGACACCACGCGGTGAGTGCCCCGAGGAACGCCATCAGGCCAATGGCGGGCGCCACAATCATCCAAGAATGCTTACCGTGCTCGAATAGCAGCGTGGCCGCCACGAGCAGTATCACGCCCGCGCTGGCCAGTACTTGAGCACCATCGATGTGCAGCGACGGCTTTGACGGTGTCGCAACCGAGCGAGCCTCATCGGTGCGGGTTGACCACGGAGCTGCCACGGCCCCCGCTGACAACACCCCCGTAGCGTCTGCACCCAGGACCTCGGTGGCCCACGAAGCGCGTGCTTCGAGACGTGCCACAAGCGGTGTCGCGAGATCGCGCTCAAGTGGCAAAAGGGCCTTCAGCTCCACCAACAAACGTTGCAGACGACTAAATGACTGGACAGCACGTGACAACGTCACAGGATTCAACGGCCGTCCGAGTGCCTTGGCGCAGGCTACTTCGGTGAGAAATTCGTCGGCGCCTAGCGCCTCAGCCTCGGTGCTCACTCGATCACGCACCGCCAACTCGTCAGAAGTGAACTCGTGGGGCGCTTCAACGGCCTGGTCAAAGTCAGGATTACGGCGACCACAGTTCCCGCAGAAGGGGAACCCCTGCAAGGGTGCACCACAGGTCGCACAAAAGAGCGACGTCATGCGCGTGCGTCACGCCCTCGCCGACGAACGCGCGATCCTCGTGCTGACATTTCGTCCTCTCACTCCTCGGATTGCTGGCGTTGACAGAGTTGATGCGTCAGCTGCCCTCCGCCGTCACCGTAGCACGATGGAGTGAAAATGGGACTCAAACAGTTCTGGTGTCGACTTTGCCGTGGGGGTGGCTTAAATTGGAGTTGTGGCGATTGTGCCCAGTCAGTAAGGACCACGCACCATGACGAACCCCGATGCGTTCGACCAGCCGCTCTTCAACTTCTTCGACCACGGCGCGCTCGTCTCACCCTCGTTACCGATTGACGAAGTGGTCACTCTCCTTCATACCGAGTTCGATCTCGAGGTCACGATCTCGCCCCTGGGAAGTCAGCAGGATCAGAATTTTCTGGTGACGCGTCCCGGTGACGACGCGCCCTACGGTGTTCTCAAAGTCAGCAACCCCGTCTTCTCCGACTCAGAGATTGAACTCCAGAACACGGTGAGTGACCACCTCGCCACGACACTCCCGGATCTCCGCGTCACCACGATTCTCCATCACCGCAATCGCCCAGTCTCCGCCTGGCTGAACACCAGCGAGGGTCGTCGGCACGTCCGCCTCTTCTCCTACCTGCCCGGCGGTACCTTCACCCAGACGTCAACACTCACCGGCTTCACGATGGCCCGCATGGGTGACATCGCCGGACGGGTGAGTCAGGCACTCTCCTCACTCGTTCACCCGGCGGCCTCACGGACAACACAGTGGGACCTTCGGCACGCTCGGCGTGCGCTCGAGACCATTCCGTGGATCGGAACTGACGCCGAGCGAGCCCTCATCGACGAGGCGTCGGAGGCGGCGTGGGCAACTATCAGCGCAGTTGAGGCCGCCCTTCCCCAGCAACTCGGTCATTTTGACCTCACGGACGACAACCTGGTTGCATCTCTCGATTCGCTACCGCTACCCGACGGCATCATTGACTTTGGTGACGTGGCAAACTCCTGGGCCATTGCGGAGTTAGCGATTACCCTCTCGAGCCTGCTGCACCACGAAAACGTCTCGCCAAAGGACCTTCTCAACGTTGTGCGGGCCTTTCACGTCCACCGTCCGTTGAGCGAAGAGGAAGTCATCGCCCTCTGGCCTTTGGTAGTGCTCCGTGGCGCAGTTCTTGTAGTCAGCGGTCGGCAGCAGGCCGACCTCGATCCTGACAACCACTACGCGGCCACAGCGCAGGGACGAGAGTGGCGTATCTTCGAGCGTGCCTGCGCGCTGCCACCACTCGTCATGACGACACTCCTTCGCGAGGCACTCGACCTGGTGACGGTACCCCTCGAGGTTCCCACGACGACTTCGCTCCTCTTTTCGACCGACTCAGACTCGGTAGTCATTCTGGACACGAGCGTCACCTCACCCCTTAATGACAACGGCGCCTGGATGGACGCAGCCATTGTCGAACGGGCCGCGCTCGAAGCCCTCGATTCCGGGCCCGCCCTCGCCGTTGTCCCTTATGACGCAGTCGTACTCGCCGGATCACCCCCACTGAGCATGGTGGAGCCGGCCACCATCACGACAGGACTCACGTTGTGGTCGTCGACTGAGCGGGCCCTGTCAGCCCCGATGGCGGGAACGGTGAGTTCCACGTCTCGTGGCGTAACGCTAACCGCAGCCGAGAGCACCATAGACCTGCTGGGAGCTCTCGCAACGCTAAGCGGACCGGTTGAAGCTGGCACCGTAGTCGCAACGGTGCCAGCCAAGCGCGAGTTGACTATCCAATGGCACAGTAACGCGGTGGCCAATGTGCCAACGAAGATTCCCGCGAGTTGTCTTTCTGGCTGGCACGCCGTGGCATTTGACCCAGCTCCGCTTCTTGGCCTCACCCCACACCAGCGACCGCACACCAACACCCTTCTGGAGCGGCGCGGTATCGTGCTCGCCGAGGTCCAGGAGCACTACTACGACCAGCCCCCGCAGATTGAGCGAGGCTGGAAGGAGTTCTTGATCGACGTCAATGGTCGGGTCTATCTCGACATGGTGAACAATGTCTCCTCAGTCGGTCACTCGCACCCGAGAATTGCTGAGGCGGCGAATCGCCAACTGCACCTGCTCAATACGAACTCTCGCTTCAACTACGAGGCCATCACGAACTACGCCGAACAGCTCTCAGCCACCCTGCCCGAGGAACTCGACACGGTATTCCTCGTCAACTCCGGTTCCGAGGCAGTCGACCTCGCGATTCGCATTGCTATGGCCGCGACCGGACGGCAAGACATCCTCGCGATGCGGGAGGCCTACCACGGCTGGACCTACGCCAGCGATGCCGTGTCGACCTCCATTGCCGACAATCCGAACGCCCTCTCCTCCCGACCCGATTGGGTGCACACGGTGGACTCCGCTAACAGCTACCGCGGGACCCACCGGGGTCCAGAGTCCTACCGCTACGCCGAGGAGGCGGTCGACGTCATTCGCGACCTCGTGGCGGCGGGAACCCCACTCGCGGGATTCCTCGCCGAACCGTACTTCGGCAATACCGGTGGGGTCGCCCTCCCACCGGGTTATCTGAAGGCCGTCTACGGCGCCATTCGCGAACAGGGCGGTTTGGCTATCGCTGACGAAGTCCAAGTCGGCTTCGGACGCCTGGGGCACTGGTTCTGGGGCTTTCAGGAACAAGGTGTGGTCCCCGACATTGTTGCCGTCGCCAAGTCAATTGGTGGTGGCTACCCACTGGGCGCCGTGATTACCTCGAAGGCCGTCGCCGCGATGTATCGAACGCAGGGGTACTTCTTCTCTTCGACAGGTGGCAGTCCGCTCTCCAGCGTCATCGGATCGACAGTCCTGTCGCTTATCGAAGAAGAGCGCCTCCAAGACAATGCTCGCATTGTGGGGGGTCACCTCAAGCGACAGCTTGAAGACCTCGCAACAAAACAGCCCCTCATCGGCACAACTCACGGGTCCGGTCTCTACCTTGGAACCGAATTCGTGCGAGACCGAACTACCTTGGCACCAGCCACCAGAGAGACAGGGTTGATCTGCGACGAGCTACTTCGTTTGGGTGTCGTGATGCAACCTACCGGAGATTTCCAGAACATTCTGAAAATAAAGCCGCCCCTGAGCATCAGCACAGAGGCCGCAGACTTTTTCGTCCAGGCCTTGCATCGTGTTCTGATTACGTAGCGCCAGCCTAAGTCACGTGGCTAGCAAACCACCGATTGCAAACAAAGGGCTACCAAGCCCAAAGGCAGTCTGCGGAGTCATGCTCCAATAGCAAGAGCGGTTCAACGGTCACCATCGATGACACTCCAAAAAATTGACGGTCGCTCGTCTGGAAATTTCTCCGTCAAACATATAAAGAATTCACCTCGACAACAAAAACCGCCCCCTCGCTGGTCCAGACTTCGGACCAGCGAGGGGGCGGTTTTTTGAGGCTGCCTAGGCTCCGGTGTAGGAGTCCGGCACGACGATGATGTCGGAGAGCGTGAACACTTCGTTCACGCCAGCTCCGGCCAGCACGTCGTTACCAACCTGCAAGGCCACGTGGCTGAACGGGTTGGCCGGGTCCAAACTCTGACCGTTGTTCGCGTCGAGGGCCGTCGGTGCAGTCGTGGCAGCAACGGTAGGTGCAACCGTCACGGTGAAGATCGCCTGACCGTTGGAGTCCGTCACCATTGAGGGGTTGCCATAGGTGTCAAGGGTGTCATTTG
>Ga0208740_1000031_pt1 | contig 59137 bp, 74 predicted proteins | sample CryBogCBE08Jun09_FD_184567 | JGI IMG/M metagenome (GOLD analysis project Ga0208740, IMG submission 184567) | Freshwater microbial communities from Crystal Bog, Wisconsin, USA - CBE08Jun09 (SPAdes) (version 2) | ecosystem: Environmental > Aquatic > Freshwater > Lake | place: Crystal Bog...
AAAATTGGTCTTCTTCCAGCAAACAGTGGATTTTGACAATTTACAACGCTATATCCTGGTTGATCCTGGCACAGTCAACACCAGTTATCCCAACCAGGCCAGCATCTTGTTGGCGTTGAGTCAATACACTGTGGGCCAGACTTTTTATGCCTACAATCAGTATCCCAGCAACACCATTACCAACCAAGTATTTTACACTATCACTCGAGATAGCACAGGCAACAACATGCTCACAGTTGATAACACGTATGCAGCACGAGTGGGTCGACAAGGATTCTATTTCCAGTACAGACACAACAGTCCCCTGTCTAGTCGTATTGACCCGGGCAGTACCAACATCATCGATCTGTATCTGGTGACCAATGCTTACTACACAGCCTATCAAAACTGGATCCAGGATGTGACTGGCACAGTGAGCGAGCCTAGTCCGCCCACTATTGATGAACTGAGTACTGACTATCAAGGACTAGACACCTACAAGATGATCAGCGACAATGTCATTTTGAACTCGGTTGATTTCCAACCCTTGTTTGGACAGAAAGCCGATGTTGCACTCAGAGCCACTATCAAGGTCATACAAAATCCTTTGAGCACAACCAGTATCACTGAAATTAAAAACAGTGTGGTAGCCACCATGGCCGCCTATTTTGATCTGGCCAACTGGAATTTTGGAGACACGTTTTATTTCAGCGAACTGTCGGCTTACATACATCAACAGATTGGTGGCATAGTGAGCAGCGTGGTCCTGGTTCCGTTGGATCCACAAAAGAGCTTTGGTGATCTTTACGAAATCAGATCGGCACCCAACCAGATATTTGTGAACGGGGCCACAGTCAATGACATAGAAGTCATAACAGCCCTGACCAGCACCAATCTGCAGACTGCTCCTGGCAGCGGGGTGATTTGATGACCATACCCAGCGCACAATTTAGTACCGCAGACCTTTTACCTGAAGTATTCCAGACTCCGATCAACCGGCAGTTCTTGGCTGCCACGCTGGATCAGCTGACTCAAGAACCAGCATTTGCCAAACGACAAGGATTTATAGGACAACGTATCGGTCCTGGAGTCAATGCCAACGACCAATACGTGATTGAACCAACTGCGACTCGCAATCAGTATCAACTGGAACCCGGTGTAGTGCAGGTCAACCCTGCTGATACTGCCCAGGTGGTGGATGCCATAACCTATCCGGGCATGAATGATGCACTGGCCGTTCAAGGTGCTGTGGTTGCCAACAGTTCATCTTTGTATACCAGCGAGTATTACACCTGGGATCCGTTTGTGGATTTCGACAAGTTCATAAATTATTCGGAATACTATTGGTTGCCCAACGGCCCCGATGCAGTCACAGTCAATGCCACTGGCATACCCACCTACGAAAATTTCACAGTCACACGCAATGACGGTTTTTATACTTTCAGCGGAATTGCCGGCAACAATCCAACCTTGACCTTGGCCAGGAACGGCACTTACAATTTCCTGGTAGCACAAAACAACCAGGCCACCATACAGTTCCGTGTAACCAACAATGGAACCACAGCCTGGGTCATAGACTATGACAGCAATCCGACCCTGACCCTTACCAGGGGTAACACTTATACATTTGATTTGTCGTTGTCGGCGCCACTTCCGTTCTATATCAAGACCGAGGCCAGCTATGGATCGATCAATCTTTACAACTCGGGAGTGTCCAACAACGGCGCTGTGTCCGGGCTGATCACTTTCACAGTGCCACAAGATGCGCCCGATACCCTGTACTATTGTAACAGCACTGAATTCAATTTACGTGGCACGTTTGATATAGTCGATGCTGTTGCTGGCACCGGTCCTGGTTTTTGGATACAAACCGATCCAGGTATCAATGGAGTTGTTGCATCTACCCCCAATATTTCAAGTCGTGATGTGTACGGTGTGGTCAACAACGGAGTTGATCTTGGTACTGTCACGTTCAACACACCTGCTACCACTGCACAGAATTTTTACTACAATCTGCCTTATATTGGTAGCCTGCCCAATCAACCTACAGGTACCGTGGATCTGGTCACCACTTTGCTGTTTGATCAGATCAACGGCATAGCATTGACAGACTTTCTTGCAACCAATCCTGCAGGCATCGATGGTGTGACCAACATTGTTGGTAGAACACTGGTATTCAATGCCGTCAATACCACAGACACAGATCTGTATGTGGTCTGGCTGGTCAGTGAAACAGGTGGGATCATACAGCTGATCAATGTGCTGTCTATAAACAATCTTTCTCAGTTTGGTGTGTTGTTTGGAGCCACCTATGCCAGCACCAGATGGTACAAAAATGCTTCAGGTCTACTGGTACAAATGCCCTTGTTGACAGCCACACGTGATCTGCTGTACTACCAAGACGGAACAGACCCGACCATGTTTGGCGTGATCGAACTGGTTGATTTAACAGGCACGAGTGTTTTAGATGTTGGCAACATTCTGGGCAGAAAGACCTATACCAGTCCCAATGGAGTCACGTTTACCAACGGTCTCAAGGTACTGTTTACTGGAACCACAGTTCCAGCTGGATATCAAAACAACGAGTATTATGTGCAAGGTGTGGGCACAGCCATACAACTGTTGCCGGTCACCGATTTTGTTACACCAGAAACCTATCTATCGGGTTTGCCGCTTTATCCTGATTACCTTACCAGCAGTCGAGACAGTCTGGATCTCAATCCCTGGTGCCGCAGCAATAGATGGTTCCATGTGGATGTGATACAGCAGACTGGATCATACAACAGGACCAACGTGGTACTGGATCAGACTCTACGAGCCAAGAGACCAATTCTGGAATTCCGTGGAGGTACACGCCTGTTTGGGTTTGGCACCCAGGGCATTGCACCGGTTGACATAATTGATTTTAGTCAGACCGATGCCTTGCGCACGGTGGAAGGCAGCTTGGGGTTTGCGACCGATGGATATCAGTTGGTCGAAGGCAGTACCATAATTTTTGCCGGGGATCAAGACATTGCGGTGCGCAGAACAGTGTATCAAGTGACGTTTATAACCCCAGATACAGTGGCTCCTTTGATACCGGAACCCATTATCAATCTGATTCCGATTGCCACAGTGCTAGCTGATCAGTCCACAGTGTGTCTAGCCGGCACAACCTTGATCGGTGTCACCTACTACTTTGATGGAGCCAACTGGATCCTGGCACAGCAAAAAAACAGCGTGAACCAGCCTATTAGATTTGATGTGTACGATCTCAACGGTATCAGCTTTGCCGATCAAACCACATATCCCAGTTCCAATTTCCTCGGCAGCTATCTAACCAGTTATGCAGTCAGCAACGGTACAAATGATCCGTATCTGGGATTTCCTCTGACCTATTTGAATTTGACCAACCTGGGCGACATAGTATTTGATAACAATCTTTATGCCGACAGTTTTGTTTATACCACCAACAACACCGGAGTTACAGTTCCACTCAGCACCGGATTTGTCAGACAGTACCAGACACGAGTTGCCTTTGATCTTGAAATAGGCTGGCAAACAGCCGTGTCCAAGAGCCAAGTGAGACAGCAGTTTGGGTTCACTTATGCCGGATTGCCGTTGCAGTTGGATGTGGCTGTGTCGACCAGTACAGTGGTCCCGGCTGTACAGATCTTTGTGAATTCAGCATTTCTAGAACCTTACAATTCCGACACCGGCACATACAATTACAGCTATACTGTGGCATCGGCCACTACCACTATCACGTTCGCATCCGGGGTAATCGCAGTAGGAGACACAGTCGAACTGCAAGTGTTGAGCAATCAGGTCAGTGCCACAGGGTTTTATCAGGTACCAATCAATCTTGAAAACAATCCGCTCAACAACAATTCCAGCACGTTTACTCTGGGAACAGCACGCAATCACTACAGTACCATTGCGCAAAATCTAATCAATCTTGAAGGACCTGTAATTGGTGCCAACAACACCCGAGATCTAGGCAATCTGGTGCCGTATGGATTGCAGATCCTGCAACAGAGTTCGCCCATGACCTTGGCTGGATTTTTCCTGCGCAGTACCGAATATAATATTTTTGATTCGCTGGTATTCAACAGCCGCGAATACATCAAGTTCAAGAATCAACTGTTGAACGCCGTGATCACAAACGATTTTGGAACGCAGACTGTGCCTGAGATCCTGGACAGTGCAGTGAGTTTGATCACGGCTGGTGATACCAGTATCAGTCCGTTTTACTGGAGTGACATGCTGCCTACTGGCACTCGACTGGCATCAAACTCAACCACAGTGACAGCAATCACGACCAACCGATTCAACACTGTACAGACTTACGATTTTACCACCAGCAACTATCTAGGACTGTTGGTGTACCTGAATGGCGCCCTGTTGACACGTGGTGTTGATTACAAAACCGGTGTAGGCACACCAACCTTGACCATACTGGTGCCTTTAAACACAGGCGATACAGTCACCATCAACGAATACAATCCAACCTACGGCAATTTTGTACCCAACACTCCTACCAAGCTGGGACTGTATCCCAAATGGACTCCCAGGGCCTACATCAGCTCGGATTACGTCCAACCAACTCCGGTCATACAAGGGCACGACGGCAGCATCACTGTTGCGTTTGGCGATATCCGCGACGACATCTTGCTGGAATTTGAAAAGCGTATCTACAGCAATCTCAAGACAGATGGTAACCCGGTACCACTTACCATAGACGAAGTGTTGCCCGGGTTTTTTCGAACCACAGATTATACCGAAGCTGAAATCACACAGATCTTGGGTGAAGATTTCCTCAGCTGGGCGGGCTACAACAAACTGGACTATACCGCACAGGATTACCTGGCCAACAACGCATTTACCTACAACTACAGCACCGCCGGCAATCGGATCAACAATCAGGTGTTAGAGCAAGGAGCCTGGCGCGGTATCTATCGCTATTTTTATGATACTATTACACCCAATCTGACACCTTGGGAAATGCTGGGCTTTACTGAACAGCCAGTCTGGTGGACCAATTGTTACGGTCTGCCGCCATATACCAGCGGCAATTTGGTATTATGGGGCGATCTTGAACAGGGGCTGGTGGCTGATCCAGTAGCGCCTTACATAAAATCTAATTTTGCCAGACCCGGGCTCACACAGGTGATACCGGTGGATGGATTGGGGAATCTGTTGCCTCCGGTCAGCAGCGTGGTTGGACTCTACAACCCCAACACGTTCCGTAAAAGCTGGACTGTGGGCGATGGTGGTCCAGTAGAAGCATCGTGGTGGTCCAGCTCGAGTTATCCGTTTGCTGTTATGCGCCTGTTGGCCTTGACCAGACCCGCTGAATTTTTCAGTCTATTTGCCGACCGAGATCTTTATCGGTATTCGGCCACGATGCGCCAGTATCTTTACAACAAACGTTACAGACTCAATGCCAACGAATTAGAAATTTATGGCAACGGAGTCAGCAAGGCCAGCTATATTGATTGGATAGTGGATTACAACCAACAGATGGGTGTCAACAGCACTGACAGCCTTGCCAGCGATCTGGCCAATGTGGATGTAAGATTGTGCTACCGCATGGCGGCCTGGACCGATCAACAGAGCCTGGAAATATCTCTTGAAAAATCCAGTCCACAGAGTCAAAATCAAAGTCTCCTGATTCCGCCTGAAAGTTATCATCTACTGCTTTACAAAGATCAACCGTACTCGCAATCCACCTACAGTTCAGTCGTGATAGAAAAAGTGGGCAACGGTTGGTCGGTATACGGATACAGCACCTATCAGGCCTATTTTACTATCTTGGTCAGTGCGGTCAACGGTATCACTCAGACCATATCAGCCGGCGGCGCCACAGTACAGGTGCCAGCACAGTACAGCAACCAGACAGCCCGGATACCGTACGGTTATGTGTTTACCAATCGCAACATGGTGGTTGATTTCTTGTTGAGTTACGGCCAGTATCTTCAGACGCAGGGAATGTCATTTACCTATATAGAAAATGGGTATGTGTTGGACTGGCGTCAGATGGCCCAGGAATTCCTGTATTTCAGTCAGCAGGGCTGGCAAACCGGAACCTTGATCAATCTCAATCCAGCAGCCAGTCAATTGTCAGTTAGCACTCCCGGAGCTGTAGTTGACAGCATTGTCAGCTACGGTCCACAGAATCAACTGCTGGATCAAAACAGACAGACATTTGCCACTCGCAATCTTGTCATACAGCGGTTTGGCGACAGTTTTGTCATACAGCCCGATTTGTCGACCGGTCAGGCCATCAGTTATCTCAATCTCAAATTTACCGATTACGAAAACATGATCGTGTTCGACAATGTGGATATTTTTGGAGATGTGATTTACGATCCTACCACAGCCGAGCGACAAAATAGGCTGTATCTGAATGCATTTAACAGCACCATGTGGGACGGCACATTGAATGCTCGCGGGTTCATGCTGAATCAGGACAACGTGCTGGCTTGGGATCCTACTCAGAGATACACCAAGGGCGACCTAGTACGATACAAAAATCAATACTGGCAGGCCAACGGCACTGTACAACCTACTGCTGCATTTGATTACAACAGCTGGTTCTTGAGCAACTGGGCACGCATTCAAAAAGGTTTGTTGGCCAATCTGGCCAACAAGGCTGATCAGCTGGCCAATACCTACAACACACAAACAGCCAATCTCAACAACAGCAATGACTTGTTGGCGTACAATCTGATTGGGTTCACACCCAGACAGTACATGGCCAATCTTGGTCTAGACGATGTGAGCCAGGTCAATCTTTATCAGCAGTTTATCAAGACCAAAGGCAGCCTGCAGGCCACTGATCTGTTTACCAATGTGTCTTTGGCCAAAGGCAGTGGCACTTACAAGATTTACGAAACCTGGGGTGTGTTGATCGGAACCTACGGAGCAACGGCCAACAGAAGCTATTTTGAAATCAATCTCAACCAAGCCTTGTTGCCCAACAACCCTAGCACAGTGCAAATCATACAACCAGGAGATATCAGCCAGGCCAATCAAACTGTGCTACTGAGCAATCTCTGGAGCGAAAGCTACAACATTGCCACAACCAATATCCTACCTACCATATATCCTACCACTCAGCAGACTGCGTTGCCGTCGGCCGGATATGTAAACATCAATGATGCCGATATCACAGTGTACAGTCTAGACGACCCTTCGTCAATCGCTGCCAACATTGGTATCATTGGCACAGGCACCACTGTCTGGGTAGCACATGACAACAGCTACGACTGGAATATCTATCGTTGTGCTCAAGTTCCTGGACGTTTGACTCAGATCACAGACAATCTAAATGGTACCAGTATCGCACAATTTAGCTCTATAACCAATCTGAAAATTGGTGACCTGATCATTGTGAGATATTTCTCCACAGTTGTGGATGGAGTATATCGTGTCTTGGGCATACGCTCGCCCACACAACTGATAATTTCTTACAGTTTTGTCAACAGCAATCAGACTACCTTGACTGGCACTGGTTTGGCCTGGCATCTACAGACCATGCGTGTCAAACAGGCCAGTGATGTAAGTCAATTGTCGTATGCCACAGATCTAGTACCCGGCGCACGTGCCTGGGTGGACAATGACGGGTCAGGCCACTGGCAGGTATTGGAAAAACAATCACCGTTTGCCGGAGTTGAAACTGTATCATCAATCATTCCACAATACAATGATCTATTTGGATCTGCGATAGCGCAGTCAAGCAATCATTACAGCCTGTTGGTAGGCAGTCCAAACACAGCTGGTGGAGGCACAGTTGAAACTTATCGACGTGTTACTACCAGTACCAATGCCGGCACTTATGTAGACAATCTCATACTCACGTTGGCAGCAGCCAATACAGAATCGTTTGGTAGCAGCCTCAGCTGGGGCAACAGCAACTGGGCTGTTGCTGGAGCTCCAGCCAGCGACGCTGGTCGCGGATATGCCGTTGCTATATATCAAGTGCCCGGCAGCAACGATTATGAATTGAGCCAATTGCTTACAGCACCCACCTCGACTGCGGCCGTGGCATTTGGAACTGCTGTGGTGATCAGTGCAGATGAACGTTGGATGTATATTGGCGCACCTGGTAGAAATCTGGTCTATGCCTACGGACTGATCACAGTTCCAACACAATCTATCTCTTACACTACGGATCTAACAACCACGTCGTTTGTGTACAACACGGCCATACAGATCAATTCGGCCTATCCTGACCAATTGATTGTGACCTTGAACAATGTTCAATTGACCAATGGCGTTGATTACACTGTTACAGCCACATCAATAGTTTTTCCGCAAGCACCGTCGCCTGGTATACAATTACTTGTGACTCGACGCAACAAGGTCATATTGACCGGTACTGGATCAGACACCTATAATTTGTCCACCTATCTTTACACAGCTACATCCATCGACAGTTTTTCTATAGCAGTTGACGGAGTATATCAACGTCCTTATATCGACTACACATTTTCTACCCAGCTGACCTTTTTGACTGTGCCTGCGTCCGGCAGCAACATTGTGATAACTGCCGGCAATTACTGGCAATACATGTCGGCTATGCCGGTTGGTGGATTATCGTTATCTGCAGACGCTGCATTTGGTTCTGCGGTCACAACCAGCACTGACGGCAGGACCGTGATTGTGGGCAGCAATTCAGATTCTGCTCTAGATTCGCAAGGCAATGTTGTGGCCAATGCTGGTTCAACCTATGTGTTTGATCGCAGCGTGGTACGTTATTTGGTCACTGACGTTGCTCAATTGACCTATGCCATACCGGGTGCTGTTACAGCACCGGTAGCAGTATTATTGAACGGTACGTTTTTATATAACTCTGCACAGTACATCAACGGCCAATTTACTCTATCAGGATCCAACATTGTATTGAACAATTCGGTGGTACTCAATATTGGTGACAGTATCGAAATTGAAACCAATCAGTTCCAGTTCATGGAAAAGATAACAGCATCAACTCCGGAGTCCGGATCACAGTTTGGATCTGCGGTACAAATTTGTTCAAACGACTGCAGCATCTACGTGGGATCTCCTAAATACACGTCGACATTGATACAGGACGGCAGCGTGACTCGCCACGTCAATCAGAGTCGATTGTACGGAGCCACAGTGAGCACAGTGGCCAACCCCACACTGACTCCTGGAACAGCTATACGTGTGAACAATATAGAAATAGCCGTACCCAACAGCCCCAACAATACCGTGGCTGGTCTGGCCAATGCCATATCTCCGTTGCCGTGGTCCAGCACCCAGACGTACTATATCAATGATCGTGTGATCTACAACAGTGTGTGTTACATTTCTGCTCAAAGCAGTTTGGCGCAACAGCCATCGTCCAACAGCATGTATTGGACCAGCTCTTTTGCTGTGCCCAATGTGCAAGCATCGCTCAGCAACAATCTTGAATTTATCAGCGATGGCACCACACAGCTATACGATATCGGGACCGTGTACAGTGCAGCTGGATCAAATCCGGTAGTGTATGTGAACGGTGTTTTACAAATAGCCAGCCCCGCTGCAGGATATACCTACAGCTATATTCCGGCCACAACCTCCAGCCCCGGACAGATTGCTTTTGTGACAGCACCTGCAATCTATTTGCCTATAGTGATCGTGACCGGACAACTGGTCTTGAGCGTGATAGATTCGGCCGCAGCACCCACCTTCAATCAATTGAGTGTGTTACCGGGCATAGGCTATAACGGGTCGGCATTTGCTCAGTTGGGATTTGAGACCTTTGTGTACACACAGACCTTGACCAGTCCTGATCCAGTGGCCTATGGTGCGTTTGGTAGCGCGATTTCCATAAACAGCAACAGCCTCAACGTGGTTGTTGGCGCCCCCAATGGCAATGTGTACGAAGCCATGTCGTTCGATGCAGGAAAAACCATATTTGACGAACACAGCACTCGAGTCAGTAATCCTGTAAGCAACTCCGGAGTGGCTTACACATTTGATTATTTGCCCAGTGCCAATACTTCAGTTACCAACCCAGGACAGATGGTATTTGGTCAGCAGATTTATCAGAGTGGTACTCAGAGCGGCGACCAGTTTGGAACAGCAGTCAACTATGTTAACGGGCGCCTGATTGTGGGTGCACCAGGGCAGGATCTTGGAGTTAGCAACAATTCCAATTACGGCAGCATATCAATCTATGACAATCCGACCAATGCCCCCAGCTGGAAAATTGCTTATTACCAACAGCCTGCAGTCAATATTGAACTCATGAATTCGGTCTACAGCTTTGACAAACTGTTGAACAGCACACAAACCTATTTTGATTTTATTGACCCTTTGCAGGGCAAGATACTGGGCGTGGCAGCAAGAAACATAGACTATATTGGTGCTGTGGACCCAGCCAATTACAACACCGGCACCATACACAACAACGGCACTGCCTGGTATTCAGGACATGTGGGAGAAATTTGGTGGGACACTGACACTGTGAGATTTGTCAATCCCAACCAGGACGATATAACCTATGCCAGTCGCCAATGGGCACAGATATTTCCTGGAAGCCGAGTGGACATTTATCAGTGGATAGAAAGCTCGGTGCCTCCGGCCAGTTATACAGGAACAGGTCGTCCGTTGAGCAACACCAGTTACACCACATCATCGGTGTTGACCGCCAATGGTGTGTTGGCCAACTACTATTACTACTGGGTACGTGGGATCACATCAATCGATTCGGCCAACGGCAAAGATCTCAGTGCGTCAGCCATTGCCAGCTATATAGCCAATCCAATTGGTAGTGGCATACCGTATCTGGCACCACTCACGGCCAACACAGTGGCCTTGTACAATGCTAGCGGGCTGATCAGTGCGCAAGACACCATACTGCATGTGGAATACGAGCGCCAGACTCCTGGAGCCGGAATCAACATACATACCGAATACGAATTTATTGCCGACGGCAAGGCCTCCAGTTTTGTAAATGATTCCATCTACAACAAATTGGTAGACAGCTTGTGCGGACAGAATACCTCGGGTGCCCTGGTGCCCGATCCATTGCTGAGCCCGGGCATGCAGTACGGAGTGCGATACAGTCCAAGACAAGGCATGTTTATCGACAGATATACGGCTTTAAAAAATTATCTAGAACGTGCCAATGCTATCCTGGCTCAGTACCCTATTACTGAAACCAGAAGCTTTGCTTTGCTCAACAGCAGTGAGCCAACTCCCGGTCAGTTGATTGGCACTGCGTCGGTTGCTTCTATCGCAGGAACAATATTGACTGTGTCAGGCACAGTCACAGGCACATTTGCGATCGGTCAGACCTTGACTGGTACAGGTATTCCAGCATCAGTTGTTATAACCGGTTATGTTACCGGAACAGGTGGAGCAGGAACTTATAACATCAGCACCGGTCTTTCGATATCTGCACAGGCTATAACAGCCACAGCCGGTTACAATTTTGTTGTGCCCAATATCACAGTGCTGGGCTACCAAAATCTCAATCAAGTTCCGACGGGCTATCTATATCTGGTGCTGTCAGACAGCACCGAAGGCGGAAGATGGACTGTTTATGAAGTGATCAGCAACGCCGGTACTGGTGCACTGCAACTGAACCGCATACAAAATTTTGATACTCCGCTGTATTGGCACTATATCAACTGGTATCAACCTGGTTACAACAGCACAGTACAGCCAGTGGCCCAGGTGGCCAACTATGCTGATCTGGCTACCTTGAGTCTGGCCACAGCACCAATCGGCAGCAGCGTACAGGTCAATGCCAACGGTCAAGGCTTGTACGAAATTTACTTGCGGTCAGATCTTGGATGGACACGAGTGGGTCTGGAAAACGGCACTATTGCATTTGATGAGGTGTTGTGGAACTACAGTCTGGGTCCATATGGATTTGGTGCAGATGTGTTTGATGCGCAGTTTTTTGATCAGGCACCAGTCACAGAAACACGACAAATTATCAACGCCATCAACCTACAACTGTTTGTGGATGATCTTTTGATATATCGCAACGAATTGCTCATGCTGATGTTCAAATATGTGTATAGCGAGTTTGGCAGTCCAGACTGGTTGGTCAAGAGCAGTTTTATCATCACGGATCATAACCTGCAACCTTTGTTGCCGTATCAGTTGTACGAAAAAGATGATCAAACCTTTGTGGAAGATTACATCAACGAAGTCAAACCGTTCCATGTGCAAAATCTGGCCTTTAATCTAATCTACGATGGCCAGGATGTGTACAATGGCCAACTGACCGACTTTGATGTACCGGCCCATTGGGACAGTGCGTTGCAAGTACCGCAGTTTGTGAGTCCGGTCCTGACTCCGTATACCGCAGCTGGTAGCACGATAGAATCCTTTGCCAGTGATGCGTCGGCCAATGCAGCCATATGGAGTGAGCCACCTTGGCAACCGTGGTTTACCAATCATGCACTCAGCATTACCGGTGCCAGCATGTCCGCGTCTGGTACCGGATACACAGTGGTTCCGGTCGTGACCTTCGGCACACCATGGACAGCCAATACCGTATACACCGTCGGGCAACAGATTTACTATGTGAATGGGTCAACCAACAATCTTTATTTGGTCACAGTTTCTGGAACTTCAGGAGAAACTCCACCGGTGTTTGTGTCGGGGTCTGCGGTCAACGGAACAGCCACCTTGGTCTGGAGTGGCAACGGTGCCATGGGCTATGCTACCTTGGGAACAAACGGGACTGTGGCCAGTGTCACTGTGACTGATCCTGGATCGGGTTATACAACCACGGCCACTATCACGTTGACCGGTGGCAACGGAACCGGAGCCCGTGCCACTCCAATCATGTCCAATGCCATGGCCAGACAGTTCAGCGTGCGCATGCGGTTTGATCGATATCAATATGCATCTGACATAACAGAATGGCAGGCCGGAATCACGTACCCAGCTGGCGCCCAGGTGCGCTGGTTCAATCGTGTATGGTCAGCCAACTACTCAGTCAACACCGCAACTTTTAATGTGGATCAGTGGAGTCTGGTGGATATTACGACGCTGAGCGGAGTCGATCGCACCATGGGTTATTACACGCCTACACCCAACATGCCCGGTCTCAGCTTGCCGCTCTTGATCAACGGAGTCACATATCCTGGAGTACAAGTGTCTGCACCGGCCTTTGATCAAGATGCAGGATTTGATCTAGGCGGGTACAGTTTCAATCCATTTGACAATATATTTTACAGTCTTGAAGGCACGCCGACCTATGATCCAAGTATCCTAGATGCGGCCTATTCCAGCTCGTATGTGGATCCATATCTGGGATTGAGACCCACTGATATCAACATAGCAGGCGGCGGCTACATTGATCAATACAGCAGCTATGCACCCGAAGAACTGGTTCCGGGCAGCGAATTTGATACCATGGATTTCCGTGTGATCACCAATGATGGCAGTCCTGAATTCCGTATTTTTCAAGACATGCGTGGATTCCAGTTGACCTATGCCATAACAGGCCCAACCACAACTACTGTGGCACAAGCCGTGGCCACAACCGATGATATCATACACGTGGTCAATGCCGAAGCCTTGTTTGTGCCGGATCTGGCCACCAATCAATGGGGCGTGATCACTATTGATGCTGAACGCATCATGTATCGCAATATTGATTTGACAGCCAACACAGTAAGTGGTCTTATCAGAGGCACTGCCGGAACGGCTGTTACTGCTCATGCTATCGGATCCACAGTGCGTGACATGAGCAGTAACAATTTATACGGTCAACGATACCAAAACTACGTGGTCAGTGACACAGTCACAGCAGATGGATCCAGCACAACATTTGTGGCACCCAGCATTGTGCTGAGCACAACTGATATAACCTGGGTCATTGCCAACAGCTACGACACCGGAGTCATAGTAGAAACTCCAGGAACTTTTAGTTCATCCCCATACGATACTACACCATTTGACGGAGGACAGTTTTATCGTGCCAAACAGGCAGTACCGGCCGGAACCGATATTACCGACACAGACTATTGGCAACCGCTTGTCGCTGCTGTAGAAGTATATGTGGGCGGATTGCGTGTATCTCCTGAATTTTACACAGTCACAGCCTCTACTCCGGTATCGATCACACTGACTGCAACGCCACCTGCTGGACAAGATGTAACCATACTGGTGCGCAGAGGGACCTGGGTTGATTTCTAGATCTAAAACTTAATCTACATGTAAAAACTCAAGGTAAATAAATCATGACGGATAAAAAACCCACAACAAATAACAACGCCACACAGCCAAACCCTCGTCGTCCTGATGAATTGGGCAGTGTGTGGTTACAGGCGCATCTGCGTATCACGGATCCCAAAACTGGTCAAGTCATAGTGGAGAAATCAGCATGATTATCACTCCCGGACTAGCACAGGTACAGGGGTTTGTGCGTATACACGATCCACATACCGGAGAAGTATTGGTAGACAAACGCAATGCTATCAATTATGAAAATATCAGTACTTGTATGGCCAACACCCTTAGCAACGGTCCAAATGGATTCATTTATGAAATGGCATTCGGTAATGGCGGTAGCGCAGTTGATCTGACCGGTGTGATCACTTATCTTCCACCCAACACCACTGGTGTCAATGCCAGCCTGTACAATCAAACCTATGCCAAGGTAGTAGATCAGTACAGTGCAACCAATCTGGATCCAGCCAACAACAAAATGACTGTGGTACACACATCAGGGCAGGTTTACACTGATATCATAGTGACCTGTTTGCTGGATTACGGTGAGCCAGCCGGACAGCAGGCCTTTGACAACAGTACCAATTTCAATGGCGAATATGTGTTTGACGAACTGGGGTTGAAATGTTGGAACGGTAGCAGCACTGATCTGCTGTTGATCACGCATGTTATTTTCCATCCTGTGCAGAAAAGTCTCAACCGCCAGATACAGATCGATTATACCCTGCGTATCCAGACCTTGACTAATCTCAGTGCGGTATAAATACAGTGCAAAATAAAAGATAGGAATAACGCATAATGTCATACACCATAACTCTAACAGACGGCGCAGTTTTTGCCACCGTGGCAGATGGCACCATCAACACTGCCAGCTCAATGACTTTGGTTGGTAAAAATTATGCCGGTTATGGACAATTTTTAGATAACAATTTCATGCGTTTGTTGGAAAGTGCGTCGAATTCGACTGCTCCAGTAGCGCCAATTACTGGTCAGTTATGGTGGAACAACACACCCAATGCTGGTGTGCTTTCGATCTACATGGGATCAGCCTGGAAAACCCTGGCTGCACTGGTAGTCAGCAGCGCAACTCCTAGCACCAGTACCTACAGCAACACCGGCGACATGTGGTACGACACTGTGAACCAACAGGTCAATATCTGGACCGGTAGCAAATGGTTGTTGATTGGACCGCAATTTACGTCCGGCACCGGAGTCACCGGCGCATTTGCCAATGTTATAACTGACAGCAATTCTATAAGCCACAAGGTCATTGAACTCACGGTCAACAGCACCGTGGTTGGCATTATCAGCGAAGACAGCACTTTTACTCCACAGACTCTTATCACAGGATTTGCCAACGTGAATCCAGGACTGCAATTGGCCAACACAGTGAATGGTGTGGGCGGTGTCAGTGTGCCATCATTTTGGGGACAGGGCAATTCTGGAGTCAGCGTGACTGGCAATATCTCGGGTGCCTACATATTTGGTAACGGAAGCACATTGAGTGGAATAACCACCAGTTTGCCGACCTATACCGGCAATCTGCAGGTCGGCAACATAACAAATGCCAACGGCAACGGTGTGGGCAATATCGGAAACAGTGGTGCATATTTCAATACTATATTTGCTCGTGCCACCAGCGCACAATACGCTGACGTGGCCGAACGATTTGCAACCGATACCGAATACGAAGCCGGAACAGTGGTTGAATTGGGAGGCACAGCCGAAATTACCAAATCTGTTCAAGAATTAAGCGAAACTGTGTTTGGGGTCATAAGTACCCAAGCAGCTTATTTGATGAACAGTGGCGCTGGCACAGATGCCACTCATCCACCGGTTGCAATAACCGGTCGAGTTCCTGTAAAATGTACAGGAACAGTGACCAAAGGTGATAGGCTGGTCAGTGCCGGCAACGGTATAGCCAGAGCAGCTCAACCGGGTGAGGCCACAGCGTTTAATGCCATAGGGCGTGCGCTGGAAGACAAAACAGATCCAGGTCTGGGTATGGTTGAAGCCATAGTCATGATCAAATAAATTTAGGAACAACAGAAAATGACATACAGCACCGGCAACCTAATAGCAGCAACCGATTACAATACTTTTACCTCGGGTATCAACACTCCGTGGAATACCTACTACGGTCAGACTGCATTGGGCACAGTGGCCACAGGTGGCACAGTGACCGCGGTGCAATGGGACAGTGTGGTCAATACCATAGCCAGTCTGGGCAATCATCAGCCGACCACGATCACGTCGAGATCAGCCCCCACAGCAGGTACTACTATCGCAGCCTTGGCCAACGTGCAAACTGACATTACCAATACAAGCAACAACTATCTCAACGCTTACGCAGTAGGCAGCCAATACACAGCTTGGACTGGGACCAGCAGCAAAACAGCTGCCACCGGATCTGGTAGTGCGGCCTGGAACATAACTTTTACTCACACCATGACTTTTGCCAGCACAGCGGCCATGGGGTATTTCTTTTATGCCGGTGGCTACGTACAACTGCAATTTGGTAAAAGCAGCACAGGCACAGTGGCCGATACTGAATGGAACACGTTTATTGGAGCCAACGGCGCTGGTGGTGTAGTGGCTGGCAAAGTCATATTCACCAGTTCCAGTACCAGCAAAACCATTGCTTCGGTAGCATATACTGGTACCAACAAGACCGGCGGAACAGGGACACCTAGTGTGTTAGCTACCGGTATCGGGTTCGCTCAACTCACTGGATCAGCACAGACTATTTACACACAGTATGACACCGGCACAGCTTACAGCGGTAACTATGTGACCATAACAGCCTATACCAGTGGATCCACCATAATCTTTACCACAACCTGGCATGACAACGGTGATACCAATCCGGGGTCAACTGCGCAGATTTCGGGTGGTACAGCCACTTCGGGAACCACGTTCGGTACTGCACCGACCACGATCTTGACCTATTATCCACCAGAAACCACGTACTTGACCAACTCGTGGGGAACTCCCACAGTGGCCGCTACCACAGCCTAACAGGGTCAAAATAGCCAATATTGCTTGGCAAATACAATCATGTAGTGTATAATACATGTATGGACACTGACAATTTGATCGCACATGGCCGCACAAGATTTGAACATGCGGCTGCACGCAGGACTCTCAAAGAAAAATATCAAGGTCGTATGACTTTTGCCTATCAGGGCGGCATGTGGCGTGCTGGTCCTGAGTTACAAAACACATTGTTGACCTGTCCCGACACAGAAGCAGTGTTGCTGGATTTGTATGAAACACCGGTCAAGGTCCAAACCCGAGAGCTGATGACATTGAGTCAACAACGCTGGCAAGAACAAATGACGGCTTGGTTGATCGAACACGAACAGCTGAATCAAAATCGATGACCCAGGGTGTTGTGATATTTGCCTACAATTCAGATCAGCTGGACTATATGGCCTTGGCCGCATGGAGCGCCAACAACATACACCGACACCTGGCTGTGCCGGTCACAGTCATAACTGATTGCGATCATGTTCCTGAGTCTTACCAATTTGATCAGGTCATACAGGCCACCAGATCGGGCACTGCCACCAGGTACTTTGCCGATCTTGATCGTACAGTACCCTGGTACAACGGCAACAGGATGTCGGCCTACGAGCTGTCGCCCTACGATACTACCTTGGTCCTGGACGCCGATTATGTGGTGACCAGCGATCAGTTGGCCTGCCTGTTCGACAGTCGCCAGGACTTTGTAGCACACGATCTGGCCTACGACGTGACCGGACGAGACAATTTTGATGAACTCAACTGTTTTGGACGCTATCACAATCCCATGACCTGGGCCACAGTCATGTGTTTTCGGCGCAGCGATCATGTCGGATTGATATTTGAAACCATGGGCATGATTCGAGACAACTGGGATCATTATCGTGCTGTGTACGGCATTGTTGATTCAAACTATCGCAATGATTTTGCCTTGAGCATGGCCTTGGGTGTGGTCAATGGTCACGTGCAGACCAACACCAGTATCCCCTGGAAGCTGGCCACAGTGACACACCAGCATCAATTGAGCCAGCTGTCGCAAGATCGGTACCGAGTGGACTGGAAGACCTCGGACAACCATGCCCGCTGGATCACGCTTGCGACTGATTTCCATGCCATGGGCAAACGATACCTAGGAGACATAGTTGCCAATCCTTGCTGAACGCGGCTATCTTATACCGGCCATCAACACTGAATCTGTGGACTATGTGGCCTGTGGCCAGCAATTGGCACGATCTATTAGACAATGGCATCCGTCGGCCAACATTTCGGTCATCACAGTAAATCGATGCAGTGATCCGGTATTTGATCATGTGATTCCATTGCCGCATGGCGATCTTGAAGGATACGTCAACGATTGGCAATGCTTTGACGCCAGCCCTTATCGACAGACCATCAAGCTGGAAGCCGACATGTGGTGTGCAGGTCCAATTGATCATTGGTGGAATCTTTTTGAGTTACGAGATGTGGTGATCAGCCGTGGATGTAGAAATTTGTATGATCAGCCGGCGCAGTCCAGATCTTACAGAAAGATATTTGATCAGAATCATTTGCCAGATGTGTACAATGCTGTGACCTACTGGCGTGTGAGTAGACCAGCCCGACAATTTTTTGCCACGGTGCGTGACATATTTGAAAACTGGGCCAGTTACCGACGTGTTTTGAAATTTGCCGACGAGGCTCCTACCACCGACGTGGTCTATGCCATGGCTGCTGTGATACTGGGTCCCGAGTCGGTCATGTTGCCCGCAGGTCTGGGTCCCAGCATAGTGCATATGAAACAGCACATGATCGGACTGCTTGGTGACGATTGGACCCAAGAACTGGTAGCCGAGCAGACCATGCCCGGATTGCGCATCAACACCGTGGCCCAATGGGGACTGGTACATTATCATGTCAAAGAGGCATTCCGTGACTGAACTGACTGAACAAGACTTCTGGCGCAGCCTACAACGATTGCGAGATCACGAACCGCCGGTGCCGGTATATAGATTGTACTATGATGATGCAGGAGTTCCGCTTTTCTACAGCCAGGAACATCTGCCCGGTAATTATATAGAACTTGACGTTGATGTATGGCACGCAGGATCTTTCAATCTACGCATACAGGATGGAATTATACAGTATTTGCAGCGACCAGCACCACCAAGATTACAACCCGAAGATTCAGGAACAGCCTGCGATCCTAGAGATATATGTGTGGTGGTCACCCAAGACCGACCACACAAGAAATGGAGTTTGAGATGAAACGTATTGACATAGCTGATCTTGATTGTATTTTTCTCACCTACGACGAACCCGACCGCGAAGAAAACTGGGCACGCATACGCAACCAGATTCCGTGGGCTCGTCGAGTAGACGGAGTCAAAGGATCGGACGCTGCACACAAGGCCGCAGCAGAGGCCAGCAACACCGAACGATTTGTCTTGATCGATGGCGACAACATGCCGGATGAAAGTTTTTTCAATCTTACTCTGGAGTTGCCCACTGCCGAGTGGGAATCGGCAGTGTTTCGTTGGCGTGCTAGAAATCACGTAAATGGTCTCATGTACGGCAACGGCGGACTCAGTTCGTGGACACGAACTTTTGCAAACACCATGCAGACTCACGAAGCCACAGATGGCCGTACCGAAACCCAAGTGGAGTTTTGTTTTGATCCACAATACTGGGCCATGCACGATTGCTACAGCACTACCTATCCCAACGGATCGGCATTCCATGCCTGGCGTGCCGGATTTAGAGAAGGCGTCAAAATGTGCCTGGATCAAGGGCGTAGACCCAGCATAGCCGAATTCCAGGATCGTGTGCATCACAGAAATCTGGACCATTTGACTGTATGGCACAACGTGGGTCGCGATGTGGAACACGGTATCTGGGCCATGGCCGGTGCCAGGATGGGCACCTACATGACCATGATCACGCCCGCCTGGGATTATCGAACTGTGCAGGATTTTGATGCTTTGGAAAAATTATGGCACACAGTGAAAGATTCGGACCCCGAGATCCTGGCCGGACGTGTGGCCGAAGACTTGGTCACCCAGCTGGATTTACCGATCAACATGATGGGACCAGGCGAAAGTGCATTCTTCAAACAACACTATCTCAGCAATTGGCACAATCGCGGAGTCATGGTCAGAGAGATTGATATAATACGACAACAGGAAGGCTGGTAGCCGTGATTAAAAAATTAAAACTAAATTACGATTTCGCTGAAATATTGTCGGCTGATTACAGCCAGCATACTGGTAGTTGTATCAAGCATCAAATATACGAAGTGAACGATATACATGAACAGTATGGGGGTTTTCCGCAATCTTATTGTCTAGAAAACACCATGATTCACCAACTATGGTGGAATTCAACTCAATTGGACTTTGATCAAATTGGTTGCCAACTGGGGATGGAAGTTATTACTATCAGCAGCATACAACAGCCGCCGGGATGTATGATTCCCATACATCGAGATACCTTTTTTCAAATCAACCAACGCTATCCTGATCGTTCGGAATTAAAAGTACGGGCCAACATACACCTCGAAGATTGGAAACTGGGGCATTTTATACAATACAACGATGTAGTACATACGCACTGGAACGCTGGTGACGTGTTACTATGGGATAACCAGGTCCTGCATCTTTCGGCCAATGCTGGTATGCATCACAAATACACCTTGCAGGTTTCGGGATTTTTGATTTGACAAAATTTGACATCATTCCGGCCAGCAATTACATTTGGAATCAGCTAGAACTAATTGATTTCCTGGTCCAGAATCAACAACGCGATATAGTATTGACAACCAATTCAGAAGGCTGTTGTTGCCGTGCGATTGGGTTATATGATCTATTAGATAAGTTTCGGTTTCAATCGGTCACAATAGTTACTAGCAATCCGGTTGAACAGCATGATCATTATCAAATCAAATTGACAAGACAATGGAATTTTTTATCTGTATCGACTGCAATAGAAGATCGGTATCATTGTTGGAACAAGCACAGAATTTTTGGAACCATATATGGTCGACCTCTCTGGCACAGGATTGGCATCGCATCGCATTTGTTAGTGCATCATCGCCAGTTGAGTCTAATAGGCTGTCGTGCCAATACTGGCGAGGCCGACGACAGAGAATTATTTGAGGTGTCTCAGTTGTTCCAGCATGATCCTGACAGTTTGCAAAAATTTTCCAGTAACTGGCAACAGTTTCCTATGTTGCTCGAAAATCTAGACAGATATACGCCCGGACAACAAAATACCGACGGTTATATATCACAGACCAAGCGTGTTTATGCAGATTTTTTGATCGACATTGTGGCAGAAACCTTCACCGACGGTGATTGTTTTTTTGTAACAGAGAAGACTGTGAGACCCATGATGTTAAAAAAACCATTTATTATATTTGGATCCAAAAACTATTTGTTATATCTGCGTCGCATGGGATTCAGGACATTTGCAGATTTCTGGAACGAAGACTACGACGGCTACGAGGGTCGAGAGCGATTCGTTAGAATATTGTATCTGATTGACAGCTTGGCACAAAAATCCAAGGACGAACTTGAACGCATGTACTGGGACATGCAGTATTCTCTTGATCATAACTACAATTTGCTGTATAATCAAACTTATACCAACAGTATCAATCCTATACCATGACCAACAAAGGTGACGAAGTCACAGCCGAGTTCAAAAGCGGATTCCTAGACAGTGCTGAACACATGCACAAAGCTCTGGGTACGGGTTTGTGCTTGGCCAAATGGAAACAGGTCAGCTTGCACTTGCCCACCGGCCTAAACAATAGCTGTTATCATCCGCCCTTGCATGCTATAGATTCTACATTATTGGCAGGCAATCCTGCAACCTTGCACAATACACCATACAAAAAAGCTCAGCGCAAGATCATGCTCAAACAAGAACGTCCTGCAGAATGCAGCTATTGTTGGAGCATGGAAGATGCTGGCAAATTAAGTGACCGTCACTATAGATCCGGTGAATCCTGGGCTGCCATGGATTTTGAAAAGATAATGCATTCAACCGGAGATGAAGATGACATTGTTCCTAGTTATGTTGAAGTTAATTTTAATCATGCCTGCAATCTTTCTTGTAGTTATTGTAGCCCACAATTTAGCAGCACCTGGGCGCAAGAGGTGGAACGTTGGGGAGGGTATCCTACATCAACGATTCACAATGATTCTAGTCATTTTGTTGGCCGTAATCGCCCTATACCTGCAAGAGAAGCCAATCCATACGTCGACGCCTTCTGGTCTTGGTGGCCAAACCTGTATCCTGAGCTGAAACATTTCCGTATGACCGGCGGCGAGCCCATGCTGGATCGCAATACCTATCGGGTGTTTGATTATGTGTTGGCCAATCCCAAACCAGATCTGCATCTCAATGTGACATCCAACTTCAGTGTAGACGAACGGTCATGGCAACGCTACAAGACTGCTGTCAAACAGATCTGCGCTGGCGAAAACGTCGAACACTTCATGCAATATGTGAGTCTAGACTCGTGGGGGCCACAGGCCGAATATATCAGACACGGACTGGACTTCAATCTGTTATGGGATCGGGTAAACCAGTTCTTGACCGAGATACCAGGTCGTAACAGTATCACGTTCATCGTGACCATGAACAACTTGTCAGTCACTGGACTGGGCAGTCTCATGGCCGGCATCCTGGGTCTTAGGAAACTGTACAGCACCACCTATCAGCGTGTGTGGTTTGACACTCCGGTCTTGCGAGAACCTGCCTGGCAAAGCCTGCAGATTCTGCCCGAAAGCTATTGTGATCAACTGGAACGTTTATGGGTCTGGATGAGCAAGCAGGCCGAAACCGAATCCACACGCTTCCAAGGATTCAAGGATTATGAACTGGCCCGTCTGGATCGAGACATAGCCTGGATGCGTGATGGACAGAAGCTGGATCCGGCCTACATCAATCAACAGAAGGCCGACTTTTATAGGTTTTTTACGGAAGCTGATCGCAGACATGGCACAGATTTTTTGACAACCTTTCCTGAAATGGCCAGCTGGTGGAACGAGTGCGGGTATCATGCCAAAACATAAGATAGGCATACTGGATTTTGACCCTTTGGTCAATCTATTGCCAGGCGCCCGCAAATGTTTTTTAGATATCACTGCATTGAGCCACAATGAACTGTTGGATACTCTTTCGTCTCTGGACACAGCATTCGACAGCATGATCCTGTCCACAGTGGATCATTGGCACAACTATGAACAAGAACAGGAAATCTTTGATCACCCGGTACTGAAAGACAAACTGGTATTCTTGCAAACACAGACTTATCAAAATCAGTATTTGGGGCACAACTGTTGGCGACTCAGTTATCCCAGTTGGTATCTAAACCGTCATAGCCAATATCGGCAATCTCCTGGCTTGCGCGAATTCCGTATCAAGCCCAAACAGTTACCACGCGGATTTGGGTGCCTGAACAATCGTCCGGCTCTGCATCGTTTATTGTTGGGAACGGCGCTGAACAATCGCGGATTGCTGGATCAGATGATATTCACGCAAAACAACACGCAAGCGATGTGTCACACCAATCCGGTATATCCAGCTGGTTGCATAGATCCACAGTGCAATGAAGATCCTGGTATACTAGATTCTGTTCTGGGTTGGTACGAATACTTGCGACTGTTGCCGATCAAATGGCAAAATCAAGCGATACAAAATCAGCATTGCGTGTATCACGACGCCGAGATCAACACTTACTGTAATATCTTGACCGAAGCCACAACTGGACGCATACCATACAATCTTGATATCAATCTTCCTGAAATAAGCGAAAAAAGTCACAAGCCGTTTGTGAGTGGACAAATTCCTTTGTATCTGGCTGCTCGGGGACACACTGCCTATCTACAAGGACTAGGATTTGAAGTCATGTCAGATCTTACACCTGCAGGGTTCGACGATCTTGGTACATTGGATCGAATCCAGGCCATCGTGGATGTGGTTGCTCGGGGTCGAGACTGGATTGAAAATTTTTATTATGATCACATCAAAGAGATACAACACAACCACGAGCTGGTATTTGCGCACAAGACCGATCAAATTATATTGCAACGCATACAGGAAGTGGTAGCATGATCGGCCATCGCAAGCTGATATTGGACACATTCAGTGAAGTATCGGACCTGTTAAAACCCTGGGCAGATGCTGAATTTTGGGATTTTGCCACTCATGACATTGTGCCCGGCGCGGTGTATCTGATCAGTCGAGAACAGTTCAATCTCAACGTGCCTCGCATACGAGAACTGGCCGAGTCGAGCACGATCATACCCATCTTGAGCAATCCCATGGAAGGGTCAGACACCATGAGATGCCATGTTGAAATGGTCACACACATGGATGATCTGGCTCGTGCTGGCAAACTGTTGTTGATTTCGGGCGGAGAAATGGATGCAACCTGGCCATACTTGTTGTATGATAACTTCTTGCCCAAGATCTTGGACTATGAAGAAAATCTGGTCCAGATAGATCGTGGACGAGAAATTTTTACCAAAATTGACAAACCTTACCAATTCCTATTTCTCAACGGACGCATACGGCACCACAGAAAGTATCTGTTGGAACTGTTCCGTCATCGTGGACTATTGGATTCGGCCCTGTGGACCAATTTGGATCCAAGACCGGCCACGTTCCACCCATTGGTATTGCCTGATGCTGTCAACATCAACTGTTGGGACCATACTGTATTTCCGTTGCAACAGTTGCCACCGCAATACGAAGTGGATCGATATCGTGATCGAGTAGACACTGTGTCTCCAGACACTGTGCGAGATCTTTATGCCAAATATCACCTGTTCAACGATGAATGGGGAGATATCTATCTCAATGCCGATCCCTACATCGACACCTATTTCAGTGTGGTGACCGAAACAGTTTTTGAGTATCCTTACAGTTTCCGTACAGAAAAAACCTGGAAGCCAATGGCCATGGGCCACCCTTGCGTGTTTGTGAGCAATGCTGGCTACTACAGAGATCTACACAATCTGGGATTTCAAACCTGGGGACACCTGATCGACGAAAGTTTTGACACCATACACAATGTGCAAGATCGAATCGATCGCGTGGCGCAGGTGGTCGAGGATCTGTGTCAGCAGAATCTAGCCAGTTTCTTGAGTACTGCTCAAGATGTATGTAAATACAATCAACAGCACCTGGCTCACATGCGCACTCAAGTGCGTGCTGAATTTCCTGAACGCTTTTTCCAATTCTTAAAAAAATACATCAATGAATGATCTAGAATTTCGCCAACAGGTCTTGGACACCAAGAGTGCCAGCTTCTGTGCAGCCAAATGGTACAATGCCACCATATGGTTGGGGTCCGGACAAACCACCAGTTGCCATCATCCCTTACCACATGCGATTGATCGCGAAGAAATACGGATTAATCCTGCTGCCATACACAACACGGCCCGTAAAAAATCTGAACGTGCAGAAATGCAGTCGGGTCAACGCCCTGCCGGTTGCGAGTACTGCTGGAAGATCGAAGACATGGGCAGAGATGCTGTCAGCGACCGTGTGTACAAAAGTCGTATCTATTCCCAACAGGACCTTGATCAAGCCTATCGCACACCCAGTGACCGAGACGTCAATCTTAAAACCTTGGAAATTGCGTTTGATCGTACATGCCAGTTTGCCTGTAGTTATTGCAATCCGGCCTTCAGCAGCACCTGGGTAAATGATATTAAAAAACACGGACCCTATCAAGGTCTGGTCAGCGACGGTCGAAATCATTTTACTCATGCTCACGACAATGCTCAATTGTATCGATTTGGTGAGCCCAATCCGTACGTGGACGCATTCTTTGCCTGGTGGGAAAGTGATTTGCATAAAACCTTGCAAGAACTAAGGATCACAGGTGGCGAGCCACTCATGAGCGGAGAGACCTGGAAACTGATCGACTGGTTTCGGTCCAATCCTGGACGCAGCCAGACCCGTTTGGCCATCAACAGCAACCTAGGACATGCGGTAGACGTTGATCGCTTGTTGTCCAGCACGCAAGGACTCGAACTGGACATTTACACCAGCCAAGAAAGCGTAGGCCTGCAGGCCGAATACATCAGAGATGGCCTGGACTATGCAGCCTGGGTTGCAAACATGATGAAATTGATTGAAAGCAAACAGTTGCGAAGTCTGCATGTGATGTGTACTGTCAATGCCCTATGCCTGGACCGGTTACCGGACCTTCTAACTGTGTTCATGCGTTGGAAACACCAGCATGGACGTGACTTTCCTAACTTTACCCTCAACATCTTGCGATTCCCTAGTTTCCAAAGTGCGTTAGTATTGCCCGAGTCCCATCGTCGAGCACACAGTGATCGATTGCGGACCTGGTTGGATCAATGGGGCACCGATGACCTGTTACAAGAACACGAACGCCGGCATGTACAACGGCTAATAGATTACCTGGACACAGTTGACTCTCCGCATGCGCAAGCATTTGATCCACCGTCTTTGTTGAATGATTTCAAACAGTTTTATTCTCAATACGATCAACGTCGCGGAAAAGATTTTGTATCCACATTTCCCAACCTGAGGACCTGGTATGAGTCATTATCAATATAACAGCGCAGATCTAGCTCGACCGGTTGAACTCGACAAACGCGAACAATTCTTGTTGCGAGACAGTAAAACATTCTGCATCTATCCCTGGATACATCTGCACGCCTATCCTACCGGAGAAGCTTATCCTTGTTGTCATGCTGAAATGGGTGTGGGACAAGTGGGCAATTGCCGCACCCATACCCTGGAAGAAATTTATCGATCGCGACCCATGGATCAGTTGCGTGACAACATGCTGAATGAAACACCCTCACTGGCTTGTCAACGTTGCTACGAACAAGAAGAATCTGGATTTTTTAGTGGTAGGAAAAGTGCCAACAAACATCATGGCCATCATATCAAACGTATTGCCGATGACCAATTCCGCATGAGCTATTGGGATGTCAGATTCAGTAACCTGTGCAATCTCAGTTGTAGAAGTTGTGGGCATATATTCAGCAGCAGCTGGTACCAGGATCAGGCTCAATTGGCTGGCGGCGACTGGAAGGAAAAAAACAAAGTTTTAAATTATGCCGGACGTACCGAGACCGACATGTGGAAACAGCTGATACCGCATCTGGATTACGTGGAGCAGATCTATTTTGCTGGCGGTGAGCCACTCATGATGAAAGAACACTACAACATCCTGGACGAGCTGGAACGTAGAGGTCGATTTGATGTGCGCCTGATCTACAATACCAATTTTACTCATACCAGTCTCAAAGATCGCACAGTATTTGATTACTGGCGACGATTTGACAGTGTGGCTGTTGGTGCCAGTCTGGATGCTATGGGTACTCGTGCAGAATATATCAGAAAAGGCACAGTGTGGGACACAGTAGAGCGCAATCGCGAGCAAATGCTTGAAACATGTCCTGATGTAGATTTTTACATCAGCCCCACGCTCAGCATCCTGAATGCCTGGCACTTGCCAGACTTTCATCGTGACTGGGTCAATCGTGGCCTGATTAGACCGCAAGATCTAAATGTAAACATTTTACAAGATCCTGCACATTTACGCATTGACATCGCTCCTGCCTTGTACAAAGCAAAACTGTCTGAAAAATTCAGCGAACATATTGAATGGTTGCGCCCACAGGATCCATTGCAACGAGCCACAACCGGATTTGAAAGTGCCTGGAGATTCATGATGGCCACAGATAATTCCAAGCTGATTCCTACGTTTTGGAACAAGACATTTGAACTGGATCGTGTCAGGAAAGAAAGTGTGTTGTCTGTGATTCCGGAATTGGCTGGGCTAGTATGATAACGCCACATGATCAATTCTGTGTACTACCCTGGGTCAGTTTGGAGACCAGCCCAATTGGTACAGTGAGACCCTGTTGCTTGGCCGAACACGAGTTGGTCGACAATGCCGGAGAAAAATTCAATCTGGCACAGGCCAAATTTACTGCAATACAGGACAGTGACAGCATGCGCAAATTGAGACAGCAGTTTCTGGCCGGTGAACGACCTGACACATGCGGCAAGTGCTGGAGAGAAGAGGATGCTGGTCGTACCAGCAAAAGAATGCACACCTTGGACAGACTCAAGCACATGATTCCTGATCAGGAATGGACCGAGGATGCTAGACCTCTCATGTTTCTGGACCTCAAGTTGGGCAGTATATGTAATCTCAAATGCAGGATCTGTGGGTCATGGAGCTCGAGCACATTCGCCACTGAAGAGCTACAGGCCTTGCCGGTGGACCAACGACGTGGCAGTTTCCATCATAAAATGTTGCGAGCCGGTGCCTGGCCCAGAGAAAATGAATCGTTCTGGGCTGAACTGGATCAGGTGTCGGATCAGATACGTTATATTGAATTTACCGGCGGTGAGCCATTCATGATTCAAGAACATTTTGATCTGTTGCATGATTTGATTGCGCAGGGCATCGCTGGTCAAATTGAGATACATTACAATACCAATGGTACTCAATGGCCCGAGCAAGGCGAAGAGATCTGGCGCTATTTCAAAAAAGTTGAGATAGCATTCAGCATAGACGATGTGGGTGCGCGATTTGAATATCAACGATCAAATGCTGTGTGGATCGAAGTCTGTGCCAACATACAAAAATTCCAGGACATGCGTGATCGGTGTTGTAACATCGAACTTCAGGTGTGTACCACAGTGAATGTGTTCAATGTGTATTATCTGGAAGAAGTGGCCAACTGGATCATGTTGCAAGGATTTGATTTTGTGTATTGGAACATGATGCATGATGCTCCATATTTCAGCATCAGCACCTTGCCCGATTTGGCCAAACAGGCAATCTCGGCACAGTTGAGATCGGCGCAGGTGGACGCTCGCACACGACAAGAATTTGACAATATTGTGGATTTTATGTGTCGTGGAAGCAGTCTAGATGGTTCCCTATTGCGCATGAAAATTGCCGAGCTTGATCGTAGACGCAATCAGCATTTGAAAAATGTACAACCAGAATTGGCCAGGCTGATCGGCTATGAATAAACCAACCATGATTGTACCACCGTCTGCTGGATCTTATGTGCTGTATGATTTCTTGAAATCTCAGTTCGACGTGGTGCAATATGATCCCGACACACAATACGACAAACTGAACTGTTTGGCTCTGGTGGGATTCCGCAACGACCATGACTGGTGGAAACAGTTGTATCAAGACGGGATCAGACTGGTGATTGACAATTTGCACGAACCATACGATCATTACAAAACATTTTTTCCGCCACTGGTGGATAATTTCTATCAACTGAACAATATCAATTGGTTCTGGTATGACGAAGCGTTGTCTGACCGACAGCATTATGGTTACGTTCCGGCCAAGACTTATAAAAAATTGGCCTTGATGCCCATGAATCAACGCAAACAACACCGTACACGCTTGCACGATGCCATGAAACCGTACCTGGCAGACTGCATATACAGTTATGTAGAGTTGGGCATCCGCTTGCCCAATGATTGTGTGGATGATGCTTGTTGGGATCGTTATACAGATCCAGACTGGTACAATGACACCTATTTCAGTTTGGTAGCCGAGGCCAATACCGATAGTGTTCCTTATAGATATCCTGTGCAACCATGGCCTTTCATGACCGAAAAAACCATGAAGCCGTTGTCATATCGTCATCCTTACATGATCTATGGCCAATCTGGTACCTTGGCACATCTGCGTGCGATCGGATTTGAATCTTTTGAAAATCTGTTCAACGAAAGCTACGATCAAATTGGCAATCCAAAATCCAATCAGCCAGATCCAAAACTGTATTGCATAATGGACAATGTAAAAAACTTTGAGCGACGACCCTACGATGCATTGACTCTGGGCAAAATCGAGCACAACTATCATCACTTCTTTGATCGTCAATTGATCAGGCAACGAGTTGATGTCGAAATCGTACAACCATTATTGGACTATGTCAATGGCAAAACCTGACACCCTGTGCATGGCACCTTGGACCCACACCTATCTCAGCCCACAGACCGAGCGAAGAATGTGCTGTGCCAGCCGAGAACCGGCGCAGAGTTTTGAACAGTACATAGACACTGCGACCGGCACCGGCATCTACACTCCGGTCACTCTGGACCAACACTGGAACAGCGATCACATGCGATCGGTGCGCAGACGCATGATGGCAGGCGAGACCTTGCCCGAGTGCGAGGTATGCAACGACCGCTTGCTCAATACCGATGTTTACCGTAGCTATTTCAATCATCTGTTTGGACATAAGTATTTGGAAGCCATGCAGATGACTGACGCTGACGGCCATACACACATGCAACCGGTCAGCTGGGATTATCGTTTTACCAATTTGTGCAATTTCAAATGCCGCATGTGCGGTGACATGTTGTCAAGTGCTTGGGAAAGCGAGCAACGCGAACATGCCATGATAGACTGGACCAATTCCAAGAACGCTTGGATGCGTCCTGAAACCAAGGAGAAGATTACTGCGTTTCAAGACAGCGTGATTGAAGCTGAATTTAGTCAAGCTGTCGAGCAACACCGTGTTGAGGAAATATATTGGGTGGGTGGAGAACCACTCATGTATGAACAACACTGGCGCTACATGCAACGCATAATCGAATTAGGTGACGGTCCCAGAGTCTATGCCAGATACAATACCAATCTCAGCCGATGTCATTATCGCGGCATTGATCTTTTTGACGATATTCTTGCTCATGTTCGAGATTATCAGATCTGTGCAAGCCTGGACGGCACGGCGAAAACAGGCGAGTATATTAGAACAGGCCTCCGATACGATTCATGGCTTGCAAATTTCGCTCGAGCAGTTGACCTCAGACGTCACAGCCGCCAGGTCCGACTTGATTTTACACTCACCTTGCCCGGACTGTTTGAAGTTGAAAACATTGTGCGACTTGCACGCGAACACGACACCGAAATACTAGCCAAAGTGGTTTTCAGCTTTGGACCCGACATCATACTGAGTCCGCTGGCTCTGCCCAGGGCCCTGTTGGATCGAAAATTGTCAGAACTGATACCGGTCACAGACGGAGCCATGCGAGCTGTGCTGGAACAGTTGCAGAATCGTCCCACGTTTGAACAACAATGGCCAGATACCTGGCAGGAATCTCTTGCAAAAGGCAAGCGGCGTGTGCTACAATTAGAACGTATACGTGGCGACAGCTACAACTTGGCAGATATCTTGGGCCAGGATCCTGACATAAGAAAATGGTATGACTCAATCCCCACTTGACTGTATAGAAATAGATCTGGGCCTGCCCGCCGCACAAGAAACAGTTACTCTGTACCTAGATGTGGCCGACAACAGCCTGAGTCGCAAATGGTTGCTAGCTCTTGATCATTTGTTATTGAACAATTATCACCTGGAAAAAAATTACTGCTGGTTTGGATTTGCAGATTCGGCACGTAATGGTCAGTATCTGTGTGATCAGATCAATGCCAGTATTGCGGCTATAAATGCCAGTGGCATAGCATATTCGATACAGGATGTGTTTTATGTAACAGATCTAATAGATGGCAATTTTGAGTTAAATCATGATCGATTGAATCGCTTGCACAGATATTTTGAAGATCTGCAAGGGCAGAGCGGTCGTATCAGCGCATACTATTCAGCAGCTGATGCCAACACACGCTGGCATATCAGACAGTTGAATGGTCTGTGTCATGAATTTGAAAGCTGGGCCTTGAGCTGGAGAAAAAAGCATACCGCCCCTGAGTGGCAAAGACCCAGCCAGCTGATGTGTTGGCTACAGGCACCCAGATTCAAACTGGAATCAGCAGATCTGGAACTGTTTGGTATAGACACCATCAATCGATCGCTGGGCGCAGTGTATGTGGGCGTGAACAAGGCCGTGGGCAAACATCATTGGGAAGTGTTCCAGGATGAAGGACGTGACAGCAGGATAGGCGAATTGACCACGACCACCTTGTCCAGTCAGACCGAAGCTGCCGGAGACTTTGATATCGAATGGGCCAACAATCCTGGCGCCTATGAATGGCAAAAGAAACAGCTGGCTGAGTTTCGTGACTGGTTGATCAGCAACGGACTTGATCCTGAAGATCCTGCACTAACCATTGGTCACCCCCGGGTGGCACAGGTGGATCTGATTCGTAGTTTTGGCACACAAGATTACAGGAAGATTTGGGCAGTATTAAATACGCATCTGAATGTGTCTGCCATACGCACCAGTACAACACAGGCCGAATATCCTTACCATTGGTGGGACATCAACTACAAGGAACTGCAAATACAATGTCTTGGATAAAAAATATTTACAATCGCATACGACTGGAAATACGCTATCGTCGAAAGCTTCGGGAATTGCGCAAACGCGATCCATTTATATACAAATGAAAAAACAATTATTAACAGTGGGCGATAGTTATACCTACGGTGACGAACTGACAGATCGATACCAGGCATGGCCTTACCGTTTGGCAGATAGGTTGACTTACGAAGTACAAAATAAGGGACAATCGGGTATCAGTAACACCAGCATACTGAGACGCACACTAGAGGAATTGGCAATCAACAGTTACGATTTGGTCATTATCGGATGGACCAATCCGGGCAGAATAGAATGGAAAGACGCAATCGGAGTGGCCTACGACATATGGCCCGGAGTGGTTATACCAAATAAATTTACAGAAGATCACCCCTGGCGTACAGATTTGATAACATATATCAATCAGCATCACAGTCCGGAATATCTTTACGAACAATATTTAATACAAGTAATATCGTTACAGTCATATTTTCAAGCACATGATATAAAATATCGCATGATTGATATTGCATACAAAAACTACTATAGACAGGTAGGACAAGAACAACACGATCAACTGTCTCGGTTGATCGACACAGATTATTTTATAGGCTGGGATCAATTTGGCATGAACGAAATTGCCGGTAAATCACGGGCCTATGGCGGGCATCCAACCGATGCAGGGCACCAACAAATAGCAAACAAAATTTATGAACATCTTGGGAATTAGTGCCGGATTCCATGATGCCACGGTATCAGTAATCGACGCACAAGGCAAGATCTTGTTTGCCGGACACAGCGAGCGTTATAGCAAACGCAAAAATGATCCTGACATACATGCTGACCTGATCCAGGACCTGGCCCGCGGCCGACACATTGACCACATAGCCTATTACGAACGACCGTGGCTCAAACAGATTCGACAGTTCTACAGCGGACAAGGCGTTGAGTGGTCAAAACTCACAGCGCGACAGATCATGCGAAAACAACTACAGGGTCATTTTCCGGGCGTTCCTGTCAGCACACATGATCATCATCTCAGTCATGCAGCCGGTGGATTCCAGACCAGCCCATTTGATCGCGCCACTGTGGTCGTGATTGATGCGGTAGGTGAATGGGACACTGCGACCATATGGGCCGCTGACTACGATCGTGGTCGTGCTCGATATCGCAGACTGTGGCGACAACGCTATCCGCGCAGTATAGGACTGTTTTACAGTGCCGTGACTGATCGATTGGGCCTGCACCCCATGGATGAAGAATACATCACCATGGGCATGGCCGCCTGGGGTCAACCCAGATACACAGCCGAGCTGACCAAGTTGACCGATCAAAATCTACATGCAGGTCTGGATCCAAATTTCCTAGAATCGGCCCGAGATGAGGATATTGCCGCCAGTGCGCAACAAGTTTGCGAAAATATGATATATACGATCATGCGTCAAGCTCAAGCGTTTGGGTGGAGTTCAAATTTGGTATATTCGGGCGGTGTTGCCCTCAACTGTTTGGCCAATAGGAGATTGGATGAGTACTTTGAAAAGATTTGGATCATGCCTTGTCCTGGCGATGGTGGTAGCAGTCTTGGTGCAGCAGCCTTGGCCCACCGAGGAAGAATCCAATTTGAACATGCATACCTGGGTCACATCATTGACGGCCAGTATCCTGTTGATGCCGTTGTCCACAGTCTACTGGTTGATAGACTCTGTGGTGTTGCATCTGGAGCGGCAGAATTTGGGCCGCGGGCACTGGGCAACCGAAGTCTCCTCGCGGATCCACGAGGAACGGACATAAAAGATCTGGTCAATGCCATCAAGCGTAGACAACAATTCCGCCCGTTTGCTCCGATTATTTTGGCCGAACATGTTGATAGTTATTTTGACATGCCCCAAGGCTGGGTAGATACCGGTTACATGCAGGTCGTGGCACGATGCCTACGTCCTGATCTTTATCCTGCCATTGTCCACCGTGATGGAACCAGTCGTGTTCAAACTGTGCCCCCGGGAAATTCGGGCATTAGACGACTGTTAGAAGCTTGGTATAAAGCAACCGATTGTCCTCTGCTACTCAACACTAGCCTTAATATACGAGGCGAACCCATGGTCAATGATCGAGCAGATGCTGATCGATTTGAACGCCTGTACAGGATAAAAGTTTACAGCTGAGCTCATGCAAGCGATCGTATTTGCTTGACACAAACAAGGCTTGATTGTGCAAGATATCTGGCAAGCACTGTTGATACCATGCGTGTAGATCAAGACTCAGCAGGTGTTGCACAGTATTCATGGTCCGGATGAATCTTTCTGTATTGTGGTTTTCTGCATCGTACGAGTTATCTAGGTATGTGTCAAAGGTCCTATAGCCCAATTTTCGCAAGATAGCCAAAGTGCCTGGACAACCAAATATCACAAAAGGATGCGCATTCAATATGGCCTTGAATGTTTTTTCAGTTATAAAAGCGCCACCGCTTTGCTCGGCATCGTACAGAGTTTCCATCACAAAACTGCAATAGCTGTCGGAATAAAGATATTCGGCCAAGACCCAATGGCTGTTGTGTTCTTCGGCAGTGAGATCATCACACCGATAAGGACCACCGGATAAAAACTCTTGCATGCGAGATTCCAGGCCAGCGAAACGACTCAGCTGTATCGGGTTATCTTCGAATCGATCACCTATAGTGACATCACCGTAGCTCCAGTAGGCCTGTGACAGCAATCCCCGCTGGTGGAATAGACTGACTATGGTGGCACGCCACCATTTGTGGATACGACTCAGCATGGTGAACTGTCTGCCACGTGGCTGATCGTGTGCCTGGGCTCGTGGACGGTCGTGCCCGTTCCAGCGCACACCGTTGCGCCAGTAGAACAATTCGTGGTCTGGAAAATATACAAAACGATCCATGCTGTCTGCTTGAGTATTACCTGATACAAATCGATAAGAATCCACACTTAACCCGTGCATGGCACATAGGTTATCCAATCGCTCACGTTCTCGAAAAGGATTGTCGCCTTCGTGATAGTAAAACAATATTTTCAACCGGCCAGCCTGTATGTGGGCCATGGTAGAGGACGGAATCATGGCAAAATAATCGATTGAATAATCAAACCAGGCCAAACCAACTGGATAAAATGCATCGGGCGGTAACGGCTCGTCCGTATAGCCGACAGCACACGGATACCCATGATCGGCACAGTACAACAACAACCGACAAGGTGCTATACGTGGGTAAGTGTCGCCCATGCCGTGATAGGTATCGTGTGGGTTATCCATCATGGGTGCCAGATTGGGATATGGGCGGCTGTCGTTGCGCCGATCAAAAACAAAATTAAACACTCATGGACTCCAGCATCGCAGTAAGTTCTTGCCACAACACCGATTCAAATCCGCCTTGATAAAAATGTTGGTAGTTGTGTTCTATGATAGGACGGGCTTGATCGAACAGGGCTTGTTTTTGGGTCACAGTCATGCAATCCAACTGTTCCAACAGGTCGGCGATTCGTTCAACACGTCGCACATCATCAGTTTCAAGATCATAGCTTTCGTCCCAGAGATCTCCAAATGTTTTGAATCCGTAACTGCGCAGATGACGCAGGCTGCCGGCTGTGCCAACTATGATAAATGGCATACGCATGCAAATGGGTTTGAAAGATTTTTCAGTCAGGTGCAATCTACGACCGGTAGCTACTGTTTCTGTGACCAGATACAACAAGCTGTCGGCACTTTCTTCAAACAGAGTCAACCAGCACGAAGTCATGGGTGCATCGGTTTCGTTGGGAAAAGCAATGGGAAATGTTTGTTCAGCAAACACAGTCTCTATGTCTGGATATATGTTGGAAAATTGGCGCACCATGTCGTGTACACTGACATGTTCGTCTGGACACACTGCCGGACAACTGAACCAGTTGTTGGTCATGCCACGCTTGAAAATGTGATACAGCATGAGCAGGCGGTGGCGACGGGTGCCGCCAATTATGCGATTGGGCGACAGGAATGTTCGAGTGATGGTACGTTGTTCTGGTGGCGTTATCAAGAATGTGCGGTCGTAGCCACGGTACCAGTCCAAGCTAGCCCATCCCCAAAAGAAATAGTAATAGCTGGTCCATCTATATAACTTGCACACCTCGGCCACACTGTCACTGTCTTTTTCGCTGGTGACTATGGATCCAACAGGTACTTGAGAACGACGGTGTATGTCTCGGCTCCTACCTCGCTGTACTTCATCAAAGGTGGCACTGTGTATATCCAAATCAATTGGTTGCACATCAAAAAATAATGTATAATTAAGTTCGTATATGTCGGTCCGACCATAATTAATCACACTGCTCGGATCACTTCGTCCAAATGGAGTGCAACAAAAAACTCGCATGCCAGGTCGATTTTGTTTTAACCAAGGCCAAACAGTATTGTTATAAATCTCGTCTATTCTAATCATTATGTTTGATGTATTCTATTCCGGTGTTAAACCAAATCTGTTTGTGCATGAGCGGGCAACCCATGATCTTGAGCATGCCAGGCAATTGAGCAGGACCAGATATTTTTGGTGGATAAATTATTTAAGCGACTACACTGGGTTCGATTTTTTATTTGAACCAGTGCCGTGGGAAAGCCAATACACTCACACCTGGCCCAGTCAGCACCATGCGTTCTCGGGCACCTATCTGGTACCCACACATGTACAACAGGTTGAGTACAAATTCCATACCAAAATCATACCCAATCAGTCTAGGCCAGACCACTTCCACAACATAATATCAGGTGTGCAGTTTGACTGTACCTGGCATCCGCATCCGCATGACCCGCCTTATCAATACGTGTTTGGCAATCAATGGTGGCCAGCCAATCGCATGCCCACTGTGGAATATCATGTGCCTGGTGCTACCGAGCGCAAATACATTTTTGACCCATGTGCTCGATTGCCCGAACGTCACACCAATCACTGGCATACTCTGCACGACTGCGAATGGGACTACAGCTGGGTACCCGATCCAGGAGACCCGCCCTTGATCTATGTGTTTGGCAATCAGTGGTGGCCGGCAGTCACAATGCCCACTGTGGAATATCATGTGCCCGGTGCTACCAAGCGCAAGTACATGAATCATCCACGGGCTCAATTGATACCAGATCAGGTCAAATGGACCATACCGGATGGAGTCGACACCGACTCGTTCGATTTCACCTGGTGTCCCGATCCAGGAGACCCGCCCTACATCTATCAGTTTGGTACACAGCATCAAAGGACCGGTGGTCCTAGGTATGTGATGCCAGACGCTGACACAATCAAGTATGTGTCTCGGCCTCGGGTTGCCAAGATTTCAGTTGATCAGGACAAATGGACCATACCCGACGGAGTCGACACCGACTCATTTGATTTTACCTGGCATCCAGATGACACAGATGACCCCTACATCTATCAGTTTGGTACGCAACATCAAAGGACCGGTGGTCCTAGGTATGTGATGCCAGACGCCACCGAAATCAAGTTTGTGGATCAGATACGCATACGTACCGAACGTGTGGCCACTGCCATCTACGAAATAGATCACCTGGACGGTCATGCTGGACAGATTCCAGATACCACAAAGACAGTGCGCTATTTTGACAATTATCTAGACACCCTGTTGCGACTGGCACGAAATATACAACACCAACATGAATTTGTGTGGATCTGTTCCAGCATCTGCGACTATCGGGACTTTGATTTTTCCTGGCATCCTGAACAATGGCAAGCCTCCATGTTGCATGTGTTTGCCAGCGATGATCAAAAGTTTGGAGACACGTTTTTCATGCATGTGCCCAGCTTTGTGGATCGTGCCCAGAACTGCCAGCTGCTGGAATGGTACGATGTGAATTTTGTTGATCGATCTGTGCCACGACGAGCCATGCCTGTAATCGTGCATGATCTGGATTCGCATGTGCCAGCAGTCAAAACACAGGATTGGCTAGGCCCGTTGGCCCTGTTCACAGTGGCTGACACGCCCGATCGAATACCGGTTGTACCATTATGGCGCAGTGAAACCAAAACCATAGTACCGCTGTCGGCCGGTGCCGGTGCAGTCGTAGTGCCTAGAGTGGCCAAGGCCAGCATACGCACGCAGTTGTACGATTACAAGCACATAGACCGCTCACAGCGCGGCGTATGCCAGGATCACCCACTAGACATAGTGTTCATTGACAACGGCGAACCCAACGCAGAAGAAAATTGGAAATATCTTGGCGACTGCCATATGTTTACCAACCAACGCATAGAACGTAGTAGCGGAGTTAATGGGCGTGTGGCTGCTTACCATGCAGCAGCCCGACTCAGTGCGACACCTTGGTTCTTTGCGGTATTTGCCAAATTGCGTGTTAATAAGAATTTTGATTGGTCGTGGCAACCGGACCGTATGCAGATGCCCAAACACTATATCTTCCAGGCATTCAATCCAACAAATGGATTGACTTATGGTCACCAGGCCATGATTGCCTACAACAAGCAATTGGTGTTAGACAATCCTGGAGTGGGTTTAGACTTTACACTAGACTCGGCACACGAAGTTGTGCCAATACTGTCAGGCACAGCCGAATATGCCCATACGCCCTGGATGGCATGGCGTACGGCGTTTCGTGAAGCGTTGAAACTAAAAGGCAGTGATGATGTAGAAAGTCAATATCGACTCAATCGTTGGTGTGCCAACGGCACAGGAGTCAATGCTCAGTGGAGCAGTTTGGGTGCTCAAGATGCTGTGGAATACTATGAGGAAGTTGGTGGGAATTTTGACGAGCTTCGTAAAAGCTACGACTGGGCCTGGTTGGCTAGTTATGCTTTGTTGAAGCGTAATTTAACACAGTATCAATAATGTATTCCACTTCCAAGTCGGCAAGCTCAGGATAAAGCGGTAGGCTCACACATCTGCGTGCCAGGCTTGATGCTGCACTCAAGATATCAGGACCAGTGAAGTCTCGGTAAGCTGACATTTCATGTACTGGTGTTTGGTAGTGTATTTTGGTTTCAATCTTGTGGGTTTCCAGATACTGTCGCAATTGATCTCGTTGATCCAGTTCGATCACAAACTTGTGGTAAGCATGCGTGGCAAAGTTGCCCTTGTCAATCAGGCTGCGTATGCCCGAGCGTTCCAGACGTTCCATCCAGTATCGCGCAATCACAGCTCTACGCTGTTGCCAGGCATCAATGTATCGTGTCTTGACCATCATCTGCGCACAGTCTACCTCGCTCATTCTGCTGTTGGTACCCGGCACACTGTGATCAGGTTTGCCGTTGTTGCGCCAGGACCTGGCATAGTGCATGATATCCAGACTGTTGGTCACTATGGCTCCACCGTTGCCGTAACAGTTGAGATTCTTCATGGGATCAAAACTGATGGCAGCTGCCAAGCCCACCCGACGTGAGTCGGCGCTGAGCCAATGCTGTGCCGCATCTTCAAACACCACTGTGGTCTTGGATCCAGCGTTATCGGGCAGAGCCATGCCGTACAGTCCAACCAAGACCTCTACATGGCAATCAAGACCTGGATCCAGTTTTCTGTAGTCGGCTTGTCCGTGCCCGTCAGTGTCCAACAACACTACCTCGTAGCCAGCCCGTGCAAATGCATTGGCTGTGGCCACATAGGTCATGGTAGGTATCAAGACACGTGGCGGATCAAACATCAAATTGCGCTCTAGATTCCAAGCAGCCAAAATTTCCAAGGCCTGTGTGCCCGAGTGGCAGGTCACTGCATATTTGACATGGTTGCGACGGGCCAGCCAGTTTTCAAATTCGGCTGTGTAGTTGCTGTCCATGAGAGATCCCGATCTTAGAACTTCGTCGGTCACATCCAGGATTTCAGTGCGTATCTGGTTGTATTGTTTTTTGATTCCGGTGAACGAAATCGTCAAGCCAGTGTAGGTAATTTTCAAATCCTTGTTCGATATCAATACATGGTGCGAAACCAAATACCACCCGGGCCCGTGCTGTATTTAACTGACCGCGACTGGGGAAACTGTTGTCGCGATTGTTGACCTGTATGCGCCCCGATCCAACCAGTTGTATGATCAGTTCGGCTGCTTCCAACAAGCTACGGCTGCGACCTCTAGTGATGTTGTAAACTCCAGTACGATTGCTGATTGTGGCCTGCACTATGCCTCGAGCTGCATCGTCCACGTGGGTAAAATCCAATGCATCTTGAGCACCGTTGACCTGTAATACCTGATCTCGCATGGCTGCCAGCATGAATCGGCTGATCACTCGATCTTCGACATCTCTGGGTCCATACACAGCACTGGGTCTCAGTATCATGGATTGGATGCCGGTGCGTTTGGCATAGTCCTGTACCAACCATTCGCCGGCCAGTTTCATGATTCCATACTGTCCTATGGGATGAGTCACATGATCTTCGGAAATGCCGGCCGGTGAAGCATGGTCAAAGTTGCCATACACCATACTGCTACTGATATAAACAAACTTATTGACTTTGTGCTCGACCGATAGTTCAAGCAAATTAAGTAATCCTTCGATCATGGTTTTGCTGCCCAATGTAGGATTGGCGTTGACTACTTTTTGTCTAGGAAAGCTGGCCAAGTGTATGACTGTGTCGGGCTTGAACAACTCAAATGCCAGTCGAGCCGTTGGATCAGCCACATCGCAAAAGTATATGCTGTTGGTCTTAATTTTATGTTTGCGCTCACGCACAAGTGCAGATAACTCATCCTGGGCTATAATGCCGTAGTCAGTTTCGTTGTCCATGATGGCAACTGTGTGTCCCTGCTGTTCCAGCAGTTCGACCACATGGTGCCCAATAAAGCCCAGTCCCCCGGTTACCAGTATGTTCATCGTCCCCACTTGAGTTTGAGATAGGTCACATCTTGATCATGCAATTTGCCCCAGATGGCCACTCGGTAACCCAGCGTGGCCGGATCTGGTTCGCAATAGAATGTGGGTTGGTCTTGCACATGTTCCATCACCCACTTTCCGTGGTCGGTCTGTTGCCATTCGCTGATGGGAAAGGCTGCATACAGATAAGGATCTTCCACATCGCTCATGCTAAATTTGTGTAATAGTGTGTTCTGCATACTGATAGTATAGCAGAGTTGTCAGTGATCTGCGACCAGATCCGACAACATAGGAAAGATTGCCGCGATGACCTCGGCACAGGCCACAGCCACCTGCTGGTGTTCCAGCTGAGTGCCATTGGCGCTGCGCAGTTCAATAAAATGTATCCAGCTGCGTAGTGTGCCATTCATGTACAAGCGACTTTCGGTCAGTCCTTCGGGCAACACAGCACGGGCCTGTTCCTTGGCTATGCCACGAGCCACAGCTTCTTGATAGATTGCACGACTGTGTTCGATCACGAACTTTTGTTTGGCATCCCACCAGGCTTGCAGTTCCACATCATCGGTCACGATGCTGTTCTGTCGATTCTTGGTGTCTTGCAGTCGAGCCTGTCGTGTCACAAAGGCCAGATCCTGGGTAGGATCGGCATAGCGTTGACTGAACTCCTGGAAGCTGAAACTGCGGTGTCGCAACATCTGACGGGCAATGTCTCGAGTGGTCGTGATCTCCAAACAGGCCGAAACCATCTCCAATGGACTCCAGTGCTGATTGCGAACCAGATACTTGATCAGTCGTTGGCTGGTTTCTGTGTTGAGCTGATTGGCCGGATTGCTTACACGAGCACAAAAAGCCACCAGTTCTTGCATGTCAGCGAGACCCAGGTCTGCACAGTCAACAGTGGGCTGGCTGTGCGATATCAAACGTACTTTCAAAGGCGCCCCAACAGCTTGTCAGTTTCAGGTTGTATTATGCGGGCCACGGCTGAAATATCAACCACGAAATCTAGGTCGACCACGATGGGATCCATTTCGCTCAGGTTCCGGGTGATAAAGGCTTCAATTTCCTCTATGCTGAGTCCCTGTTTGGCCAAGGTCTGCAGATTGATAGTCTTTTGCTTGCCACCGGCCAGCTTGATCACGACTTTTTTTATGCACTCCAACGGGATGTCAGTCTTGTTGACATCGCGTATGATCATTTCCCATTGGCGTAGTGCTTCTTCGTTATTGAGTTGCATTGGCTGTCACAGTCTTGGCCTTGCGACCACGTTTGGCCGCAGGCGCGGTTTCGGTGACTGTTACTGTAGCCGTCTTGGCTGGTCGTGCCTTGGCTGAAACTGTGGGATCCATTTTTTCAGCATCCTTTTTCATCCTGGCAGCTTCGGCCACCATGGCCTTGGCTTCGACCTCCATGCGCTTGGCCTGGGCCAACATGTTGGCCGCGATGTCTCTATCGCTCAAGGCCGAATCGCTTGTGGCAATGAACGGTTGAGTGATCTGTTCTGTAGCAGTCTTCTGTGACTGTGATTTTTTGTATTCGGCTTCGGCTGCACGCTTGACTTCGGGTGCTACCATGCCACGGCTGGCATCATTCTTGGCCATACGCTTGATAGCATCTTCGCCCTGTTTCATTTCGTTCAACATCTTGTTGAGTTCGTCCAGTCTGATACTGCTGGCCTGGTTGGGAGTCATGATGATGTCGGAGCAACGCACTTTCTTGATCATTCGCTCCTGATGCAGGGTCTCCAGGATAGGGCGACCGTCTGGCAGGTAGCTGCGATGCAAGGCATCGGCAAACTCCTCGCCCTGTTGGGCCATGTCGCTTTCCAGCACTTTTTGTATGGCATCCTGCCAGTGTGCATGTGTGGTGTCTGGGTATATGATCAAACACATGTGGTCTTCACCGGGTACCTGTCTGAACAACACGCAGACCCTGCGGTCTTGATGCTTGCCTACGAATTTGGTAAATGCCATGTGTTATTCTCCTTGGGGTGGTTGATTGGTTGTGTCGGCTGGCTGTTGTGCCTGTGCTGTGGCTATCACAGTGTCTAGAAAGTTCTTGAGCTTGAGATACACAGCGCCGATTTCGTAAAGCTCTTCGCCGCGGAATGCACCGCGACTGGTGGCCAGATCAATGATATTTTTGATAGTATCAAGATCGGCGATTGAGATTTGTTGAGTTGTATTTTCCATATAGATATTTAACGGAGAAATCGATCTCCGAGATCTTTTTTGCCAGGTTTTGTGCCCAATTTGGCAAAATTGCTAGTGCGTGGCCACATGCAGTTCGCATTCGACTCGCCAGTTGGTAAATTGGCTGTGTGGGTCTACCGGCGCACCCTGTGCCACTGCTTCGCGTACAAAGTGCATGAGCAAGGCGTTGTACAACTCGTCGGGCATGGTTTCACGTTCAAACTTTATCTTCATTTTTTCTTTCTGTTTTCAAAAGGTCCCACATCAGGGTTGGATCTGTGCGAGGCACCACAGCAATGGGTCGGATCCAACCACGCTCCAGTGCCTGCGCTATGATGATAGCATAAGAGTGTGGACATTCACCGTCGATTTCTATACTGGCACGATTGGTCATGATCAGGTCGTTGTGCATTTGGAAACTGACGTCACCGGGCCCAATGCGTACCCAGGGATCCTGGTTGATAACAACATTGGTCATATCGCCACTATCTCCATCGAGCCCATACCGTTTTCTTCTAACTGTCTCTTGTAGGTTTCGAACACATCACTGGTATAGGCGCTCATGCCTTCGGCACCTTTGTAGCACTTATAGACCGAACCAGATGATCCAACCACATCATAGTAGTCACCTTGATCGATAACCTTTTCTATACCCGAGTTCATCCTCCAGCTGTCTGAACCGGCATATCCGCCGTACCACGATGCCAGGACCTTGCGTATGCGCCCGTGTTTGGCACTGTTGATTTCTACTACGACCCAACGGTCTGGTGTATATTCGCTCATCGCTGTCTCCGGTTCAATTCAATATGAAAATAGCAGATGCTACACCCAACCCTATACTTAAACCAATCGGACTGGTGGCAAACAGTATCTGAATTAGATTGTTCACAGCCGCACCTGTCCAAACTGCCGAAGCATAACGCTTGATATCTTTTGCTTGTTGGTCGGGAACAGCACCTGATTCGGTCACTGCAAATACAGCTACCTTACCTAGCACAGCGCCTGCAAGACCAAGCGGATTCAGTTCAGTGGCACCATGTGCCAGGGCTATGGCAGTGGTGGCAGTGTCAGCCACTACGGCTTCGGTCATGGTGGGAGGTCTGACTCCTGTGGTACTGCATGCAGTCAAAGTGACCAGTGCCAGTGCAATCAATATGTTTTTCATGATACCTCTGTTTTTGTGATGTGTACAACACAGGCCGGAGTCATAGCAGGCTCCGCCCAGTTACGCAGAGCACCCGAGTTAACTCGGCTGGCATTGCCTTCAACCGGACCCGCCAAGGCGCCACGCTGGACTGCGTTGTAGTAGATGCTGTTGTGTCCTGGATATACGGACCAATTTGGATACCAAAAGTTTACAGGATTAATCTTCATAGTATTATTATAACAGATTTTTTATTCTCGGTCAAACCAGGTGTCAAAGTGTTTTTCTAGCAATTCAGCGGCATCGTCGTAGCCGTTGGATCGTAGCTCACGGGCACATTCTTGTACTACACCAAACCCATAACGCACACTCTGCTGGTGCCATAATGGACTATGATGTATACCAAAGTGTGTGTCGTTGGCTATTTGATTTATTTTCTTGTTGCTCTTCATAGGTCAACTCCAAAAAATTCCTTACGAAGTTTTCGTTCTTCATCGAGATCAATACGATCAATACCTACATTAAAACGATGGCGAATTTTACTCCAGCGTAATCTCACTTGCCATGATCCTAGCCTTAGTATCCCACCTATACTATGGGTGCTACCGAGTGGATACAAGTTTAAACCTTGACGATATCTGCAGAAATCATCTTTCATAATATAGATCATTTGTTAACTCCGAACTGTTGTCGAATCAAATCCCATGCTTGTCCTCTGCTGATCATGTCTCGCAACATTGGACGCAATGCCACACCACATTCTCGCACAATCAGGTCGGCGAATTGATCCAATTCAGCATCAGTAAATACCCAAACAGGAGACGCTATGTTTTCTACAATACATTCCAATGCCAAATCTCTAATTCGTTCGTTCATTGTTCACTCGCTTTCTAAAGGTACATCACGCCATTCACCGCCCTCAATAGGGATCCAACTAGAATTGTCTGATAATATTTGATAATTCCACCACTGTTGAAGTATTTTTACTTTGTAACCTGCCTCAACATCATGGATAGGGATTACTCTTTCAACAAAACGTAATCTATTTGTTGGTGCAATTGTTCTCATTTCTCATTCGCTTCACTTAAAGTTTTTACTATCTCAGACCATTTAGCATATTCTTCATGGTATCCATGGTTTTTTTGAGTGACTTCATCAGCACATCCACCCCATCCAAGTGCGTCTAAAACTGCTTCAGCATATTCAAGTCGTGTTGCCTTTAATTGTTTAATTTCACTTTTCAAAATCAAAACACAGGTGGCACATTCTGCATTACAGCCTGGTTCAATAGAATCTCCACAACTACAATATACTCTTTTATTCTCACTCATTCTTCACTCGCTTTCTTTAACTGTCCAATATCTGACTGTAAATTGTTTGCGTCAATAATTTGTTTAATTAATTCTATACTATCTGATTGTCCACGGTAGTAATCATCACGTTTTCCTCTACTCATATGGTCTTGTATAGTATCAACACATTCTTGAATAATCAACTCAGCGAACTGTTCAACATCGAGATCTAATGTTCCGTAGTCGGTCCATCCACTTCGTTGCATTACATCTGCCCCGGCTTGCCTGGCAAGTTCTTTGATCTTCTCGTTTATCAGAATGGCAAGTCCTCTTCGGTATCGTGCGTGTCTTTCAGCGTCTGCATCAACCCTTGGTTACGCATATCCTGTTCCTTCCTGGCACGTTTTTCATCATCGCTGAGATTGATCAATTGGTCATACATTCTGGCCCAATGCACTCCCTTGACCCAACATTCCAGATCTTCTAGAGTGCCAGTGAACAACGCAGCGGATTGACTGTACCCAGGCAAGCGGTCGTCCTCCTTGGCCACAACCTTTATTCGATCATTATGATTGGCTGAGATAAGTTTGCAACCCAATCGATCTATCTTGTCTTCCAATATCCTAATTCGATCAATGATGCCCCATCCGCTCATGCTATTTTCCCCAGTTTTTGATAGATCAACTGATCCAGTTCGGACTGATAGGGCAACCCCATTCGGCGCCGTTCATAGATTGTGGTCAGCAATTCGAGGCCCTCGATGGGCAACTCCAACAGGTTGCGATGTCGCATTTCTTCAATGATATCCTCGTCATCCACGTCTTCCAAGTCAATGTCAACGTCGATTTCTTTGTAAACTGTGGTGATCCTGGTCATTTGCCTGCTCTCAAGTCGTTGTAAAAGTTGCGGAGATTTGGAGGTAACCGGTCCTCGGGGTACACACTGAAACGATGTAGTACGATGGCACGCACAGCATCTTTATGATCCCGATCCGCATTGACGTAATCCATTTGGAGATTTTCCAAATCACGGATCATTCCATCGTTGTACTGCTCGCTTTGTTTGAACACTTCGTTGTCCACAGCACGATATCGAGGCGCAAAGTATTGATAAGACCAAAAGCTACCAAACATAGCGACAATAACAAATGCGATCCATCCTACCACAACAGCTGAAATTTCTTTAAACATATCGACCTTTCTTGTAAAATTATTGTAATGCGATTGGGCTTACGATAATACGTGGCTCAACATAAATTGGTTTGGCTTTGCCGTCTTTGTGATCCACACACAGGACCCAAGTACCTTCAGCTGACGCTGGGCTATACAATCCGTTTGGATCGGCTTGTGGCAATGTACCATATCCGTGTGCATCACTGTAGACACGCTGTGGATTGGTGTACTGTGTGGCATAAGGCAAGCCATAGCCAACTGAGTCACACAATTTGGTCAATTGGTTATTCATACCAACCAGGTAAGTTGTAGTAGGAACACTACGGTCACGCAGTTCAAGAATATCTTTGAACATGCGCTTTTCAGCAAAGTTAGTGATTGCCGGCATACCAACTGACTGTACAGCCTGTAGGCTCATTTCTTCCTGCTTACGGCGCTCGATCTGAGTTGAACTTTCTGATTGTGGGCCACAGGCTGTTAGACCTAGCGTGCTTGCTGCTACTGCCAATAATAGTCGTTTCATTTAGATTCCTTATTAATTAATTGTTGTTGGATTCGTTGGTTGATTTTGTTATTTCTTCATAACAAGGTACACATACTGTATTATTGTCGCCTGGTCCACCCATACCTGATATCGGATCTCGGCATTTTCCGCAAAGCATCATAGCCGCCGTAGTAATAAAACCTGTTTTTTGAATAATTGGTTCCCAAACATCTTTTGCAATTTTGCGATACCCTAAAATCTCATCAGTCATTCTTCAACTCCAAAATGTTGTTTAATCTGTTGTGCCATATTCCAATACTCTGGTCTAATACCTGTTTGGCTGGGAGCAAAATCAACCCAGTCTGTTCCTTTTGATATAATCTGCTCAGCACATTCTTGAACTATCAACTGGGCGAACCGTTCTAATTCTTCATCAGTGCCGATCCATACGGTGCCCGAGCAATCTCTGGTCGTCTGTCATAATCTATCCCAGCCTGTTCAGCAAGTGGTCGAATTCGTTCGTTCATTTCTTTTCCTTTCATTGTTTCTCTCCAAAATGTTCTTTAATTTTTGCCATTAGGTTAATAATCTCGCCCTTCTTGCCCACCCTGATACCTATGTCACGGGGGCTTTCGTCTGCAACGGCGGGTTCATTATTTAAATCATACCATTGTTGTTGTAGCAATTTGATATGCTCTCTAACAATCAACTCGGCTAATTTGTTGGCACGGGCTGCCATTTCAGGTGCCGCATAACCGGCTTGAAGCATGAGTTCTTTAATCTTCTCGTTCATTTCAATATTTCCATAATCGTTATAATGGTGTGTAAACTAAAATACAATGCTAAAGCCCAAAAAATACTCGACCGATACCAAGGCACATATTCAATATTCAACAGCTGACACACTTCTCGTTCATTCATTTTGCTTACATCAATGTAATGCACTTTTATTCCATTCATTATTCAACTCCAAAAAGTGATCTAATATCTTGAGCACAATGCCTAGGTTCTGTTGCAGGAATATCTTGATACCTATCACACAAGTTGGCACATTCCCTAACAATCAACTCGGCGAACTTTTCTTCATTCAATACATAAATGTAATGACTTTCACCTTCTCTGGCACGGTAATCAAATTTCTTTTCTCTAGCCTGTTCAGCAAGTAGTTTAATTTGTTCGTTCATTCTTTTAATCCTTACATATAATAAGGTTTGGGACTACGATACACTTCAACAGTATCTAACATATTCTTGGCACGTTCAATTGCCAATTCTTTTGCTCTTTCATCAGGAAGATGCTCAGACACTCTATAACATTCCGCAAATTTCCAAAACAGAAAATTCTTATATTGTACGTTATATTCTTTCAAGTGTGCGTCATACACAACTCGTGTTTGTAAAAATAGTTTTTTCATTCTTCAACTCCAATATATCTTGAATACCCGTTGTAATTTATTATAACGCATATACAACACAGAGTCAAACAACTTAAACACAAATCCAAATTGATTGCTGGCTAATGGATAAAAGTTAAACCCTGTGCGAACTTGACCACCTTCATCTCTAATGTGTATCATTCTTCAACTCCGAAATGTTCTTTGATGTGTTTTTCAACTTCATCAAAAATAGCAAAAGCCAAATCTGAATCCATAGTTTTGTGTTCATTCTTTTCACTACACCAACCACGAGCAATAGCACCAAGTAATTCTTCACGGTTGATACATTCTTTCACAATCAACTCGGCGAACTTTTCAAAGTTGAATAATCCATTTTCTGGTAGCACTACAGCAGTGCCTGATTGGCCATTATGAGTGTCTTGGACCAGTTCGACCCCACATTCAATCAAAAATGATTTAATCTGTTTATTCATAAAATAATCCAATGAATGTGCCAATAATTTTGAGGGTGAGAATTAACGCATAAATTCCCAGTAAGCCCCCAAAGCCAAACAAAAACCCGTTTAATATCATGTCCATATCTACTCTTTAACTCCAAAATGTTGTTTAATCTTGTTACCTGCTTCTTGGACTCGAATACTAAGATTTAATGTTTCACCGAGATGGTTTTCATCTCGGTCAACTAACGATAATCCATATTCTTCTACAATACTAGCACACTCCTTAACAATCAACTGGGCGAGTTGATGTACCTCGTTGGTAGCACGATGTAGGCCTTCGTCATTTTTTACATAGATACTGTCTAAAAAAATGTCAAATCCGGCAGACTCGGCAAGGGTTTTAATTAGTTCTTCTTTCATAACTTAAACGCTATAATATATAAAACAATTAATAAAATCAGCATTGAGGCTCTCATTTCCGTTCTTCCTCGTAGTAGGCATACTGTCCCCAGGGTGGCACTATGGTGGTGGTACCATGCAAGATCCATACTGTGTCAGCATAGTGCTCGTCGCCCCACGAACCGTACGGATAACCGTCGGTGAACACCACCAGGCGTTTGGGTTCGATCTGCTCTTCTTTCAAATACTCAAAGATGCAATCAAACTCAGTACCGCCGCCACCGGCCACTTCGTAGTCCAACATGCTGTCTAGGTTGTCACTGTTGTACTGTACCGGATTGTACACCCGGGTGTCGAACGTTATTACATGTATGCGATAGCTCTGGAACTGATCCATGATGCCCTGTGCTTCGCTCAAGAAGTCCTTGAGCATCCGGGCGTCGATTGATCCTGACGCATCGATAGCGATAGCGATGTCGATCAGCTCGTCGGGTTTCTGTCCAGGCATGATGGCATCCATGTGCCAACCTTTTCTACTGGCCCGCATCCAGGTGTAGTCACTCTTGATGGTACTTTCCAGTTGCATGCGCAACAGTTCGCGCCAGTTCAATTTGGGTGCAGTCAGCTCTTGCAAGATACGTTTGACACCGGCCGGCAAGTTGCCGGCACCGTCACTGGCACTGGCCGCTGACAGCATGGCTTCCTTGATCTCATCACGCACCTGTTGACGCTCTTCACGGCTCATCTTGGGACGATTGCCAGCGCCGTTGCGGTCTTGATCACCGTCGCTGTCGTCTTCACCGTCCAGGTGCTCGTCCAGCATTCGGTCGATCAAGTCCGAAATATCAATCTTTTCGGCGTTTTCGTACAAGAGATCGTAGATCTCTTCTGAGCTCATGTCGTCATACTCTTTGTTGTACAGGCATGGTACCGTGGTAATGAACTCACCGATACGGTGTTTTTTCAAGTCAGCGTTCACACAGTAGTCGTTGGCAATGTTGAACAGTTGTGGGTCACGGTCACCTCTGCGTCCAAAGTGATCGTACACACAATGCAGGACCTCGTGACCAAACAAGAATTCGATTTCTTTGGGTTTGAGCATGTCGACGAAGCGACTGTTGTAATAGAAGTTGCGACCATCTGTGGCAGCAGTGGTACACCATTCGTCGGCATTTACCAACTTTAGTCTGGTGGCCAAGTTGCCAAAGAAACTGGCACGGAGCAATAGACCCACACGGGCCGTGATCAATTTTTCACGTACTTCGCGATCCAGCTTGAGATCAGTGGGTCCGATCAAGTTCTTGAAACGGTCACTGTTTTTTTTGTTTTCACTAGTGGTTGTCATGCCTGCCTTTTCATTATGAATACATATATTATAACAAAAGTGTTGTTTGGAGTCAATCGGCTTTGAATCTATAGATGATGCCCTGGGCACTGACTTTTTTGGTCACTCCAGCCTGGGCCCAATCCTGTTCCAGCAGTCGTAGGTTGACTCGATCTCGCACACCACCGGGACGATCAATCTTGATCGACACACCGGTTTTGCCAAATGCTTCATGTATGGCCCGGGCACTGTAGCAATGATCCAGCGCCATGACCATGCGTTGTACTCGTACGTGAGTCTGGGCACTGTAGTGACTTTTGTTGGCCAAATTGCGCATGCGAGCGTCTTGAGAGGCCCACCATTTGGCCGGTGCTTCGTTGGTTTCTATGTTTTTGATTTGCATACGGGCTCCTTTATTCACTGTACTACTAGTATAGCAAAAGGCCCGTTTTTGGTCAATCTGGCTGTTTTTGGTGTTGTTTTTGTGCAACGGTGCAAGCTGTATGCACAACAAATAGGATCAGAGCAATCTAGCTGAAGTAAGGTACCATTTCAGGAAATGTGGTGCGCCAATCGGTACCTCTATGCTGATCGTGGAGCTGGATATAGGTCATGAATTCTTGATGTTTGACCGGATCATATGATTCCAGCAGTCTTGCGATGGCATGGTCATCGCCGTATTTGTCACGTATGGCACTGGCCAATTTGGGCGGCACTGCACCAAGACTCATGGGTGTTGCGCCCCTGGGTTGCCAAGGTTTGGCAAACATATGGTCGGCTCTGATATCCGATCTTGATTTGAAAAAATCTTGTGCCCAAGACACATAACGATCCTGATAATACAGGCTGAACGGTGTGGTAGTGTAGCTGAACGGTATTATCTTGATGTTGCTAGCCAGTTCCAGCAAGAATGTCAAATTGTCTTGCACCTGGTTCCACTGTAACGGCCAGCGCAGATAGTTAAAATGATCCCCAACACCGTCAACGCTGAAACAGAGACGTATCTGTTTGAATCGACTCCAGATCTCCAGGGTGTCTGGATCAGGACGGTAGCTTCCGTTAGTGGTGTATTGGACCGTGGTGGTTGCAGGATTTTTGATCTGTTCCAGAAACCTGACATGGCTGTCGGTGCGCAACGGTTCCCCACCCAGTATCAAGATTTTTTCTATCTGAGAAAAATCAACATGAGCAATGATCTTGCTTATAGACCGAGCAGTGGCCGAGCTCGAGCTTGGAACTGCGCTGATCGGCCAACCTTTCAATTTAGCTTCGTATTTTTGCCAGGTAGTGCTATTCCAGGGTCCACAGATCAAGCATGCGGCATTGCAATCACGATCCAGCTGAATCTCGAGATTCTTGATCACACCATCTGGGTCGTCGGCTTTGAACATGGATTTTTCAAAACTCTCCAGTCTGGGCGAAAACAATCCCTTGGATTCTCTTTGCTCACATTCAGCACACGCACCCTGTGCCGTCTTGAAATCCACAATGTGGTGCAATCGCTGTTGGTAAGTGGCCACATCTTTTTGTGAGTCCACGGCCACATCATCTGCGAACCAGCAACACGGTCTCAGTTGATCGTATTGGATACGCATCTGATTGCCAAGATATCTACAGAAACTATTTGCCATATTCAAAATATTTGACAATTTCGGGAAATGTGGTGCGCCAATTTTGTTTTCGTTTACGATCAAGATCGTCAATGAAGGGTATGCAAGAATCGTGGTTGATTTCCAGATTACTGAACATTTTGGACACCGGATGGTCCTGCGGATATTTGTCCAGGATGGCTGCCCGTAACGGCATCGGAGTATGATTGAGATCAAGACTGCCAATACAACGATTGGGTTTGACCGACGGCAAGTTCACAGATTGCGCCCAGGACTCGATCTCATCGTAGTAGTAAGCATTTAGCGGAGTAAGAGTGGCCAGCACTGTGTAACGTATGCTTGGAAAATTCTGACCTTGTATAAACGCCACAGCATCTTGCACACGACTCCATTTCAGCGGATACCGTATGTATTCAAATCGATCCCCAACAGCATCTAGACTCATACCAAACTTGATCCTTTTGCATTGGTGCATGAGATCAATCAGTTCTGGAGCAGGGCGCAGACTGGTATTGGTCTGGAAATGCACCGTGACGTCGGCCAAACTGCCGTGGGTGTTTTTTAGCAGTTGCAAGAACGCGACCGGTATCGGACTGTCAAAAGGTTCACCACCCAGGAAACTGACACTTTTGACGTAGTTTAGATCAAACATGGTCACGACGTGATCCAGCCAGGTCAAGGGATTGACCAGATCTGCTGGATTGTGTGCATTCTGTATGCCAAATTTGATTTCTTGTCGGCGCCAGGTGGTACTGTGCCAAGGGCCACACATGATACAGGCCGCGTTACAGGTGATGTCAATGGTGATCTCCATCCAGGCCGGCACATTATCGGGTATGCCACCGTCGGGTATCTCCAGGAACGATCTCAATCTAGGGCTGTGTGCACCGTACACTCCGCTATCTTCAATCTGTCGACAAGCCGAACAGTCGGGTACCCAGCCTTGTATCTGGCTGATGGTTGCTTTCTTGGCGGCAAAATCTGGATCAAACAGATTCAGTTCGGTCTTGTACCAACAGCAAGGTTGATAGGTCAGACTGGTACCTTCTGATTTGATACGATACCCGTTGCTGAGAAATCTACAAAAGTCGTTGGCCATGCAATATTTAGTGCCAGGCGCTATCGCTAAATTTTAACACAGACAACAGGTATTTTTTCTCATCCACAATACCGTATTCGGTATCAACCTCCGGGTAGATAGTTATAAAGGTTGGCAGGTTAAGCGGTTAAGTATTTCAATATGAAAAAAGTCTGTTGAGCGGGGTTATAGAAGTCCAAATGCACTTGATCTTGGTAGTGCCAGCGGTTTTTGAACTCGTTGTCCAACCACTCTTCAGACTGGGCATAGTCCGGATCGCCGGCCCATTTGGCCAGTCCTTGGTGATATCTCACAGTAAATCCCAATTCTCTACGGCAACGGTCACGGATCAGCATGATGCTGGGCCCGTGGTCGATTCTCAACTGTGCAGCCAGGTCATGCCATTCCGACGGACGGTGGAATATGATCAGATTTGTTTTGACGGTTATTTTCATAGGCCAAATTTTAATACAAATATCATGTACTTTTTTTCATCCACGATGCCATATTCAGTATCGACGCCGCTCATGTTTTCTTGTGTTGACATCTGTATGCCGTATGTATCTTCAAGGTACAGTAAAAAATCCTCTACTGGTTGGTCAGCATGATCCAGACTCCAAAGGTCGCGAGCCTGTTTTAGGCCGGCATAAAATTCCACATTACCGCCAAGGACGGTGTCCAGCCTGGCCCGATGCGAGTCGTACAGTTTATTTTCGCTCATATGTCACAGTCCGGGCCCGTAGCTTGACCATGGTAAATTCTCGTGTGTCCACATAGCGATAGCCAAGCTGGGCGGGTTTGATTTGATATACTTCGTTTTCGTTTTCCAACCAGGCCCGGGTGCTGTTGCTTAAAAATTCATCATGTATTTGATACGGCATGTAACCACTCGCGCTGGCCACGCTGCAATTGGCCAAGCACCAGTAGGGATGTCGTTCACCGAACACGGATTGTGCATCAGGGGCTATCTCGTAATAGAAGTTCATAGCCACTTCAACGCAAACATCACAGCATCTTGTTCATGTTTGAACCAATACTCGGACCCGAGGTCACTGGTGCTGAATATGTATACCCAGTCTTTGAACTCAATTCTCTCTTCGCACCAATGTTGGCTGTCACGATAAATACCCCAGTGATGGGACCGGTTCAGCCGAACACGATGCCACCCTTCTGCCAGCATCTTTTTTGAAAAATAGGTAGATTGAAAATTCATGCGCCCCACCTCAACGCAAACATAGTACGATCTTTTGGATCGGGTATATAAAAATGTGCTTCATGCCAGCTTTGATCTTCTGAAGTATGTGTGCTTTCTCCAGACCACTCAATACGCATACTATGTTGTTTAGCCCATTCCATCATATCAGCTATCCAAATTTTACGATCAATTCCACCGTTGGCCTTGACCGTTATTTCATAAGTGCGTTTATCCCAAAAATGAGGACCTATATACAATGTTGCCATTATGCCCACCTCAACAAAAACATGGTGTATAATTTTTCGTCTAGGAGGTAGACATTAAAATCAAGAAAATTTTCTACTTGACACCATAACTTGCGTGGTTGTTGTTCGATCCACTGGTTAATTTCTGTACCATCGTATCTCACTCTTACCGCATAGGGTTGTCCTAGGTATGGTCCCAATATAAATCTAGTCCTCATTTTTTCTAAGATTCCCCAGTCAACGTCATCCTTCATTTGTTTCACCATTGCTATCGCTATTTGCTCGTCTGTAATCATGCCCACCTCAACGCCGACATCGCAGCATCTTGTTCATGTTTGAAATAGAAAAAATCTTTTTTACTAATTTCACTATTCCACCTATATCGCCATCTATACTCCTCTTTACGACCGCCCGAGCCAAAAACAGCAAAGCACCAATTGTGGATCTCACTCATTGTGTCCTGAGAGTATTTGTTAGAGTCCAGACTCACCCGCCCGTCATCTTTGCTATTATGTTTTTCTATCATAACCACCTCAACGCAAACCAACCGTATTCTTGTTCGGGAAACATCAGTACTATCTTTTTATCTCTGCCAACTGTACCGGAACTGAAATCTAACTCAGCACCAAACCATTTTCCTTCCGTGCTCCAAGTCTCGGGGTCTGCTGTTCCGTACATTGTACCAAATGAGTCTTGACACCATTTAATCATCTCGCGTAGTGTTGGAGAATTGAGATCATACACGACGGGTCGCCATCCTTGTGATTTAAGTTTGCTTGCTGTACGCATGTCAGCAAAATTTGAATAACCATTCAACATGTCAACCTGTTTTTCTATCATGACCACCTCAACGATAATAATGTTAATAATTTTGGAGTGATAATATATCTGTACGACGACGCTGTATTAACATCTGGTTTCCACTGGGTTACGTCCTGTTGCTCAATCCAAAGACTGATATGAAGAGTAACATCTACTCGCTTGTGATTGGGCCCGTCCCAATGATCCTCTAAAATAACATAATTGGGCAGATAGTATGGATTTGGTAATGGCGGAGTTGTCTTAACCATTATGCCACCTCAACGCAAACATCACAGCATCTTGCTCGCGGGCAAAATGAAATTTAACTCCAACGAAGCTTCCAACAGCGTCTACGTACCACGCCCGCCCAAAAGTGCCAATATGCTGGTGACACCATTTGCCCGGAGGGGACGAACTAAAAAAAGCAGTACCAAACGGTAGCTGATCACTATATGTAACTTTTACGCTGTATGGATAATCTTGTGTCGACAGGGTCATGACCACCTCAACCTAAACAGAGTGGCTTTTTTTGGACAATCAAATTCCCATCGTTCGCCCATACCGCGTTCTCGCCAACCACAACGGTCGGCCCGATCGCCCCACTGTTCAACACACCAATTAAAACGACGCATATATTCAGCCACTGCCTGATCCCAACTCCAAGATCGAGTCACTTCATGGCGGGCTTGACGCGAGCAATAACGCCACTGTCTACGATCCCGTCTGCGTTGATGGCTGTTCATGACCACCTCAACAAAAACATAGTACGCATTGATTCCTCTCGAAAATAATAGTTTTCTTTGTAGCTGGGATTGGCCATCATGTAGGCCAGATCTGCTCCTACCCGAGTCCAATCTAGTCCGTATTGACCCACATGTTCGTTGCACCAGGGCTCGACCTGGCTATAATGGGCCGATGTGGCGCCTTGATATTGTAATTTCAAATGCTCAAACGTCATGACTGCGGATGTTTAAGCACAAACCAACCAAGTTCGGTTTGGCCGGCCACATACACACGATATTCGTCGTACTTCATGCTGTAGGCCCAGTGCGGGTTGATTTCGTCTGGCCATCTTTGCTCGACCGGAGTCTGGCTCATGCTGTGTCGCAGGGTCACATCCTGGCTCCATCCAAACTGGTCATTGAACCAACGTCGCGTACGATCAAACTGCAACACCGGTGACTCCGCAGTCTGTAACAGGGTGAAACTGCGCTTGGCAAATTCGATCATGTAGTCGAACTCGTCGTGCCAAGCATGTCTGCGGTCCAGTCGAGTTATATTATAGTTCATCTCCAGGTGCTCCGTGCCAGGTTACCGGTCACCTGAGTTTGAACTGTGTATCTATTGTCATGGTAACGTATCATCTCGCTATCTTTTTTTGAGCATACTACAAAATTCATGTGATCTCCGGGAAACAGGAAGGAGGGCTGTGTGTACACAGCCCTGTGTTGGTCACTACCACACACCCTCCGTTAGCTTTACAATGATGCCTGTAGAATGTACTTGCCATACCGAGTATGAAACGTGTCAAAGTTCTTGAGCTTGGTGGGCTGGAATGGCAAGTTGTATGTTGTCAAGGCTATGCGGGCTCCCATTACCACCAACTCAGTTTCAAAGTTCTTCATCATGTAGCCAAAGAAACAATCGCTCATGGCATGGAAGTCCCGGTCTGGCACTTTCTTGGCCACAGCATCCTTGAGTTCATAGCACATGCCGATTACCAGGCTGTACATGGCTGATACTTCTTTGACATCCAGGGTATCCACTTTACCACTCAAGATATCAGCTGGGTTTGGCATGCGGCCGGCCACCTTGCGGTGTGCCATGAATTTTACAGCCAGTCCTTCGCCCACTGTACCTGCGATCAAGTTCATGTTGGTGTCGTCGTCAGTGTCACTGTCTTGCAACAGTTCGCTCACAAAGTGCCATGATCGTGGTGTGGCAAAAGCACGGCTGGCCGATTTGGCATCAAAGTCGTACAGATCCTGCTTGGCGAATGCCAAGTAACCAACCACGTCCTTGTGCTCGCCATTTTTCACTGCCCACTCTTGCCAAGACGCAAAGTCCACGTTCATTTCTTGGTGAATGAAACGATTGGCCAACGGAGTTGGCATACGATATGTGACACCTTTGTCACTTTCTCTGTTACCAGCAGCAACCATGACCACATTGTCAGGCAACACATACTTGCCACTTCGGCGATTCAAGATCAACTGATACGCAGCCGATTGTACGCTGGGTGCTGCACTGTTCATTTCGTCCAGGAACAAGACCACGATGGGATACTGACTGGCCAATTCTGCAGTTGGAAGATCCACTGGTTCGGCCCAGTCCATTTTGCCGGTATCCTTGTTGTAGAACGGAATACCACGGATATCAGTGGGTTCCATCTGACCCAGGCGCAGGTCGATCATGTAGCCACCCAGTTCGGCCGTGATGTCGGCTACCAGTTCACTTTTACCGATACCCGGAGGACCCCAAAGGAACAACGGGCGTTGGATTTTGAATGCCTTGAGTAAACTGCGACGGGCCTGCTTTGATGTTACTGTTCTTGTATCTGACATAGGGCTGTGTCCTTAAAAATAAACTATGATTGAAATTAACTACTATACTGCTATTATACAATTGATTGATTTATTGGTCAATCAAGTCAAACTGTCACAAAACGCCACGGATCTGAGTAATTGTGGGACAAACGATCCGACATGGCTGTCATGTCGGATCAATTCCTCTTCGGTTTCTTCTACTACCCAACCGTTGGCACGGAGTTCATCACGCCCTGCACGGGTTTCTTTCATCTTGTCCATCGTGTTATGGATCGCGTTGATACTGGCTTCTAAATATTCACGGCTACGCCACTGTTCAGGAGTAGCATAACGAGGACGAAAGCCAAAAAAATCCTTGTGAAAATCGCTCAAATAACTCTGCAATTCTTCTACCGAGTACTGGGCCAACGAATTCTGCATATCTGCTCCTTGTTGTTTACTATACTACTATTATAACTGAATGGCCATTTTGGGTCAACCAAAAACGCAACCATGAAAAACCCCGTATTGCAGGGGGTTTAGAGTGCTATTTTTTACATAA
>Ga0208740_1000035_pt1 | contig 57185 bp, 55 predicted proteins | sample CryBogCBE08Jun09_FD_184567 | JGI IMG/M metagenome (GOLD analysis project Ga0208740, IMG submission 184567) | Freshwater microbial communities from Crystal Bog, Wisconsin, USA - CBE08Jun09 (SPAdes) (version 2) | ecosystem: Environmental > Aquatic > Freshwater > Lake | place: Crystal Bog...
TCTCTTGTATTACAGCTAATGGGTATGCAACATATTTGTTAAGTTCAAGCCGTTCACCTAACCAGCCATCAACAGGGCAATGAAAAAAAGGATCATATTCCAAGAATTTTTTCATTCCTGTACTATTATACCCACATGCATGTAGTGTTAGTATTTCATTTGCTTTTAAAAGATTTTCAGATACTTGTTGTAATTCTTTACCGAAAGTGTAGCAACCAAAATACAGCATGTGCCAATCTGGAAACTGTTGTATTTGATCTAATGCTTTTTCTACAATTTCAATTGCACTTATACCATCTCTATCATAGAATTGTGCATCATCTTCAAATATAATAAAGCGTTCATAGCCCGCTTTTTGAGCCATTTTAAATATTCTTGCAAATGTAGCACCACAGTAGTTATGTTTTTTTAATTCTGCAGGTTCATTCACTCCATCAATACCACGCACTCTTTCGAAAAAGCCTTCAAGCCCTGCTTTTTTCATTTCAGCTTCAAACTCGGCTTTTCTATCAGGCCGACGATCAAGGTTTATGTAATATCCTTTTTGAAAGAATTCGTTTATTTTCATTTTTCTATTATAATTTCAGAGTATGCTTTTTTCCAGTTATCGAGATTAGGTGAGTATCCCCATGCATCTATATCACTTACACCGTGTTGCTGTATAACTGCCATTGGGTATACCAGATACTTTATAATTTGAGGGCGTGCAGATAACCATTCATCGTATATACAATCCTGTCTTGGTACATACTTTAGTAATTTTTCGAAAGACTTTCTATTATACCCTACTGCATGAGCTGTTATCATACAATCAGCACGGAGAAGGTTAGGTGAAACTTGTCGGGTCATCTTATCTTTAACATACCCACCAAAATACACTAAGTCCCAATCTGGAAACTGTTGTAATTGATCTAAAGCTTTTTCTACTATTTGTAAACCTGTTTCTTCACCACCATTATAAAAAAGCATATCATCTTCACATATTAATACTCTTTCGTGGCCGTCTTCGCAAGCTTTTTTGTATAAATTGTAAAACGATTCACTACTTGCAGCAGCTTTCTTAATGTAAGGCATTTCATGGGGTGGGGGTACATAATCATATGAATCACTTGCACCATCAAGTCCAGAGAAGCGTTCAAACCAACCTTCAAGTCCGATAGCTTTAGCTTCAGCTTCGAATTGAGCCTTTCTATCAGTTCTCCGATCGAGATTTAAATAGTACCCTTTTTGAAAGAATTCGTTTATCTTCATTTAAGTAGTAAGTTGATTGATGTAGTCAACCCACATTTGACCTACTTTCTTAGCATTAAACTGACCTAATATATAATCTTTACCTTTTGCACGTATTTCTTCTTTAATTTGTGGGTTAGCTTCAAGGTAGTTAATCTTATTGACTATATTTTGAATGTTATCTTTAAATTTACCTTCTTCATCTTTTGATAATGATTCTTTTTGCATTGCAGCAGGATCAACACCAGCAGGGAAATCAATCCATGCACAGTAGCCTTCAAAATTATCTGGTAAAGCACCTAATGGGTAAGTAACTGGTATAGCACCTAAAGCAATTGCTTCAGCTACTACACAGGAGAACGTGTCTTTGTGTACATCCTTGTATGGTGTATAAAGAGGGTATATAAAGTATTCACTCTCTGCTATTTGTGTAAAGAGTGTTCTTTTATCAACCCCGTTATGATTAAAGAAGAACGTATCCCCATGAGGATGAACTACCAGTAGATAGTCAAATGCATGAAACTCTTTATCAGGCATATCTAACTGTCTTACTGCTTCTATAGCAACATCCCCACCACGTGGCCAAGCAGCATGGAACACAAAATTATGAGGTTTTCTTGTAGGTTTACTTTCTAACACTTCATTAATAATGTCATCCATTACTGGGTTAGGTATTAATGTAGATGTAGTGTTAGAGTATTGAGAAACCGCATGCTGTATTGTACCGTTGTTTTGGTCTCTTTCCCACGGAGAAATATTAACAAAGCCTAATTTTAAATTATTGGTTTTTGCATATTTTATAATATGATCAATACCATATATCCATTGCATATGGCACCAGTATATAATAGCTTTAGATACTGTAATAGGTAGCTTATCGTAATCTTGAAACCATAAACTACTTATAACAACATCGAAATCCCTATTAACAATGTTTTCGAAGTCTTGATTAGTATAATACACACCTCTCACTCTTTTACCAGGATTGAAGTGAATGCCTTCTTGTGCATAGCTTTCTTCAAGTGCTGGTTCAAGTTTATCAGAAGTGACAACTACCTCATGGCCGTTAGCTGCCAGCTGTTCTGCAACTACTATAGTACTTGTATCAGTACCAGACCCACCACCCATACCATAGCGTAGCGTGTCTCCATCTAAGTAGTTACTTCTCCGGCTGTTACCGATTAATATAAATGCAATTCTCATTATTATGCGTTATTTGTTAAACTTACTGGTAATAGTTGTTCGTATCTTTGACCCCAACCTTTATTTTTCCAGTTAGCATACATAACAATTTTAAAAGGTTTATCCAGACTTCTAAAATGTGCTAAATGTCTAAAATTAGCAAAAGAAGTATAATCCGGATGCATTTGAGGGTTAAAATCGTTTCTATATAAGTTAACACCACTTTGTGTTTCAATACCAAATGTCAAAAAGTTTATTGAATCATTTTGGTTTTCAATTAAGAATTGCTTTGTATCCCACTCGCATTGAATTCTATATTCTTTAGATATGAATTGAGAATCGTAATCTGGTGGATTTGGTGGTTCATTTACTTTTAAAGTAAAGTCCTGTATTCTACAGTTCTTAAAATCGAACCCGCCAAATAGTTCGTACTCTCTTAAAGTACGTACATTACCTAAACCGTAAATGCCGAGTTCAATCCCGTGGTCTTCTTGCTGGAATATTTGACGGGTCTTGTCACGGGCATAGATATCTCTTTCACCGGATGTTTTACCTGTAAAACGTTCCTTACCATGATCGTCCCAGTGTTTTACACGGTAGTTACGAGTGTATTCGTGCCAAATATATTGACGGTAAGGACTAAAGAAGTCGTAACCCCGCGTCCATGCCCTAACACTCATAGTGGTTTCTTCTGTATAACCACCGAAATAGATATCAGGATCATAAGGTACCTCTTCAATGAATTTACCGTTTACTAAGAAGAAGTGACCACTAATAGTACGAGCCTTAATTACACGAGTACGAGTCTTGTAGTCTTGAATATAATACGGCATACTCATGAGTAACTTATCTGAACTAAACTCATACTGAGACATTAAGCAAGGTGCAGTATCAGTAATTGGTTGCTCAGGATTAAATGGTGTACAGTAGGTAGAAATAATTGGCTTTGAGGACATTGTTAATGCTTGTTCATAATCCTCTAAAAGCATTTTATCCCAATCCTGTGCAAAGCGATGATGAGAGTCTAATTGTAGTGTTAGCTCTTCTCCGTCATAAAGTGTATTAGTTAGTGCACGTGCCCAACCTAAACCTTCACTTTCTGTGTATGGTTTTTTGATAACTCTGTAATTTTCTTTACCATCAAACACATTAGGGTCTTCATCTGGCCCGTATTGCCAGCAAATACCAAACGAAAATTGTTCTGGGTTAGCTGCTTTAGCTAACATATCTTCAATTGTGGGTATCAACTGAGGGTCTCTATAAGATGCAAACTGTACAAAGATACGAGGCTTTGCTTTTTGTGATTTTTTCTTCGGTGTAGGAGCTTTAACAGGCTCTGGCACTTTAATCGGTTCAGGAGTATTTACTGCAGCATCCCTGACAGGTTTTTTCTTGCTTGTAGTTTTTGAAGCTTGAGGTTTAGTCGTTTTAGCCATAAAGTTAATTATTTAAGTGTGTTAAGAATACCAGTGTTTTCCTTTTCAAAATCGTGTAAAGCAGCTGCTATAACTTGATGCATATCATAGTATTTGTACTCTGCTAATCTACCACCAAATAGTACATTTGGAAGTGTTTTAGTAAGCTCTCTATATTGGTTATATATTTTAGTATTCTTTTCGTTGTTAATTGGATAATACGGAGTCAAACCACGTTTCCAATCTTCTGGATACTCCCTTGTAATCAAAGTATGCGGCACGTTTACTGGATCAAAATGCTTGTGTTCAATTATACGTGTATAAGGTACATTAACATCCGTATAGTTAATAAGAGCATTACCTTGGTAATCTTTAATGGGTACCATTTCATGCTCAAAACTTGTAGTTCTATAATCTAAATCTCCAAACTGGTAATTAAAGTATGCATCTATAGGCCCAGTATAAAGTACTTTTTTAGCTACTTTATCCCAGGATTCTTTATTAGCTAAATAATCTGTATTGAGTTTTACTTCAATACCGGAAAGCATTTTTTCTATAATTTGTGTATAACCACCTACAGGAATACCTTGATATGTATCAAAATAGTAGTTATCATCAAAGTTAGTTCTAATTGGAATTCGTTTAATAATAAACGTTGGTAACTCTTTAGGATCAGTTTTCCATTGTTTTTGAGTATACCCTTTAATAAACGTTTCGTACAATTCTGTACCTATTTCATTTAAACACCACTCTTCCAAGTTTTGTGGGTTATCTATTTTTACTTTACTTGCAAGAAGCTTTTCAATTGCTTCTTCTGGTGTCTTTACACCCCAAAGCTGATACAACGTTAACAGATTAATTGGAAATGAATAAACCTTACCCTTATAGTCTACTTTTGGTCTATTAACAAAATTGTTAAACGTTGCAAACTGATTAACATAATCCCATATTTTTTTACTGGACGTATGAAATATGTGAGGGCCGTATTCGTGTACGTGTATACCACCTACGTTCTTTGTATATATGTTACCACCTATATGCTCTTTCTTTTCAAGCACTAAGCAAGTTTTACCTGCTTTATTTGCTTCATGAGCAAACACGGAACCATATAAGCCTGACCCAACTATAAGATAATCGTACATGTAGTATTATTATATAATAATACCGCAATTATTCAACTTAACCTGGTATACCGTTTACAGGACCGTTAGGGTTACTATTTTGATTACCACCAACTGAGTTGTAATGTGTAGCAGGAGCTGTAGCGCTTAATGCAGCAGTACCGCCATTTACAGTAGCTGCAGCTGTTTGTAGAGCAGCAGGGCTTGCAACAAGTGTAAGTGGAATATTCTTAAAGTAATGAGTGTGTGGTTGGTTTATTATCAATCTTATTGTATCACCGTATGTAACATTACCGCCAGTACCACCGCCAGGTTTAAGTATTTGTGCTCCGTTATCAATAATAGTTGAAGACTCTGTAACTTGAAACTCTATAGGTGCAGTTACGTGTTGTAAGAACGTTTCACCATTAATATAAGCACCACCACCTATAACCACGTTCTTACTCACCCCTAAATTATCATCAACAACTACTTGCTGACGGTTACGAGTTCTTAATGTCATTATATTAGATATTACTGATAAATTTGTACCACCATCAATATTGGTATCGTCTGATGAAGCAATATTAACTTGCTTACCAGCTAATGCCATTATAGTACCACTCATATTAATTGGGCCTGTTGTCTTAATATCTATACCACCAGAACCTACTAATAAGTTATATCTATTACCAGTGGATACTGTATAGTTACCACCTGGCATATCATCAATGTGTGTATACTCTATTGCTGGTATTGTAGTAGTAACTTTACCTGTAGTATTATAATACTCTGTAATTGTTTTAGCAGTACCATTGTATCTTGTACTTGCAAACTGATTAAACACTAACCCAACATTAACAAATTTATGTTTTGTTACAGTTTCAATAAAATTACCACCAAAACCAAGTGCAGCTTCTGCTTCTGCTAATGCATTGGCTTGAGAAGTTATGATACTTGCAAGATTGTTTTTATTGCTTGCACTCTCTGGTTCTGCTAAGAGGTTTGCTATAGCCGTGTAAGCTGTAACCCACGAGTTCATTGCACTTGTGTTTAAGGAACCAGTTTTTACATAATAGTCCCCCTGTATAATACTATCAAAATCTCTACCCACCCACAAGTTATTATGTCCATTAATAGTTTCGAATTTATCTCTTAGCGTTAGTAGTTGTAGGTTTTTAGGACTGAATAAAGAATTGTACTTGTTGTTAAACTCTAAGAAACCACCGGCAAAATGCGTTATCTTGAAGCGTTCTCTATCTGTAGTGTTAATGATTTCTAACGCTGCACCGCGTTGATTAATAACCATTTTATTGCGGTACGTCTCTGTATTAACATCGTTTGCATTTCTAACCGATTTACCCTCACTTTCAAATGTTTGTGGGTAATCTTGATATGTACCGTCATCTGCTCCAAAGATACTTTGGAAATCTTTTTGTCCTAACGATGCACCCATATATACTGGGTATGTAGGTATACCATCTCTAAAGAATACCCATACATGTGCACCTACATTTGGTACTGCAAACACACCCTTTGCTGCATTTGAATATGTTGATGGTCTATATTGCCCACCAGTAGGATTAATATTGTTTGTATTATTGGCTACTGTATTAGTAAAAGCGTCTGTTAATTTAGTAGCATACTTTTCATATACAAAACCAGGCTTCTCACCCATACGCTCTTGGTTTAAGTTAAATTGCGTGTATGAATTAGAAAAATTAGTACCGGATAAACTGTATGGGTAAGCTGCATCAGAAGTTGTACCTGTGTCTCCATGTGCATTATACGTTCCAGTAGAACTCTCTCCAGCTACCGGAGCACAATATTCTGCCCACGGTAAACTGTCTCTAAGGTCATTTATAATTAAGCTTAAATCTGAATTTATATTAAGCCCAGGAAATTTAAAATTACGATCTTGTTTTAAAGCTTCCCACTTGTTATATACACTTGCATTAACATGAGGTACCCATACCTTAATACGACCACGAAATTCCGGGTCGTTATTAGCTACTACTACACCGAGGTATATTGATGGGTAATTTTTCATGCTGTTATTGCAGCCATCGTGAGCTGTACTTGATTGCCTGTTGTTGTGTTGGTTAGATCAACAGTAACTGTAGTATCTCCTATAGTTGTTGTATCTTCATACTCTATTTGAGTAGACCAGTTATATGGTACTATTAAGTTACCTATTACTGTGTTATTAAAAGGTAAAAATCTATTTAATACCGGATATAAACTGTTAATATTTGTAATAAGAGCAGAGTTCGTGTTTACAATACGAGATAAGTCAGTATCTGCCATTATTAAATTACTATTGTTCGGGTTTACATCGGTACCTACCGGACCAATATTAGATATGTTATTAACAAAAAGTGTATTTGCTGTTTTATAAAACGACTTTACTGTATCGGATATACCTGCAGGTAATAAGCGATCTATAATAGTATTATAAGGAACACTATTAACGTTACTTTGATTGTTCATGTAGGATATATACGCTAAGCTACCTACTGATTCAGAAAAAGGCTGATAGTATAACGGAGCTACTTGTGATATTGCACTTAACACTAAACTATTAGAGTAGTACATTGCTTCATCCCACCAATATTTGCCCCAAAAGTATGGTAAACTGTTTATAGTAGTACCACTCAAACTAAGAACCGGGTTATTAGAAGAGATTCCAGCTAATAATGTAAAAAAGTCTATTTGAGAACCGATCGGATTAGATGAATACTGAGCTATATAATAGGCCCGGGCTACACCGACTTGAGTTTCAAAACCAGTAACACTATAACCTTTCCAATAAAAGTTAGTGTTATATAAATCGAAGGTTCTGACGTTAGTAGCCATTGTTATTATTTATCCATGTACTATTAATGTTACAGTACATCGTCCGCTATACGCGTATCCTTATCCGCGAAAGGCTTTACTGCAGTAATATTATTAACGTAGTTGTTTTGTGTAAAAACATGCTCTACTTTCATAAGATACCACTGACCTAAAAACTTTTCATCAAAATCAGCATCAACTGATCCTATCAAGCGATCAAGACCAATGAACCGGTTACATTTACGTATTGTAGTACCAGGTACAGTAAAGTGTAAGCACTGATTTAAAAATAAACCAGCCTTAAGTATAGAGTTTCTTGCATCTGGATATCTTTCAATTTTAGTACTATTATAAGAATAAGGCTGTCTAAAAGAAAGATTTTGTGTCTTGGTTTTATTTAAAGATAGTAATGCAGTTGGTGCTCTATTGTTTGAAAACTTTTGTATATAGTTATCTTGAAAGTACGTTTTTATATTATCAATAGAGTTGTCTACATAGTCTAAATTAAACTGCTTATCTTTAATACTATTACTTGCACACGGTGTATTAATTAGTACAAATGCATTATCTATTGCTGACATATCTACAAACTGATAATTACTAACTGCACTCTTACCACCAAAGTTCAGGTTAAGATACGACTCCTGGGTTTGAGGTGTCTTTAATAAAGAAGGTATAATAACCCCAGTAGATGTAGAAGAAGTTAAATAAAATTGCTCTAACTGCCACGGACCAGCAGCTTTGTTAACTACCGCTAACGACATTTCATTTGCAAATGAAGTTAATGTCCATTCTTTTGAGTATCTATCTCTATAAAGCAATGGTACATCACCGTCTATTTGTCCGTATTTTTTACTCGCTACGTGCTTATGAAAAATATAATCTAAATCATCAACAGAATTAAAATTCGTTGGTGGTGTGTAAAATATTTTACTTGCTCCTGGATCCCAAAACTGATTAAACTTTTGTACACCGCTTCTTGCGTTTAATGTATTTTGTATTAAACTTTTAATAGCTTCTCCTGTTGGTACCTTGCGTTGTTCATCTGAAAGCACACTCGATTTTCCGTTTAAAGTAGGATAAAGCTCGTATAATATTTTGTTTGTATTCCACCCTGTAGAAGTAGACTCTGCAAATAGTTGATAATCAAATTCCCAGAAATAAAGCTTTATATTTTTCTGATCGGGTTTATTACCTGGTATATCTTCTACATCGTATACTGAAAATATGTAATTTAATTCCCAACCAGCTGAAGGAAATGCATCTGTCTCTATACTATCTGTAGCACCATCATATACTGGTTTAATGTTAACTAATATAAGATCACGTCCATCATTTCTAAATTTGTAGTTAGCAGCAGACGAGATAAACTCATTTGGTCTACGCTCAATTATATTCTCTTTATTGTTGACAATTAAGTAACCTTTTTTAAACCACTCTCTGCTATCCTCTTCAATACAAAGCTTTACTAATGCAGAGGTGTTAATTGCAAAAAAAGTATCTTTTGCGTTAAACAATGTTACACCAAACTCATATGTTTGGTCATTAACCCTTAGCTTAGTCGTTGATGGAGGCTGAGCCATATATTACGTTACGTCTTGTAATTGCGAAATAACAAGCCTTACATATGCCGGTGTCAAATACTTTAACTGTGTACCAGCTGGTGGACTGAAAACAGGGTTTTCTGTATTATTAACTGAACAAATTAACCACCATAGAAGTATAGTACCGTAAAGCTTATACGATATTAAAGTGTAAGGCATGTTTTCAGCTGGAACAGTATATACATCGTAGTATGCTTGTTCTATATTATTAGGAAAATTGGTTTTAGCTAAAATGTTATAAAAATAGTTATTATTATCGTTTTGATAGACGTTAAAGATGTTTTCATACCTAAACGTCTCAAGTGTAGGTAAGCTACTAATTTCACTTTGTAATTGTGGTGTTTGATTCATATGTTACCCCGATAGACTTGTTGTTACTGTTACTTTTTGAGAAGGATCAGCATTAGATAAAAATAAATTACGAGTGTTTTTAAGTACACCGGTAAAACCAAGTGTAACTTTATACGCTTCTGGCATAAGCTTTACATAAGGGTCACCTGAATCTGCATTAACAACTTCTCCTGTTGTTAAATCTACAAGTCTGGTGTTACCCATATTTTGTATAGATATATTGCTCAAATACGCTAAAGGTATTTGCTTATAACCTGGTATATCTATTCTATATAAACATGGTGCATCTAAAAAGTTTATACCTTTTCTATTAGGTAAGTTTTGATATGTTAATATATAACAAAGTTCCCAGTTTTTCTGTAACTGTGTTACATCTCCGTTATCGAGAGTATTATAAAGATAAAAAGACATCTCCGCGCCTTCTTTTTCACCTGAACCTTGATATGCTATAAGTTCTTCTTTAGCATTTTCTCCATAAGCACCAGCTGTTGCACCAAATAATACGTCTGTTGCTCCACCCATTACATCAAACATACCGCCCAGGGCTTTACCAAAGTCTCTTCCTGAGCCTTCATCTTCTCCTCCGCCACCACCAGCACCACTACCGGTAGCAGATTTTTTAGCTTTACCCTTAGCGCCACTAAAGAAATTACTAATACCACCAGCTACTTTACCTAATCCACTACCTACACCTGTACCAGGAGCGCCCCACGTATTACCCACTTTTACCATATTAGTAGCTGTATAATAGGGTAGATAATAAACAAACCCGGTAGTCTCTACTGCATATAATCCTGCATATGGATCCATTGCACTTGCAAAGTCGCTTGGGCTTTTTGGTGTAAAATCGAATTTTTTAGCTTTATCTAATATTGAAGTCGCAACAGATGTTGCAGCATTTACTGTAGCGTTAGCAGCTGTTTGTATAGCATTACCAACTGCACCTTGACCGGCGATGGTAGAAGCTGTTTTTACTTGTTGACCTAAAGATTGAGAAAAACCCGCTAAAGATTCTGTTGACCCTACCTTATTGGCTATAGACAGATCACTAACCGTACCGCGTATACTGTATAAGTAACCTCTCAATTCACTTGATTGTGTTTGCCTGTACTCTGTTATAATAACCTTAGGTATGTGTTGACGCCCGTCTGTTGGAGTTAATGTCCACGGAAATAAATCAAATACGTTAATTGAAAGAGTCTTTGGTTTTAATGTAGGAGCACCTAACTTATCTGGCGATTGTTTCCAATCAAACAGCAACCCAGTATAGCTTGGGGGCGTAAAGGTTGAGCTGTTACCTGAAGATGTGTACGTGGATGCTGGCATATTATAATAAACCTCGAGCGTATAACATTGAGTTTCTATACTTACTACGCTCTATATAAGGTATATCTCTATCTGTACTATCTCCACCCTTACCGAGTATATTTGCAGTAGATGTATTTAAAATAGATGTTGTAGTGTTATTAGTACTGTTAGATACAGCAGAATTTTGTGTACTTGCAACCACCATAGGTTCAAGCGAAGCAATTAACTCATCCATCTTTTTAACCATGGTTTGAGCTAACTTAACCTGTGTTTCTTGTATTTTGTAAAGAGGTGTTTCCATCATTGCCTCTTTAGATTCAGGGGTAATTGCTATATTACCTAACTTAGCAGCTTCTGTAGAAGCAATTGTTGTAGAGGCTAACGCAGCGGACACTATAGTACCTGGTGTATTATTAGCTACAGAAGCCGGGCCCTGTATGCCTGGTAAAGCAGCTGCTGCAGGAACACCAAAATGTAAAGCGGCTGCAACTGCTGCTAATTTAAGCATATTAACACTGTTAACAGATTCAATAAATTTACTAAATGGATCGAAATTTGTTTTTATATCGCCAAATGTGGACATAGCATCTTTTAAGCGATTAATGCTATTGGATAAATTATCTATATTGCTTGTTTGTTGACCTAAAGCTATTAGTTGATCAACGGGAGAATTTTGCTTAGATCCACCGCCGAGTAGGTTACCGAAAAAATTACCTATACCACTTATAAGCGAACCACCGCCAAACAAAGCCATTGCACCCGCAATTGCTGTAATACCCGCAGCTGTGCTTAATAATCTTTCACCGCTTATACTGCTTAGAGTTAATACGCTATTAGCTACCTTTTCAATAACATCTCCAATTGCTTGACCTATAGTTTTAATTGGTAATGCTATAGCTGCCCCGATTTTGTCTATTATACCACCGATAACTTTAAATGTAGCTAAAGTTATTTCAGCTAACTTAACTGTAGACTCTGTATAAGCAGTTACTATATTACCAAATGCAGTAATTAATTTAGAAAACACACTACCCGCAATTTCTGCAAGTTTAGTAAAGAATGAAAATACTGTTTGAAGTATAGGTGCTAACTGTTTTAAAGCAGTTATTAATACATCACCTATAACTTTAGCAAGCGCTATAAAAACCGGCACCACTGCTTGTATTGCTGGTGTAGCTATTCTTAAAGCAGTTGCCAGGCCTATTACAGCAAGTACAAGTACGCCAATACCAATTGCCCCGGTTTCAGCAACTACAGCTATAGCCTCTAAGCCAGGTGCAACACCTGTCAAACCTTCACCAAGAGATGTTAAAAATATTTTTAATCCTTTACCCAAACCAGCTATACCCTTACCTACACCTTCTCCGAGTGCCCCTATACCAGCACCTAAACCCTTACCTAAAGCAGCAATTATATTATTACCTACCCCGGCATCCGCACCTGTTTGCTTTGCCGTTTCAGTTTTTGTATTACCTATAGATGTAGAAAATATTTTCTTAATGGTTTCAACTGCTTCAGAACTAATACTTGCAATACTAACTGGTTGTACTTCCACCTCTGCAAGTGCTGCTGCAGCTGCGGCCCCTCCTTCAAGATCAGCTGTAGTGCCTTTACTTGAAGTAGTCGTTACATTTTCAGATAGTTGCTTAGAAAGATCAGTAGCTAATTTCTTACTTCTATCATCTTCTTCTTTATCTTTTTGCTTTTTACGGGCATCATATTTCTTATCTTCTTCTTTAACTGCATCTGAATTCTTAATATCTTTATCGTACGCTTTAAACGAGTCAATCATTGTTTGCTTAAATGATGGACCTATTGCTTTAGATATACTATCTAAAGTGTTTATCTGTAAAATATTTTGGGCAGTTATGGTTTTGTTACCAGTATCTATAGACGTTATAAGCGCTTTCATTTGCGCATTAGCGTTATTAGAATTTGCCAACATTGCATCTAACCACTTTTGCGGTATAGATCCATTATCCTTAGGCTTTAATGTAGCTATTAAAGACGAAATAAATCCCGGATCGTTGGTTTGATCTGCCATATACCCAATTACTTAGGTGTAGAACAGTAAAAGCGTTATTAACTTACAATAAACAGCGTGCTATCTATTAATAAAACCAAGTCATTAACTGTTTCACCGGTATCAATATTTTCACCTGTAATAGTTAATAAATCCTTTTGTACTGTTACATACTTTTCCATATACTTTAGTACACCCTGTATTGCATTGTTAGGTAGCTTTTCAAGCAATGCATGTCGTTTTGCAAAAGGTAAAGATGCATAGTTTACATCTTGAGTTTGATTATTATATGTAACCACCACACCTTTAATAAACTTAGATACTTCACCTACAAACGCATCACCAATGGTATCGGTAATTTGAGATGAAAGTACCTGTTGATCGTTAATTGTTTTTTCTCTTAATTGTTTTTCTATACTATAATGCTCAGATATTAGAGGTGCACCGACTTGTATGTTAAATGTACCATCATTAACAACGTCTCCTGCAGGTATGGTAACCTCTTTAAGAGCATCAATAATTGTTTGTAAATTAACTTTGTATTTGTTTGCGCCTTGTTGTAGTGTGTAGCTTGTACCAGCAGTAAACACTCGTAACTGTACAGCAATTGCAGCTGCATCAATAGTGGTTAATAAAGATACAATAGCCGGTTCAGTACAATTTTCTTGTATTAAATTATAAAATGCGATCGTAAAGCGGGTCTGGAAAACTGGATTATCAACTGCAGCTTTTAGTATATTTTTTTGTTGACCTGTACTAATACTTTTAAACTTTACTTCTCTTTGCAGACTTGGTATATAAAGCGGTACTGTTACCTCCTTATTGATTGTATCCAATACTGAAAGGATGTCGTTGAAATTGTTACTCATATAATGACTTATGGTTGCAATATTGTTTATCAAGCAAACTCATTCGGTACATTCGCACCAAGACTTGCAGGGCTGTTGTTTGATTTCGGGTTACTTGCAGCTATCTCTTCTTGTACTTGTTGTACATAAAGATTCCAATACAATAGTTGTTCTGCAGGTGTTATAGAGTCTGCATAATCTGGTGTAAAGTTAGCTTTACTAATTAAGTTTAAATTTATTTTGTATAAATTAATTAAATCGTCATTAAAGATTAATTTACAAAATTCGAGAAGCACGTTCGTGTTTGTAGATATAGGTAAATCAACCACCGGTGTTTTGCTGTAAGGGGAAGGCACCACTAATAGCTTTAATTTAGATAATTCCACTTCAACTTCAGATAATGAATCATATACTTTAGTGGTTAATGACAGTGGTAGGGCATCCACGAATTCAACTCTTTTGTCAAACGGTAATAATTTAAAATCGATAGTTTTATCTTCTACTAATAATGTATCAATACTGGAAGCTAATTGATAGCTAAACGTTTTTTCGGGTTCTAAGTTAACAAAATGTATTTCATCTTTAGCTTTAATAATACTATGAGTAACTGTAACATTTTCATGTAAAACAGTTCTATTATAAGTTACGCTTTCTAACTTAGATACTAAATCTTCAATACGTAAATTGTATTCAAACGTTTTTTTAGTTTCTACACAAGTTGCTTTAAGTTTAAGATCTGGACTTATACAAATAGACCTTACTTGAAGCAGTAATATGATCTTATCTATAGCATTGAGTCCTCCCTGTAATATCCCGGGAGAAGCGTGTTCTATAAGCTGGTTTAAATGATGTACAAACTCTGTACTATCATTATTATAAAGGGATTTAACCAAGTCTTTATACAACTTGGATGTAACCTCTCCTACCCATATTTTCTTATTATTAAATCCGGGTAGCTTAACTCCATACGTAAATGCCATTATAATGACTTATACCAGTAATATAAAAAATCTTTAAGCTCTACCTTGCGTATATAGTACTCTGTACTTGTTATATACAAAGCTTACAGGTGCTATTCTTATTTCAGCTTTACCATAAGAATAAGAAGACTCACCAAGAGAAACCGGTGCACAGGACTGAAACTCAAATATCTTTCTTATACCTGCATTACCTTTGTCGTTATTATTTTTATCGTAATGAACAACAGTTATATCAGTTCTAACATTTTGAGTAGATGTTTTAGCACGCGTTATTAAACCGTAATGCCCAACAAGCGTTATCCAAGGCCTGAGAACGAAGTCAATAAATGATTTATTTGTTTCTAAGAAACCTATTTTTAACGGTTCATATTGGCCACGAGAAGTACTAACTATTCCACCTATTAAACCACCACTTGAACCGTCTAACGGCTCATGTCTTTGTGTGCCTACAGACTCACCGGGTATGTCTATACCTTGTGCAAACAGACATACCGGGCCACCATGCACACCGTGAGTTTGTTTAGTTAGTTCTGTATATAAATCTTTTAATGACGGATTAACGTCCCAGCTGGTTTCATATGCTTGCCAAGGATCGGTATCAACTAATTCTTCATCCGTCCATGCATCTGTAGTAAGTGCTTTAGGAAAATCAAAGCTTATTAAAAAATTTGATTCGACCGGTATCTGAGTGTTCGGGTCACTTAAAAACTTTATAAACGTGTTGACTTCAGAGCCAGCGTTTTGTGCGTTAGCTTTTGGTCCAATTAAAAAAGACATTACCTACCCCCTAATAAGTTTTTAACAGTTTTGGTAACAAGTTTTGAAGCTATATTGCCTAAACCGTTAGTTACACCAAAATTATTACCTAAACTTAAACCTGATGTTATACCTGAACTTGGACCTGTTTGCCAGTATTGATACGCAATAGTAGCTTTTACTTCTTGTATACCACCTGACTTAGTTAAATCATAAGCTATATCATCAATCTTAGTAATGAATGCACCTAATAGTGTATATACTTTAATTTCGTTTAACTGGTCATCGATGAGAGAAAGATTTATAATGTTTTGATTTAAATCTCTTGGCTCCATATTACCATATGATTGAGTTTCATCAAACGTATCTGTAATTGAGTCCTCTAACATCGACCTTAAATTATAATCTTGAGTACAATAGAACGTAACGTTCCATGCATTGTTATTATCAAACTTTACTGTACCGGGTATTTGAAAATCTAACCCCATAAAAGGAGCTGTTGTTGTGCTAATAGACTTACCAGGTAAACTTGCTGTCTTTAAAAATACTAAATCTTGATCTTGTAATGTAACACCGTTAACGTTAAATGACGTAATTCTAAATTGAAAATCCCTTGCAAAGCCGACGTTGGTTGCATTGGTGTAAAAATCTCTGATAGTTTGTCCTTGAACGGATGCCATATATTATACTTATAATTAGGATGGTAATAAATCTTCGGAAGTAATATACTGAAAACCTAAAGTTGCCTGTAATTTAGCTATATCACCACCAGCTGCTAAACTATATTCTATAGACCCCACGTTTTGTAAAAACGCACCAACAAGTCTGTATTTACGTATTACTGGGTATGTGTCAGGGCTGTTAGGTCCTGAGTTATTCAATAAATCTAACTCTACACTACAATCCCACCAGTTTGGTACATTAGATTGGGACGTATGTTCATCAAATGTATCTACTGACCATTTTTCAAGAACGTTTCTCAATACGTAGTCTCTATCACAGTAAAATGTTAATGCCCAGCTGGCGGATTCAGGATACTGTGCAACCATTGGAACTGTATACTTAAATGATTTAAAATCTACAGTGGTAGTTGTTATAGTACGAGACGGTATAGTACCGCTTTGAGCATACAAAAATAAGTTTTCAGAACTGTCAGATGCAGGGGCGTATATATCGGAAGTACCGCCTGTACCATTTCTTGATATAGAATTAATTCTAAACAGATTAGTACGAGCAAATCCACGATTTGTTGCTGTTTTATAAAAGTCTGATATGCCCCTATCCATCTATAATACTTAATGTATGAACATAAAAAAAGCCCTGCTTTTAACAGGGCTTTGAATTAAAACTTTAACTATTAAACATGTCTCCAATACTGGTATGCTAATTTAGCAGTAAAGTCTAAAGGCTTACCTGCACCCGAATTATCATATCCTGTAACAGCACCTAAGTTTACAATATATACACCGTAAAGCTTATAAGTGTTGAGAACGTTTTGACTTTCATCAATTAGATCAAGTTGTATAACTTTATCTGTACCACGTAATGAAAGATCTCCTGTGCTTGTTGCGTCATTAAACACGCCATTGATTTGCCAGTCTTCAAGTTTTTTACGAATAACGCCTTTAAGATCGTTGTAGAATTTTACTTCCCAACCATCTGAACCAGTATAATCAACAGTACCAGGTACATTGAAGTTTAGTCCCATGTATGGTACTTTTTGATTGCTAATTTGGCGATCTGGAAGTTGTTTTGTTGTAATGTAAACAAAATCGTCTTCGGTAAACGTGTCTTGGCCAATAGAGCGAACTCGCATCATGAAATCACGTGCAAATCCGCGCTCTTGTGCTACTCTGTAGAAGTCTTGTATTGTCTGTGCCATAAATTTACTTAGGTGTTATATTATAGAAGCTCGTTGAAGTTTTGAGATGTCTTAGTTGCGTAGAAGTTTACTAAGATGAACTCAGCTGTTCTAACTGGCTTGATATAAATGTCTACTACCAATGTGTTGTCGTCAACTACAGCAGGAGTGTTGTTAGTTGAGTTACAAACGAGCAAGTAATCGTATAAACCTTGAGTGTTACGAGCTAATTCAAACAATGGCGTTAACGTATTAACAACTCTACTTTGTGTGAAGGTAGTGTTAGGTTCGAATACGAAGAACTGCATCGTTTGGTTAGTAGCTTTTTCTAAGTAGAGGAATAAACGACGTACATTAATACGATCGAATGCGCTTGGAGCCTTTAACAAGGTCTTTTGTCCCCATACTGTGTAGCCTTCATTAGGGAAGAATACTAAAGGATTAATAGAAATCTTGTAAAGTAGATCGCGTTGTTTTTGTTGTGGGTTAATAGCAATATCGCTAATACCAGTAATGATACCACGATTTAAACCAGCTGGAGCAGTCCAAATGTAATTGTTTGCATCGCTTGCTGTAGTCATTGCTGCTGCATAGCCCGAAAACGGTAACCACACGCTACGAGAAGTGTAAATGTCTTGAGCTAATACCCAGTTACCGTATGAAGTAGCATAACTTGAATTAATGCTACTATAAAGGTTACGTAGTGGCCAGTAAATGTTTTGCGAGAAGTTGTTGTTCTTGTTACTGAGAGTCTTATAGTTTGAACCTGTAACAAAAATATGGCGTATTGGATCAGAAATAAAGTAGTGATCTTTACGTACCTGACTTGCAAACTGCTCAAACATATTCGTAATTGTTTGCCATCCAGTTACGAATGGTGTTACAAAGTTTGTGCCACCGTCTGATTCTTGTAAAGCAGCAAGTGCATTTGTTATATCAGTAGTCATTGCTGTATCATCATACTGTAATGTAGCACTTGATAGGCTTTGTACAGCTGAGATTGTAGATAGACCAGCATCAATAGTAATGTCAATATCAACTACTTCTGGGTTTTCAGCAGCGTTAAGAGCGTATTGTAGTTTTTGTGCTACAGAACCAATTGCTTTAGCGCTATTTTGCGGTAAACTATTTGCATATGTACCTAATGCATAAAGATTGTTAGCAGGTAAGAATGTGCTGTTCTTTATTGCAAGATATGAAGAAGCTGTAGTATAGAATGGATCACCGTCTGTACCAGTAGCATACTTGTATACTCTGACTTGTTTTGTTGAGTTACCATTATTGTCTAACCAATTTACATATGAAGAAATGTTAGGGTTAATATGTACTTCAATATTGTTCGAAGCATTATTAATAACCGTTCTTAGGTAGCTTGATTGAGGTGTACCGCCATTGACGTCTTGAATTGTACGGTTTGCATAGAATGAACCTGCATAACCTTCTGTTAATACATATTGTAGTTGATTTGTATTAACTGAGAATGGTGAAGGACGTAATTTAAATAGTGAAATAATTGCACTATCACCATAACCGGAAGCTGCAATATTATATGTAGGAATGTTTTCAATGTCGTGGGAAAGACTTGTAACACTCGCTGTAGCAGGAGCGGTTATTGTAAAACCGATACGTGATGGAGGTACGATTGTGTATAGTGAATCTGTACATACCTGTGCATCTACAAAGTATGAAGCACCGATAGAATAAACGTTTACTGCATCATCATACGCTGAGGAAGGATTGTTGCTCCAAGAATCACCAATATTTAAATAGAAGCCTTGAAAGTTTTCATTAATTGTAGCCTTCGATGTATTGATAACAACAATACCTGCAGCGCCAAGGTTATTAACTGCTTGTGCACCAGATGTAACGAAGCTGGAAGTACCACCATTACCACCACTTAATGTCCAAGGAATACCACCTTGACTAATAGAAGTATATTGATCAGATGTTAATGCAACAAGTGCTGGTTCACCGATATAGTAACCTGCAGCTGTTTGATAAGGTATATTACCTGCAACAAATGCAGCTGATAATGAACCGAATGAACCTGAAGGAATTGGCAATACTGGGAATGCTAATGCACTATAATTACTTGAAGTACCTTCTCCTGTACCTGTACCATAAGGTAAACGAATAGCTTTAACTGTTGGATTGCCACCAGCTGTAAATAGTTGACTTACTGAATAATAAAAATAACGTTCTGCTGCGTTTGTCGGTGTACCGAAAACAGTTTGGAAATCGCTTAAAGAAGCAAGTTCAACAATTTCGTATGTCGGTCCTTGTGGAGCAAAGCCGGTAACTAATACGTTAGTACCGACAGGTGTTACTGCTCTCGTAGAAAGATCGATTTCGCGAATTTCTACACCCGGAGATTGGATAGTGCGTGTTGATGCCATAATAGTAAAGTTTCTACTATTATTTATGATATTTTAACACTAAAACTCAGTCTTTATTAAAGTAATTGAGTATTTAACTGGCTAAAAGCGAATGTAAAAGAAGATTCTATTTGATCTCCATCCCTGTAATTATAGTTTATATCGCCCAAATTAGTTATAAAAGCTTTTGTATAATCCCACTGTATTTTTTGGTTATTAAATTCATCCAATCCATATACAGTAATGTTTGTTTGGTAGTTATTTAAGTTTGTAAATTTATCAGGATTCACTAATCCGTCATAATTATAACTACTCTCTTGGCTATCGTTTATGACGTTTAACCAATACCATAATACCCACCAATTATTAAATTCGTTATCTACTGTAAAGTTAACAGTAATGGATTTATAAGCGGATCTTGTATAGCTTGTAAATTTGGCAGTTTGTCCGGAATATAATAGATCTACTTCAGGTACAGATGTTTCTGGAACTACTGTACCATATATAGAATATTGCAAAGAGTCTAAACTCAGAAAATTAACTGAACGCTCAGCAAGAGTAGTCTTGTTAACAGTCTTAAGTATAGGTGGCAAGCTTAAGACAAGTAGAAACTTGTCTTTCCTATTTTTATTAAGAATTGATTGCTGTATAGAGTCTACACTCATCTAACACTTACTTACGGAAGTGTTTGTTATTGCTAATGTAGAATTCTTTAATAACACTCTCTTCAGCAGCTACATTTGTAGCACCAGCTGCTGGTTGAACCGCTCCAGCTGCCGGAGTTGTTGCGTTCGCAATAGGTGTTTTTGGAGCGCGTTTTGCTGCTAAAGCTGCTAAACGTTGTTCAATATTTTTCTTAATACTTTCTAAATCTCTTGCGCGTAAGGTACCAACAATTTTGTTAATTTGTCCAACGCCAACTTTTGCTTGAGCATCTGAAGCGGCTGGAGCTGCTGGAGTAGCAGCGGCTGGAGCTGCTGGTTGAGCATCAGGAGTTGCTGCTGCTGGAGCGGCTTTATCTGCGCCACCAGTTGCAGTAGCACCATATGGTGCAGTATCACGAGCATTAGTGTAAGCATTTTTTGCACCACCAACTAAACCACCTGCTAAACCACCTACTGCACCACCAACTGTTTGACCTACATATTTGCCTGTGGCAGCTGCGCCTTTAGCAATAGCGCCTGGAGCTGCAGCTAAACCTTTACCTACAGCACTTGCTGCTTTGCCTGCATATTTTTTAATACCCGCGCCTAATTTACTGAAAAAACCAGGCTTCTTTTGCTGCAAACCAGCCAATGGGTAAGTAGAATTTGCACCTGCAATATCAGCAGGATCCCCATTTGGGTTTACATCTTCATCTTCAATTTCTTTTTTACCGCGTGCAAATGTTTCGAACATTACGCAATAATCTTCGTCTTTTGATTCGTCAAAATGAGTTAATACTTTTTCGAGAGCAAGTATCGCAAGCTTAAGTTCCTGATCATCTTCGTACTTTACGCTTTCTTGTACCATTGATACACCACGTGAACGTGCACCGATAGCGTGACTAAAAGATACTAATACACTCTCTTCGTCTGTCTTAGCGAGTTCATTAAAGCACTCAAGCAACTCAGTTGCTGTGATGCTCTCAATTAGCTGCTCTGCGCTTGGTGTTGTGTGTACTTGTTCGTATTTTTCTGCTAAAATTTTAATGTCAGGCATAAGATTAATACTTACGCAAATAAAACACATTATTCTGTGAATCAAACCCTATTTCTATATTACTTGTACTGAGTTTGCGAGGTTGCCCGGATTTAATTTTATTTATATCCAAGTTGTATTGAGCAATAATATTTTGTGCAACATCGTTAGTAATAGGCCCACTACCAAGTTCTTTCTTTTTTAGGTTGTGTACAGGTACGGTATCATTTTTGTTTATTTTATGCATCTGTGCAACCATGCCAATACTTTTAACTTTATCTGTACCTATCTTACCTAAACTTGACAATCCAGCTTTGAGCTGACGGTGGCGAGGTCCACGCTTATTAAAGACACTCATAAACGACTTAAAATTCTTTTCTTGTAATCTTTGTACACTATCCAGTGATAATTGTTTATCTTTCTTTGCAAGTATACCTTGAACAAGTCTTTCAACATCTCCAGATCTACGTAACTCTTTAAAAGCAAGATTTTCCGGTGAAAACTCTCCACCTTTGTCTAAACCTGCCTTTCTAAGCTCCATAAACTTTTCTTTAGCTTTTTCAGCACACTCTACATCACAGTCATCACTTAAAGCAAAATTAATCATATCCAACATTGCCTGTTTCTTTTTACCGACAAGGGAAAGATCTATCTCTGCCTTTTCTTTAGTTGCGCTTGGTTTTTTTATCCATTCGTCGTTTTTAAGAGAATACACCCCGGTTGAATGATGAGGCTCGTTTATATCTTGTATATAAACCTCTACATCGTAACCCTTTATAGTAATATCACGTGTTGTATTCCAAACAGTTTTTTTAGCGTTAAAATAATCCTTAAGTAGTTCAGTATCAACCTTATAATCGGTATAATCTGTTATAATATGTAAATCAAAGTCACTATACTTTGTGTAGTTATAGTTTGCTAATGAACCAGTTAGAGTAACATCTTCTACATCAACATCAATATCAATTGTGTCTAAAAACGCTTGAGCAATTTCCAAAAGCTTGTCTTGAATTTCTGGCTTTAGCTTGCCATTTTCCCACAACAGCGGGTTAAGCTCATTATGAAACTCAAACGTTAGGTTTTCCATGTAAGTTATTACTTACTTAAAACTTATAACTTAGCCTTGTAAAAAAGTCTCCAATATAGTACAAAACTTCGTGTATACGTCTACGTGTCCAGCGTACTGGTTTAGTGTGGAAGAAGAATCTATTAATCCAGCGCTTTCTTTCGTGTAGTATTTCCGACAATACTTGGTTCCATTTTTCAATGCGTTCAGTGTTATCGTTTTTCTCAAATTTAGATACTTCAATCTTATCTACTTGACCGTTGGTAAATGTTGCAACAAACTCTACCCAGCAATCATTATTACCAATTTTATCATTTGGAGCATAATCATAAAAACTAAGCTTACCGTGGTAGTTTTGATCAGTCCATTTCTTTTCGGATTCTTGCAATAACAGTCTACCGTTTTCGATTTTATAGTTAGCTAAACATTCTATCAAGCCTTTAGCTTGAAATGACGCACATTTATTAGGCAATCCTTCTTCCCACATTTCGTCGGTCCAAGGCAGCTTATCTTTTACTGTTATTGTGTCATACATTCCCATAAAACTAATATAGTGTATTTTTGCTGAAAGTCCATAAGTATTTAACAAGATATGTCCAAAGAATATAAATTATTATCCGAAAAATATATACAACATGTGTATAAAGAGAGTTGGACAGATGCAAGTGGCTTTAACGGTGGTGTGGGTTATGAAGATTCTTTAGAGGAAGTAGATAACGAAAAAGAAAGCGCAATAGATCCGTTACAACCAAACACAGCATTAAGCTCTCAGCTTGTTGGCTTGTTTGATCCTGTTACTTCGAATGAGAAAAAACAAACAGACGAAGCTTTAAAAGAACTTGAAGTGGTTTTAAATAAAATTACAAAAGATATAGAAGCTTGGCAGCAAAAGTTTACAAAGCTTGGTGCAACCGATACAGTTTCTAAAGAGCAATTATTTCAATATATAGCTAAATCAGTTTTAGGTTTAAAGAAAATAGATTGATATGCTTTCATTTAAACAATATTTTCTCTTAAATGAAGGTGGTGCAGGTGGGCATATGCTTCATCCGCTTAATTTACCCGAGATAAAAACTGGTAAAGATCTATTAGGTTTGTACCAAAAATCTGCAGACTATCTTGCACTAAAAGGTGCTCCAGTTAAAATTGATGGCACTAATGTGAGTGTGCGGTTAGTAGATACAGAACACGGTAAAGAGTTTGCTATTTATAGAGGTGCAAAGATAGATATGGAAGGCCCTCCTGCTACCTTATCTTATTTAAATACTCGTTTTGCAGAGTCACCAGGTGCAATTAAATCTTATGAACAAGTGCTTAATATTTTTAACAAAGCACTACCACAAACAACAAAAGAATTAAAAGAATTGGGTCTGTATGATGATCCAAATATATTCTTTAACACCGAATATGTAGCTGGTACTTCAAATATAATAGGGTATAATAATAAATTTTTAGCTATTCATTACCCTGCTAAAATTACAGAAACAATTAGCGCTAAAAAAGGTACAAAGAGTTATGGTAGCGAGCATTTACCTTTTAATACAGATGTTTTAAATGCATACGTTAAAAAAGTAAACGTAGTAGCACAAGAATTTGGTTTTAACGTTATACATCAGACATTAGCAAAAATGACAGGTAAGCCTGATTTTAATGCTGCATTAAGTTCTGAATTAACTATTAACGGTAAAACTAAAACATTAAAGCAATGGTTAAGTACAGCTGTTAACCCGGTTAATAAAGTAATTAAGAGGTTAGGTGGCGCTAAACCAGCAACCGGTATCAATCAAGCTCTATATTTAGATGTAGTACAAAACGGGGTTGATATTAACAGTATAGTTGCACCAGAAAGTTTACCAGTTGCTACAAACTGTATTGTGTTTTGGCACGCTACAAGATTACTCGGTAAGGCAATACTTGATGCAATGAATTCTGATTTAGGTAAACCTTCTGAACAAGAAGGTGTTGTTATAAACAACCCGGCTGTATCAATTAAACAATTTAAAATAACAGGAGACTTTTTTGTAAGAAACGCAGCAGCAAGTCCTTATAGAAAAGAACCTACCGGACCAGTTAAAACAGCAGTTATAACTTATGGTAGATTTAACCCACCAACAATGGGACATCAAGCTTTATTACAAACACTATCTCAAACAGGTGCACAAAATAAAGCTCAATTAACAGCAATATTCCCTTCTCATACAGTTAATAAAGATAATCCATTACCTTTTGAACTTAAAGCACAGGTATTACAAGCTATATCCCCTAAGAATGTTCAAGTACTACCAGAAGGTAAGACTCTATTTGCTGTACTTGGATACTTAAGTAAAAGCGGATATAATAGGGTTATTCATATAGCTGGTTCAGATCGTTTACCTGAATATGAACGTCTAATTAAACAGTACGTAAATAAACCAGACGCCCATGGGGATATTGCATACAATATACCTGATTACACATTTGTAAGCTCCGGGGATAGAGATCCAGACGCTGAAGGTGTTACTGGTATGAGTGCTTCTAAAGTAAGAGCAGCTGCTCGTGCTAATGATTATAAAACTTTTAGTGTTGGTATAGCTCAAGGCTTACCTGAACAACTAAAGCAGTTAGTATTTAATACTATTAAAAATAGTTAGGTTTTATTTTAATTTTAAACATAAAAAAAGCGCATATTTCTATGCGCTTTAATTTTGTAATAATAACTTGTGTTATTATGCGAATTGTGCTTGTGAAGCAAGTAATGTATATGATGGAGTGTTGCTTGTCTTTGTAATCGATAATGTATATACATCTACCGAATTAGCATGACCCGACGAAGGAGCTGAACCACCCTGCCACTTAGCAGCTGTTGTAGTACCGTCAATTTGACAAGCTGACAAGTAATAAGCTACAGAGCCGTTAGTTGTTAGCATTGCAATTGTAACTGTCTGACCGATATTCAATATGCTGTTTAGTGTTGTACTGCTGTTACCGCGTACGTTAACTGCCCAATTTGTAGTATTGTTAGAAGTATAATATTGTATACCTTGTGTTAATACATCGAAGTTGGTTGTAACTGTTGGAGCAGAACCCGTATTGGTTGTTGTTTCAAATACTGTTGATTCAGTTGTTACACCTGTAGTTGATAACGAACCGTTAACAGTTAGATAAGCATTAGGTGTTTGAGTATTAACACCAACGTAACCGTTAGCACCAATTGTTAATGAATCGTTTGTAGCTGTACCACCGTTTACAACGAAGTGAATTGGATTACTACCCCACGTTGCAATTGCTAAATCACCACCGGTTGATTCGATCCAGTTTGCATTAGCAAGAGATAAGCTATTATTTGGGTAACTTGCTGCACTATAACTATAATTTGTACTGTTTACGCCCATTTCGAGGTAACTATTGTACCCGTTATTTGCTACAATATATGCTGCGTAAGAAGTATTACCGCTATTTGTGTTTTGTAGTGTAACGTTAGACCAAGTTGTATCTGCTCCAGCAAATGTAGCTAATTGACCTGATTGTGCTGAAGTATAAGTTCCAACAGTTAATATACCTCTATTTGTTATTGTATCGGAGTTATATGGTAATACGAGTGAAGTAGCTGAAAGGTTAACTGCAGATACTGAATACTCATTTAATGCATATAAGTTAGTAGCACTAATTGATGTAGCACTTAAGCTACCTGCTACTATAATGCCTGTACTGGTTTGAGTGATTAAACTATTACCAAGTGTTTGTGGTCCTGTCCAGTATGCCAAATAACCGCTTGTACCGTTATTTGTTGAACCGATTTGAGTGCCAGGGTACTCTACTACTAAACCGGCAGTTGAACCAATTGCAATAAGCATTGGTTTGATAATTGAACCGCTTGCTGTAGGGGCTGTAGTAGTTAATAAACCAGCAACTGTATCAGATAGATAGTAACCAGCGCCATCAGTTAAGCCTGTAAGACCGCTAATGTAACCGTTATATATAACTGTAAATTGTGAAGATGTAGCAGACTGAATAATACCAATTGCATCAACAGTTGATGTGCTGTTAGCTTGGGCTAATGCATAACCACCGTTAGTCTTGTATATTACTTGACCTGCGCTAAAGCTGTTGCTATATGTTATTGTACCTTGTAGTGTAGCAGGCGTACCAGAATAACCTGAAATACCGCTATAACCAGACCAGCCAGAGTAGCCTGAAATACCAGACCAGCCGCTGTAACCACTGATACCAGAGTAACCAGATATACCAGATGAACCGGAATAACCTGACCAACCACTAATACCGCTAAAGCCTGATTGACCACTGTAGCCGCTATAACCAGATATACCGCTATAGCCGCTAATACCAGAATAACCTGAAATACCAGACCAGCCACTATAACCTGAAATACCACTGTATCCAGAGTAGCCAGAGTAGCCGCTAATGCCACTATAGCCCGAAATACCGGAGTAACCAGAAATGCCTGAGTAACCACTATAACCAGATATGCCGCTATAACCACTATAACCAGAGTAACCTGAAATACCAGACCAGCCACTGTAACCGCTAATACCAGAGTAACCGCTAATACCGGAATAACCACTATAGCCAGAAATACCAGAATAGCCGCTTATACCAGAGTAACCACTAATACCGCTATAACCTGACCAACCACTAATACCGGAATAACCAGAGAAGCCTGATTGACCAGAGTAGCCACTATAACCAGAAATACCACTATAACCAGAGTAGCCAGAGTAACCTGAAATACCGCTGTAGCCTGAAATACCAGAATAACCTGATAAACCAAAGCCAGAATAACCAGAGTAACCAGATGCACCACTTACGCCTTGGCCGATTGGTGAACGTAATACTGAATAATTTGTAGAACCGTTGTAAATGAATGTAGCAGATACCGACGATGAATTCGTCGAATATGCATAAACCTTTGTTAAAATTCGATCTGCAGCACTTAATATAGTAAGGTTAGTAGTAACGTAACCAATCTTTTGGTATGTTGCAGTTGTATCTGTAACAGCGCCAGAATCGGCACTTAAAATTAGCACACCCGTGCTGCTTGTTGCATTGACCCAAGTATAAACTTGGAAAACAAAGTTAGCTGAATTTGAATCTACTTTACGATAGAACTCAATATCCCATAAACCAGCTGGTATTTCTAATAAACCAGGCTCACCAACTGGTGTTAAATAACCGTCAATCAGTACAGGGCTTGCAAGCGAGCTGTTACCGGTTGAAACTACAACAACGTCATCGTTTTGAGTACCACCACCAGGTATTAATGTAAGGGCTTCATAAGGTGATTGATCACTACTTGTTTCGTTGAAGTAGTATGTTCTACCATATATAGATGCACCTGTTATACCAGACCAACCAGAAATACCGGAGTAGCCAGATATACCACTATAGCCACTGTAGCCAGAAATGCCGCTATAGCCGCTGTAACCTGAGTAACCAGAAATGCCGGAGTAGCCGGAAATACCGCTAAAGCCTGAAATACCAGACCAACCAGAATAACCGGAAATGCCTGACCAACCTGAGTAACCAGATTGACCGGAATAGCCGGAATAACCACTTATACCTGACCAACCACTGTAACCGCTAATACCACTATAGCCTGAGATACCGGAGTAACCGGAAATGCCTGAGTAGCCAGAATAGCCACTATAACCTGAAATACCTGAATAACCAGATATGCCGCTATAACCACTATAACCAGAGTAACCAGAAATACCGGACCAGCCAGAATAACCACTTATACCTGACCAACCAGAATAACCTGAAATACCGGAATAACCACTGATACCAGAGTAACCACTATAGCCGGAAATACCTGAATAACCACTAATACCACTATAACCAGAAATGCCTGAGTAGCCAGAAATACCACTATAACCTGACCAACCGCTTATACCAGAGTAGCCAGAAAAACCAGATTGGCCAGAATAACCGCTGTAGCCTGAAATACCAGACCAGCCGCTATAGCCAGAAATGCCTGAGTAACCTGACACGCCGGAGTAGCCAGAAATGCCTGAGTAGCCGCTGATACCAGAATAACCTGAAGTACCTGAGGTACCGGAATAACCTGAAACGCCGATTGGATTGTATACGTTATAAAATGCCATAAAATTTAGTGGTTATAATTTATTTATGTAAATAGTGCTCATTTATTTAACATTTGTACAGGAGCACCAACAACTTACTATAATAAATAAATCCAACAGGGTTTATAAGCCGTATCTCGATTTTATACTATTAAAGTTTTGAGTTACTTGAGTAGAAGTAAATCCCGTATTATAAACACGTACTATAGATAGTTTACCGTTATACCATTCACTACTATTAGTGACCCCCACATTAAAGTTAGACATCACTGCATTATGATTTGCCGTTGGTGTATCATAACCTATACGCGTTCCGTTTTGATATATAGACCGAGTTGTACCGTCATATGTAGCTACCATTTGATACCAGGTGTTAGCCGATAAATAATTACCAGTGACAAGATCATTAGCCCACCAGTAATGATCTACAGCCTGCAAATTATTTCTAAAAGCATTTACTTGATAATTAGTACCAAAGTTACCCCAACCGATCCAACCACCTACCTGAGTAACATTTGTTTGATTAATCCACACTTCAATAGTATATTGAGAATTACCTATAGGTATATTACCGGTATTAGTGAATGAACCTACTTTTGAACTTGTACCATTAAAATTGAAATACCCCCCGTTACTTGAACTATATGTAACATTAGATAGAGTACCGACCATAGCTGATGAACTTATATCTGTCCAAGTTGTACCAGAACCTGGGTAATTAGCTGCATCAAGATTTAAAACTAAATTTGATGTTATTATTCCACCGCTTGTACCAAAAAACGCTTGTACTATACTCATATTATGTTAACCCGGTACCTACAGCAACAAATGTATTTGTACCGGAAACGCAAAGTACTGTTGCTAACCCGTAACCAGCAAGTGTGCGGTTACCGGTTGTACCAACCCCGCCAAGATACATTGTCACTCCTGGACCAGAAGATAAAGTTTGAGTTGAATTCGAATTGTTAAATATCGATACAGTATTACCTACATTAAATATGTTACTAACAATATTAATGCCCCCGGTTGTTATGGAAATATGTTTACCGTTATCGCTTGTTTGTATGGTGTAGTTTGATGACTGCGCATTTTGTGGAATCGAACCTGTGTATGCAGTTGTTTGAGCAGTACCATCAGGGAATATTATAACCCCATTAGAGCTTACTGAAAGAGAATAAGTGCTGTTAGTTATTTGACTTGTTAATGTACCAGCATTCCCTGCAAGCACTTGTACCTCACACCACGGATAAGAACCTGCTGTAGCAAAATCTGAATTACCACCTATTTGAGTTAACGTGCCGGTAGTTAAGCTTGCAATACGGAACGAAACGTTTGTGGTAGTTAATGGGGTAAAAATATACTCTGCTACACTACCTGTTGCAGAATTACCTGCACCATCTTGAGTGTTGTAGCTTGCTTGTAGACTACCCACATAAGAAGAAGTAGACTCGTTGTACCACCCAAATGAAGGGCGTGCGGTGCTGCCATTCCATGTAGGAACTGATCCTATCAGTCTGTATGTTCTATTGCCAGATAAAGTAATTACACCAGTTGAAGTGTTGAGCAATATGTCGGTATATACTAAAGCATCAACTTGGTTAAAAGCTATTTTACTATTAGCTGTTAAGTTTGTTGTCTGGGCAGCACTTAAAGAAGCACGCATTAGACTTGCAGCTACACCTGGACCTGAATAACCTGAAACACCTGAATAACCGCTAATACCGGAATAACCACTTATACCAGAATAACCGCTATAACCAGAGTAACCACTAATACCGGAATAACCAGAGTAACTACTATAACCGGAAATACCACTATAACCGCTATAACCCGAGTAGCCGCTTATACCTGACCAACCAGAATAACCTGATTGACCACTAAACCCGGACCAACCAGACATACCAGAATAACCGCTTGTACCGGTATATGGTACGCCATTAAATTGTAGTGTGCCAGTAATATTTAAAATGCCCGGCATTGTTATTGTACCAGCGCCGTTGTCTTGTAGCGCGCTACTATTACCTAAAGTGTGTTGTCCGGTCCATAATGCTAAGTAACCGCTATAGCCGTTGTTAGTGCTGCCGATCTGTACTCCAGGGTACTCAACAACTATACCTGTACTTGTACCTGTAGCAATTAATACTGGTTTAATTACACTACCACTGGTAATTGGAGCTGTTGTTGTTAACAAGCCTGGTGTTGTATCTGAAAGATAATAACAAGCTGAATCAGTTAAACTTAAAGCCGATAAACCAGAAATGAAACCGTTTATAACTAAAGTAAACGAATTACCATTGGAGGCTTGTACCACACCAATTATTTCTGAAGTTGTAACTGTATTGGCTTGTGCTAAAGCGTAACCACCAGATGTTTTATAAATTGCTTGACCAGATGTAAAAGAGTTGCTATACGTTATTGTTTGTATTAACGGTGCGTTTGTACCAGAGAAACCAGAGTAACCAGATACACCACTCCCACTATAACCAGATATACCGCTATAGCCACTTATACCTGAGTAACCAGAAATACCTGAATAACCGCTAATGCCAGAATAACCTGAGTAACCAGAGATACCAGAGTAACCTGAGTAGCCGGAGATACCAGAATAGCCCGAGTAACCAGAGATACCAGAGTAACCCGAATAACCGCTATAGCCAGATATACCACTGAAACCGGAAATACCAGAATAACCAGATGCACCACTTATACCGGATGAAGCTGTATACTGTACGGTACCATCTGGGAATATCATAGCACCGCCAGACAAAGCGGTTGCACTTAATTGAAAACTATATGAGCCGTTTACTAATGAAGTTGGACTGCCAGCAAATAAAACCAGGTTCGAGTCTAATACACCATTTTGATACCAGTATATATAAGGTACGCTATTAATAATAAGACGTACCTGCATTGACTGAAACCTAACACCTGATGGTATTGAAGCATTGGCGGCCGAAAGTGCTGCTGTTGCAGTAGCTCCTGCATATGGACCTGACCATGCATCAACCGGTACCGGGTTAACGGGTTGTATACCATATGGTAGTTGTAAGCCTGTAGTGAGTGACATTTTAAATAATTATTATACCCAAGTTACTTGGTGAGTTGTTGAAGGGTTATAAGGTACTGCATTAGTTAATGTATATACATTATATGATGTAGGTACTAAATTGTAGCTGTTTACGTTCCAAGCCGACAACACGTAATTTGCAGTAATATTAGCATTTAAGTTGCCTGTATCAAGCACTTGTGTAATGGTGTGAGATGGTAACGCTACAGTAAAGTTATTATATGTAGTACCTGTTACTAAGTTAAACGGGTTTGATAAGCCACTAATAAAATACCTATTAGGTAATGATCTAATAGCTGCAGTGGTAGTTGGAAGTGATGATATAGGACCGTACCATGCTAATGGATAGAATGAAACTGTTGTAGCACCACTTGTATAATAACTTGAAATATAATTTTGATATGAATCGTATACCAATAAACGGTATGCAATAGAAGTTGCAGCGCTTAAAGTTGGGTTGTTATGGGTAAACGATGTAATCGATGAAGTGCCCGGGCCAACGGAAATTGCAGAAGTTAAACTTGTATATGCTCCACCGTTTACTGAAACTTGTAATACGTATGCGCTTAATGGAACATATGTGCTATTGTTATTATTTGTAATTGTACCGGTAATAGTAGAAGCAGTATTGCCTATTTCTCTTGTGTATGCTGTTTCAGGAGAAGTCGTACCACTTGCTGCTGCTATTGAAAGCGAAACTGAAGGACTTACATATGCTGTAGGTGTAATTGTCTTTGTAACCGGGGTAGCAATTTGATTATTTGAATCTACAAAAGTGTATTCGTATTGAAAGTTTTGTGTATTATAATTTGTATCAGTATATGTATGAGTGTAGCTTAAACTTGTTGCAGAAATTGCTGGTGTACCACTTAACAATAAATTGTAATTACCAGAACTGTTACGTCTCCAGTATAAGTTACCAGATAGTGCAGTTGCACCTAAACTACTGAGTGAGTAACCGAAAGTTATTATATTACTAATTGAGGTTTGATTAAACGCAATAGTACTTGAAGAATTTATATTTGCAGAAGGTGGTATTTGTTGTTGACAAGCTAACAATATAACTTGAGCAGGTGTTAAACCAGCAGCTGGTATTGTACTACCGTTTGCGTATTGACCGAAATAACCAGCAGAAATATTAACTACAATATTACTTGAGAATGTGTATTGAGCACCAGAATAACCACTATAGCCTGATACACCTGAACCACTATAACCGGAAATACCAGAGTAGCCACTAATACCTGAGTAACCAGAGTAGCCACTATAACCACTAATACCGGAGTAACCAGAAGCACCGGTATCACCTTTTACTTGACCAACATTAGACCAAGTACCGTTAGCGTATACCCACAAATCACCAGACGTTTCATCAATGACGCCGTTACCGTTTACTGCACTTGGGAATGCAGCATTTAAAGTAGCTTGTGGGTTACCACCCACGGTAGGTACTGTACCAATAATAGTAACTGAAGTACCGTCTTTACCAGAAAAACCGCTAATACCAGAGTAGCCAGAAATACCACTATAACCACTCTTACCAGAGTAGCCTGAGTAACCGCTTATACCTGAATAACCGCTTATGCCGCTATAACCAGAAATACCTGAGTAACCGGAATAACCGCTTATACCAGAAAAACCGCTAATACCACTAAACCCTGAAATGCCACTATAACCACTGTAGCCTGAAATACCACTAAAGCCTGAATAACCAGATACACCTGAACCGGAGTAACCACTGTAACCAGAAATACCACTATAACCAGAAGCACCATCGTGACCGATTACACCATTTTGTCCGGAATAGCCCGAATAACCAGAAGCAGCCGCACCACCAGTTGCACCAGAATAACCTGAGTAACCGGAATAACCTGACTGACCGTCTCTACCGGTATAACCTGCAGCAGAAAGAGCAGATAGCGTGGTACTATAAGAAGTATAAGTACCGTCTCCATTATTCTGCTCTAAAAATATTAGATCAGTATCCGTAGGAGTTATTTGTGGTAACTCGTGTGGATATATATATTGTGGGTTATCGGCGGACATTAGGCTTTAATTACTTATAAACGTTTCCGTATTAATTAGCAGCCTGAGGGGGTAATATCAATAATGAACTTAAAGCTGGATTACTGGAAAGTAAAGATGTAAGAAGTTCGAGTTGTGATTGATTTGCATTTGCTACTGCAACCGACGCTGTTGTAGATTGTTGGAAGTTGCTTGGACTTGGGATTACAACATACACATTGGCTGAAGCAGCAAGAGCACCAGTGGTACGACCCGCTCTATTTTCTACACCAATTAAGTTAACAAGAGTGTTAGTGTCTTCATAATCACCATATACACTTGTATTAGATTGTGGGTACTGAGCGTAGTCAAATACGTTTACCGAGTCTTTATCAACAAATTGTGTGTATTCTTTTGTTTCAAGTACTTTAGGTAAGTTATTAGCTGTACCTTCAAACTTGTTGTCATATACTTGATCCATAAGCTTTTCACGTGGAGCTTGTAACTCGTAGTTCCATTCATAACGTTTAGCTCTTATAGTCCATATATAATGGCCTAAAATTTGATTAGCTTCATCTCCACCGGATTGATCAAGACGTTCTGTTATTTCATATACTTGCCCACTTCTACCACCTGGACGTGTTGAACCGTACTCTGCTAACTCTATGAGATCACCAGCTTTAGGTTCATAGTTTGAAGCCGATAATGAACCACTAATTGCGGTAACCGTTGAAGTAAAAGTAGTTATAGCAATAAATGCTGTTAAATCTGCTTCTCCTTGTAAACCAAATTTGCTTAATATAACATTATCATTACTTAACGTTATTGCCATCACCATCGGAATAGGTGGTGCATATTTAACTAATGATTGTTCGCCATAAAGATAATCATGTGCGGATAAATTATAACCATTTATATAATAGTTAATTTGTTGTCCAAATTGACTTATTTGTTCTTGCCACCAACTATTAAAAAGAGATATTTGATTTGCATTATCCGTTACATTAAGATATCTAACACCACTTGTACCGTACGTACAGTTGTAACCACCACTTAATTGGTAACCAACGTAGTCGACTGCTGGTGGTGTATAAGTACCTGTATCAATACAATACTGAGAGATATAAGACGTGGCCATCAAAATTATTTACTAAATTATATAGATTTGTAGACAGATATACTAAATAATATTGTAAATGAAGATCAAATCCTTATCCGACCTCGGCGGGCTCTACAGTGGTATTGCTGCTGCGAATCACGAAATTCCATCAGCAGTTAATGAAAACACTACTGGTGCTGTTACTCACACTGATACAAGTGTGTATTTAACAGAAGATATGGTTAAAGCAGGTAGCCCATTAGGTGGCGGTACAAAGGAAGCTGTCAAAAAAGTAGATGGTGTTGAAGTCAATTCAGTACTAAAGAATTCTGGCCCAGCTGGTTTAGTGCCTAAGAAAAGCGGCTTTAAACCTGTAGATAAAGTTGAAGATCCAGGTTCTGATCCTAAGGTAATGGAGAAAGAAGAAGAAGGCAAAGAAGATGAATCTGATGACTCCGATACAGAAAAAGAAACAGCAAAAACAACAACTCCTGAAGAAAAAGTTCAGGAATCCGTAGTTGAGAATAATAAATATAACTACAAACCAAAGTTTACTATGTCAAAATCAAAATTCGATAACTTATACGAGGCAGCACTTAAAGGTGTTCCTTTCAATGAAAATGAAGAAATGCACGGTATGCATGACGAAGAAGAAGCAGGTGTTTCTGCTGCTACTGATGCAGCTGCTGATGGCGAAGAAATGGGCGGCGAAGAGCAACATGAAGAGCTTCCTACTCATGAAGAAGCAATTGAAATGCTCGAAAAGATTCTTGCTTTCTTAAAGAAAGACAAAGAAGTTGATGCTGAACATGGCGACCTTGGTGCAGAAGATCAAGAAATCGCTGGTCACGCTGAAGAGTCACCAATCGCTGAAGATGTTGAAGCAGAAGACCTCGGTCATGTTTTAACAAAACCAAATGGTGCCTTAAAGAAAGGTAACCCTGATCCAGTAAACAAGCCAATTACTGATAGCCCAAAGCTTAAAGTCAATGCTGGTAAAGCTGATGACGGTAAAGTCGAAAGCGAACCAACACCAAAGCCATTTAACGGCGACATTAAGAAGCTTCAGAACATCAAGAAATTTGAAGTAGATGGCACAAAAGGTGCAAGCAAAGCTTCTGGTGAAAAGTCCTTGTTTGATAGCTAAGACATAGTAAAACAAACAAATAGTTTACAAGCCCTCAGCAATGAGGGCTTTTTTATTGTTTAAAACATTCCGCCTTGCAATCTACCAGAAGCCGCACTAAAGTTTACAGGCTTCCACCCTTGTTCAAACAACTCATCTATCTCACTACCATTACCTTGTTTACCTGGTAATATAGAGGGTGTACGTACAGACAACTCAGGTTGTTTATTCTTTACATACCTGGTGTATAAATCTTGTTGGCTTGGTATGCCAGTATCTTCTACTCTATAAGGATCCCAATCTAATGGTTGTATCTTTAGAGGTTTACCATTACCGTCTCTTTCTATTACTTCATAGAACTGTTCAATTACTTTAGGATCTAAAGCAAATAAAGACCAGATTAAAGACTCTACTCTATCATCCAAGTACCGGTCGGATTGTTTTTTCCATACCCCGTTAGCTTGTTTAACATATGTCTTAAACTCATTAATGGTTTCTTTATCGTTAAGTTTAAGACAACGTAGAGTAGTCATCCAATACCTTAAATTAGCCATAGCATTGAACTTGCTATTGGTGTGAGAGTATACACCCATTCTATTATCTCTATCTACCTTATCTGTAAATGTACCCATACTTGGTGTGTACTTTACTAAGCTTTCATAATGGTGAGTGTGTATTAAGGCATCTATAACCTGAGCACCGCAATTATTACGTTCTACTAATAGAGGTGGTCTGCCCCACTCGTGAGCTATTTCCACCAATCTTCCAGCAAAATTAAAAGGATCAAGTCTGTTATTTGCGTACGTAGCAACTTGTTCTATGTTAGTTAAATCCGTTATATCCAGTACTTGAATAGCAGAGTTAGCTCTACCTATACCATCACCAACGTCAACCCCTATTGAATAGAAATGATTGTGTTTACGTTCTACGTAAATGTTATAGCAACCATCTTCACTTGCAAGTATAGGGTCCGGTGCGGTCTTTTCAAACTCTAACATTAAATCATTATCTAAAGCGTTTTCACCAGCAGCTCTAAACTCATTACCATATTCCTGGTTAAAAGCTTCTACAGAGCCAAGAGCCTTAGCAGTCATATCTCTCCATTTTTCATCTCTACCGGGTACCTCCCACCAATCTACTCTTTCATTGTGCCAACCATTACTACCATCCAAAGATTCTGTATATATATTATAAAATAAGTTGCCTACACCATTAGGGGTCGATAACATAAAAATTTTGGACTTCTTCGAAGACGAAATTACAGGGAATACTGATTCCCAAAAGTCGTTCATAAACTCAGGCGGAATAAATGCAGCTTCGTCAATGAGTAGACAGTTAATAGATTCACCTCTGGCAGCATCAGATGTGGTGGTACTAATACCAATTGAACTACCATTAGCTAACTCTAAACCGGTTTTAGCATAGTTTATAACACCCGGTTTCAAAAAGTTCGGTAACATTTCATACGCCAACCGAATACGCTTAAAAATATTAATAGCTGTTGCTTCTTTATTAGCAATTAATAATACTCTATAATCGTCCTGAAAACAAATCATCCATAAAGCAAATATAGTTAGCAAAGAAGTTTTGCCGACTTGTCTTGATGCTAATACAACATTAAATCTATTGTCAGTTAAAGCTTTTAAAATACGCTTTTGATAGTTATAAAGTTTAATTGGTTGCTTACCTTCATCAAGGTTAACTATATAAAAAAAACGAGAAAAATGTAATATGGACTTGCGTGCACGTTCCAAGTCTTCAATCATGACCTCATTCCATTGAAAGTTAGTCTCAGGTGCAGGTAAATTTTTATTACCTAAATAGAACGTTTCTTTAGAGGCTTTAGCCATTATAATTTAGGTCTAACACCAAATTTTATTTTATGACCCCCAGCACCACCTGAACCAAACTGTAATGCATAGTTTATACCTAAATTTAACGTAGTATCGTATAACTGTTGTATAGTAACATCAGCAGGCGTATTTAAGAATGCTGCTTTTACATTAGTACTCTCGACAGCATTAAATACTACAAGCCCTTGAAAGTCAGTTATTTCTTTATATCTTAATAATTGTGCAACAAAAATTGTTCTTCTGAATATGGGTCCATCTATAACTTTAGTTAATTCGTTAACTTTATCTGTAAAAATTTGTTTAATTTGAGATACAATACTTGGAGTGTTTGCACTCGACATAGATGTAGCAAGATGAGTGAGCCCTTCTATAAACTTATTAGTATCGTTGTTAATTTTATATTCACTGTATATTGTAATTAAACTGTTTTGATACTCCTGAGCAGTAGGAGGTGTACTACCCTTTAATAGTACCCCGTCTGTATGTTTAACTTCAATTTTAAAGTCTCCTCCAATCAACACGTCTCCCACGCGTGGTTTAGATCCATTACTAAAAAATGTTAAGAACAATTCTCCAGAACCAACACGTGAATGTAATGTCGGGGGTGTGCTTTCTGATCTAACAACTGATATAAATTCAGGTGAAGCAGCTATTTCTTGAGGTGAAATATTGTAACTATTACCTAATAGTTCACTAAACGTACTAAGACTATTTGAATGTACTAAAGATTTTAAATTATGAGTAAACTTATCAGCATTTTCTTGTGTTAATTGAATACCGAGATTAGATATAAAAGTTTGATAAACATTTAAATTGTCATTAATAGCGCCTTTTAAACTTTGTAAGCGTGTTTCAATTTCCTGTCTAACTGAAGTATTTTGTGTACTGCCTAATTTAGCTATTTTCTTTACTTGATCTGCTGCTTGTTTTGTAACATCAAACCCTTGTACATCTTGTGGATTCTTTTTATTACCAACAATTACTTCGTATTCTTCTCCTTCTTTGATAAACTCTCTAATAGCTTGCAAATTGATACGTGGTTTACCGGCAACCGCTTCTGTATATAAATCCCCTATGTTCTTATAAGGTTTACGGTTTTTCTTTTTAGCTTTGTTGTTAATGCGCGCCATTGTATGTGTATTATTTACTATACTATGTAAAAATGTAACGTGTATATTTTGTTACTATTATAACGTGCATTCACTGTTGTAGATGTAAATATTTAATACTCTTTCCATGGCTTTCAATCAAACTTATAACCCTATAGGCGCATCCGGATATTCTGGCTATAGCGGTATTGGCGGATCAGGATATTCAGGATTCTCAGGTATTTCAGGTTGGTCTGGTATATCTGGCTATTCTGGTATAAGTGGTTATAGTGGTTCAGGTGTTTCGGGTTATAGTGGTGCAAGCGGTTATAGCGGTATATCAGGTTATAGTGGTTATTCTGGTGTCAGTGGCTACTCTGGTATAAACGGTTATTCTGGTATTTCAGGTTACTCTGGTTATTCGGGCTATTCCGGTATTAGTGGTTACTCAGGCTATTCTGGCATTTCAGGTTATAGCGGTTACTCCAGTTATAGTGGTTTTAGTGGTATATCGGGTTACTCAGGTTATTCTGGTATATCTGGTTTCTCTGGTATTAGCGGTTACTCAGGCTATTCTGGCATTTCAGGTTATAGCGGTTACTCCAGTTATAGTGGTTTTAGTGGTACCTCAGGTTACTCTGGCTACAGCGGTATATCTGGTTTCAGTGGTATATCTGGTTATTCTGGCTCACCTGCTATTGGTATTACTTATTACCCAACAAGTTCTGCATCTGAGTTTAGTGTATACTATGGTTTATTTGCTGTTGCACCTCAGAGTGGGGCTTCGGCTTTGGTTTCGTATAGCTTAAGTGCTAACCAACAATTAGGAACTTTAGGTCAAGTAGTTACCCCGATCGGACAGCCAGATGAATTAGCTTTAAATCAAGGCACCTGGACATTTAATTGTTATTATGCCTTGTCTGGTACAAATACAAGCGCTACATCAGCTGTTACTTTAACACACGCAATTTACGGTAGAACGTATCCAGGCGGTACCGAAACATTATTGTTTTCGGCTACTGGTAGCACTCTAACACCTACACCTTTTGGTACACCATTATTACAAGCAGTACAATATAATATTGGTACCTCTATACCGCTTAATACTAATACCGATAGATTAGTGTATAGAGTGTTTGCAAGTACCGGTAGTGGTTTGCCATGTACTGTTGGTTTTTATTATTTAGGTACACAAAATTATAGTAATATTCAAACCGGTATATACGCCGGTGCAGTAGGTATATCTGGTTATTCTGGTATTTCTGGTTTTAGTGGTATATCGGGTATTAACGGCATTTCCGGTTTTAGTGGTTATTCAGGTAGCGGGGGTGGTGGCGGTACAAGTACAAGTCAGACTATTGTCTATTCAAATTCATTTGCTCCTGGTAACATTATTTCAAAGAATTCAGGTGGGTGGCAACTGGCAATGGCCGATAATGCAGCAGATGCTGAAGTAATTGGTGTTATTCAAACAGCTGTAGCTTCTGCATTCACTGTAGTGTATAGCGGTCCAATAGGAAATCTTTCTGGGTTAGTTGATGGTAGTGTTTATTTCTTATCAGACACTGTTCCCGGTTCTGCTGTATTAGTACCACCTATAACTACATCAAGTATTTCAAAACCAGTAATGATTGCAGTAGCAGCTGCTTCTGCAGTAGTTATTAATCACCGTGGTATACAAAATGCTTCTGCTGGTTTAGCAGGTACAGGCATTTCTGGTTACGGTACAATGTTTACTGGTACCAATACTTTAAGTACCAATAGTTTTTACTTCACAAATGGTAATGTTGGTTTAGGTACTACCACGCCGAATGCTACGTTTACAGTTATTGGTAACATATCTGCTACTGGTACAGTGTATGGTAATATAAGCTATTCTGGTTACTCCGGTATTAGTGGTTACTCTGGTTATTCTGGTATTTCAGGTTATTCTGGTATTAGTGGCTATTCAGGTATAAGTGGTTATTCCGGTATTTCTGGTTATTCTGGTATCAGCGGTTATAGTGGTATATCTGGTTATAGCGGTCCTGGCGCCAATCAAACTCTAAACACTACAAGTAACGTTACATTTAACAACCTTAATACTACCGGGTATGTAGGTATAGGTACATCAACACCTAACGTTAATTTAACTGTAGTAGGTAATTTGTCAGCCACAGGTACAGCTACAGTTTCAGCTTTATCAATCAATTCTCCTAATTCTGGTATAGGTGTGTTATCAGCTGCTAACTCATTTGCTGTTAATGTTGCAAACTCTAATGGTAATATAAATTTAGTTCCTGGTTCAGCTGGATATGCAGTTGTTAATGGTACATTATCTGCAACAGGTATTATATATCAAGGACCTAACCCGGTTGCAACGTTTGGTAAGTCTGTTGCAGCAGCTATAATATTTGGTGGTTAATAATAAGTATATCTATGCCGATTAATATTGCATCATTAAATACAATAACAGCTACGACCTCAGCATTTAGTAGTGTAGCCACCGGTGGCTCTGTTATTATTAATGCAGTACCTTCTAATCACGTTTATAAATTGGGTACAATGATGGCAGTAAATAAAACCTCAACGGTTGCTACAGTTACTATAGTAATAAACAGGTACTCTACAACGAATTACATACTTGCTTATCAAATGAGTGTACCCGGTAATGCATCTTTAGTTATTGTGGGTAAAGATAACCCGATATATATGATGGATACTTCTTCTGATATACTTTCAGCTCAAGCCGGTACCTCAAATGCTATTGATATAATCACTTCTTACGAAGACATTTACTAATAGTGGCTAATAAAGCTTAAGTCTATAATTAATTTTATGGACTTTATAAAACATTATTTCTTTACTGATCAAGAAAAATTAAAAACAATAACTGAGTTTTTAGAAAGTAAGGAAGAGTATATTTTACAAAAATATAAATTCCGTGGCGATTTTGGTACATCATTGACAGATAAGCACGTTAGTACAAGATCTGGTGGGTATAATATATTTCAATTTTCTAATGAGTGTCCTGAATTGAATGATCTTTTAGCATTTTTAATATTTTCATATCAAGATTATATGAAAAATGTTATACCAAAAAACGCATACACTGGTAAATTAAATCCTGCTCTTAATTGCTGGGTAAACATAATGAGAGATAGTGAAAGTATAGGCAGACACAGACATTCTGAAGACTATTCACCATCATGGTCGTTTGTTTCAGCATCTATAATCTTAAGAGCTAAAAACACTTGTACCAGGTATTCATATAAAGGAGAAGAATTTGCATCTGATAATGTTAATGGGTGTTTAACTATATTTCCGCCATATTACGATCATTGGACTGATGAACATAAAGATACATCGCATAATAGAGTAACATTAGGAATGGATTTCTTTTTCGATAAAGAGCATTCAGCTGGATTTAAAGAATTTTATGATACACTTATAACTGTACCTTTACAGTAAATATTATTTCATAATGAAAGAAAGGAAATTCGGTAGTGTAATAGGTACTCATATCCAACCAAATCAGTCTGGTGGTGCTCAAGGAGTATGGGATATGAGAGACCTTGCTGCTGGTAAGAACAATAATACTTGGCCAACAACACCTACACCGACTCCTACTATTACACCGACTCCTACTATTACGCCTACTCCTACGGTAACGCCGACAATTACTCCAACACCTACGGTTACTCCAACAGTAACGCCAACAAGAACACCTACCCCGGCTCCTACAGCTACACCTACCCCTACACCTACCCCTGCACCGAGAACTGTTACAATGAAATTATGGGGTGGAGCCGGGGGGCTACAAACAGGTGCTTGTGCTGGATCTAATGCTGTTGGCGCAGGATATGTGAGTGTTAACGGTGGTTCGTTTGCTGCTGGTACAACATTTTACATATATGTAGGTGGAGGTGGCGCAGGTAATAGTTCATCGAACCCTTCTTCCGGTACCTTTGGTGGTGGGGGTGCTTCGTACGCGGGAGGAGCGGATGGCGGTGGAGCTTCATATGTATTTTTAAATGGTGTACAAGGATCTGGTACTTTATTAGTAGTAGCAGGCGCTTCTGGTGGTGGTGCAGGTGGTGGGGTTGGTGGTGGGTCAACAGGTGGTAGTAGTAACGGTGGTAATTCTGGTGGGGGTTCTCAAACAGCAGGAGGCGCTGCAGGTTCAGACGGATTTGGTGGTGGTGGATCAGCTGCAGCTGCAGGTAGCTACTTACAAGGTGGTTATGGTATGAGTTGTAAAGGCTCTGGAGGTGGTGGTGGTTATTATGGTGGTGGTGGTGGGCAAGGAGATTGCGGTGCCTGTGCAAATGCAACCTCAGGTGGTGGTTCAAGTTATATTAACGGTACATATTTCAGTACAGTATACAATGACCAAGGTAATACTAACGGTTCTGTAAGTTCAAATGCATCATCTGACTCTGATTGGAATAGTACTGCAGGTGTGGGTGGTGGTGGTACAGGTGGTAGTGGTCAAGTAGTCATATATGTTAATGGTACTAAACATAATTATAGTTACACGGGTAGTGTACAATCCTTAACAATTTAATACAATGATACGTAAATTTGGATCATTAATAGGTAAAGAAACTACACCCAGTTATAGTGCAGCTCAGGGTGTATGGAATTTAAGAGATCAAGCAGAATACACCCGTAACAACGGTGCATGGCCAGGAAACCCTACGCCCACTCCGACCCCTACAATTACTCCAACTCCAACTGTAACACCTACATTAACCCCAACCCCCACACCTACACCAACTTTAACTCCAACTCCAACTGTAACACCAACACGTACTGCTACACCTACACCTACACCTACTGTTACTCCTACTCCAAAATCTGTTACAATGAAATTATGGGGCGGGGCTGGTGGTGCATCACCTCAAGGTGGATGCGGTAATAACGGGAACGCTCCAGGTGCAGGATATGTGAGCGTTAACGGCGGTTCGTTTGCTGCTGGAACAACATTTTATATATATGTAGGTGGTGGCGGTGGTAGTAATAGTAGCTCTAACCCTTCTTCCGGTACCTTTGGTGGTGGTGGTGCTTCATATGCTGGTGGTGGAGATGGTGGTGGAGCCTCTTACGTGTTTTTAAATGGTGTACAAGGATCTGGTACTTTGTTAGTAGTAGCTGGTGGATCTGGTGGTGGTTTTGCTGGTGGTGTTGGAGGTGGGTCAACAGGCGGATCAGGTTCTGGGGGTTCATCTGGTGGTGGTTCTCAAACCAGTGGTGGTGGTGCAGGTACTGATGGATTTGGCGGGGGTGGATCAGCTGCAAGTAGTGGATCATATTTGCAAGGTGGTTATGGTATGAGTTGCAAAGGCTCTGGCGGGGGCGGTGGCTATTACGGCGGAGGCGGCGGGCAAGGAGACTGTGGTGCCTGTGCAAACTGTACTTCGGGTGGTGGTTCAAGCTACATTAACGGTACATATTTTAGTACAGTGTATAATGACCAAGGTCAGCAGGGTGGAAGTGTAAGTTCAAATGCATCATCTGACTCTGATTGGAATAGTAGCGCTGGAGTTGGACCAGGCAACAGTGGTCAAATAGTCATATACGTTAATGGTACTAAATATAATTATGGTTATACAGGCGGTGTACAATCCTTAACAATTTAATATGAATTACATAAAAACATATACTTTTACTGACAACAATATACATAATACTATATCTACGTTTTTAATTAATAAAGAACAGTATATTTTAAAAACTTATCCTTTCGTAGATGACTTTGGTACTAACTACGATGTAACCGCCGTAACTACACGTACTGGTGCGTATAATGTATTTAATATGCGTTGTACTGAGTTGGAAGATTTGTTAGCATTTATAAACAGTGCTTTTATTGATTATACAACTAATGTAATGCCAAGCGACGCATACAATGAAGGTATAACAGATCCGGCCATAAGCGCGTGGTTACATGTAATAAAAGAAACTGAAGCAGTTAATACTCATAAGCATTCTGTTGAGTACCCTACAGGTTGGTCTTTTGTATCGGGAGTGTATTGTTTAAGTAGCACTAATACCACTACTGTTTTTAATAGTAAAACAGATTCCCTATCATCTAATGATGTAAATGGTACTTTGACGTTGTTTCCACCTCATTATAATTATTACACTATTAATAACACACCTGGTTCTTCAAACGTGTTTATTAGTTTTGATATATTCTTTAAAAAATCTCATGCGCAAGGAGATAAGCAGTTTTATACAACGCTTGTAAGTTTAAGCGCATAAATGTAAAATAAAGTATGTATATAGCTAATTTAAATATAACTAATAATGCATACTTATATGAAGTATTAGCTACGCCTACTCCGTTACCTACACCTACAATTACTCCTACGCCTACGGTTACACCGACTATAACTCCTACCCCTACAATAACACCTACACCAACGGTAACCCCTACTCCTACTGTCACTCCAACAATTACTCCTACCCCGACAGTAACACCTACAATTACTCCGACTCCAACGATAACACCTACAGTTACACCTACAACTACTCCTACACCAGCACCTACAGCTACTCCTACACCAACTCCAACCCCTGCACCTGCAACCTCGGTTAGCTATCTGGTAGTAGCGGGTGGTGGCGGCGGTGGTGGTAACTTAGGTGGCGGTGGTGGTGCTGGTGGTTTATTAGCTGGTACATTAAGTGTATCCGGCGGTACTGGTTATACAGTTACAGTTGGTAGTGCGGGGGCTGCATCTGCTGCAAGCAATAGTAGTGGTGGTAACGGTAGTACAAGTTCGTTCAGCACAATATCTACAACAGGTGGTGGTGGTGGCGGTGGTACATTTGGTAGTGGTAGTAGTGGTGGCTCAGGAGGTGGCGGTGGTGGTGACATATCTGGTGGTGGTGGTGGTGGTACATCTGGCCAAGGTAATAACGGCGGTGGTGGTTATAGTGGAGCAGCTGCTCCATCTTATCCTGCAGGTGGTGGTGGTGGTGCTGGAGCAGTGGGTGGTACTTCAAGTGGTTCTAACCCTAATTATGCATCAGCTGGTGGCGCTGGTTTAACAACATCTTTAATTACAACCTCACAAGCTACATCATACAATGTCGGTCAAGTAGTAAGTAGCTCAGTTTACTTTGCTGGTGGTGGCGGTGGTGGTTGTAACGGTTACGCAGGTGGTGGTGGTTATGGTGGTGGTGGTACTGGCGGTAACGGTGATAATAACAGTTACGGTCAAGGCAGTATATACTCCCCAACTAACGGTACAGTAAATACAGGTGGCGGTGGTGGTGGCGGTGGCGGTGGTAATCAAGCTGGTGGTTCAGGTGGTTCTGGTATAGTAATAATATCTTACCCTTCAACATATAGAGCTGCTACTACATCTGGTTCACCTACTGTAACAACTAACGGTAGTAATAGAGTATACATCTTCACTGGTAATGGATCTATTACGTTCTAACAATAAGTAAATACAATATGGCACACTTTGCAAAAATTAATGAAAGTAATATAGTTGAAACCGTAAATGTTGTTAACGATACAGAAGCAGTAAGCGGGCAAGCTTTTCTTAACTCTCTTGGGTTAACAGGTACTTGGATACAAACAAGTTACAACACAAGAGGTAACACTCACATACTAAGCGGTACACCTTTAAGAGGTAATTATGCTGGTATTGGTTATATATACGATTCAGTTAATGATGTGTTTTACCCACCACAGCCTTACTCAAGCTGGTCTATAGGATTATCTTCAAATTGGATATGGGTGGCACCAGTACCTGCTCCAGTAGACGGTAATAACTACATGTGGAATGAATCAACTTTAAGTTGGGTAATAGTACCTACATTATCTGGTAGTTAATAGTTGTTGAATATATAAGTATATTCAATGGCCAATTCAGCATTTTCATTTACAGGAATATCCGGATACAGCGGTATATCGGGCTATAGTGGTATAAGCGGATATAGTGGTTCTGGATACTCTGGCTATAGTGGTAGTAATGCTACAACAGTAACTATAACTTATAGTAATTCGTTTTCAGTTGGTCAGGCCATTTACAAGACATCTGGTGGTTATGCCTTAGCACAGGCAAATTCCGTAAACACTTGTGATATTATAGGTGTAGTAGTAGCTGCTACTGGTTCACAATTTACCTATGTTGCCAATGGATATACTACAGGCTTTACAGGTTTAACAGACGGAGCACAATATTATCTTTCTGATGCAACACCCGGTTTAGTAACCACCACAGTTCCTACTGCTGTTGGTTCAATCATTAAACCAGTAATGATTGCAATTGGTACTACTGCAGCACAAATAGTAGAGTATCCAGGTACACAAATTTTAGCGGCAAATTCTAATTCCGGTTATTCAGGTGTAAGCGGCTACTCTGGTATTAGCGGTTATAGCGGTAACAGTACTTCTGGTTATAGTGGTTATAGTGGTATTTCAGGTTATTCTGGTACGAACGGTACTATAGGTTCCAATGGTGCTTCTGGTTATAGTGGTATAAGCGGCTATTCTGGTATCAGTGGTTACTCTGGTATCAGTGGTTATTCAGGCATTTCAGGCTATAGTGGCATTAGTGGTTATTCCGGATCTCAAGCAAAAGCACTATTTACATCACTATTCTTTGGACGTTAACATAAATAATAAAACAATATGGCACTATTTAATGTAGCTAACCTTTCCACTTTAAACGCTATAACGTCTTCTTATAATAGTGTACCAACTACAGGTGCTGTTGTGTTAAGCGCAGTTCCATCAGCGCATTTGTACAAGCTTAATACTGTAACTGCTGTTAATAAAACAAATTCAGCAGCTACCGTTACATTGGTTATATATAGAAATTCTTCGACATACACTACACTTGCCTATCAGATGTCTGTACCTGGTACTGCTTCTTTGACTATTATAAGTAAAGATGCTCCAATTTATTTAATGGACACTCAAAGTGATATACTTTCGGCTACAGCAAGTACCTCCAATGCAATTGATTTAATAGTGTCGTACGACGATATTTATTAATGAAAATTAACGGCTCAGTTAAAGGTCTACTCTATAACCCTGCAGCCTCGGCAGCATCAGGTATATGGGATGTTACTAATTATATTATAGGTCAGTATGGTGGTACTTGGCCAGCCTATATAGGCTTTACCGGGTTAGCTGCAACTGGCGGCACACAAACTACTGGTAATAATTATAATCAATGGACATTTACTTCATCTGGTACTTGGACAGTAACTTCCCCTGGTGTAGCTTATTATGCTATAGTAGCAGGTGGTGGGGCTGGTGGTTCTTGGTCCGGTGGAGGTGGTGGTGCTGGTGGAATAATAACTGGTATATTATCTGCTAATGCTGGCACTTATAATGTGATTGTAGGTGGTGGTGGAGCAGTAACAAGTTCTGCACCAGGTGGTAATGGTAATATAAGTTCTTTAGCTGGTTTATCAGCAGTAGGTGGTGGTGGTGGTTATACTCGTTCTGGTTCTTCTGATCTTGCTGCTCCTGCAGGAGGTTCAGGTGGTGGTTACTGTGGTAGTGGTGTGGTAGGAAGTGGAGTTGTGGGTATAGCTGGTCAAGGCTGGCAAGGTGGATCAAATGGTTATACCAATGGTACCAATCCTGCAGGTGGTGGGGGCGGAGCTGGTGGTATAGGTATTACAGCTACATCAAATATTAATAGTGGTGCTGGTGGTCCGGGATTATCAATATATTTACCAGTTTCTGGTACTTCAATTTATCTTGCAGGTGGTGGTGGTGGTGGTAATAATTCTGGTAGTGGTGGTTCTGGAGGTGCTGGCGGTACAGGTGGTGGCGGGGCTGGGTCTAATTCTGGTAATGGTACAGCTGGTACAACTAATACAGGGAGTGGTGGTGGTGGTGGTATTGGTGGTGTAACTGGTAACGGTGGCACAGGCGGCTCCGGTATAGTGTATATTTGGGCACCTTCAGTTAATTTAACTAAAACTCCTTACGTAAACTATTTGGTAGTAGCAGGTGGCGGTGGTGGGGGTTCTTGGACTGGTGGGGGGGGAGGTGCAGGTGGTTTAACTACTGGTACTGCGCAAATATCTTCTGGAATAACATACACTGTTACTGTTGGTAGTGGTGGTGCAGCTGGTACTGGTTCAGGATCATCATCTCAAGGTGCTACCGGTGGTAATTCAGGATTAAGTGCTACTAATGTACTGTCTTTAACAGCAGCTGGTGGGGGTAGTGGCGGTGGCAATAATCCAAGCGCTTCTGGTATTGGTGGGGTGGGTGGCTCGGGAGGTGGAGGTGGATGGAACCAAGCGGGCGGTAACGGTACTACTGGTCAAGGTTACAACGGGGGGGCAGGTTGCAGCTCTCCTTCTTATTCAACCGGTGGTGGTGGCGGGTATGGAATGGTTGGTTATTCTGCAGGTACGTCTACCGGTGCAGGTAATGGTGGAGATGGTGGTACGTTTGGTATAGCTAATGGTACCGGGCAGAATTGGTCATACTTTTTGTATGGATCTACAAATTATTTTACTATAAATAGTTCGTCTAATATATGTAATTTTGGAACTAATAATTTTACTGTAGAAGCTTGGGTATATATAAATTCCTGGGCTAACGGTGGAGGTATTGTAGATACAAGACCAACAACTACAAACGGGTATTATTTTTATATGGGTATAAATGCCAGTGGTAAGATTGAAAATTACCTCAACGGTGCGTATTTAATTGTTTCAAGTGGTACTGTAAATGTAGGTTCCTGGAATCACATAGCAGTAGTAAGAAATAGCTCTACTACAACAATCTATTTAAATGGTGTCAGTCAAGGTTCTGCATCAGATACAAATAGTTATTCTGGAGCTGCAAATAGACCGATGATAGCCGGTAACGGTTACACTCCAGGAGCAGGTAATTTTTACGGTTATTTATCTAATGTAAGAATTGTTAACGGTACAGCTGTTTATACTTCTAATTTTACACCCCCTACAAGTCCGTTAACGGCTATTTCTGGAACACAATTTTTATTTGCTCAAGCTCCTGCATTTGTAGATAATAGCGGTAATGGCTATAGTATTACTACAAATGGTACACCATTAATAGTTTCTCAAAACCCGTTTGGTATTTCATATGCTGGTGGTGGTGGGGGTGGTAACGGTGTAAACTACGGTTATACAAATATAACTTATGGTGGTATGGGTGGTGGTGGTAACGGACAAGGATCTGCAGCCGGAAGTGCTGGTACTGCTAACACCGGCGGTGGTGGGGGTGGTGGAGCGTTTAATGGATCTACTACAGCAGCTAACGCTGGTGGTTCTGGTATTGTAGTTCTTTCCTATCCTTCCTATTATCCAACTGCAGCAAGTACAACCGGCTCACCAAGCTTGAGTACTATTAACGGTAACAATATATATAAGTTTACTTCATCTGGATCTATAACATTCTAATATAAATAACAGTATGGCGCATTTTGCACAAATTAATTCTGATAATATTGTTACACAGGTATTAGTTGTTTCTGATAATGATCAACACCGTGGACAAGACTTTTTAGCTAACGATCTCGGATTAGGTGGTACTTGGATACAAACAAGTTATAACACTCGTGCTAATACTCATACTGCAGGTGGTACGCCTTTAAGGGGTAATTATGCTGGAGTTGGTTATGTATATGATTCAACAAACGACGTATTTTATCCGCCACAACCATATCCAAGTTGGATAATTAGTGCTGTAACTAACTGGATTTGGACAGCCCCTACCCCTTACCCAACAGATGGTAAAATGTATAGTTGGGATGAGACTACTAAGGCTTGGGTTTTAGTACCAGCACTTTCAGGTAGTTCTTAAATATAATGTATATAACCCATCTAAATTAAGAGTTATTTACATATAAATATACGTAATGGCTACACCATTTACATATAGTATACAAGGAGCTTCTGGCTTTAGCGGTATAAGCGGATATAGCGGATCAATAGGTGCTTCGGCATCTTCTGGTTACAGTGGTACCTCTGGTTATAGTGGTATAGGTACATCTGGTTATAGCGGCACAAGCGGATATTCTGGTATAAGTGGCTATAGTGGTATAAGTGGTTATTCCGGTTATAGTGGCATATCAGGTTACTCTGGTATTAGTGGTTACAGCGGCATAAGCGGCTATTCTGGTATTAGTGGTTACAGCGGCATAAGCGGCTATTCTGGTGCATTTGCTGGTACTGGTACATCAGGGTATTACGCTAAGTTTACTGGTACAAACAGTTTAAGTAGTGGTTTAATACAAGATAATGGTGCAACAGTAACTATTAATGGTAATTTAAGTGCTACTGGTACTATAGTGGGTAGTATAACAACAAGTAAGAGTGCAGGTATATCTTGGTTTTTTGGTTACTAACAAATAAATATCAATATGGCATTACCCACTTTAACTGCACCCAATACAATTAATTGCGCTACATCTGCTACACTTAATGTAAGCATTAGCGGGAGCATTATTATTAATGCCATTCCAACAAGTCATGTTTATAGAATTAATTCAGTACTAGCTTCTAATAAAACATCTACAGCGGTTACCGTTACTTTATCATTAAATAGAAATACAAGTTCGTGGTATTCATTAATTTATCAAATGTCTGTACCAGGCAATTCTACTGCAGTTCTTATAAGCAAAGATGCACCACTGTATATGATGGATACCCAATCTGATGTATTATCAGCATTATCAAGCACTGCCTCTGCAATGGATATAATTGTATCCTACGACGATATAACTTAATCCTATGCAAATTAAAGGTGGTTCAATTATAGGCACACCAACTACAACATCTACTGTTTCTGCAAATGGTATATGGTACATAGGTGATGTGTACAATGCTTTAAGATTGAGTGCGTGGCCGGTATATATGATACCAGTAACTAGTTATCTCGTTGTTGCGGGTGGTGGTGGCGGTGGTAACAACGGTGGTGGTGGCGGGGCTGGAGGTGTAGTAACAGGTACATTTACCCCAACTGTAGGTACCACTTATACTGTTAATGTTGGTACAGGTGGCACTGGTGGTGGTGGTAGTGGTAGTTACCCGTCTGGTACTAATGGCAATAATTCAGCACTTTCAGGTATTAATATTGTCACAGTAACTGCAATAGGTGGCGGTGCTGGTTCTGGTGCAAATGGTACTAACGGTAACGGTAACGGTAATAATGGTGGTTCTGGTGGTGGTGGCGGGTGGGGATTTGCAAACAGCGCTAGCGGTGGTTCATCAACTCAAACTAGTCCGACTGGTGGTACTGGTTACGGTAATGCTGGTGGTGTTGGTAATAATTCATCAAACGGTGGTGGTGGTGGTGGTGGTGCTGGACAATCAGGTAACGGCGGCAATCCTTCAAGTGCATCTGTTACTCCTACTGGTGGTAACGGCATTACAAGTACTATAATAACTACTACTCAAGCTACTACTTATAGTGTAGGTCAAGTATCTAACGGTTCAGTGTATTTTGGTGGTGGCGGTGGTGGTGGTCAAATAAATGCTTCGGGTGGTTTAGGGGGTGGTGGTAATGGGGTATTAAACAGTGCAGGTACTGCAGCATCAGCGTATACAGGTGGTGGCGGTGGGGGTGGTGGTACAGGTAATGGTGCTGGAGCAAATGGTGGTTCTGGTGTAGTCATAATTTCAACACCACTTACTGTAGCATCCACTACAGGATCTCCCACTAGTATAGTTAATGGTACCTATAATGTTTATATATTCAAGAGCTCTGGATCTATTACCTTTTAATCGTTGATTTTTTAACCTATTTTTACTAAATATTAACAACTTTAAAAACTTATGTGTGCGCATTTCGCTTCTATAAATTCAGACAACATCGTAACTCAAGTTCTCGTAGTATCAGACAATGATGCTCCACGTGGTAATGATTTCTTATCTAAAGATCTCGGTCTCGGTGGTACTTGGATACAAACAAGTTACAATACCCGGGGCAATGTACACACTTTAAGCGGTACACCTTTAAGAGGTAACTATGCTGGAATTGGTTATACATACGATTCTACAAACGATGTATTTTATCCACCACAACCCTTTCCAAGCTGGACAATTAGTGCAGCTACCAATTGGTTATGGACAGCCCCAACACCATATCCAACAGATGGTAAGACGTATCGCTGGGATGAGCCAACTACAAGTTGGGTAGAGGTTCCAGCTCTATCAGGTACTCCTTAAGCTATGTATTGTAACTGGTAATTAATAGTCACCAGTAATATAGTATGTACTTAAATAATGTAACCATTAAAGACTATTTGTTCCCGGCTGCAGCTGCAACTCCTTATGCAGCCAGTTTTAATTATTAACAAATGAAACAAAATGATCACTTCACCTTAGGTTTACCTAATGGTAAGAAACTTAAGTTCAAGACCAAAGAAGCATTCTCTCGTGCTAATGAAATAATTGCAAAAGGGATATACAGTAACAATTACGATTTGTACAAAGCTATAAAAAGTTGTGTTACTGGGTTTGAATATGTAACCAAAGTAGAACAAAGCGCTCAAGAAGTAATGAAACGCTTTAATGGCATAGAGCTCGGAGACTAGGGTCTCTCGATTTCTATTTCGGTGGGCTCAATTTCTATTTCATCCTGAGGTTCTTGTGAATCAGGAGAAAGCATTGCTGTTTTAACCGCTTCCAAGTAATCATTAGCCAATGTGAGCTTGGATTGTTGCCAAGGTTCAAGGCACGTGTCTTCTGGTAACTCTTCTAACAAGTGCATGAGGTGTTCAGCATTACGCAGTACTTCAGCAATTTGTGCCTTTGCCATATAGGTGCCACCTTCGTGGTGGTGTTCCTGGACCCCAGATTGAGGTGTAATAGGGCTATCAATTGATTCAAATAGTTGAATAAGTTTGTTAAAGCTGTTGTCTCTTGGCATATTAGTACTTACACAATCCCACAAAAAATATATCATCTTTTTACCTGAAAATTTAATGAAGTGAATTGGAAATAAAGTAAGTATTAGTGTTCTATGGACTACACAAAATACGCAAAAGTATTAGGTCTTGTGGGGGCACTCGTAGTAGTATATGGCGTGGGGCATCACTTCGGTGTTGTTCAGCGTCCAGCCCTTGCAAAAATGCCACACCCTGCAGCAATGCACCAACGCCTGGCCCAACAAAGGCCAATTGTTGTTAACTGCGGATGCGGTAAAAAAGCAGCAGCTAACAAACATGCAACTAAACCAAAAGTTGCTAAACACAAAAAACATAAAGCTAAAGCCGGTAAGCCAAAGGCTGATGCACCCCCAAAGACGTAACAACATATAGTTTCTTACCAAAGAACCCTTACTCTATAATACAGTAGGGGTTTTTTGTGAACATATAGCTAAGTATTAATAACATGACGTTCAAGGATTTTTTTAAAGAGAACATAGGTACTTCCATTGGTAAGACACTGGCCAAGACAGCTGCCACCGGTGGGAGGGCTATTGGCGATAGAATCGGAAGAACTGCATTTGGCCAAGCCTTTAGAAAAGGATACCACGATGCAAAGAATGATACTGAACAATCAGCTACGGATTCTAAAAAAGAACCAGAGAAGAAGGATACAAAAGAAAAAAAGAAATCCGGTACATACAAACCTAAAGTGGTAACCACATACTAAATGAAGTTACCGGTAGAGTATGCACTGCAGTTTAGACCAGAAAAATTAAAAGTACGGTTTGAGGGAGATAGTGATATAAACAATCAATACTATTCCCAAGCGCTACAGGATTTGTTTGTACTGTCTTGTTTAAATGGAAAAACAGAGGGTACGTTTTTAGAGCTTGGGTGCGATGACCCTTACAGAATTAGTAACACTCACCTCTTAGAGAGTAGGTTTAAGTGGAAAGGGGTATCAGTGGACATCAACAAAAATTGTGAATTAATGTTTAAGGAATCAGTGCGTACATGTACATTACTGATACAGGATGCCACGACACTTGACTTTGATAGTATATGCACCACACTTGGTACCACTCACATTGATTACTTGAGTCTGGATTTAGAACCGGCTTCCATTACACTTAAGGCGCTGAAATCCATTCCCTTTGATAGGCTATCATTTTCGGTAATAACCTTTGAACACGATGCCTATAGGTTCGGTGACGAGGCTCGTACCCCTTCAAGAGAGTACTTAGAGAGTAAGGGATATATAAGAATAGTAGAAAACGTGGACAATTTCGAAGACTGGTACATCAACCCAGCCTATGTGGATGTAGAGAGAGTAAGCGCATTAAAGCGCACCGGAGGCCATAATTCCGCCTCCGACGTCGTCTTTTTCCAATAAAAAAACCTGAGTGCCGGAGGCACCCCTAACCCCCCCCGTATACCACCAATTAGCGCACTATAATACGTGCAACAGCAGAAGAGGTGATTTGATTACCGGTAGTTGTATCCGTCCAAACAGACCGTAACGTACCCTGCCACATACCACTCATGGTGGGCAAAATTTTGATCAACCCCGACGTATCGCCTGCCACCAATTGCAGGGAGTTGTTACCGGTGCCGGGCCCGGTGCTAAAAGAATTGGAACTACCCCTATCCCCTAACACGTTGCCACTTACTGTGTATGTGAGCGTTAATACGTCGCCTAAGTTGATTGCCGAGGCACCGGGTACTAATGATGTTGTTAAAGCCATATGTGTGTATTATTTATTAAATGGATTTATAAATGCAAATCACTTAAATCAACGCTATTATAATGTGCGGTGAGAGTAGTACCCACCGTAGTAGTAGAGTTGTACCTCTTGTCCATTAACCTTACATAGGCCTTGTCAGTTAGCGATAGCGCCAACTTAACCACATCGTCCTGGTCCTGTTCAAAGGTAGAGGGCAGCTTAGTGATAAGAGCACTGAGCACAGTACCATACAACCTCTCATATTGCGGTGTTACCTCGTTTATTCTGTTCATAAAAAAGTTATATTATATATCACATTTCCCCTTTATCAACTAAACATTATTAACCGGATATCTTAAAACCCCCTTATATAGGGAATTACCAAAAAAAATTCCGCGCGCAATTTTTTCCGGGGGTGCGGGATTTTGGGATTTTATTAGATAGGGTTACTTGCGCTTCTTGCCAGCATCACTACGCTGTTTACGGGCCTTTTGCCCAATACGGCGTAACCAAGCAGCGTGCGAGGAAGCGGAAGTACAATAACTGGGTCTGTTCTCAACGATTCTGTTCTTTGCCATAATAGTAATGGGTATTATAAGATATTTATTAGATATGGCAAGAGGGAGCCTATATATGGGTTTTGCTTAAAAAAATCCGCTAAAAGTTGGCATGCAGTATTCTACACAGGTATTCCCATTGTATATATAAATCTAATTTTAGCGCTTAGGTATGTGATTGGCAACTGTTTTCTATTACACCGTAGTACTATTAGTGCTTGCTACATATAAGGTAATGTATTATAGTATACCACTCTTATATATAGCATCACTCTATAGAGCATCATCATCTATTGTACTACCATCTATATGCTCTATTGCTCTAATGATGATATGATCTGATACATCTTCTTTGATTACTTCTTTTAGATCATTACTTCGTAATCATCTTTAGCCTATTAAGCAGCAACACCTCTCCATCTTTCCAATCGTTGCTTCATCCAACCAATCTCAGCTGCTGAAGCATTAGCCTCTTCTAATGCTTTTACTTTAGCTTCATAATGCTTAACATACTCTTCATTCGACATATGCTTAGTTGATAAACTCTTATCAATTGATTGAGGTGATAGTTTGATGCCTTCTTCACATATTGATTTCATTAGATTGACTTCACCATCTCTTAGTAGCATACTCTTCACCTTAGGCTTCTTATTAGCTCCTTTTGATACATAAGCTGCTTTGAATGCCTCTAATGATCCATATTGTTTGATCTTAGCATCAATAATGGCTTTGTTAGTCCATTTCACTTCTTTACCAGTTACATTACATTTTAGTATTAGCATATTATTATTCCTTTATTGTATTACTATTATGGTTACTTTATTGAAAGATAGCAAGCTTTAAATTGTATTCTTATACCAATCATCTTTCTTTAGCTTATTGAAGTTCTTTACAAATTCATTTATATCATATCCACAATCATTATCACTCATATGATTAATGAATTGATCATATTGTTCTTCCGTCAACCACAATACCATTTGAGTGAGTAGATTATCAATCATCCACTCATTTGTAGATACTTCCTTAAGACACTTAATGGTCTTAAGTCTATGCTTTACCTGTTTATTAAGTTTCATACCAATAGTATGGTAACTTAATGG
>Ga0208740_1000037_pt1 | contig 56148 bp, 69 predicted proteins | sample CryBogCBE08Jun09_FD_184567 | JGI IMG/M metagenome (GOLD analysis project Ga0208740, IMG submission 184567) | Freshwater microbial communities from Crystal Bog, Wisconsin, USA - CBE08Jun09 (SPAdes) (version 2) | ecosystem: Environmental > Aquatic > Freshwater > Lake | place: Crystal Bog...
CATTGACGTTGAGTGCCCTGCTCTTGGGCAATCTTTTTAGCTAGACTAGGGCTGAGTTTGTTGAGATCTTTAATAGTGTAGTACATATATAAAAATTACCTTTGTGTGTATGTGTGTATGTGTGTGTATGTGTGTATACGGAATATCTCTGTACAAAAAAACTATTATACTGAGGTTTTACCAGGTTGTCAACCTTATATTTTTTTTTATTATAACCACTGCCAGGGTGAGTTCAACACTGGAGTCAATCCTATGTGTGATCTAGCTATAAAGTACAGATCATTGTCAATTTTCAGTTGATCTACCATATTGGCTATACAACTGTCCACACACACTATGCTCTGTGCAGATTCTAAGACTTGTCTGTAGTTGAATATTGATGGGGTAACACCCGGACGGATGTATATAGTCTGCCACGTTTCGGGTATGATCGTGGGATCGAATTCTGCGGTGTGATCACTGCCTTCTAGGTGTACCACACAGTAGTCTGCTTGTGTGACTAGGCTGTCAAATACACGGGCTTCTTCTGTGAGATCTCTGGTAATATATTCGTCTAAGCGCCATTTGTCCAGAAAGGGTACTCCTGCTCGTATATACTTGTATTGATCAAAGCTGGTGTACTGAAAGTACTTTTCTTCGGAGAATGGATGTCCGGTTAGGTGCTGATACAAGGGTATAATCTCATCACAACGGAAGTTTTTCAGTCTTTGTAGGGGTACGTCATAGAAGTAGCGTCCCTGGGGGTCTACAGGAATGGGTATCCAATGTACCCAGGGCGCATGATGTTGTACATGCGGTAGGAACTGCTGATCAATGGGCCAGTATACTTCCCAACCTTGGCTGTGATAGTGACCCGCTATGGGTATGGCTATTACTATGTCGCCCAGCCCACGGCTTTGTATTATTCCCAGTCTTTGTTGTTTAGCCATATATGTGTATATTTTTTTCCTCTGTGCTATATATTATGTGTGTATATGTCTGTGTGTGTGTATAGTATACGTGGTTTTACCAGGGCTGTCAAGCGTGTGAGTATATCTGTGTTAGAAATACACAACATTGGTCATGCGGGGGAAGTAGCACTCATTACGCTCCAAGGGCATATCGGTTCGGGCTTCACAGCGTATGTCAGCTACACCCAGACCAATGGCCAGGGCCAGGGCTGAACTTTGGTTGCCTATAAACATCGATGCTCCGGCTATGACATTGGCTAGATCCAACATGGTGGGTGTTTCTACCCAGGGTAGGCTCGTCCAACCTGTGTCAGCTTGGAACTTTTGGTATTCGTGCCTGAGGCCCACAAACACCGCTTGATCTGCCCAACCCTGGGCTCGCCACTGACCCCACTGGGGGTTGGGGGTGGGTGGTATCCAACGTTCTGTTCTGTTGATCACAATAGGTCGGCCTGAGATGGGTTTTGGGTCGGGAGCCGTGAGCCAGGGCTGATCACTGAGGCATTCTGCGATGCCAAACACTTGGGCGTAGAGATCTATGTAATTAGTAGGATGGCCCACAAAGAGGGGTCGGAACTTGTCCAGATTATGGGTTATCTCCCTGTCTGGTGTTAGGGTGTCAAATTGGGTGATGTAGCTCTGGGCCTGCATAAAGCTCTGCATGTAATTGTAGTCCTGTAGGGTCATGCGGTCTTTGTGAAATGGATCGGGTAGGCTACCATAGTAGTGCTGACCTATCCAGGCCATTTGATTTAGATGTAGGTAAAACTCCCCACCCCCGAAATGCTTGACTACAGGCAGAGAGTAGATCAGATCACCTAGGGCGCCTGAGTGTTTGAATTTCTGAGTTTTGTTATTGCTGGTGTTGATGTTCATATCTGGTATTATATGTGTATATAACTGTATTTACTGTACCTAAACTACCCTGGCTGATTTTTTTATTAGGTAAATATCATAAACTGATACTCCACACTTCAAAGCCTTACCTACATATATGCCAATTACACCTACATCGCTACCCCAATCTGGATTTCTTACTCCACCTCAAGTAGGCCTGGCCTGCAATGTTCCTTTGCCCACGGCTACACAGGGAGCAGGACTCACAGTGGGTATTATCAGCCTAGGCGGGGGGTTTAGGCAGTCTGACCTTGCTCGTTCATTTGCTGACTTGAAGACCGCTGGGCTACTGCCTGCAGACGCTGTGGCTCCTACAGTTAATGTTACATTGATAGATGGGGCCACGGGTACCTTCGGAGTCGACCACAGTTATGATTTTGAGAATACTGCTGATATCTACTGTGTCGGCACCATGGTTCCCGGAGCCTCAATCAATATCTACATTGGAGCGGGTAGAACTAGTTTGGATAACTGTATAGCCCAGGCTGTGGCGGATCATGTAGATGTTATAACCATAAGTTGGGGCTACGATGACAGTGTATATGGCGATTTCTGTGCTAGTAGCCTGGCCGCTGCCGCTTTGGCTAGAATACCCGTGTTGGCCTGTACTGGGGACTATGGTAGCGCCGCTTATAGTACTGACACCAATGAGTACCCGCAGTACCCAGCCAGCAGTCCATTGGTTATAGCTGTGGGAGGGACTCATCTAACATTAGATACAAATAATCAACGACTCACAGAAACAGTTGAATCTAACGATCCTGAATTTTCTAGCGACACTGGATGGTCGGGTGGTGGGGGTATCAGCTCACTGTTTTCGGCACCTAGTTGGCAAGCAGGGTTGACATATACACCCTACAACACTTCAACAGGTGCCGGATCACCTACAGTATTGACCAATAGAGGCACCCCTGACATCAGTCTTGCCATGAATGCCTATGTGTTATACAAAGGAGGGGGGCTAGCCTATTTTGGTGGTACCAGTGCGGCAACTCCTGTGATGGCAGGCATAATGGTTAGATTGATAGAAGCCACTGGCAAACGTCAAAGTAGTGCTGATTGGAACAAATTCTTTTACAGCAACTACAATGCCAGTACATTCTATGATATCACGTCTGGGAACAATGCTACTGACATTGCGGACGGATATTTGGCTACCTCAGGATGGGATCCTGTAGTAGGATTAGGAGTACCCAATGGAATTGGATTGTATAATGCACTATTACCAACACCAACACCGCGTCGAGTGGTTAATCGAGGAGCCACACCTACCCCGACACCTACGCCACTACCTACAAGCGTTAATCTTCTAACAGTGGCCTCTGGGGCCAAACCTCAGCTTAGAGACTACAATTCATTGGTCGCTGATTTAACTATTTTAGCTTCGGGATATTATGGTTATTCAATGACCAGTACCCTACAATCACCACGTGGCCCGATTACTCAAAATGAGTGGGCTTCACTGTACGATGATGTGCAGGCCTGTTACATACATCAAAACGGTTATACTGCAACTAACATAGTCCGAGCTACAACAAGTACAGTGATTCGAGCTCATGATGTTAATAATTTAGAATCTATCATACAAACGTTGATTGTCAATACCTCCACAGTAGCGGCCAATCAACTCACAATCAGCACTCTTAACACACTTTACAACAGTGGTGCTGTTTGGTCCAATGATTGGCATTATGCGATTACCTACAACTGGGCTGGTGTAGATCAAGTACATTATTTCTTTAATCTTGGGGGAATTATAAAACCTCAATTTTCAGCCACTGGAGTTGATTTAAACGATGACTGGCTTTATCTTATAAATTGGCTCAATGGCCTAAGCTATGGTTACACAAATTTTGTATTGGCTAATCCTTTCAATGCTACAGTAAATTCAGGATCTAATTATGTAACAATTGGTGCTGAAATTGTAGGACCTAAGCTGACTATCGGAATTGACTTTACCAGTACAAATGTCGTCAACAATCTTTTGATACAAGGCTTATTGGCCACAACCTACAGTAATAATCTATCAGGTGGCATACAATCACCAGTTCCAGTACCTGTGATAACATCTGGAGGCAGTTTAACACCCTTGCCTATTCCTACATTCGAATTTCCAGTCAATGGTAGTAGTTCCACAGTTATGGTTGTGGGCAATCAAACTGGCCATACTGTAGATATAAATTTAAGTTTATCGGGCTACAACCGAGGTACAGTGACTCCGCCGTCGATTCATCTGCCTAACAATGCTACCGCACCTTTTACCATAAGTTATTCCGGAACTCAGGCAGGAGCATTTACAGGAAATTTAATTATAGATTCTAGTATAGGTAATGGAGTGTTTCCTACAAATATATTAGTAGGTACTAGTTTAGAGTTAGTACCTTCTACAGCACCATCTGCAACCGTTACCGAAAATGCACCAATCTATACAGGATTTTTTACTGTTAATGCAGTCGGTATTAATGCGTCTAGTTATACTGTGACTCTCAGCAATACTTCAGGCTTTTCTATATTAGATCAAAATTATAATCCAATTCCTGCTGGAACAATAATCTCCACAACTGATCAATTTTGTATTGGTTTCGATCCTTCTGGGTTAAGCAACAGTGATGTTACAACTTTGGCCACAGTCGCAGTTGGTGCCGCAACGGCCGCAGTATCATTTGATGTAACAGTTGATATTTCTCCGTTACACCATCTCGGAAGTTGGATAAGTTCACTGGCCAGTTACAACGCTGTGTTAGGTTTGAGCTATGATATCATTGGCGGACAAAAATGCATTACAATAGGAATTGGTAGTGTTCCTTCATTGGATACTGATCATGGTCAAACTTCGCCAGATATTTCAGAGCTAGGTCAATCTGGATCTACATTTGCACAGTGGGTAGAAGTTTATAGAATTCCCCTAACTCAAGGAGCTTATACATATTATTCTACTGCTGATTATCTTGTGCAATCTGGAGATTGGGGAATTGGCGGATCATTTTTAATAGGATCAACATTTGGGTTGGGGGCAAGTCAAGGAGCTATCTGCACCATTGTTGATGATGGATACGGTAATTTAGGTATATCATTGAATTCGTTATATAGTCTATACTTTGATGATGAAAGAATATACACCACACAAATAGATCTAAGTTATTGTTTTAATTACTACGATGAAATCAGTAATAGGTATACTCAATTAGAAACATCGTTACCCAATGGAAGCCAAACGGATTGTTTCGCAGGATTCAATTCATCAGGACAGGTTCAAACATCGTTAACTTTGGCAAATCTGTACTCTAGTGTAAATGATTCAGGCGGTAACGGCTAAAAACTGTCAAAATCGTTGCTTAATATTCAATTTCAGTATAATATTACTGTTCTTGCACTAACTATCTTACCCATATACGAAAAAGGAGGTCATACAATGACTGATTTACACGATACTGAGGTAGCCCTGGATCCAGAACTCGTCAAGAAGTTCAACTCAATAGTAAAAATTATATTGATGATCATCGGTCTAGCCTTTTCACTGAGTTTATTAAATTGGACTGTTGCCCATAAAATGGCAGGAGTTGAGCCTATCGAAGCCAGTGATATTACCGCAGAAGTCCGCGAGCGCCAACTAGGATGTTTGGCCAAAAACATTTATTATGAAGCAGGATCAGAACCCTTTGAGGGGAAGATTGCCGTAGCACAGGTTACTCTAAATCGCACAGCCAGTGGACGGTTCCCCGGTGATATCTGCCAAACCATTTACCAAAAAAATGTATTCTACGAAAAGGTAGTCTGCCAATTCTCATGGGCCTGTGATCGAGATACGGGAGTACGCCCACTTAACTCTGCGGCCTTTGGCCAAAGCATGGATGCCGCTAAGAAAGTATTACTGGAAGGATTCCGGTTGCCCAGCCTTAAGGATGCGCTGTATTATCATGCTGACAATATAAATCCCGGATGGAATAAACAAAAGATCATACAAATTGGTCATCATATTTTTTATCGTTAAAGAAAGACACACATGAAAACTCAAGTAATGGAATTAGTCAAAGAAACCCCTCATTTATTAGTACAATGGCTCAAAGATCATTTAGGTAATCTATCCAGTCACACATTGGGATGGATTGGCATTGTTCTACTACATCTAGCACCCATACCCACACTGTTGGCTGTACTATGGGGACAGAATGACAAGTTACCTCCCTTGGATCTAATGATTTTTGTTTGGGCGGCACTGATTACTATGTTCTTTCGTAGCCTTATTGACAACAACAAGTTATATTTGGCTACAATCAGCATGGGATTTGCGGCTCAGGCATTCCTGATGTCATTGATACTATTCAAATAAATAATCGATGCGTATCATAGAATTATTACTTGCCGAAAAGAAATTACCAGTACCTACTGCTAGCCAATGCTCTGTTGGTCATAGTCGATTAAGCAATGTCCGTTACGCACAATGTGTCGGTCACGGTTTATTAAAACACGATACTGATCATACAGACGGTACAGGCAGTCGAGGTGTAAAAGGTACAGGACACAAACTTAAAGGTCGTAAAGCCAAGAGTGAAGTCCACGGCGGTCATGTTAAAGACTACAGTTAAAAACCTATGCTTCTTACCATAACTGAAAAAGCCAAACAAAAATTCCAAGAACAATTAGAAAAAAGAGGGCACGGCGTAGGTGTAAAAATTGCCACCAAGACCACGGGCTGTAGTGGATTAGGTTATGTCATGGAGTATATAGACGAATGGCCCAAAGCCGGAGTTGAAGATTATTCTATGTTCTATGCCGGTGGTGATGCCAGGATATTTGTCATGGGACGAGACTATCCTTATCTCAATGGTTTAGAAATTGATTATGTACGACAGGGACTCAACGAAGGTTTTGAGTTCCACAATCCCAATGAGCGTGATCGTTGCGGTTGTGGCGAAAGTTTTAGGGTATAAGATATATGGCCTACTCAGATAAAGTTATTGACCATTATGAAAATCCTCGCAATGTAGGAAGTTTTGCTAAAGATGAAGAAGGCGTTGGTACAGGTATGGTAGGTGCACCGGCTTGTGGGGATGTAATGCGATTACAAATAAAGGTAGATGGAGATGGTATTATTAGAGATGCTCGTTTCAAGACATATGGATGCGGATCTGCAATCGCTAGCTCCTCGCTCATCACAGAATGGGTTAAAGGCAGGACTTTGGCAGAAGCTGAGTCAATTAAAAATTCTGACATTGCTCAAGAGTTGGCTCTTCCCCCAGTCAAAATCCACTGCTCAATTCTCGCGGAAGATTGCATCAAAGCCGCAATCACAGACTATAGATCAAAATATGCACCAACTTGAATTAACTGACTCAGCTGTTGCAAAGATTGCCGACCTTGTGGCAGAAGAAGGCAATCCAAATCTCAAACTTAGAACTTTTGTTCAAGGTGGTGGTTGCTCAGGTTTTCAATATGGATTCACTTTTGATGAAATAGCCAATGACGATGATTTTGTTATCCAAAAAGGCACAGTGACTCTTTTGGTAGATTCAGTGAGTATGCAGTATCTAATGGGTGCTACTATAAACTATAAAGAAGATCTCACAGGCAATAGTTTTGTAATATCTAATCCAAATGCTACAACAACCTGTGGTTGTGGGTCCAGTTTTAGTATATAACTGGTAAAAATAATGCTTGACTTTTGGTGCAATTCCCTGTACAATATTGTTATCAGCAACAAATTGTAGAAAGTACATACTATATGTCCAATTGCCCTAGCATAATCCGAATTCTAGAAGACCACGCTAGTCGTCTTGATAAAGAAGGTATCATTGCCGCAGAAGCTAAGTTTGAAAACACAGAATTGTTTGAAGGCTTTAGAATGGCACTAGATCCTATGATCACTTTTGGTGTTAAAAAGATTCCTACTCTCAGTGGACCAGATGGACAAGGCTTGCCCTGGGAAGCATTTAAGGAATTAGTTCGTGCATTGGCCATGCGTGAGCTCACAGGGCATGATGCTCGTGATGCTATTGAACTGGCTTTATCTGCAAGTACAGCATCACAATGGAACGATTGGTATCGTAGAATATTGATCAAAGATCTACGCTGTGGTGTTAGTGAAAAGACAATCAACAAAGTCCTAAAAGACTTTCCAAATATACCTAGTATTCCTGTGTTTGAATGTATGTTGGCACACGATGGTGCTAATCACGAAAAGAAGATTACAGGCAAGAAATTACTTGAACCCAAACTCGACGGTGTTCGTGTTATTACTGTTATCAATGCCGCTAACAAGACTGCTCAAATGTACAGTCGCAATGGCAAGTTGTTAGAGAACTTTGGACATATTACCAGTGCAATTGAAGCTAACATTGAATTGTTCGAACGCAGTATGGTCCTAGATGGTGAGATGGTTAGTTCATCATTCCAAGAACTAATGAAGCAGGTACATCGTAAGAGTGATGTCCAAAGTGAAGATGCTAGACTTATGTTGTTTGATATTTTGCCATTGTCAGAGTTTCAAACAGGTGTTAGTACATTGGGACAACGCCGACGCAGTAACTTATTGAAGTCAATGACAGCCACATTTGACAAGATTGGTAGCATTGATGTCATTCCCCAAACTGAAGTAAACTTAGATGAGTATGTAGGCGAACTACAATTCAAACAGTACAACAAAGATGCCATTGCCGCAGGCTTTGAAGGTATCCTTATAAAGGACCTAGATGCCAAATATGAATGCAAACGCAGTCACAGTTGGCTTAAGATGAAACCATTTATTGAAGTAAGTCTCACAGTTGTAGGCATAGAAGAAGGAACAGGACGCAATGAAGGTAAATTGGGTGCACTTATCTGCGAAGGTGAGGACGATGGGAAACAAATTCGTGTTAATGTTGGCAGTGGCTTTACTGACGCCGATCGTGCAGAGTTTTGGGCTAGTAAAGATTCACTACCAGGACAGATTATCGAGATCCGGGCGGATGCGGCGACTAGGAGCCAAGATAGTGAAGACATTTACTCCTTACGATTTCCGCGATTCCTTCGATTCCGTGGTTTTACGGCAGGTGAAAAAATCTAAAATGAATAAAGAAGCAGTTAAAGATCTAACCTACGGAGGTGTAATGGAAATCCTACGCAATCGTAAGTTCTATTACCGTAGTTCAATTGGAGCACAGTATTGTCATCTTACAGGCGAAGGTGAGAAAGCTCTAATGGAATATATGAAATTAATGTCATTTAAGATGATAGAAGCAGAAGAAGCAGAGCTCAATAGACGAGCTAAAGATATGGTATTAAACACATTAAAAGGAGATAATAACCAAAGTGTCTAAAGAAGATCAGATTTCCACAGAGGGAGTCATACAAGAAGTATTGCCGAACGCAATGTTCCGCATTAAACTAGAACAAGGATCAACAGTCCTTGGGCACATCAGTGGCAAGATGCGCCAACATAAAATACAAATCTTAGCTGGAGACCGTGTCCGGGTAGAAATGTCACCCTACGACTTGTCCAAAGGTCGGATCGTTTACAGAGAGAAATGATTCATTAACCCAGGTAGTTTGCCCAGCTTGGATGTTGGAAATCCCATAACATCTTTTTACGCTTATCAGCCAACTGAAAGTAGTTTGGCTTGTAGGGCTTGGCCTTTGGCACAATCTTCTTGTTGTTGCCCTTGCTAGAATTACAGTCAGCGCAGGCTGTAGTGCAGTTTTCCCATACACTTTTACCACCGTGACTGATAGGCAATACATGGTCTAGTGTAGCAGTACGGCGATTGGTTAAATCACCGCAGTATTGGCAAATGTATTCATCACGCAGGAATACATTTTGCTTGCTGAAACGCACACCAGTTTTCTTCTTTTGGAATTCTTTTAGTATCATTACAGCAGGTACTCGTGTTTCCCAACGAGCTGAGTGTACTATCCAATCTTCGTACCATTCTAAAACTACAGCTTTATCTGTAACTAAGTATTTGATTGCTTCTTCCCAAGTGATTGTGCTCAATGGTAACATTGATACAGGGCTCGCATCGGCGTTTAAGATAAGTGTTGCTGACATGTTCTTTATTATTTATTGAGTCAAATATTACAACTTAAAGTATAGCATAGATTATGGTAAAGTACAACTAAATACCTTATGAACCTCAATGTATATGAGTCCCCCAAGGATTAAACGATGACAATACAGTATATAAACACAGGCACTAGCCCAAATGCCGGCAATGGAGATAGTCTTAGAGTAGCTTTTAGCAAGATCAATTCAAACTTTAGTGAATTGTATGGTGCGAGTAGCGTAGGATTTCCAAGCCAAATTGGGCACGAAGGGCAGTTTTTAACTACTGATGGCGGTAATTTAAGCTGGGCTTCAGTTACAAGTTCTGGTGGAGGAAGTGGCGGCACTTCGACAGTGATAGTTAGTAATGTGGCACCTGACAATCCTGTGCTTGGCGAACTTTGGTATGACGACATCAGTGGTCGATTGTATGTTTGGTATGATACGTTTTGGGTTGATGCTAGTCCAAGGGGAAATAATGTTGTTTCGTCATTAATAAATGGAACATATACATTTGCACTATCAACTTCTGGATCTGTATCATTAAATGGTACAGTTTTCACTGGACTATCAGGTCCTAGCGGTCCTCAAGGTAATACTGGACAAGGATTTAATTTTCGTGGTGCATGGTCAACAACAACTTCCTATGTACCCTATGATGTAGTTACATTTGGTGGTGGGTCTTTTGTCAATATACTTGCAACTACTAGTACAAATGGACCATTTACAGTCTATTGGAATCAGATAGCCGCTGGTGGTTCTCCGGGTGCACCTGGACCTACTGGTCCGACTGGTCCGAGTGGCCCTACAGGACTGCTAGGAATATTAAGCACATTAACTAATGGATCCTATACAGCTTCTCTTGACAATAGTGGTAATCTTATAGTTCCTGGAGGAGTATATGCCACTGGATTATATAGCAGTAGTGGTGCTAGTGTCGGTAACTCTAGCCTAATCGAAGGCGATACATCGGCTATGACTATACCTGCCAATGGTGCATCAGATCCCTTGCAGTTGTACAACTTTTATGGTCCAGTTACCATAACCAGTGGTGTGGACAATGCTCATACCGAACAGTGGACATTTGGCACAGATGGTACTTTATCAGTACCAGGAGCGGTTAATTATCAAGTTCCAGGACTAGGCGGTAGTGGACATTTTGACATTAACAGTTGGTATCCTGTAAAAATTAGTACAGGCGATGGCGTTGATAATGCGGTAGCAACTTGGACCTTTAATGCAGACACTAGTTTTTCAACACCTGGGGATATTTTATCCAGCGGTACTGTTTATGCTAACCAATTTAACACCAATGGACTAGTTATTATACCCAATAATGGATCAGCTGGCGGAATTCAATCACAAAACAATTTAGGTCAAATTTATTTTAATAATGATAATTCTTTACTATTCATTATAACAGGAACTTATCAAGTATCATTTAATGCTGACGGTACAGTGACATTCCCCGGATATGTGTTCCCTGAAGGGGCTCCTACTGCTGGACAAGTATTAGTTGCAGGCAATGATCAACCAATTTTTCTAGAATGGCAGGATCAAACCAGTGGTCCTAGTGGTCCTGCAGGTGATCCAGGTCCTAGTGGTCCTGCAGGTGATCCAGGTCCAACAGGTCCACAGGGGACAACCAATATTACAAAAACAGTATTACTACAACATGTTGCTAGCACAGCTACAATCACTGGTCCTGCTGATGTAGGTGCATGGAGTGCTATCTATAATGCCAACGGTGGTAATGTAGAAATCATGGCCTTTATTACTGCAACTGAAAGTGGATTAGGTGGCAATGGAACTTTTTATTTAAAGAGAGATGGTGTAACAGTTGATACATTAACTTTCTATTTTAGTAGTGGTGCTCATTATTCTACATCTCCATTGCATTATATAGCCAATGGAGAAACAGGAAGTCATACGTATAGTATTAGTCTAGGAACAGGTGCCAAAGTAGGTACAACTGATAATTGTTTAATGATAGTAACAGAATATTAAAAGTATGATAATAAATTTTCCAAATAATCCGGCCCCAGTCACAGGCGACACATACCTTGCACCAAATGGTGTATTATATGTCTTCGATGGAAAAAAGTGGATAGGAACTTTTGCTACTGTTACTGGTAACGGAGCAAGTGGGCCTAGCGGACCTAGCGGATCAAGTGGGTCTCCGGGAGTAAGTGGACCCAGCGGTCCTAGTGGATCTCCAGGAGTGTCTGGTCCATCAGGTCCCCACGGTGCTAATGGATCGTCTGGACCAAGTGGAGTATCTGGACCATCGGGTGCTGACGGAGTATCTGGACCAAGTGGACCACAGGGTGCACACGGTCCTTCAGGTCCTCAAGGTGTATCGGGTGCACAGGGCATTCAAGGTGAGCCAGGTATTCAAGGTGATCCTGGACCAACTGGAGCAAGTGGTCCTCAAGGTAATATTGGTCCACAAGGTATTCAAGGCAATCCGGGTCCAAGTGGCTCACAAGGTATCTCAGGTCCTAGCGGAATACAAGGCCAACAAGGCATTCAAGGTGAGCCAGGTATCCAGGGAGATCCTGGTGTAAGTGGTCCTGCAGGCCCTCGTGGTTATACTGGTGCTCAAGGTATTAGTGTAACATTACAAGGTAGTGTAACAGGTCCTATCGGTCCTAGCGGAGCCTCTGGAGTTCCTTTTCCTGGTAATCCTGGAGATGGTTGGATTGATAATTCTACAGGCGATTTATGGTTTTGGAATGTAAGTACAGGGCTTTGGAACAACATCGGACAGATTGTAGGTCCACAAGGCGACCAAGGTATAACTGGTCAACAAGGACCGCAAGGTGAACGTGGCCCAACTGGTCCCCAGGGTATTTCAGGACCACAAGGTGTATCAGGACCACAAGGCCCTGGAGGTAATGACGGACCGAGCGGACCTCAAGGTAATCCAGGTGAACAAGGTATACAAGGTAATCCAGGCGAAACTGGTCCCCAAGGTGAACGTGGTCCAACTGGTCCCCAAGGTCCACAAGGTGAGCAAGGTATACAAGGTGAAGTAGGTCCAAGCGGACCAGAAAGTGCTATCACATCAACATCGCAGTTGATAAACAGTCCTGCAACAGTAACTCTAAGCTCTTCAAGTGTATTATCTTTTGGATTGCCCGGTAGCGATATTGTTGATAGTAATGGCAATAGTTTAGTTTATGTACCTACTACTGATACTGCACCTGCAGATCGTGCTAATGGGCAATTTTGGTTTGATGATGTAGAAGGAAGACTCTACATAAAATATGCTGGACAGTGGGTTGATGCTAGCCCCCCAATAGTACCTGCACCTAGTACATACTTAGGTGATGTTACCATAGATGGCGGCACTATTACTTTGCCAGCAGGTGGTGACATTGTTGACAGTACAGGACAATCAGTTCTCGGAGGACTACACGGACCTAGTGGACCAAGTGGTGCTACAGGTGATCGTGGCCCAAGTGGAGTAAGCGGCCCGCAAGGCGATGCAGGACTAAGTGGGGCTACTGGTGATCAAGGCCCGAGTGGCCCACAGCTCACAGTAATTTCTAATGATACTGCACCTAATAATTTAGATGATGGTAATTTATGGTTTAATAATACAGATGGTAGATTGTATATTCAATATGCTGGTCAATGGGTAGACACTAATCCCACAATATTGCCTGCATCCAGCACATACCTTGATGATATTACAATCGATGGTAGTGTTATCTCCATCAATGGATCAACATTTACCATTAATACATCTGGTACAGTATTGGTAAATGGTGAGCCTATTACAGCAGTGATTACTACTGCTACTGGTAATACTACTACTGTTGATGTAGCGGCTTCGGCACCAACTCCTGGTATAACAGGAACATTATGGTGGGATGAGAATTCTGGTAATTTATATATTGCCTACAACAATGAATGGTTTCCTGCTAATGCAAGTCTAGGATCAGTTGGCCCAAGTGGTCCTCAAGGTCCTAGTGGAGTACAAGGACCAAGCGGTCCAGAGATTACGGTAACCACAAGTGATACTGCACCTACTAATCTTGCTGACGGTAATATTTGGTACAACAGTCAAGATGGCAATACCTATGTACAATATGCTGGACAGTGGGTAGATGCTAATCCTCCAGTAATCCCTGCACCTAGTACATACTTAGGCGATATCTCCATAGATGGTAGTGTAATTAATATTAATGATTCTACACTGACTATCAATACCAGTGGTACATTGTTGGTCAACGGCAGTGAAGTTACCGGTGTTGGTAGTGCTACTACCAGTACTTTAATTAACGGAACTTATACTGTCAGCATAGGTAATGATGGTAAGTTCCAATCTAATAATACTACTATTACAAGTTTAGATCTGCGTGACGCCAGCGGTGCTGGCTTTTACACAAGTGGAGATGGTTATACATTAAGAAGTAACGGTAGTAACAACTGGATATTCAAAACAGATGGTAATCTTGTTGTACCAACAGCTGGCATCATTAAAGCCGACACTGACAGTTATACAGGTATTGCCACACACGATTTGAATTCGTATGTTTATGTTAATGCAGATGGCGTTTATATTAACACACTATACAACACAGAAGAATATGAATGGCATTTTGATAACAATGGCTATCTAAAGATTCCTAGTCTAGAACTACAAGGCTACTTCAAAGGTGTAGACGGTAGCACAGGTACAGTAGGACAAGTATTAACAAAGAATACCAACGGTGGTGTTGCTTGGGCAGACGCTACAGGTGGATCAGGTGGAGGCGGTTCTACTGGCACAAATTGGGATTTAACATCACAAGGTAATGGTTGCCCAATCAATGTTACATTGACTACGACTACATTTGATGTACAAGTACCAAGAAATCATTTATTCTTTAGAGACGATGGATCTTGGGATATTGGTAGTTATTTTAACGAGAACTATATAACCGGCGACACTTATGGTGGTAATGGTATAACATTAGTCACCGCCCGTGGTACAGTGTTGTTTGGTAATACTCCTGAACAATGTGTTCCTACTCAATCAAGTCATTTCCACATCATGCGTAATGACACTACCACTGTAGATCTATTCTTTGGTGATGATTACAACTATGTTAAGTTACCCTATGATTCAACGTTAACAAACGTAGGTGTACAGATTGGTACAGATGCGACAAATCTTTGGAGTTTTGGCAAAGATGGTGTACTAACATTCCCAGATTCATCGATACAGACTACCTCGGCTCAAGTACAGTTCCGTGCAATCGCAGGCCTAACTGGTGCCGCAGGTGATGCCAAAGGTACATTAGCCTACAGCACTCTGACCAATACCCTGTATCTGGCCACAGCATCCTATGTACAGCAAGTACAGACTACATCGACATTCAGCATAGTATCCAGCGAGTTGTTTGATATTGGACAGACTGGCGGTGCGTTCATGGCTGTGACCATACTTAAAGGCACATATCCTGGTATTGACACGATATTAAACGCAGGCATTACCACAGGCTGGACCATCAGCGGTGCGGGCACTATTACAGGCACAGTACCAGTGACCAATGTGTCATTGAACAACAGCGGCGGCACAACTTGGAGTTTTGATTGGACACCTGTTGTGGGAGATCCTACAAGTTTCTCAACTGGCACAGCCTTTACCTTGATCAATGTTGGCACACTTCCTCAGCCTGCGATTTGGCAATCCCTTAATCCAACACCGTATCAATTGACTTCAGATACCACACACCTTACCGTGGCTAATGGTAGTGTTGGTATCAGTCCCGGAACTTCTATCATATTTGATCGAGATACCCTAGGCGATTATCAAGGCGCATATCTAGGTTCAGGCCAGTATGAAGTAAGTCAGTACACAACAACTTTCTTCGTCAGCCTAGGATCGCCAATGCTGTTAGGTGGTGCCGGTGTGCAGATCGTTGACTACACTTCTTTAATTAACGGTGGTTATAATGGTTCGGCGTCAGAAGCCGCGGCCATATTCGTGGGTAATACAGATGCCACAGGTGGAGTACAAGGTCTCCAGGACCATGATCGTACCATTGGCTCTGTTAGAGTACAAAGTTATAACACCGCGACAACTTCTACTTACCTTTGGACATTTGACAATACTGGTGTACTGTCTATTCCAGGTACTATCTCAGCAGGTTCAACCGCTACAGTTACAGCGGGCGTTGCTAGAACAGCATGGAGCAACTTCCTAGCCAGCCAGTTTAATAATTCTAACAGTCCTTTCATAGTACAGGATGTACAGCATGACCAAGCAGGCAATGTTATTGCCACTCTAACAGATGCCAACACTGGCACTAATCAAACAAATACTATCACCATTAATACCCAAACTTCGATGGTGGTCAAGTATAGCCCAGAAGGTTCTGTACTTTGGAGTCAAAAAATAACTGGTCCTATAGCCCCTACTACCTTTGGTCTGGCAGTGGACTCCGGCAATAACATCTACATCAATCTCGTTGACCTAGCCACTACCACTACCACTGTGGTTAAACTACTTGGCACTGATGGTAGCCTAGTATGGGCCACTGACCTAACCGATGCCGGCGATGTGGGATTCAATGCTCTTATAAGCCCAGATGGTAATCTCGTAGTCAACGGCGTCTACAACAACGCAGGTTCTAATAACATGTACCTGATGAAGATCAATTCTACCACAGGTTCGGTCATGTGGCAGAAGCAGTTACCAGACCCAGGTTCTAATGACATCGATACCGGTCTAGCCATAGATCCTAATTCGGGCAACATCGCTGTCAGCGGAAGTAGTCAAGGAGTCAACCTTGGTTTTGTGGGCATAGTAAACAGCAACGGTAACTATGTCAACGGCGCAGAGTTCACGGTCAATATTGGCGAAGGCGTCTGTGAGGTCTGTGATGCTATATATGACTCGCAAGGACATTTGTATGTTAGTGGAGCAGTCAGCACTACCAGTACTGTTACCGCAGGATTCCTTGCTAAAATTGACACTAACTTGACTCTATTATGGGCCCGTCAAATCGGCCAAGGTAATGGATGTATAGATGTCGCGACCAGCCTAGTAGTAGATGAACACGACAATGTCTATGTCAGCGGATTTACATCAGATCCAAGTCATAGTGGATTACCAGTGACCAGCCTGGGCAGTTTTGCTCCTGACGGCACAGAGCGTTGGCAGTATTGGTTTGAAACTTCTGCTAATAGTGTAACATTGCCAGGCGGCCTTGGAGCAGAGGCGTTCCAAAATAGTTTTACAGACCTAGGCAACAATACCAGTTATCACAATGGCATGATCGCGCTGGGTGTTATAAGTGGTAATGAGAGTAACTATTATCCATATGTCTTGCAGGTTCCAGCAGATGGTACTCCCGTTTCCTTTGGTGACATTGGTATTCCCGACATGTTGAGCATCTACTCAACTACGAGTACTTGGGCCGCTATAACTGCTACTGTTACAGTTACAACAGGATTGCCACTGACCATATCTGCAGGCACACTGACTGTTGCCACAGATGTTAGTGTGGCCAGTGCAGGTATTAGTCTAGGCTATAATGGTACTTTTGAATATGACTACACAACCAGTACTGTTTATACATCTCAGCAATCTTGGCAGTTCAAACCCGACGGTGGATTAACACTACCACTAGGTGGTTTCATCACAGCCCCCGTAGGTATGGGTAGCAATACAGTGATCAAAGCACCAGCAGGCAGTGCGGCCATATTACAGGACAACAGCGGTTCTAATCAAGTTAGCGTAGGCGATAATGGCATTGTTATGACCACAGCCCGTGGCACAGTCTATTATGGCTTTAATCTAGAAGCACCTGGTGTACCGACACACTTTCATATCAACAAGGTTGATCAATCATTTGATCTGTTCTTCGGTGACGATGCCAACTACTTCCACTTACCAGTAGGCGGAGCAAGTCCAGTTATTGGCGCCAACGATGGCAGTAGTGGACAGAAACTCTACGCATTTGGTCAGAACGGTACTCTAACAGTTCCTGGCACAATAAACTCTACCGCAGGCACTGGTGCTGTTACTATTAACAGCAGTGACGGCTCTACAACACACACTTGGGGATTTGGCACTGACGGTAATCTAGTAGTTCCAGGTGCTATACAAAGCACTAATGGCATTGTTATTAGTAATGCAGGAGTTGTAGGTGCTACAGCCGGTATCGTATTACCTGCTAATGCTGGAACTGGAGCAGTTCAAATTGGTAACACTTATGGCCCTATTCAACTTGGATCAGCGGTAGGCGGTGGTACTGAATTAAATTGGACATTTGATACTACTGGTATTTTAACAGTTCCTATAACTGCCAGTGGCGCTGGACAAATAAGTGGTGGAACTAATGGACTACAGTTAGTATCTAATAGCAACACCTGGGGCTTTGGCACAGATGCCAGCCTAACAGTACCCGGTATAATAACATTACCGAACGGTCAAGGACAGATTGGCAACGGCGGTGCTGGTATTGACATAATCTGTAATGTAAACAGTTATGGTTATATAACATTGAACTATCTAAGCCAAGCATCTGTAAGTGTTAATACCAGCGGAATCGTTCTTACAAGCAACAGCAGTAGTTGGACATTTAATTCTGGTTCTATTCAATTCCCAGATGCTACAAACCAGTTAACAGCATTTGAACTACAAGGAGTATCACAAAGTCCTTGGGGAACAACTTATCCAAGCAGTGGTGGAATCGCTAACTTAGATTATCAATTCTATTTTGATCCTGGAACCGGTCATCCTACTATACAGAGTTATTCGTCAAACGGTGGCAATCCCCTTTATAACAGTATTTGGAGTTATGATGCTTGGCTCGCCGCAAATGATAGCGCAAATCCTATAGCCGGTTCAAGTGGTACAACACCAATCCAGGTAAACAACACAGGTGGTAGCGTTATATTATCATCTGTGCTACAACCAGGCGATTATGTCACGGTTCGTATACAATGTATCGACACTGGTAGAATATTTAGAGCAACATTCATGGGCTCAGTTAACCCAAATGATTTTGGCATTACATATGGTGCTATCACTGTAGAGAGATTGCTGTAATATGGTTGCGGCTACATTAACTATCAATCCTGGTATAACCATTAATCCTGGAATCACACTATCAGGACTGATTCCCATAATCACTAATGGCATAATATTGTGGTTAGATGCGGCTAATCCTACCAGTTACCAACCAGGATTTGAAACTTGGGTTGATCTCAGTAACAATCACTATGATGCTCCATTATATGGAAATTTTAGCGCATCAGATAGCGTATCTGTAGATTTTTCAAACGAGAACTACGCACAGATAGCACCTGCCAACATGTTCAACGGAGACTTTACAGCCATTGGTTGGGTTTATGTTAGAAGTTATGCGTCTTGGAGTAGACTGTTTGACTTTGGTAACGGTGCTGGCCAAGACAATGTGATTGTTGCTGTGACGTCTGGCAACAGTGGATATCCTGTTTTCTATGCCAATGCCAATAATCTACAAAGTCCAGCACAAATTCCACCGAATCAATGGGCTCAACTGGCGGCAACGCAGGCGGGCACGACTCAGACACTATTCATAAATGGTCAACAGGTAGCACAACAGTTAGGCGGCCCAGAAGGCAGTGTGACTCGTAATTATAACTACATTGGTCGCAGTAATTATCCTCAAGATAGTTATCTCGATGGCCGTATCAATACCCTAAGGATGTACAACAGAGCATTAAGTTCTGCAGAGATACTAACAGATTACCATGGTATGAAAGGAAGGTTAGGATAACATGTGGATACGCCCTGCTAACACTAGGGGCATGCTGGATGTAGGTTGGATTAAAAGCCGCAGAACATTCAGCAATAACAGTTTGGATGGATTCGTGGAGAAACTACGCTAAATATATCTAGAGCGTACTTGTATGTTGTAGAAGGTACAGTTACAGGCGCAGATTTTAAGTTAAACGAAGGTGATGGTGCAGAGTTAGACGCTGATTTCACAGCAGATTTTAATGCCCATATTTTATTGTTTCAGGAACAACACAGGTCCTGACAAAGGAAAAACATGTTATCAAAACCACTAGGCCCAACAGGCTTATATCAAATTTCAAGTACAACTGGTACTCACAACGCAACCACATTCGCAGGTGTTGCTCCACTTAAAGTAAGAATAGCAACATCAGGACAGCCATGTGTGATCAATTTTGGCGGAGAAGGTACAGCAGACAACAATTCAGACTTGTTGATTCCTCCAGGTACTGTAGAACACTTCAAACTAGATTCAACCAGCACTATCACATTTGTAGAAGTTACAGGTGGTGGAGCAAATGGTTGGATTTCAATTACACCAGTAGCCTAAGGAGATACCATGCGAGCCGCCGAAATATTAAGACACATTGCCAACGTGATTGATCGCGTGGAAGGTGGCCAGCCAGCAGTTGCTCCTCCAGCATCCGTGGCAGTTGTACAGCCAGCACAGGTTACAGCACCCGATGAAGCGCCACAAGTTGCTAAGTTATTACCAACTAACCAAGAACCTGTTTCAGCCACCGCCGCCGACACAATGGCCAGTCCTTTACAACAAGAACTAGAACTACTGAAGAAGGTAGCGGGTGTTCCTTCAGCGTACGACGCACACAAACAATAAGGAGGCCTGCTAAATGGCTTTCTACAAGATCAAATCAGGGCGTGTTACAGGAGAAAGAGGTGTCCTTACCTTTGTAGGTGAAGTTGGACATTTATTCTACTCACAAGACGACAATGTAATCCGCATATCAGACGGACATACTCCAGGCGGTATTCCCCTAAGTGGCGGAAGCATAACATTCATCAGTGAAGGTGCTCCGCAAAATCCCCAAGACGGACAGCTATGGTTTGATCCTGTAACAGGACGTTTATACGTTTGGTACGACAACAACTGGGTAGATGCAAGTCCAGACATAGCGTCTACTGCTACTGGCATCACATTGAGCATGTTGAGCGTTGGCACAGGATCGGCTACTGGTGGCGGCGCTCTGTCATATGATCATACAACAGGTGTGTTTACATTCCAACCAGCGGATCTAAGCACCTATGCTACACAAGGTTATGTTACTAACGCAATCAGCGATATCGTATATCCTTACACTACAACAGCTACAGTCACTGGGTTAATTGCAAATAGTCTTACAAACTATGCCACACAGGTGTATGTTAACAGTCAAGGCTTTATTACCGCTGACATATTCACAGTTACCAATGTATCAACCTTCATCAATGATGCACACTATCTACAGGTAGAAACAGGTGTACACTCTGTTACAGGCACAGCCAACCAAGTTATTGTTACAGACTTGGGCAACCGTGACATACAGTTAAGCACACCGCAGAATCTCAACACCACAGCCACAGTTACTTTTGGTAACTTGACTGTCAACAACCTAAACGTACTCAACACACTGACTTCAGTTACACCAGTAGTAGTAGAAGGTTATAGAATATATCTAGCATCTAATTCAACACAAGACACACAAATTGATGGTGGCGGTATCGTACTGGGAACAAGTACTTGGACCACAGGCATACTCTACAGTCTAAACAACAACTACTGGTACACGATGGATGATGCTGGATTCCAAGTAGAACATTTGATAGCAACAAAAACCACAGTTACTACCCTAACTGTTACCGGTGGAGCCAATATTGGCTACTCAAACCTAATGGGCCAGTTCAGCAACGCACTACTACAGATAGATGCGGCCTCGGATACCTACTCACAGGTCAACTTCCAAAACCATTCCAGCAGTACATGGGCAAGTGGTGACTATGTGGTTACCAACGATATAGGCACAGACGGCAAGCACTACATTGACATGGGTATCAACTCAAGTCGTTGGTCTACTTCATCGTGGGTTATCAATGGTGCTAACGATGGTTACCTGTACGTAGACTCGGGCAACCTTGCCATAGGTACTACTGCTTCTAATGTCAAATTCTTTGTTGGTCCCACTGATACTGCCGATAGCATTGTTGCCTCAATGGACAGCACAGGATTAAACGTTGACTCAATCAAGCCATTAACTCCTGGCGGTGACCTTGTTTTAATATCAACTGGCACTAATGCCGCTACAGTACATGTACCAAGTATAAGTTTCCCTAACGGTGGCTTGTTGATCACGCAGAATCAAATTGAAGCATATCTAACCAATTATGTTCTGAGTAATATAGTCACATACTCTACTACCAGCACTGATACATTGACCATAGGCCAGTACGGTATTATCAATGGTGTCGCGGCTCCTTACGCTGTATTCAACCTAAACACCAATACACAGGTGGTAAATTTAGGCGATGTCTTAGCAGGACAAAGTATTGTTCCCAGCACAGTTATCAGTAAAGGTTCCACAGGCACTACATTCACAAACTATATCGTAGTTGACCTAGACATGAGCATACTGGGGCAAGTACTGCCTGTACCAGGTGCTCCATTTACTCTATTGCGTCCGTTAGAAAAACCTGGACTGGATATACAGACTAGACCAGGTACGGACATTTTCCTAAACAGCCAAGGCTTGGGAGATGTTCTAGTCAACACCAACATCATACCTATTGGTACTAACATCAGTAACTTGGGTTCGCCGACTCGCCGTTGGAAAGAAGTATGGGTAGGCCCTGGCTCCATCTATGTACAAGATGAAACACTGGGCAGTGACCTACGACTAACAGCCATTAATGGTGACTTTGTGGTAGCAGGTGCGGCTGGCCTAAATGTAGGACAGTTTACACTTCGTGACAACAATATCTATATTAGCAATCCTGACCGTGACATCAACATTGGTGTTACCACTGCTACAGGATTTGTTAACTTTAACCGCCCTATAAAGGTAGCAGACTCAACAGGACGCACAGCATTTACAGTTGGTAGAACTGGGTTGACTACAATCATTCCTCCAACAACGATCTTATCAACACAGTCAGCATTAAGCATTATTGGCAACGCCGCAGGCATTCAACAACCTCGTAACTATAACAACACAATGTTACAGATTACTGGCCTGGACAGCACCAGCACTCGCGTAAGCATTGACAGTTTTGGTACAGGTACATATCCTATTATTGCAGGACGCCAAGCAGGCGGCACAGTCTCAGCACCTACACGCACAATCAGTGATGACACACTATTCCGAATCAGTACACAAGGTTGGGGCGATACTGGCTATATCAGTAGTATTGGACGCTTGAACTTCCAAGCTCTGCAAGATTTTACTAATACAACTGCTGGCACAGGTGTTCGCTTCCAACTAACACCTCTGAACTCAACTACAATACAGACTGTGACAGCAGACATTACCGCCACAGGTTTAAGTTTTGTTGGCAATCCACTTGGCGGCATAACATTCCGCGACAGCACAAGACAGATCACAGCGTGGAATTCAACAGCAACAGTCTTATGGAGCCAGATTACAGGCGCACCTGCGATCGGCGTTACCAGCATTACCACAGGTACAGGCATACGTGTTGACCATTCTACAGGCACAGTGAACATATCCTGGGCCAATGATGGTGGATACATCACCAGTTCCGCATTAACTGGTTATGCCACACAAAGCTATGTACTAGGATTAGGTTATACTACAACTGCCACAGTAACAAGTTTGATAGCAAATAGTCTAACCAACTATGCTACACAAACTTATGTAAACAGTCAAGGCTTTATCACAAGTTCTGCACTAAGTCCTTATACTACAACTGCCACAGTAACAGCATTGATAGCAAACAGTTTAACCAACTATGCTACACAAAGCTATGTACTAGGACTAGGATACACAACTACTGCTACAGTTAATACACTGATAGCAAATAGCACTACACCAAGGATTATTTCTGGAATCACAACTGCATTTACTATCGACTTTTCAACAGACACAACTATCCACCTACATACAAACGCCGCAACTGTAACAGCAACATTAACTAACTATACCGCAGGTAAACAAGTTAATGTTATAGTTTATAATAATATTGGCGGCACTCAGCAGTACAATCACGGACTTTCAACCAGTAACAACGCTGTTGGAGGAACATCATTTTATCTCTGTAGTCATCCTACAATGTGGGTAACTTATATTTGTGTGGATAACACAGCAGGGAATTGTTTTGTAAAAGCGTCAGTATAACAATCACTGCTATCGGCGGTGTTTGGATCTACGGAAACGGTAGTTTATAACAGTAAATAACATTATGAGAATACATCAACTAACAGAAGCTCCAATAGCGGCTACAGATGATCCAAACAATCCCTTGATTCACGGACATCAAAAAGCCAACCCTATGGAACTAAAAAGCCGTATAGCACAAGCTAGAGGGCAACTACAAGATCTAGCCAAACGAGCAGAATCAAATGACCTGTTAGTTTGGCAAAGTATTTGTCGTGACGCTAAAGGCGGCATGATGATGGGCTTAGAACAAAACCTAGAACAAATCCGTCACGGTATAGAAGAACTAAGTACAAAACGTAAGAAAGGCGGTGTTCAAAGCCGCGGAATCGATAAACATATCTAAAGGAGATATAATGAAAAAACTATTAGCAGGCTTATTCTTAGCCTTAACAGCCCTAGCCAGCACACAAGCTCTTGCTTGGACTCAACGTGCTCCGGGTACAGTACAACAATGTGCTGTCCACGCACCATATGGCTTACCACAAGTACAGGGCGCAGTACAACCAATTTGCCGCGAAGCATATCTAGTTGGATATGATGCTCCAGCAAAACTACCACGTTTCGTTATGTGGACACTAACACCGGGTCACGCACTAGGTTGTGTAGCTCGTTCAAACGCTTTCGTAGCTGACCAAAGCATCCAAGGTGGTGCTGTTCCAGGTGACTACGCAGGTACAGGTTACGACAAAGGCCACATGGCTCCAGACGGTGACCAATCATGGGATCAACAAGTTGAATATGAATCATTCTTGATGACTAACATGAGCCCACAAGCTGGTTCATTGAATCGCGGTATTTGGAAGTTGTTAGAAACTTCAGTACGTGGTTGGGCATTCCAAGGCGGTCATAACTTCAATGTTATCTCAGGCGGTGTTTATAATGCACAAGACAAGAAGATTGGTGCTGGTGTAGTTGTACCACACGCTTTCTACAAGATCGTAGTTGATCAAAACACAGGTGCTGTAGCAGGTTGGTGGTTCCCACACGTTGCTCCATATCCTAACCTAGGCAACGACTTGACCAAGTTCCGTTTACCAATCGCACAGATCGAACAACAAGCCGGTGTTAAGTTTGCTATGCCAGGCAACGCACAAGAACTTGCTCCAGGCAAAGAATGGCCAGTAGACTTTGGTGCTTTAACAAATGCAAAACGTAAACTTTGCGGTGCCAACGCATCAGTTGATTAATATAGTTTAACTTAGCTATCAGAATGCCGGCATTGCCGGCATTTCTACGATTAAATATTCGTATAACAAAAAGGTAAAGCAATGGCGTGGAATGCAAAACGTAAAGTAGGCGCAGAAAGCCTAAAGACCTATGCCGCTAAGATCTACAGCGGCTTTATGGACAAGTATCTAAGCGGAGACAAGATACTTGAAATAGGACATCGAGGATCAGGCGAATGGGAAACAGAATTAGGTATAGTGCCTAATGCTAAGGGCATCGATTTAGGATATCCCGGGTATGACGGAATACATTTGCCTTTTGAAGATAAAACACAAGATGCTGTATATTCTAGTCACTGCTTAGAACACATAGAAGATTTTTCAACAGCCCTGCACGAGTGGTTTAGGGTACTAAAGCCAGGCGGTTTTTTAATAATAGTAGTTCCGCACTATCAACTATACGAAAAAACATTCTTCTTACCCAGCAGATTTAATGACGATCACAAGCGTTTATATCATGCGGGTACGCTATTAACAGAGCTACATAACAGTTTACCCCTGGGAGAATGGCGGTTACGTCACTGTCAAGACAATGATCTAGGGTTTGATTACACGATTCCGTGCGAAATACATTCAGAAGGCACTTACGAAGTAGAGTGTGTAATCGAGAGAATTCCTAAATATCCCTATGTACAGCAGATGATGGATGAAGCGAATTCTAGGTAAATATATGGATGAAAACCAATACCCAGTCTATCCTGACGACGACGGCACAGATCGTCCGAGAAATCCTTACAGCCCTGTATAACGGGCTATCGAGACTAGGTTGCGGTATGGCCGGCCTCCCATATGAAAATTAATGATTTACTAGTAGAACATAAATCCGAATCTAATGATTTTTTAAAAATCATGCGTGACTTTCTGCCCTTGGCAATGAAAGAATTAAAATTAAATGTATTACCTGATTTAAAACTAGTAAAATACATTGAGGATGCTCAGCAACCTACATTTGGCAAATATGTTGATGATGAAAACAGGATCTATGTAGGTATCGAAGATCGACATCCGTTAGACATCATCCGCACTCTAGCACATGAGCTTGTACATTTCAAACAAGGCACAGAACATAGATTAGATGCTACAAGCGGACATACTGGTAGTCCTATAGAAAATGAAGCGCATGAAATAGCAGGTATTATTATGCGTAACTTCAACAAACAACATCCGCAATATTTTAGAGAACGTGCTATCAACCTAGATGAAGGTAAGTATTCCGGATCGATGGAACCACTAACAGCTAAGGGTAAAGAAAAGTCGGGTGCTGTTGCCGCATTAGAACGTGCATTACTAAAGGCCAAGAAAGCCGGTACTGAAATGAATTATGAAAACATCGATGCTATGATGCAGAAGATATGTAAGATACATAACATTACAGGCCAAAAATTACACGATGAATTTGTTAAAGCCAATAGATTGATTCCGGATAACTGGATCAAGAAACAAGTAGAAGAATCTGCGGCATGGCAAAAATCAAGTGGCAAGAATAAGAATGGTGGGTTGAATAAGAAAGGTGTTGATAGTTATCGCAGAGAACACCCAGGCAGTCACTTACAAACAGCCGTTACTAAAAAACCCAGCGAACTTAAAGCAGGTAGTAAATCCGCTAAACGCCGTAAAAGTTTTTGCGCTAGAATGAAAGGAATGAAGAAGTCCCGCACTAGTGCAAAGACCGCACACGATCCAAATAGTCGCATTAACAAGTCATTACGTAAATGGCATTGTGAAAGTATTGAAGAGATGCAGGAATTAATCATGCTAGGTGAAAACTATATTAGTAACCTAAAAGAAAACTTCGCAGATGGCAAGCATCCTGGACGTAAAGGTCTTGCCAAACGTAGTGGAGTTAATACAAAAGCATCAGTAAGCAGTTTACGTAACACAGCCAAACACTCATCTGGTGAAAAGGCTCGTATGGCACATTGGTTAGCTAATATGAAAGCTGGTAAAGCAAAGGCTAAAAAGAAATGACAGAACCTAAAAAGAAACCCGAGGATCAACGGGGCAATCCTAAACCTACACAAGACAAAGAGCATGATCCCTTTAGCGCCTTTGATAATTTATTTGGACAATCAGACGATCAGCCGTTAGCACATAGACCTGAAGAACCTGAAGAACCTCATCCAGAACAAGACCAACCTCATCCAGAACAAGACCCTCGTCAACGTGCTAGTCAGCGAGACACTCAACGTGCGGCAGGTGGCGCTTATAATCCACGTATGGGAGATTTGTTAAATCGCATGCGTGATATAGAAGCAGATCCAGATGATCCTGGATATCCAGAACCCGAGCAAGATAATCAAGTAGCACATCGTGTAGACAACCAAAATCTACCTACTATAGCAGGACATGCTTTAGACGTAGGTGGAGTACAACGTCCAAACTTCCATAAGGTAGCAAACTTACCCGGCAACATGAGTCGCAGTATACGAACATTAGGTCGTCATTTATTCCGCAGTTTAACCAGCACACCTACAGATGATATTTGGATGATCGCTAATCTAGCAGGTCAAGGACCAAACAGCCGTCAAGAAGTTAATGCTGTAGCAGGATGGTTGCGTAGTCACGGTGAAGATCTAGGAGATGGAAACATCGATTTTGCACAATCTATACCTGGATATGATGCAGATATACATCAATACGTAGCGGCCGGCATACGTTGGCTTGTTGTCCGTGACGAATTTGGGGATTATATCTATAGTTGGCCCGAGCAGGATAGCGTAGATGCACGTAATACACGTGAACTAGGGCATGAACGAAACCATCCTAGACTAGGTAACTGATAAATATTTCTATGAAACCGACAACACATCAATTATTTGCTCAACTTTGCGAATCTCTTATTGATTTAGACGAAACTAGTACTGCTCTATCTCTAATAGGCAAACATCCTGGCGCTAATCAAGTAGTTAAAAAACTACACAGCACAGACAAGTTGAGTCACAATCAAGACTTTAGTCAAATTAAAAAGATTTCTTGGTCAGATCTTAAAGGACGTTGGCCTAGAGGTTGGGTGTTAGTAACTGGTCCTAAAGGATCAGGTGCTATTCGTGCTAGAAATAATAACTATTCCGCAATGGCCAGCACAGGTGAAGAACCTGTAGGATTTGAGGATGCCAAGGGCGGAAATGTTCTAGACTTCCTACAAGGCAAATTAGGCGGCAAATGGGAAAACTATTCATACTGGATAGGTACAGAAAACAAATATGCAAGCGACAAGCAAGATAGTCGCAAGCAAATGGCACCTCCTAAAGCAGAAATGAGTCAAGATGCCCTAATGAAAAAATTCCGTCCCTTGTGGGCCAAGGCTGTTACCCTTGCAATAGGTGATGCTAAAGGTATGGTCACTACTATGATTAAGAATGATGCTTTTGAAAAAGCTGAACGCAAACTTAATCAACTAAAATTCCTTGAACGTGCATTAGATACTATTGAATCAGGGGAAACAGAATCTACTCCAGACTTTATTAAAACTGCAATGAGTTCAGCAGTATCAATGGCGGCCGCACATTACTATCCAGACGACACTGGAGAAATTACTCGTTCCAGATATGGCAGTGGAGGTTATTCCACAGCCAAGTCCGACGGGCCTAAGAAGTTGCTAGCTGATTTATCTAACGGCGACCAAAAAAAATTAGGTACAGTATTAGCATTCTTTAAGAGGAGTTTAATTTCAGGATGAGACTTACACAAATATTTGAAGGTATCGTTGTTGCTGAAGCAAACGTTGCCAATAAAATTAAAGATCCTAAAACTGTCAAACAGATTTATATTGCTATGACTCATGATGGTACTTTGCCTAAACATGCTTTAGCTAAGTTAGGTCCTAAACCTACTCCCGAACAGACACTAGGATTATGGAGCGAATTATTAGATAAGTCATTATCCAATACAAGCTATGGAAATATTTCTACAGACGGCAAGTTTGATGAATGGTTAACACGCTTGTATATAAATGGACAAGCTGACTTCGAAGATATCAACGGTGAAGGCGGTGATGCCTTAGGTGCGTGGAAAGCTCTAAGTGTTAGAGGTAAACTAGCACCAAAATTTCAAGACTTTAATAAATTCAAAAGCATCAAGCAGATACAGAGTATTGTACAGATGCGAGAGTATCGAGACGAACTAAGAAAGATCGCAGACGCAGAAGTTATTGAAAAACATAAACGTGAACGTAAAGAAATTGTTTTAGTAGACGATCAACGTTTCCTAGTTGTTATGCCTATGAACTATGGTGCTTGTTATACATTCAACAACTCCGCAGGTTATCAAGCCAATTTCTGTACAGGTTCATCGTCCGGCTTACGTTGGTTTCAAAACTATGCTCCGGACGGTCCTGTTATTTCAGTTACAGATAAAACCAACATAGAACAGGCAGAAGGCAAATGGCAGTTACATGCGCAGACACGTCAAATCGTGGATGCTGATCAAACTCGCCGCCATGACACTAATTGGAATGACGAACGTTTTAGCAAACTATTCCCAGGCTTGATGAAAGCCATCGGTGACTCTATGACTGCTAAAGCTGAAGAAATTAAAGAAGCTAGTAAAGAAATCACAAATGGAAGAGGCTATGATGTAGCTAAAGATGTAGCTGACCTACAAAAGACCTATCCACTAAGTTGGGCTAGTGAACCAGAAAAAGAAGCTGATGGTCCAGGTACATGGGTAGTAACACACAAAGCATCTGGTAAGTCTGCACGTATCGAAGCTGACGATCTAGCAGATGTCAAACACAAATTATTGACTCGTCATCCTAACACTAATTTTGATGACTTTACATTTAAACTTGAAAAGGCTCCAGAGCCTGAACAAGGAAACTAACACCTACCTTAGGAACGCTATGCGTTACTTGGTGTGCCCGGGTGCTGGGCAAGAATAGTAGGAGTCGTGCCCTGGGAGCCATTCTTGAAGTGACCGCAGATAAGAAAATACCACCCTAGGGTGGTATTTTGCTTTACGGATTATAGTATAGTAAACTTAAAAGGCTACGCCAAATGTATTATTTTTTTGCGCCGTTTACAAATGCGTACATCTTCTCTGCTGTTTCTAAAACTTTTTCAAGTCCTGGAAACTCTGGCATATCTACCTTAGTAATAACTTGTCCTGTCTTTTCATCACGCTGAACTGACATTTCCCAACCTCTAAATTTAGAGTGGAATTCTTCGCTAACTAAGCCCTTGGCCATATCTAAGATATCTGTACGGATTTCGTAACCGTTCTTGTTAAATTTAACTTCTGGTAGTTTTGGAGTTAGATCGGACATATTAAACTCCTGCTTTCTTAGGACTAAATGCCTTAACAGAATCGTTAAAATTCTTAACGGCTGTTTCGGTGACTTCTAATGTATTTTTGTAAGATGTCTTAGCAAACTTAGTTTGAGCTTCGATTAGCTTAACTAACTCTGATTGGACTTTTTTATCTGTAACGTAAGTCTCTACGAAAGATTTTTGTGTACCGCTAACGGTATCGATGATTGAATCAAAATTAAACATATTTTTCTCCTGTGTGTATGTTTGTGTTTCATAGGTACTTCTTTTTCCCTATGTACTATTATATATGCCTAACGGCAAAAATACAACTACTTTCTGAACTTTTTTGTTCGTTCTTTAATAATCTTAACTACTGGTTCTGCTAGAACAACTTCATAATGATTAAAGTCTACTTCTACTAGTTCCATATCCTCATGATGTTTTTGACTGGCAATAGTCACTACCCCATCGTTATGGGCTAGCATAAATGGACTTTGACCTTTTACAGTTACAATATTAGTCCAGGGATGTTGTATCTTTATCTTATCCGCTTGTTCAAATGCCCAACTATTAGGACCGATATCTCGCATTAGACGGCTAAATGGTAAAAAGTATTTGGCATACTCTGCTACTTCTGCGCCACCATAAGGTGTGCTTAGAGTAACTGCACCTACTACTTGATCAGGCATGGCATTGGCAATATGGAGTGCATATATACCTCCCAGACTATGGGCTATAAATGCCATATCTTTTTCATCCTTCAACTGCTCTATCATTTCTGCTAGATTGTTTTTGAACCCGTTGCGGCTGTCGTAATTGAGATCTATACCTTTACCTATCTTGCTTCTGATAAAGTTAAAGCTGTCACTGGTGGCACTGGCACCGTGAATATATACCAATGTCATCACTTACTCCCAAGGAGTTGGATCGGGTATGGCGCAAGGACCTTCTGCTGGCTCTGTACCGTAGTCAGCTGGTGTAATGATTTCCAAGTATTCCATGTCTGGGCTGTAGTCGTACAAGTAGTGTACAATGCCCGGACGTTGCTGTACGCAGTCGCCTGCTTCGACTAGGTGGATTTTGTCTTCATACATGAACTTAGCCCAACCCTTTAACATGTAAACGATTTGGAACTCAGCTACGTGAATATGCCAGCCTGTACCGCCCGAACCCTCTGGTGGCAAGTTAGCTTTGGTAATATGGGCCAGTACTCGCCCGTTGGTTGCATCTGCCACGCCCAGATCCTTGTAAAGAAAAAAGTCGCGAAGCCCGCCACCTTTGAACTCTACTTCGGAACCCTTAACGTGTGAAAATTTCGTAGTCATCTAGAAGACCTCCTGTGTGTGTATTTACGCCTTAGGGCGTGATATTACTCGCCGTAGATTGCTTTGGCGTCGGCAATTCTGCCTTGACGTGCTAGATGTGCGGCATATCTTGCTTGGCCTACAGCTTCTAACACTGTCCAAATAGACTTTAATATAGATTTCATAGTCCACGTCCCCAGTACTTTGCTTCAGTTTCGTATTGACGTTGCCAGTAGTCTACATCGGCCGCGTTAGTTGGGTTTTTGCTGTTGATATATTGTTCCAAACGGCTTTGATATTTCTGTGTTGGAAACATTTCTGCTAGCTTTTCTAGGATAGAAAGCATTTTCATTGATATTGTTGTCATTTTGTGACTCCTGTATGTATGTGTAGTTTTTGTCTACTCAGTATTTACCATTAGTATTATTACAACAAGATTAAACCGAACTTGTAAATTGTCAATTATTATGTTACACTTATGTTTAATTGACAATAAATATTGCGATACATAGGAGTCACTGTGAAACGACACACCCGTAGTTTACTCGAAGAACTTAACGATATTGCAGTTAAGAAAGATACCGAAGCAGTAATCGAATCCCGTGCTGTACATGTTATTAATTCAGCTATTAATCTTCTAACGCTAATTCGCGAAAACTTTGAACCAGAGATGGCCTATGAGTTAGAACGCCGTTTGCTAAACAGCATCAAAGGCGCAGATCCTGCCAAATTCACACGCGGTATACGTAAGTTACGCGAAACACGTGAAGATGCTAGCACCTTAAAATCCATAGAAGATTCATCAAAAGAGGTCTAATTTAGATCCATTTCCTTAGGTTTTTCCTATATTTGGTAAATATGTATACCAAAGCTCCAGAGTAGGAGTTTTAGGACATACGAGAATAGGAGAATTATTATGTCTTTATTAGGAATCACAAAGGTACATGGTACCGCAGAAATCGGTTCTTCATTGAACCTAACAGGTCGTAAATCAAGTTTTTTCAGTGGCTATCAGCCAGTATTTGTTAAAGTTCAAACTTTAACAGCCGCTTATGACTTCGGCACAGGTGCTGGTACAGTTAACAGCGCATTTGAGCAATTGATCCGTGCAGTTGAAACAGTTGGATCCGTAATTATGTACGGTAACCCATCTAACACAGATACAGCATCAAGCTCAACAGTTATCATCGGTTTTGATGCCGCTTCCTTAAACCAAGGTGACGGTGTTGACGGTTCTGGTGTTACAACTGGTCTAGGTGCATTGAAAGCCGCTATTGCCGCCGCTGGTGGTATTACAGCCGCTCAAGTTGCTACAACAACTTACACAGGTTTCACAGGCGCTTCTTGGGCCGCTTAATTTTTAATTAAGTTAAACCACTCGAAAGGACGTTTTTTAACGTCCTTTCTTTTTGACCATAAATACCTATAACAATTAAGTAGGTATATATGGCACAGATAGAATTGAAGACTTTGATTGATATTACTAACACTGATGTTAGACGTCCTAATCAAGGTACTCCAGTAGAAGCAGATCAGTATAGAAATTGGGTGACACTTAAACAATGCATTGAGCTAAGAAGCTTAGTTGAGTTTGATCACGATCCTACATTTGAAGAAATAGATATAAAAGGTCTAGGGTTTGGTGCGGATTATAAAGGCAAACATCGGGTGTGGACTTTTAGATTTTATCCCGATAGAGATGGTGCTTTTAGTACAGAAGACGATGAGTTGGGTCTATTACTAACTGCTATGGACCGAGTTCCAATTATTAAAAATCTCACAGAGACAATAAATACAGATAGGTCCGTATTTGACCTCAGTGATAAAAAATTCAAAAACACCACCATTAGGCTCATTTAGGCACAGTTTAGATTAGAGAAAACTAACTCCAGGAGATAATGGGATGTCAAACCCTACAGCAATAGAAAAAGAAAATCTAGAAGCACACGTCGAGCTATGCGCTCAACGATATGATGCACTAGACAAACGTTTAACAAGCATCGAAGGTAAAGTAACTACCCTTCAATCAACCATAGAAGCTGGCCACAACAGCATGGTTAAAATTCTCATCGGTACAGCAGGTACCGTTATTTGTGGTATCCTTAGCTTGTTAGCTGTTATTATTACAAAGGCACACTAAATGCGTATTAGCGAGCTAGTCAGCGAAGATCGCGTCGATGAGTTCTTGCCCGCAGTTGGAGCCGCAGTCGGTGGATTAGCAAGAGGTGCGGCCGCAGTAGGCCAGGGCCTAGCTAAAGGTGCACAAGCAGTGGGTCAAGGTGTTAAAGCAGTAGGTCAAGCGACAGGCCAAGCCGCAAAAACTGCAACAAGTACTTTGCAAAAATCAATTAGTGCCGCTGGTTCACAGGGCGCAAAAATCCTATCAAATCCCAAAGGCATTACTAACATGCCCATCAATCAAGTAACCAAAGCTATGGGAATTCCAAATCAAGGAGCCCTTCCACCAGATTTAAAGAAAGCATTTGGTCTAGATAAGATACCTGGTAACCTTACAGTTAAAAGTGTTAATGGTCCAGGTAACAAAGATTCAGTTGAAGTAGATAGTTCACAACTAGGGTCACCTATATCATTAAACAAAGATACATTTGTTGGTGCATTAGGTAATCTAAAACAACTACAAGCCAAACAAGATGCAGAGCAAGCTGAAAAAGATGCTCAACAAGCAGACAGAAATCAAGTTCAATCAAGTGCAGGTGGCACAGGTACCACAGGTGGAGCAGTATAATGAGAATCCATCACCTTGTACAGACCCCATCAATCATTCTAACAAACGAAGAAAGCAAGTTTGTTAACAGTCATCCAAAAGAAATTTCTATAAGTAGTCTCTATCATAGAGATCGTATTATTGCCCAGACCCTTGTACGCAAGGGAGTTTATGAAATAAGTAACGATAGTAAGAAATTAATGTTGAAACAAGATGACGAATCTAACACCAAAATTATTTGAAGACGTTAAGTATCTAGCCTCTAAGGTCAAAACTGATCTTAAGGGCAAGGGCTTTATCGTACCTTCTAAAAACAAAGACGGATCAGTCATAGTAGGAGACTATTCCATAGTCAGAGAAAATGATGGTTTTCATATCCGTAAAAACGACAAGGAAGTTTGCGGACCCATAAATTTAGCAGAATCTGCTATCATAACAGCTAATAACCTAGCACTGGGAAAACAATTAGACCATAACTTGTTAGAAAAAGACAAATGGTTCGGATATAAAAAGTTTGATGAAGAATCTAGTCTACATGGTGCTAGGATGTGTATAAAACGCAAGGATCCAGATAAAGCAGATGTGTTGCTAATCAAAGCGGAACTAGCTAAACAACAGAAAAATCAATACAAATCTAGCATATTAAGTGTGTTTAATCAAATCCGCAGGCTAGGATAAATTGAATAACTGAAATAAATACAATATCGGATTTTTGGAATACAATTATGAACACAAACGACCTTTCTAAACAAGTTACAGCGGCTCAGTTGAATGAGAATATGTACAAAAAATTTGGTGTCAAAATCAACTTTGATAAGTACTCCAGAGAGCAACTAGAAGATTATCGCAATCTATTACGTAGCAAGACATATCATGCTGAAACACAAGCCAACTTTAACTCTTTGTTAAATGACGATGTTTATCAACGTGACAAGTATATGTTGAATATGCTTAATCAAAAGATTAAAGAAATGTTAGGTGAAAGTATTGCTGAATTAAAATCAACTATTGCAGAGCGTAAACTAAGTTCTGCAGAAAAAGCTAAGAGAGAAAAGACTGTTAAGAAATTAAAAGGTCAAAAATTCAAAGGCGGTAAGGAAGAAATGTATGCCGTCGCTACAAACATCGCCAAGGGTAAAAAAATGAATAAAAAAACAACAACAAATGAAGGTATGGAAGGTCATCACATGGCTCACTACCATGCACAAAAATGTGCAGAAGCATATCACAATGGTATGTTAGAAGTAGCTATGCATCACAAAGCTGAATGTGAAAAGTGTGGTGGTACAATCACAACAGGCAAAGGCGGTTGCCACCATACTCATCCAAAGCTAAACAATGGTATGCCATACGAGTGCTCCGGTATGTGGGAAGGCACTATGAGCGAAGGCAAATTACCAATGAAGACAGTTAATGGTAAGAAGGTTCCTGCGTTTGCGGCAGATGGTAAAGGTAAAAATGATCTTAACAAGAAGAAAGCAAAAACAGAAGCTCTTGATCCAGTTGGCCAAGAAGATGATGATATCGACAATGATGGTAAGAAAAACACTAAGTCTGACAAGTATTTAAAAAATCGCCGTGCCGCAGTTAGCAAGGCAATTGGCAAGAAGAAAGTTAAAGAAAGCCTAGTTCAAACTGTTGTTCGTATGATCAACGAAGACCAAGAAGAAAAAGCCAAAGACGTTACAGCAGGTATCGATATGGTTAATGACTTTACAAGTTGGATGCAACGTGTTGGTCAATATCAGACTAAGTCTATGATTGAATTGTCAGACAGCATCAAAGCAAACTTTGGTCCAGAGATGGCTGAAGCTTTCAAGAGCACAGTTGAAGGTGCACTACAACAAGCACAAGAAGCTCTACGTCAAGCACGTGAAACAATCAGCGGTGCAGTTACTAACTTAGCCAACGAAGAAGCAGGTGCAGAGCCAATGGGTATGCCTCCAGAGTCAGGTATGGAAGAACCAATGCCAGGTATGCCAGGTGAAGAAGGTCCAGAAATGGATATGGGCGGCGAAGATGAATTTGCTACAGCTGATGCGGCTACATCACGTGAAATGCGTGAGTCAATGATACGTGAAAGTATCTACCGTGGCGATCGTTTAATGAAGATTTTAGGCACAAGGTAATATGCGTTTATTCGAAGCGGTCAGTGATATCGCAGATTCACTGGCCGTATTTTTTACCAATAAAATCGGCACTGCTGATGAAATGGGACAACCATTAGAAATGTCCTATGAGGATCCCGAACTACAGGGATTCATGCATTCGCAAGGACTCGGCGAATTGAACTATGATGCGTTAGATAGTTTATTGAAAGATCCTCAAAACAAAGAGTTAAAGAACGCTATTAGATCTTGGGATAGCCAAGGTATCAAACTTAAAACCAAAGTTGGTGCAGATGACCAACAGTCAAATACAAATCCAAATACATCCGCTGGTAAATCAGTAGATCAAATGGCCCACAACGTGGTTGCAAAAGATAGATAAAGAAAGTAAAATAAGGGATGGACCTTATAACACCACCGCCATTTGTAGAGCGGTTTCAATACAAAAACTGCAAACAAGTAAACGATCCAGTAACTAGAAAACGAGTATACGTCACTCCCGATGGCGAGCGTCTTCCCAGCGTTACTACGATTCTTTCAGCTACCAAAGACATGACAGCCATTAATGAATGGCGCGACCGTGTCGGACATGAAAAAGCAAATCAAATTACTAAAGAAGCCGCTGGGGTGGGCACAAGTATGCATGGCAATCTAGAAAGATTCCTTGCAGGACTAGAACGTCAACCGGGCGGAAATCTTGTGCATGATCAAGCACACAAGATGGCAGACGTTATCATCGGCCAAGCTATCGTAGATATCAGCGAAGTGTGGGCAATGGAACAGAGTTTATACTTTCCAGGACTGTATTCTGGAACAACAGACTTAGTTGCTGTTTATAAAGATAATCCTAGCGTATGCGATTACAAACAAACTAACAAACCTAAAAAAGCAGAATGGGTTGAAGATTACTACTTACAGTTGGTTGCTTACATTTTGGCTCACAATGAAGTCTACGGAACTGATATCCGAGAAGGACATATCTTTATGTGTAGTAGAGATTTAATTTATCAACAGTTCGACTTATTGCCCAAAGACTTTAACCAGTATCAAGACAAATGGTTAAGTAAAGTAGAAGAATATTACAACATCACAAAATAATATGAGCTATAGTTTAATTCCAAATATCGATGACGTTTTTGCAAAGATAGGCACCACCAACAAATATTGTGTTGAGTTTGGTGTGTATGACGCAGTGAGCGATCATACAGTAAATCTAGTAAGAAAACAAGGTTGGAAAGCCACATACTTAGAAGCAGATGAAAAACAGTATCATCAAATAGTTTTTAATTGTATGGAGTATCCTGTTAAAGTCGTCAAAGGCTTCATTACAGCAGAAAATATCAATCAGTTATTTGCACAAGGAGAAGTTCCCAAAGAGTTTGATTTCTTGAGTATCGACGTTGACGGTATGGACTACTGGTTATGGAAAGCCCTTGATTATAAACCTAGGGTAGTGTTTATTGAATACAACGGAATCAAAGTTCCTCCGACACTAGCAGTACCTCCTTACAAGTCAGACTATGTATGGAACGGCACTCGCTATATGGGATCAAGCCTTGCTAGCATCACTAAGATGGCTAACGAAAAAGGATACGAACTTTACGGAGTTGATCAATGGGGTGCTACTGCATTTTATATTGTCAAAGAAGAATTCCATAAACTAGGAATCGAAGATAACTCAGTTGAAAAAATATTTGTACACGCTAATTATGGTGTAGAACCAGATGGTGGCCATCCAGGACCAGATGGAGAGTATTTAGAAATATGAGCGACTTTAAAATATACAACAGTGACTATGGACAGTTTGTAGTAAATCAATACTGCAAGTTCCAAGGCGAAGCATTAGAAACTACAGGCAAGACTCACATCGAAGAAGAGTTAGAGCGTATGTATCTAATCATAGATAGTCTTCCAGATGACGCTGTAATCATTGATGGAGGTGCAAACATTGGCTTTGTAACTGTGCCATTATCACGCAGATTAGAGTCAAAATCAGCAAAAATAATTTCATTTGAGGCTCAAAAACGTCTGTTTTATGCACTTGCTGGAACAGTCGCTATCAACGACCTATACAACGTACATATCTATAATCAAGCATTAGGTGACGTTACGGGTGTTGTCCGCATGCCAGATGTAAACTATAAAGAAGTAGATGATTATGGATCTGTTGCTGTAGATTCACAAGTTCCGGAATATGATTATACCAACCCTAATCTAACCCAAATGGTTACTATAGATAGTTTAAACCTACCTAAAGTTGATTTTATTAAGTTGGACGTAGAGGGGTACGAACCACAAGCTATACACGGCGGTGCCCAAACTATTAGAGCGCATCGTCCGTGGTTATGGGTAGAATACAATAACTGCCAAGGCTCTTATATACACGAAACTATAAAAGCTCTAGTTAATGAAATCGCACCCGACTATAGCCATTGGTTTATCACAGATGATGGACAAAACATGATCTGTGCTCCTAACGAAAAACTTGCTCAAGTTGAACTACCCTATTTGACCTCTAGATGGCGCGGCTGGTAATAAGATAAATATCCGTACAACGAGGATATATTCATGGCCGTTTTACAGATTTCCAAAATACAGGTCCGTAGAGGACAAGAGTTAGTTACAGGTGTACCTACCTTATCAGCAGGTGAATTTGCCTGGTCAACTGACGTACAAAAACTATATATTGGTAACGGTAGTACAGCTAGTCCTACAGCCGGCGGTGATGGTGCTCCAACTGTAGGTAACACTGAAATTTTAACTATTAACAGCATTGCCAATGGTAATCTGTTCAGCCTAGAATCTTATCAATACGAAAAGAACAACCCAATTATACAAACAGGACCTACGAATTTTCCTGTTATTCGAACCCTACAATCTAAACTAGATGATAGTGTTACAGCCAACGATTTTGGCGCAGTGGGTGATGGCGCAACTGATGATACTAAAGCTCTGCAACAAGCTATCAGTCAGTTGTATGCAAATACTGATGCCAACAATCCATCTAGTCGTAAACCTCTAAGAATTCCCGCAGGTACATATCTAATAACAGGCACATTGTTTATTCCTCCATACGCAACAATCATAGGCGATGGTATTGATAAAACAATCATACAACAACTAACCACTGGTACCGCTGTCATGCAATTTTGCGGACTAAGTGCTAGCCAACCAGGTGTATTAACAACATGGAACGCTAGTAGCATACAAGGCGGTCGTTACCAACCTCAAGAAATTTCAATCGATGGTATGACTATCGGATATGCATCGGCATTAGCAGAAGTTGGAGAACAAGGATTAATCGAAGCCGACTGTGTTTTAGATTCTAAAATATCTAATGTAAAATTTGAAGGCGCAAATACAACTCCTCCGGCATCACTACCTGGCGTAGCAGGAATCGAAATACGAGGACTTGGAGCGACTACTACTAAGAATCTTAAAATCAATAACTGTATATTTGAGAAATTAAGTACAGCTATTGTTTCAAAATACGACAGCAGTGAAATTTATATTTCTAATAGTCAGTTTCGAAATCTAACCATTGGTATTGATTTCTTTGACTACAGAGCAGGCGGATACGGAAGCTGGCCAAACGTGCCTGCGTACTCTGTTCCTGTTAGCGTTGGTCCACAACACGTGTTTATTCAAAACAATAGATTTGAGAATATCTATGAGCAAGCAGTATTCGTAGGAACAAATACAAACAATACACCTTCTTTCATTAACAGTACCAACAATGAATATTTTAATTGCGGTAATAGATTAACAACTGAAGCTTCGCAGAGCTATGAAGTGCTAGGATATTATACTCCAAACAATACCAGCTTCAATGATTATTTCTTTAGAACAGATGAATATAATACTGTAACTAATACAGCAACAGCATACTTACCTACTGTTATGAGTCCTGCTTACATACAAAGTAGAGCTCCTGTTACTGCGACTCTTAATCCGTCGATCTTAACATTTCAACCAGTATTAACTGTGGCTAAGACTCCAACAGATCAATCTATAAAATTATCATATATTGCCACACAAGCTAGTGTTACTAGACGTGGCGATCTATTAGTGACCTGCAACAGCAATGGTCCTGCAGTAACAGACACATATACATACATAGGTGCCAATGATGGACAAATAGTTTTTACAGCTACTATAACAACATCATCTAGTGCATTGACTATCAGTGCTTTGGTTCCGTATACACAAACCTATCTAGAATTCGAATACTATCAGTTGTATTAACAATGTTCAACGCCGATCCGGACAACCGGTTATCCCATTGGGCTGATTTCAGGAACTCACTCGAGTTATCCAAGAATCCACTAAAAGAAGTTGCTGTTTTTTGGAAACAGGCTCCTTTAATTCCCTACAATGCAAAAATAGATCCATTCTATCCAGTAAGTTGGCCAACTCCTTGGGAAATCATAGTAGAAAATAAGTATGATGATTTTACCTTAAGTGTGATGATGGGCTACAGTCTGCTATATACAGATCGTTTTAAAGATTCCGCAATCACAATCAAAACCCTAGTTGACGATGAACACAATAGGCTCTATAATATAGTGTATATAGATGAAACTGTAGTTTTGAATTTTTCCGACGGCGAAGTGATTAGTGCTGATAATGTACCGAGTTTATACAGGCTTGAAAATATGGTCACCTTAACCAGGCCTAGGTAAATATCAACTCCAGTATACAGAATTTCAAAATAATAACAAAAAGAATAGGTGAAGCATGATCACAGTTGTCAAGCGTAGTGGCGAAAGAGTGCCTCTAGACATAGCAAAAATACAAAGACAAGTTGCATTTGGATGCAAGGGAGTAGATGGGGTAAGCCCGTCAATGATTGAGATCAAGGCTCAAATAGAATTACACGATGGAATGACGACAGAAACGATTGACGAACTACTATTAAAAGCGATGGTAGATTTAATCGACGAAGAAGAAAATCCAGAAATCAACAATGTAAATTATCAATACGTAGCAGGACGCCAGAAGGTATCGATGCTACGCAAGGAAGTATATGGAACATATACTCCACCAAAACTATACGACATAGTTAAAAAGAATGTAGAACTAAACATGTACACTCCAGAACTTCTAGAGTGGTATACCGAGGATGAATGGAACATTATCGATTTGTTTATCGATCATGCCAAGGACGAAGAATATACTTACGCGGCTATCGCCCAGTTGGCTGAAAAGTATTTGGTACAGAATCGTGCCACTGGTCAAATTTATGAAACACCGCAGATACGTTATGCTATTGCGGCCGCGACAGCATTTCATAATGAGCCCGCAGATAAGAGGTTAAAATATGTCAAAGAATACTACGAATGTGCGAGTGATGGTCACTTTACTCTTGCTACTCCTGTGTTGGCCGGTCTTGGCACACCTACTAAACAATTTAGTTCGTGTGTTCTTATTAGTAGTGACGACACATTAGATTCAATCTTCGCCGCCGGCGAGATGATGGCCAAGTACGCTAGTAAACGTGCTGGCATTGGATTAGAGATTGGTCGTATACGTCCTTTAGGCGCCCCTATTAGGAATGGAGAAATAAAACACACTGGTCTAATCCCATTTCTAAAGAAGTGGTTCGCTGATTTAAGATCATGCTCGCAAGGTGGTATCCGAAATGCATCATGCACAGTTACACTACCTGTTTGGCATGCGCAGTTTGAAGACTTTATCGTATTGAAAAATAATCAAGGTACTGAGGAAGTTCGTGTTCGTCAAATGGATTACAGTATCGTAGTCAATAAGATGTTTTGGAATCGCTATCGTAAAGGCGAAAACATTACTTTGTTTAATCCCGCAGAAGTTCCAGACTTATACCAAGCATACTATCGCGACTCTGCAGAATTTGAAAAGTTATATCTAAATTACGAGAAGCATCCAACAATTAAAAAGAAAGTTGTATCAGCAGAGGATATCTTCAAGAACGGTATTTTAAAAGAACGTACAGATACAGGAAGAATTTACCTTGTCAATATCGACAACGTCATCAATCAAGGTCCGTTCGATACAAAGACCGATCCGATATATCAAAGCAACTTGTGTCAAGAAATACTATTGCCTACACGACCTTTTCAAAGAATTGAAGACCCTAACGGACGTATTGCCCTATGTACACTTGGAAGCATAAATTGGGGAGCGTTCAACAACCCACAACAGATGCGTAAAGCATGCCGTGTACTAGTTCGTAGTTTAAGTAACTTGCTGAGCTATCAAGATTTCCTAAGTATTCAAAGTAAACTTGCTAATGAAGATTTTGAACCATTAGGCGTTGGTATTACTAACCTAGCTTACTGGCATGCTAAACGTAGTTTGAAATACGGCGAAACTGACGCCCTGGCCGAAGTCAAACGCTGGATGGAACATCAGGCATATTTCCTAACTGAAATGAGTGTAGAGCTTGCCCAAGAGAAGGGCCCATGCGGACGTAGTCAATACACTTATTATGGTAAAGGCGTATTTCCCTGGGAACGTAGAAATGCTGGAGTAAATGAATTAACTGATTTTACTCCAAGTATGGATTGGGAAAGTCTACGCAAAAATATGTTGCAATATGGAATTAGAAATGCTACACTTATGGCTGTAGCACCAGTTGAATCTAGTTCTGTTGTTTTAAATTCTACCAACGGTATTGAAATGCCAATGGAAATGATTTCTGTTAAGGAATCAAAAGCAGGATCGTTCGTACAGGTAGTACCAGAATACAAACGTCTAAAAAATCGTTACCAACTAATGTGGGATCAAAAAGACTGTGATGGTTATTTGAAAACCGCGGCTGTACTTGCGGCTTATATTGATCAAAGTCTATCAACTAACACATTTTATAATCCTGCGCATTTTGCAGAAGGTAAAGTTCCTGGAACATTGATTGCTAAGAATCTAATGTTAGCCTACAAGTGGGGCATCAAGACTATATACTATAGTCTAATCAACAAAGTTGGTGCGAAAGCATCAATGGCTGGAACCAGCACTAATACAATTGGTGTGAACGGTCATGCTACTGGTATTATCACCGCAGACAACGCTGTGCTTTACGAAGCATTAGATGACGATTGTGAAAGTTGTAAATTATAAAAGGTTAACATGAGCAAAGCACAATACGACATTAGTCGTCAGACTAATTACCTCAAAAGAAAGATGTTTCTGGATCCAGAAGGTCCAGTTACAGTCCAACGATTCGAAGAAGTAAAATATCCTAAGATTGCCAAGTATGAAGAAACAGCACGTGGTTTCTTTTGGGTACCGGAAGAAATTAGTTTAACCAAAGATAAAATTGATCATAAAGAAGCATCTGATGCTGTTAAACATATTTTTACTAGTAATCTATTGCGTCAAACAGCACTAGACAGTATTCAAGGTCGTGCACCATCACAGGTTTTCAGCCCAGTTATATCGATTCCAGAACTTGAAGCATTGGTCAGTAATTGGAGTTTCTTTGAAACAAATATTCACTCAAAATCTTACTCGCACATTATTCGCAACGTCTACGGTGTACCTAAAGAAGAATTCAACAAGATACACGATACTAAAGAAATCGTAGATATGGCCGCAAATATCGGCAGGTACTACGAACAACTACACAGAATCAACTGCCAGAAAGAAATGGACGGCGATATTAATGAAGCAGAACATGTCAAAGCTATTTGGTTAGCTCTAAATGCTAGCTATGCACTAGAAGCGTTCCGCTTTATGGTTAGCTTTGCTACAAGTTTAGCCATGGTAGAAAATAAGATATATATTGGTAATGGTAATATTATCAGCTTGATCCTACAAGATGAAATCTTACATGCAGAATGGACAGCTTTCCTAATTATGCAAGTTGTTAAAGAAGATGAACGTTTTGCACAGGCTAAGATTGATTGCGAACAAGAAGTATATCAAATGTACTTAGATGTTATACATGAAGAAAAAGCATGGGCAGACTATCTATTCAGCAAGGGTGTTGTTATTGGACTTAATGCACAGATCCTAAAAGATTTCGTAGATTATACAGCGTTTACTAGATTAAAAGAAATTGGTATCAAGTACCTAGAAGAACATCCTCGCCAGAGTCCAATCCCATGGTTTAACAAACACGTAAATATCAACAAGAAACAAACAGCATTACAAGAAAACGAATCTACTAACTACGTCATTGGGGTAATGAGCGATAGTGTTAGTTATGATGAATTACCGGAGTTATAAATGAAAGCAACAGTCTGGAGCAAATACAACTGCCCATATTGCGACCAAGCAAAGGCATTATTAAAACAGCGTAACATTCCATTTGAAGAAAAGAAAATTGGAGATGGCTACACTAAAGAAGAACTATTAGAAGCAGTTCCAACTGCTCGTACAGTTCCACAAATATTCTTAGATGAGGAATTAATCGGTGGATTCACAGAACTCAAACGATACTTTGACACTAAATGATCCTAATAATAGTGGCAACACTATCACAGTAGGTGGAACTGAATATGCCAGCACTATGGCCATAGACATGTCCGACTTGTCGTCATACGGTGCTAGTGTTTCTTCAGTCATGGGAAACTATTCAACTTCATCATATGGAAATATAACGATTAGCAACGGCGGATCTAGTGGTAGTGGTTTAATATATGGAAGTGGTGCCGGCGGATACAGTTGGAGTAATATTACTGCTAACGATGCCCAATCAAGTCTACAGGTAACAGGCGAAGCTAACTTCGATGGCGATGTAACGATCAAAGGTATTAGTATTACTAAAACACTCGAAGATATTAACAAACGCCTTGCTATACTTGTACCTGATCCTGATAAGCTAGAACACTTCGAGGCACTTAAAAAAGCCTACAATCATTACAAAATGTTAGAAGCACTATGCGAGCTTCCAAAAGATTCAAATGACTCCTAAAGATCCACAAATTGAAAAACTAGAAAAACGCATCAACGAACTCGAAAGAGTTGTTAAAATCCTAGCAGGTAAAATTTCCTATCTAGAACGTGAGAACACTCGCAGAAAAGATAACATAAACAACATAGCACAGCATATAACCAGAAAGTAAAAATAAATGAATGTTCGACTACTTAGTTACAGCCAGCCAACTGAAGAATTTGCAAGCGTGGGAATTAATGACGCACAAGAGCTCATTGCCTATTGCGCCCGTGTCAGCAATCCCTCCAATCAACTTAACACCGAAACATCGGAGAAACTCATACGATACTTGGTCAAGCACCAGCACTGGAGTCCACTCGAAATGGTCTCAGCCTGTATCGAAATCACAACTACCCGTGATATTGCCCGACAGATCCTCAGACATAGATCTTTTAGCTTTCAAGAATTTTCTCAGCGATACGCAGACCCTACTAAAGACCTTAACTTTGTCACAAGAGAAGCAAGACTGCAAGACACAACCAACAGACAAAATTCAAGAGATCTCAACCTCGAAGATGATATGCACCGCCAGATCGCATATCAGTGGGAAAACTTACAAAGAGATATCATTGCTAAGTCAAGAGAAACCTACGAATGGGCTGTCAGTCGTGGCATAGCTAAAGAACAAGCAAGAGCTGTATTACCAGAAGGTCTAATTGAAAGCCGTATATACATGAACGGCACCCTACGCTCATGGGTACACTTTATTGAATTACGTAGTGCCAACGGTACACAAAAAGAACACCAAGAAGTTGCTATAGCCTGTGCAAAAGTAATTTCGGAAGTATTTCCAATGGTAGGGGAATATGTCCAACCTAGCCAAAGGTCGTAATAGCTACGATTCAACTAGTACAGGATTAGTTGCATTTTTTAATAGGAATGTAACACCTTACCCTACAGAAGTAGGCGGTCCTGCATTTGATCTAATTCCTGTAGAAAAGCAAAAAGACCTAATGGTCAATATTGCTAGACTACACGGGCAACAAGAATACAATCGTATAATGGAACTGGTAGCTGTTCTACAAAAACAAGCGGCTGGCATTAAGCGCAGACTAGAAATTACAGATGCAGTACACGAAGCCAAATATCAGTTCCAAGTAGCCCATGGTCAAATATATTGGTTAGCATGGGACACAAGGCATAAATGTACTATACTAACACATCATGGACCAAATGATTGGTCCACTGGTAAACCAGAAAACTACGATTATATAGCCCAGGTAAAATACCTAGGCGATTATAGTTGGCAAGAAATAGACGAACAGGGAAATTATGTTAATTAACAAAGGTTTGAGCAACGGAGACGTTGTCAGTATTAAAATTATCAACGGTGATGAAATCATTGCACGTTTTGAAAGTGAGGATAAAGATAGTGTTACAATCAGTCGTCCTCTAGCACTTACTATGGGTCAGGGCGGATTAGGCATGATTCCTTGGGTATTTTTAGGTAATTCAGAAAAGATTACACTACAGCGCAATCACGTATTTTTTGTTGTTCCAAGCAAGAAAGATGCGGCCGATCAGTATATGGAAGGCACTACCGGAATCGCCCTGGTTAAATAATAGTTTAACAAGGAATAGATATGGCAACCCCATGGATAAGCAGTAGCATACAACGATTAAGTAGTGATCCTGGCGTTCATGATCTCTACAAAAGTCCTAACGTTATTATCAACGGACAAAAGGTAGTATTGTACGGTGAGCCATCGATGAACGGAAATAATCCTAGCATCACTTTAGCGATGTCCGTTCCGGAATTAACTCCATTAGATAAACCATCCAATCCGGGAAGCACAACAACTGTAAGCGGAGATCAACCTGCTTCAGTTGCATTGCCAGACACAGATGCACCGGCTATAACAAGCGCACCTCCAGGTACTGTTGTTCAAACTAATGGCGATATTAAAGCCTTCCTTGATGCAAGGCTAGCAGAAGCCGCAACTTGGACTAGAGGTGCCGCACCGTTAGGTCCTGGTGGAAATCAAAATATCGTAGGTATATTCAAAGATCTAGGTTGTGGTACTTGGGCACAAGATGAAAAAACTCCATGGTGTGCAGGCTTTGTTAATTTTACATTAAAAAATACTGGTTACAAATATACACAAGATTTAGGAGTAGCATCGATTTATGCCAATCCAAGTAAATGGGGCGGTACTGTAAAATATCAGCGTGGCACAACTGCAACCAATTGGCAATCAGCCAGTCCCGGGGATATTTCCATTTGGGATTACGGAAATCCCAAAGGTAGTCACGTTAATTTTGTATATGCAAATTTAGGCAGTACATTGCAATTCTGCGGTGGAAATCAAGGCGGTAAAACTGTTAACAATAATAACCCTAGTGGTAGTAGTGTTACTAATGGATCCAAATGGAGTCCAAGTATTGATAAGCCCGGTTCTTACAGTCTAATGATGATATTCACGCCTGCAAAGCGTTAAATAATATTATCCGTTAAGCGTAGTTGCATAGCAATTCCAGATTATTATTAGGCGAGAGTAGGTCTTGACGGGCTCGTCAAAAGATAGTATAATTAAAGTTATTGTTGTAATTCCTTCAAAGCGAAGGCGTTGCGGACCCGGGTTCGACTCCCGGCAGGTCCACCAAAAGTGTATCGTATAGTATTCGATACGAAAGCTGGCCAGGCTGGTACACTTTTGATGGGCCTGTATTGGCTTCGACGTGGCGAGATAGTAGAGACGGCAACACAGTAGGCGATGACTGTAAATCAAGCAAATTATACAAATGCAAACACATTTGAATTCAAGACTTTCAGCGTAGAAGAAGTTGCTAGCAACGACTTCGCGTTCGAATTAGCGGCCTAAGAAACCGCTCTTGCGAGGTAGTTATACCTTGTCATCCAAAATAGCAGAAAGCATCTTCGGGTGCTTTTCTTTTGTCAACTAAACCCTCTCCTTAGGCGTTATTAGTATATGCACCCTAAGGAGGGAATTATGCTAATGAGGACTAGGAATGAAAAGGTTTTTGATTTTAATCACTATAGCTTTGATGATAAAGGCTCAAAATGGGATGGCGAATATGTCTATTCCTGTCGTTGCCCAGACGCGGCATGTGACCAAAAACGTTCGGGCCCATGGAAAACCAAAACTACGATTAAAATCGACGATAGCGATAAACCCGCCGACTGATCCAGAAGAACTGATAGTAGACGATGATATAGTATTTGGTCGAAATCGTAACCGTATTGAAATAGTACGCAATACAGAACTCAGTGACTATGTGAAAATAAGATTAGCGTTGGCTAGGATGAAAGCATTAAATGTTTATAAACAACGCTGGGGTTGACAAAATTAAAGTTTTCATATACAATAATGCACTTATAAACTTTAATATCGATCTGCTATGAACAACAAAGATGATTTTGAATATAATAACGAAGAAGAAGCCGAAATGGCTCAACTTCATTCTATTCACTTACACATGAACGCTGTGGCAGATGTTCGACGCAAGCTAGAAAAGCAAGCAGAACAACCTAGTCTGGAAGAATGTGAAGATTGTGGAGAAGATATTCCACAAGCTCGAAGAGAAGCAATCAAGGGTGTAACACGTTGTATTACATGCCAAGAACTTCTCGACAAGCGTAAAAAACTCTACGGCGCTTAAGCCGTTGCGCTTACCAACATAATCAAACCAGAAACAGCTTGATCAAAAGCAAGATGCTCTTGCAGAGTGTTTGCCTGACCTTCTATTTGATTTTGAGTTTTTAAATCTTCCAATAACTCTGCGGCTTCTTGTCTAGTAATTTGATTAGCCTGTATAGCCTGCGCTATTTGAACTGCCTGCTGGCTACGTCCGCTCACTGCCGGATAGCCCATTAATTGTGTTAATTGCTGAATTGGGTCCATTATGGTCTCCTACGTTGTGCTACTGCTGATTTAATTGTTCCAGCGGCTTCTTCGATTGCATTTAATTTCAAAGTACAATAAAATTTAGTGCGGGTTTCATTGTTTTGGTAAGCCTTATATGCTTCTCCAACTACCTTATCCAAATTCTGCGTCATAACAATCGTGCTGTCATTGTTAGGCAGATCTTTACTGTAGTTTACCAAAAGTCTCGTTTCTCTTTCTAGATTAAAGAAGTTTTGTTTGGTTTTAATCTGATCGTCACATTCTGCTTTATACCACTCTGCATCTGTATAGATCCTGTTTATAGTGTTATATTCCGCTGAATCAAATGGTGCTGTTGGTGTTATCCAAGCACAACCTGCTACAGTAGATGTTACTAATAAAATTGATAGTATTTTGGACATAGCATATCCTCCCGAGGTATTTACCTAAACTATTTTGGTAAAATTAGGTATTGACTTATTACAGATAAAACCATATAATAGTTACTGTAGTATAATCAAAGGAGGTTCATTATGAACGCAGATATTACGATTAATGCAGTTAAGAAGTTTTGTAAGGCTAATAGTAGCGATGAGCAAATTTGGTCTGGTAATGCCGGTACCTACTACTGGAATATTGGTAAGGTTACTCCGCAAGGCATCGTTAATGGTGTTGTCCGCAAGTTAGCCGGCATCGATGTAAGTGGTAAACAGATTTGGGTAGTCGCAGGATCGCTTAAAATCATGCCAGACGGTACTATCGCTCGTTTTACTGGTTTAAACAAGAAATTGGTTGAACAAGTATTATCATTGCGTGAAGTACACGTTGCGATTCCAGAAACCGAAACTGTAACAGTATAATATGGCTTGGCTAGTACCAATCGTTCTTATACTTACAGGCCATTGGATTTTGGCTTTATTCATTACATTTATTTTTATAGAGTGTGATATATGAGTATGCATTTGGAAGGCCCGTGGTTATCCACTACAGGCAAGAAAAGAGGCAAGGTAAAATGGGCCAGTGCCGAACACAAGCGTAAGGCTGAAGAAGCTGATCGTGCGTGGAAAGAACTGCTCAAACGACAGGGTATCGAACAGGAAGAAAAGAAACGCAAACGTGCTATGAGTGCTGGTAACTTAACTAGTACCGGGTATAGTTTGAAGATTCCTGAAGGTCGTAATACCACAGCCCATATTCCTAGTAGAGATTCGGGTGGCGGGAATGCAACACTTCCGGCTCCAAAAGTCTACACAGGAACTAAAGTTTTGGGTATTGCTACTATGCACAAGTCAAATGCTGTTCCGGTATTCTCGGACGAACAAGCAGTTGATATTTCCAAAATGAGACGATAATGGTTGACACACAGGTAAAACCGTGTTACAATTATACATCAACACACACAGGAGGTAGTATGAAGAAGTTTATGTTAGTTCCAATCGTAGTTGCTCTTACAGCTTGTTCGGGCATGACTACATTGAAAACCGAAAACGTCAAAGAGAAACAGGTACCTAGTTGGTATTTGGATCACGCAGACAAAGGTAATGAAGGATGGATTTGGGATCGCCAAGGCATGTATTATGCAGTTGCCGAAGACGTAAGCCCAAGCATGGAGATGGCTGTTAAGAAAGCAACACTCAAGGCCAAAGCTAAAATTGCAGATCGTGTAGCAGGCGAGTTGTCAAATACAACTTCGATCAGTTATACAGAATCCGGCAATCCAGCTAATCCAATCGGCAAAGGACATGCTAGTGATGTTATTGTGAACAAGATCACAGATAATGTACTTCGCACTTACGGAGTCGATCAGAAGGTTGTAACCTACAATCCAGAGCAAGGTAATTACCGTGCGTTTGTTATGTTGAAGATTAGCCAAAAAGATGTGCAAACATTGGCTTCGGCATTTGACGCTAAAAAGGTGCAGTGATGCATCCTTATCGTGTAAAAGAGATCATGTGGATATCTATTGTCCTAATGTTTGCTCTTATTGCTTTGTTATCGGGGTGCAGTTCAACACCTAACAGACCGCCCACAGAACAGATGTGTAATCTGCGAAGTGAAACAGTATCAACGCCTCAGGGCCAGCGTACTAAGGATGTTATGGTGTGTACTGATAATCAGTTAGATCGTATCACTATCAAACAAGCAGGTATTGCTAAAAATTGTGGTGAATACATTTATTATATTAACCTAAATGGAAACATGGTGCAACAACGTGGACTCGCTTGCCAAAAATTTGACGGCCGCTGGGAAGTGGTTAATAATTAGTTTATTGCTCTGTAGTACTCAAGCATTTGCTTGGGGTTGGGGCAATAGTCTAGAACCGGAGGACGAACAACTCCTGATACGAGCTGTAGCTGTTGCTCTAAACAACACTCAAAACGGCGAGATCGTGGATTGGTGGTCAAAATATAATGCGGCCAATGGACATGTTCGTGTGGTGTATACGTATCCAATCGGTGATGGATTTTGTAGGGTGTTCCAAACTGAAGTTGTTATCAAGGGCAAGTCTCAGTATTATCAAGAACGTGCTTGTCAACAAGTTGGATCAAATGGGTGGCAGTTTTACAAATAAATAAGGGATATTATGCTAGTCGGTTACTTAACTCTGCTATCAGGCCTATTAATTAGTGCCATAGCCATTTATTATTCCGTAGAAGGATTGGTCGCGATCTATCCTGCTATGGTCATTCCCATTGTGATCATGGGTGTAGTAATTGAGTTGGGTAAGCTGAGTCTTACTGTTTGGCTCAAACAAAATTGGGAACGTGCTCCTGTATTCCTTAAAGCCTATATGATGCCTGCTATAGCAGTACTGATGTTGATTACAAGCATTGGCGTTTTTGGATTCTTAAGTAAAGCTCACTCAGATCAAAGTCTAGTTTCCGGCGACGTACAATCAAGGATATCAATATATGATGAGAAAATTAAAACGGCAAAAGAAAATATTGAAAGTGACCGCAAGCAACTTAAACAAATGGATGAAGCTGTGGACCAAGTTATGGCACGATCCCAGGACGAAAAAGGTGCGGACAAATCCAATTCTATACGTAAAAGCCAACAAAGGGATCGCATTGCTCTTTCCAAAGACATTGAAGCCAACCAGAAGATCATTAGCCAACTTAACGACGAAGCCGCACCTATTCGTGCAGAAGTTCGAAAAGTTGAAGCGGACGTTGGCCCGATAAAATATATCGCGGCATTAGTCTACGGTAGCTCTCCAGATGCTAATATGTTAGAACGTGCCGTAACATGGATTACTATTTTAATCGTTATAGTATTAGATCCATTGGCTGTTGTGCTATTGTTAGCTAGCCAATATAGTTTTGCATGGGCTAAAGAACAAAAAGAATTGAAAGAAGATACACCTGATCCTTATGTAGCAGATGTTGGTGATAAACCTACCGCCGAGGAACAAGAGCCTGTTATAAAAGAAGCGTTTGAAGGGGTCAAAGATCCCACAACAGGTGAATGGATTCAAACAGGTCCTAGCTTCACCTATACAACTGTTACACCGTCTGAAGAAACTACACCAGAAGAGGATGAAGCGTTCAACACGTTGACAAAAGAGCAAGAAAAATCCTACTACATTGGTTTGAAAAACGATCCTCCGGTAGTAGATTATAAAGTGTTAGACGAGGACAGCGAAGCCGATTGGCCAGAGCCCCCTACTAATACAACATTTACTCACGAACAAGATAAAATCATCGTGCATGACGATGCAGGCACTATGGTGATCCCATTAAAGCCAGAGTTACCAGTTGCTGAGATTATAAATGCTCCCGGATACATAGTAGTAGAAGGACAGATGTATCATGAGGGTGCGGCTCCTCCGCATATCAAACCTAATGAAAAGACCTATGTCCAAAACGAAGAGCAAGCAGAATCTAATAAATGGATGAACGTAGTCGCAAAAACTCAAACTGTCAGCGAAGAAGAGTATCTTAATACGCTAGAACAGAAAAAACAGGAAAACAATGGAAAGTAAATTGACGCTAATAACACCTCCGGATTTCTACGAAAATGGTAATCTGAGTTTGTTATTTTTAAGTATCTCTGATGAAGAACAAAAAGAAGTAAGTGTGTGGCTAAAAGACAACAAATTACCAGAGGATCTAAACCTGTATACATATCAGGGCGAACCTAATGTAGAATGGTTATTTTATGCTTTGGCTAGAAGCGACTACAAATACATTAATTTGGACAGCGATGACGGAATGACTAATGTACTATCTAGCTATATAGTTTCTCGCCCTAATGTGTTCTGGCACACCGAAAACCCAGATTTACGATCAGTTTTAGAGCATTTAAACGGTGGGTACGTTGAAAGTGTTACAGATTTTTTAATAAAATTGTTTAATAGTGATAAGTAATTAACAGAATAGTTAATAACTAGAAGATGAGCCATCCAAATAATAAAAAACAACATAAAGGTTGCCATGTAGAAGTAGGAGACAATTTCAACTCTGCCCTACGTAAATTCAAAAAGAAAGTCGACGAATCTGGACTATTGCAAGAAGTCCTAAAACGACAGAGTTACGAAAAACCTACTACAGAGCGCAAACGCAAAAAAGGTGCGGCCAAAGCACGTTGGAAACGCCACCTAAGAGATCAGCAACTTCCCCCAAAAATGTATTGACATTTACCAAAATATCTGCTATAATTAATGTATTAATTAACAAGGCACATATCATGGCAAAAAAACATCTAATGGTCGACTTGGAAACAATGGCCGTAACCCCACGTACTGTTGTATTAACTCTTGGTGCAGTAACTTTTGATCCTTTTAGTAATGACATCTATGACGAACTTTACTTTAAGATCGATTTGGATGATCAAGACAAATTAGGTCGTGACATTGATCCTAATACATTGGATTGGTGGGCTAAACAAAATCCCGAAGTAATGGAAGAAGCATTCAGTCCTGATGGCCGTATCAGTTTTGAAGATGCGATCTCTCAGTTCCATAAGTTTGCTTGGGGTTGTGATAAGTTTTGGAGCCACGGGGCTGTATTTGATTTGATGATTTTGGAAGATATGTATCGTCAAGTTAATCGTACTCCGCCTTGGGAGTTTTGGCGTTGTCGTGATACACGTACATTGTTTGACCTAGCTGACCCAGAGATGGAAAAAAGTGCAGAGCAACACAATGCATTGTTTGATGCTATTCGTCAAGCCAAAGGTGTTCAGACTGTTTATCGTAAGTTAGGTAAGAGTGCTTAAGAAATTAAAGGACGCCGTAAAAAACCGCAAGCGTCAAAAACAATTAGAACACTTGCGGCGATTGATGGAGGATCCTAAACCTCCTAGGCGTCCTGCTAAGAAGTCTGTGAAAAGACGTTAAAGGCTTCTTTAAGACTTTCGGCTAGATAGTAGATATCTGCTTCTGTATGATTAGGAGTAGGTGTAAAGCGTAGTCGCTCAGTACCCCACGGAACAGTGGGGTAATTTATGGGCTGTACGTAAATTCCTTTTTCATCCAATAACCAATCACTAATAGCTTTACACTTCTTAGCGTCACGTACCATAACAGGAACAATGTGTCCGCCTTCTGATAATGGGTTCACTTCTAATCCTGCATCTTTCAAATGCTGTCTAGTCATTTCTGCTACATCCATAATCCTAGTACGCAGTGCTGGATGATCTTGAACGTACTTAACACTAGCAAGAGCACCGGCACATAGTACAGGAGCCATTGATGTTGAAAAGATTAAACCCTGTGCATAAGAGCGAACCATATCTATTAGATCACGCCCCGCCGCAATATATCCACCTTGTACACCAAATGCCTTAGCAAGTGTACCTTGTATAATATCTACACCATCAACACAATGCTGTTCTTCTGCGACCCCAGCTCCGCGGTTGCCGTAAAGGCCAACCGCGTGGACTTCGTCGACATAAACCATAGCACCATATTTTCTAGCTAGTTCACAAACATCTGCAACACGGCCCTTATCTCCATCCATCGAGTAAACACCTTCCAGTGCGATGATAGGCTGTGCGCCATCTTCCATGCTTTCCAATATTTGTTTTAAGTGTTTCAAATCGTTGTGTTCCCAAACTGTACGTGGAACTTTACTTGATTTAATACCTACAATCATTGAATTGTGATTGTGTTTGTCGCTGATATAATGCACGTTTGGCAATACTAGACCTAACACAGAAAGCGTACTTTGGTTAGCAACGTAGCCGCTAGTAAATGTAAGAGCACTTGTTTTATCATGTAATTTGGCTAGTTCGTTTTCTAAAGCAACGTGATAATGGGTAGTACCCGAAATATTACGTGTTCCTCCGGATCCTGCACCCGCAGTATCTAAAACTGTGTGCATAGCATCTAGTACTACTTTATGCTGACCCATGCCCAAATAGTCATTTGAGCACCAGTTTGTAATTTGTTTGATATTATAACGACCATACCAAATTGCACGTGGAAAATCTCCACGCTGGCGCAGTATGTCCGTAAATACTCTGTAGTTGCCTTCTGTTTTTAATTTTTCAAGACTTTTGGCGATCGCGTCTTGTGTTTTTGGTTTAATCATACCAGTATTTAAGCATTTTATACTTGACACATTTACCATTTGAACATATAATATTAGTAATGTATAAGGAGCGAAACGTGATTAAAAAAATTGGTTTTTCAGCCAGCCGCTGTATCCGAGATATTGTAGAGGATAAAGTAAGTTTTGAATCTGTAGTGTTTATTACTACAGGAACTAACTGCCCAACACTAGAAACGTGGATGGA
>Ga0208740_1000039_pt1 | contig 55474 bp, 73 predicted proteins | sample CryBogCBE08Jun09_FD_184567 | JGI IMG/M metagenome (GOLD analysis project Ga0208740, IMG submission 184567) | Freshwater microbial communities from Crystal Bog, Wisconsin, USA - CBE08Jun09 (SPAdes) (version 2) | ecosystem: Environmental > Aquatic > Freshwater > Lake | place: Crystal Bog...
CGTGCATGGGTTTACTCAACTCAGCATGCTTGGACAATGTATGCTGGTGATATTGGTGGTAGCAAGACTATTGGTGCTGACAAGGTTGTAGTTCCTGATTTCCTCTTCAAGATTGTTATTGACGATGTAACTAAAAAGAGCTATGCTTTCTTGTTTCCTCACAAGGACGGATTGTCAGCTGACTTTGCTCCCTATCAGGTTACAGTTGCTGATATCGAAAAGGCAACTGGTTCAACCTTCCCAGTTCCTGATGCTAAGACAGTGAAGAATCCACTAGTGCCAGTTGATCTTAAGACAATCTCTGGTGATAAGAAGAATCAATGCAAGGGGTAATAAATGAAGAAATACGATATCACCTGCGAGGAATGTGACGCAAATTTTGATGTAATGTCTGATCTTTCAGAGAGGGTAGATTACTGCCCTTTCTGTGGTGAATTTATTCCAGTTGAGCCAGATGGCTGGGATGAAGAAGAAGACGAAGAGTAACTAAGTATGGGGAGGAGGACTCCCCATGTGGTTTTACAATAATGAATATTTTGATACGGTTGGTGATTATGTTGGGTTTGTCTATCTAATCACCAACCAAATTAATAATAGAAAATATATCGGAAAGAAAAACTTCTATTTTTCAAAAACGAAAATATTAAAAGGTAAGAAGAAACGATATAAAGTTGAGTCAGATTGGCTCGACTATTATGGTTCCAATAAGGAACTAGCCGCAGATGTTGAATCTCTCGGCAAAGAAAACTTCAAACGCGAAATATTAAGGCTGTGCAAGTCCAAGGGAGAATTCGCGTATTTTGAAGCTAAATATCAATTCGATGCAAACGTTCTCGAGAGTGATGAGTATTACAACTCTTGGATCATGTGCCGTATTCATAAAAAGCATTTGACTTTTTTGAAGCAGTAGGCTAATATAATGATAGATTTTAAGTTTTAAGTCATTGTCTCATATAAATACTTTGAGAAGGAGTATTTAAAATGTGGACAGATAAACATAGACAAAAAGCAGTAGAATCAAATAAAAACAAAGCTTTAGAAAAATATGAAAACGGTAAATATAAACACTTAGCTAACGGCGCTTTAAAGAAAATATTAATTACTTCTGGTAAAAAATATATTTGTGACGATTGCGGAATAGACGAATGGAAAGGAAAAAAATTAACTCTTCATTTAGAGCATATTGATGGGGATTCATTTAATAGTTCTATAGAAAATTTGAAATTTTTATGTGCAAATTGTCACAGTGTAACAGACACGTATTGTGGTAAAAATAAAAATTCCGGAAAAAAGAAAGTTAGCGATGAAATGTTGTTGACTTCCCTTAAAGAACATAGTAATATAAGACAAGCGTTGATTGCTGTCGGGTTAAGTCCAAGAGGCGGTAATTACGTTAGAGCATCAAAGTTAAATGCCTGCGTGGAGAAATTGGTAAACTCATCTGACTTAAAATCAGACGCTTCGGCTTAACGGTTCGAGTCCGTTCGTAGGCACCAACTTTACCAAAATCAATTAGGTGAAACATGAAGAAGTTCGATCTTGAAGAAGTAAAAGAATTCATCCGTAATACATCTTCTGCATCAAAGGTTTATATTGGTGCAGACTCTGAACGTTATTGTCGTAAAGATGGTATCTGGCAAGCAGATTATACAGTCGCCATTGTAATTCATATTGACGGATCAAAGGGTTGTAAGGTGTTTGGAAATGTTACTTCCGAGATCGACTATGATCGCCGAAAGGATCGTCCTGCACTACGTCTCATGAATGAAGTGTACCGTGCTACTCAGATGTATATGGATCTGGAAGAAACTATCGGCGATCGTCATGTTGAGGTGCATCTTGACATCAATCCTGACTACATGCATGGTTCATCATGCGTTGTGACTCAGGCAATTGGATATGTGCAGGGTATGACTTCTATCAAGCCTATGGTAAAGCCAGAAGCATTCGCTGCTTCGTATGCGGCTGATCGTCTCAAGGAAATCCTTGCTGCGTAACAATACGCCCCTATAGCACAATTGGTCAGTGCCATTCGCTCATAACGGATCGGTTCCAGGTTCAAATCCTGGTGGGGGCACCATCTTTACTAAATACTAGTGTATATCATTTGGCAATTTGCCATTGTAATGGAGAGAGTTTAAATCCACAAAGGAACATAATATGAAGAAGATTATTTTAGTTGCGACGTTGGCACTCGCACCGTTCATTTTCGCGAATGATGCATTTGCTAATCCAAACAAACAAAATATTCAGCATTCGCAACATCTGAAACACAAAAAGCATAAACATAAAAAAATCAAAAAGATCGAAGATAAAATCGACGTTGCAATATGTAATGAATGTTTTATCTCGACTCCAGACGAATCACCTGGAGAATTTTTTCGTAAAGATAGAGAGCGTACAGCAGCTCTTCAGGCACAAATTATTGTTGCTACAAAGCCAATTATCAGTAAAAAAGTTCAACTTTCTTTGGATCTCGATGAACAGCGTCGTAAGATTGCAAAAGAATGTTCTTGGTTTACCTGCGACTTTACATATGAAGTTACTATGGAAGCTAAGAAGTGGGAAGGTAAATCTACAAAAAGTGACCGTAATGAGTTGAAAGATCTTTTGTCTGTTGGTAATAATCAACCAGTAGATCCTGCAAGAATTCCATGGTGCGCTGCATTTGCAAATGCGATTCTTAATCGTCTTGGATATGAAACAACAAATAGTTTAACAGCTCGTAGTTTCATGACTTGGGGCAAGAAAACAAATGAACCACAATCTGGTGACATTGTTGTTCTTCGAAGAGGTCATAATGGTTGGTCTGGACATGTTGGTTTCTTTGAAGGTTTCGAAACAGTTGGTGGTGTCAAGTATGTAAAGGTGCTTGGTGGTAATACTGACAAAGCTGTACAAGTAGGATATTTCCCTGTCGATAAAGTATTAGGATTTCGAAAAGCTGCATAATCAATAGAAATGGATATATAATGACAGACAAAGAAGATAAGTTTAGTAGTATACCTTCACTATCCGATCATCATATGTTGATGTTCTTTAAGGAATTTGATTCTACTTCATCTGCAGATGCAATTGAATTTATTATTGCTCGTAATCTTATGAAGAAGGATCGTCCTAAGTTTTTGAAAATGTTGATTAATTCTCCTGGTGGAGAAGTTTCATCTGCGTTTGCATTAATTGATACCATCAAAGGTTCACACATTCCTGTATATACATACGGTCTTGGTGAAATTGCTTCATGTGGACTGCTTACGTTCATTGCTGGTGAGAAGGGTCATCGTTATATTACTCGTAACACTGCAATCCTTTCACATCAGTACAGCTGGGGTTCCTGGGGTAAAGAGCATGAACTTCATGCTCGTGTTAAAGAATTTGATAACACACAGGCTCGGTTACTAGAACATTACACTAAGTGTACTGGACTTACTGAAAAGGAAGTTAAGAAGTATTTGCTTCCACCAGAAGATGTTTGGCTTACTGCAAAGGAAGCTGTTAAATATGGTATCGCCGATGAGATCGTCGATTTTTACTAGGAGTGAAATATAATGGGTATGATTCGTTTTAGTGATGAAGAAGTATTTGGTACAGACAGTTCTGAATATGAAGTTCTTTATAATGGCGCGCTATCAATCAAGGGTGTTGGTGGTGCAGTAGTTGAAATTGGTACTCGTCGTGGCGGTTCTGCCAAGATGATCATCGATGCTCTTGTGCAAAATAACGATACTCGTCGCAGCATGTTCTGCATTGATCCTTATGGTAATATCACTATTGATTGTACTAATAAGAATATCACTGCGCATGTTCCTGGAGTGAAGACTGAAGGCGACCCGCAGTCGACTGACATTACTCAGCCGCTACGGTTCGATTATACAAATGAGATGCGTAATCGTATTATTCCTTCTCTTTACTACTATGCTTATGATAAGGGATTGAACTTCCAATTCTTTTGTCTTGAAGATACTGAGTTCGTTAAGCGTTATGCCGATGGTGTTCCTACTTACAATGACGAGAAGGTTCTTGAAGAAAAGTACGCTTTCGTTTTCTTTGATGGACCGCATGATAATGCATCGCTTGATCTCGAGGTTGGTTTCTTCATTGAACGTACTAACATCGGAACTGTGTTCGTTTTCGATGATATCTGGATGTATGACCATGATCGATATGAGAAGATGATCATGGATGCAGGCTTTGAGATCCTTCAAAAGGGTTCTGTCAAAGCTAGTTACAAAAAGACAAAATAATATATGAATAAATATGGCTGGATATGGTGGGTAGAATGGATCTCAACAGTAATTCTTATTACTGGTTGTATGCTAACTTCTATTAATCAATATCCAGCCAATCTGTATCTGAGTCTGATTGGTAACTTTGGATGGATTATTGTTGCCATAAAATGGCGTAAATGGTCTTTGTTGGTAATTCAGGCTGTAGTGTCCGTAATATACATTGCAGGTATTTTTAATACTTGGTAAAAAATGGTAAAAATAAAATACGAACACTTTTACGGTTCCCAAGAAAAACACGACTTGCAGCTCGTGCACCTAACGCTTGATCCAGAAACTGCTGAAGCAGAAGCATTAGAGAATGGTTGGCTTATCTCCAACAAAAAATGGTATGCATGTCGTAGTGTCCGCATAAATGTAGACAAATACGAGCCTCGTAAAGAGCTACCTAAATCAATCTCCTATTATTTCACAACAAATAATTTGGCTCCGGTAAATCAGATTTACCAAAAGTATCGTGCGTACAAAGGGTTCGAAGAGGAATTTGATTTATTTACGGATCCGGAAAGATCTGTATGGCTTATTTTAGAGGATGACAAAGTACCTGTTGCCTTTACCAAATTTATCACCTATAATGGTGGAATTGAAAGTCAGTTCACTTGTTGGAATTATCACAAACCAAAAATGTCTCTGGGAAAATCAATCGTTAATGTTGAAGTGAAATATGCCATCAATAATGCATTGAATCATCTTTACATTGGTCAGGGATATGAAAAGGGAAGCGTGTATAAGGCAGAGTTTCCTGGTTTCGAATGGTGGACTGGTTCTGAATGGTCTACAGATAAAGAGGAATACAAACGTTTGTGTGTTAGAGATTCTGATATAAATACTATCGACGATCTCAGTAAAATTCATAACGGAAAATAAATGCCTGGTATTATTAGCAAACGTGGTGTTAGAAAAACACAATTATATAAAGATGGCTCTGAACAAGTCACAAAGTTTACTCATGATCCACGTTTTCGTGCACGCATGGCTAAGTTAGCATCTATTCCTGTTAATAGAAAATATGATGTTCCTTATCTCTGTGGATATGCAAAAGACGCAAAAACAATTTACTTTGATAAACATCTTGTTGCGAAGTTCAAAGGTCATGATTTAACTCCATTTTTAAAGATTCATGAGTTCTCTGAAAAAGCATTACTTGATATTTTTGATTTAGATTATCAACAAGCGCATCATATTGCAACTCATCTAGAACGTAAAGCAGTTGAAAAATCTGGATTGAATTGGGAACAATATTCAAAGTATCTTGATCCTTATATTAAAAAAGTTTCAACAGAAGACTTAGAATCTGTTCCTCCTGATCTAGATCTCGAACCATATTCTGATGAGAATCAGGTAATTCTTCTTAAAAAAATACAAACAAAAGAAAAAACAGAGACAACTTCAAAATCTGTGAAAGAATCTCTTGGACTGATTGAAACAAAAATCAGTCTTGAATATCATGATGAGTTAAATCCAAAGCTTTGGATTGGTAAAAAGCTCAAGCCTGAAGTGCGTTATAAACTAATGCAGTTTGCCTACGAATGGGCAAAGTTCGCAAAGATTCCTGGTGATATGATCATGGACGTAATCATGATTGGTGGTAATGCCAACTACAATTACACATCAAAGTCAGACATTGACGTTCATATCATTATCGACCGTTCCAAGCTGAATCCTGATAGGGAGTTTGTTGATGAATATCTCCAAGATAAGAAAGTATTATGGACACTCACCCATAAAATCAGTGTACTTGGCTACCCGCTTGAGCCCTACGCACAAGATAACGAAGCTAGATACCCAGCCAATCAGGGCGTCTATTCACTCAAGCATTCAAGGTGGGTGCAGTTTCCAAACAGAGGAACTTATGACTTTAGCAGCGACCCTGCGCTTAAGAAAAAGGTTATGTTCTACAAGCGATTGATTGACACAATGATCAAGAGCAAAATGGATGTTTCTGCATTTAAGGAATTGAAAAGCAAGATTAGAGAAATGCGTGGAGCTGCTATTGCACAAGGTGGTGAGTTCAGCTTCGAAAATCTCGTATTTAAAGAATTACGTAATCGTGGATACTTGGACAAGATGGACAAGTATGAGAAAACATTGAAAGATAAAGAATTGAGTCTGTAATGGGTTATATACGTAAAACCAAAGGCAACAGAACTACAACACAAAATCGTGGTCCTGGAAATTTGAACAAAACAACAATCCGCGATGGTGCAAGAAAACCTCGCGGAGCTAGTGGTATAACTACATCAATTTCATCCAGTAATGCTGGTACATATAGAAATACTACTACAAATAATTGTGGTGTTATAACACGTAGTAGAAAAAAACTATTAGGTTCTTCAAAACCTATGAGAAAAACTCGTGTTTCTAAAACAAAATATTCTAGGACTAAATTCTCGGGATCATCTGTGAATCTATCATTTACTGGGTTTCTCTGGCTATTTGGTTTTCTATTTTTATTATTGATGATATCAAGATAATGGTTGACAATCGCCGCAGATCCAAGTATAATGAGTATGTGGTTGTGATAAAGCATGATGAAAAGACGGTATACAAGCTGTACCGTTCTGGTAAATTGGTCTATATAGGAGTGAAAGAAAATGACAGAATGGCGCCTGATGAGCGAATTGGAACAGCTAATCGCTGAAGATATGTTTTTTAATGGTTATGATTATCGTGATAAGGCAGATGTTATTGAATATTGGATGGAACGTCTATGATTGAAATTTATAGTAAGCCAAATTGTTCTTATTGCTCTTATGCTAAGAACCTACTTGATCTAAAGAAGATCAATTACACAGAATATAAGTTGAATGAAGATTTTACCAAGGAATCTCTCTTGGATCTTTATCCTTCTGCACGCACATTTCCTGTCGTTGTAATCGACGGATTCTATATCGGTGGATATACACAGCTTGCAGAAACGCTTGCTTCTCAAGAAACAGATCAAAAGCTACTTAATGAAGGAATTGAATAATGGCTATTACTACTAAGTATGCACGTGATGCAGTGCTTAAGGATTTGCGAGAGAATGTTGTTGAAGTTACCTTCACTAAGGTAGATGGCACACAGCGTGTTATGCGTTGCACTCTCGACACTCGTTATCTTCCTCCTCAAATTACTGAAAACCATGTTCGTCATATTGATGAAGAGCATAAGAAGAAAGAAAATTTGAACACTATTGCTGCATGGGATGTGCAGAGTGGTGGTTGGCGTTCTTTCCGTATTGATTCGCTTCATTACGTTCAGGTAATCGACGGATACTAAGAAATGTCTAAATTGGTTTTGGTCGAAACTCTTTCACAGTTTCGTCATCGTTATGTTGTTGAACTTCCTGACGATGCCGATAATATCTGGGCAGTAGAAGACGTTGTTCTTGTTCCCGGAACTGTTGAAGAGATGAGTCAATGTCATCTTGGTGAGATGGATATTTCTCACCGAGAGATTAATAAAGAAGAATACCTGCGCCTCTTTCACGAAGATAATGATTATCTCAAAGATTGGCCAGAGGAAAAGAAGTTTCAATTCATCCACAAGTCTAAATCTTTGAAAGGGTAATAATATGGCATACTGGGGATATCATCTCGTTCTGGATTGTGCGGAACTTGATCATGCGTGTATCACTAGCGAAAATACTATCTATAACTTTGTAAAGCGTCTTGTCAAGGATATTGACATGGTCGCTTATGGCGAACCACAGATTGTAAACTTTGGTTCTGGCAACAAGGCTGGATATACACTCGTCCAGCTTATTGAAACATCGAACATTTGCGCTCACTTTGTACCTGATGATGGTATGGGTGGCAATGCCATGTACCTCGATGTATTCTCCTGCAAGGAATACGATGATCAGATCGTCATCAAGCTTGTCAAGGAATTCTTTGGCGCTAAGTATGTTCGTCCTAACTATCTAACTCGACAGGCTTAATCATGGTAAATTATGTCAGTTCAGCAACATTGGTTGGCGCCGCTGTTCCTTTCGTAACATTCAAAACTCGTGTTCGTGATGAGTCAATCGGTGGTCCTAATCCATATCGTTGGCTGGATGTTACAACTGATGAATATTTTCATGGTAAGCGGGTAATTCTTTTCTCGCTTCCTGGAGCTTTCACTCCTACTTGTTCAACATATCAGCTTCCTGGCTTTGAAGAAATGTTCAATGAGTTTCAGGAAGTTCATGGTATTGACGAAATTTACTGTATGTCAGTTAACGATGCATTTGTTATGAATGCATGGGCAAAGCAACAGGAAATCAAAAACGTAAAGGTTATTCCTGACGGTAATGGCGAATTCACCATGAAGATGGGAATGCTTGTAAACAAGTACAACCTTGGTTTTGGTCGTCGTTCTTGGCGTTATGCTGCAGTTGTTAATGATGGAATGATTGAAGCCTGGTTTGAAGAACCGGGTTTTCAGGATAATGCAGAGGATGATCCATATGGACTTTCATCTCCTGAGAACGTAATGAATTATCTCAATGCCAAGGCAACAGAGTTAGAGCGTAGCTGATGATCATTGGGTTTACCTGTGGCGCATTTGACCTGTTACATGCAGGTCATCTCGCTATGCTAGAAGAATCAAAGCGTCAGTGTGATTGGCTTACTGTTGGTCTTCACACTGACCCTTCAAAAGATAGACCAGAAAAGAATAGTCCCGTACAATCTATGTTTGAAAGGTACTATCAGCTTTCTGCATGTAAGGCGATTGATACAATTATCCCATATGACACAGAACTTGATCTTGAAAATATGATGGGTATTTTGCCTATCAATAAACGATTTGTCGGTGCTGATCATATTAATGATTTTATAACTGGTTATGAAATTATGGAAAAACGTGGTATTGAAGTTATCTACACTGGTAGGCATCATACATATAGTTCAAGTGAACTTAGAGAGAGGATTTTGAAATGAGTTTTAGTGATCAGTTTTTTAATGAAGTAGTAGAAGTTGCAAATGGTATCAACAAAAATAAGGTAGAAGAAATTGTTACCAAGCTTGTATACACCAGAGACTTTTCAGAAGGTCGCGTCTTTGTCCTTGGAGTTGGTGGATCTGCAGGTAACGCTTCTCACATGGTCAATGACCTACGCAAGCTATGTGGGATCGAAGCTTACTGCCCAACAGATAATGCATCAGAAATCACAGCTAGAACTAATGATGAAGGTTTTGACACCATTTTTGTCGAATATCTCAAAGTCAGCCGACTGAGTCATCTCGATACGATCTTTATTCTTTCTGTTGGTGGTGGCGATGAAGAGCGCAATGTTTCTGTTGGTCTCATCAAGGCAATTAAGCTCGCAAAGGATGTAGATGCTACAGTTGTTGGCATTGTTGGTAAGGGTGATGGGTATACTGCTATTAACGGTGATGCTGTAGTTGTTGTTCCGGCTATCGAGCCTACTCGAATTACACCACATTCTGAAGCTTTCCAAGCTGTTGTTTGGCACTGCGTAGTTTCACATCCTAAACTTCAAATCAATAAGACAAAGTGGTGAAATGAAACGTGCAGTCTTATTCGACAGAGATGGTGTGATTAATCATCTTGTTGATCATGATGGCGTGTTAACTGCTCCATGGAGCGTCAGTGAATTTGAAATGATCACTGGCGCGAAAATGGCTATTGATTTAATCAAAGATTTAGGCTATAATGCTTTTGTTGTGACGAATCAACCAGACGTTAACGACGGTGTTCTTCCTGCATCTCATCTAGAGATCATGAATCGTTTACTCACAGCATGGCTTCGTATTGATGAAGTCCTTGTTGCATACGAGAGAGGATCTGCTTGGTATAAACCAAACAATGGGATGATCGAAACACTAGTTAAAAAATACGACATCGATCGTGGCAGTAGCTATATAATTGGTGATCGTTGGAAAGATATTGTTGCTGGTCACAAAAGCAAGCTTACCACAATCTTTGTTGGTAAGGAATATCATTCCCCAGTAGAACACATGCACATACAACCTGATTACACAGTTGATAATATCTTGCAAGCCGCAACACTTATCAGCGAAATTGACAAAATGATGGAGCCAAATTACTATGATTAGCCTTTATGCCGACGGCGCTGACTTGAATGGAATTATCGAAGCAGCCAAGGATCCAATGATCTCTGGTTTTACAACCAACCCAACACTCATGCGTCAGGCTGGTGTTACCAATTACGAAGAATTTGCACGTACTGTAATTGACTATCTTGCCAAGAACCGTCCTGAAACTAACATCAGCCTTGAAGTATTTGCTGATGAACCTTCTGAGATTATTCGTCAGGCTCGACAGATTGATTCATGGGGTGATGAATATGGATATGATGTTTATGTCAAGATCCCGATCATGCATACTAATAGTGATTCAACTGGACCTATCATCGAACTTCTTTCAAATGAAGGTATTAAGCTAAATGTTACTGCTGTATTCAGTACCATTCAGGTTGAAGATGTTTTGTTCTCTCTCAACAACACAACACCTGCTATCATTTCTGTATTTGCTGGACGACTGACCGACATTGGTTTCAATGCACAGCGTATTATTCGTAATGGTCTTTATGATCGTAACACCAATGATAAGCACAATGTGAAGTTCCTATGGGCATCTTCTCGTGAGGCATACAATTATATCCATGCAGCTGAATGTGGTTGTGATATTATCACCATGACTCCTGACCTAATTAAGAAGGTAAAGGGTTTCCACAGCAAGACTCCAGAGCAGTTCTCGCAGGAAACTTGTCAGATGTTTTATGATGATGCAATCAAGTCAGGGTTTAAGATCTAATGAGTGGTTTTGAAGAAAACGAAATTTCTAAGAATGCGTTTGGTGGCACTGAGATTGCCAAACGCAAGCTAGCTGGTCTTATTGATCCAGAATTGCTTGATAACTTTCAGATCGTATGCTCTCGTCAGCGAGAGTTCGAGGCTGATAAGATCCGTTTGTTCTGGGCTCATGATCTTGCCGAAGATCCAGAGTCTGCTAAGTTTCGCGACAAGAGCTTCCAGGACAGCTTCCACAAGTATGTTTTCATTTCTGACTGGCAGTATCAGCGTTACCAGCTGATTCATGGTTTGCCTTATGATAACAAGTCAATCGTTCTTGAGTCAGGTATTGAACCTGCACCTGAGATTGAGAAGCCTAACGATGGTACGATTCGTTTGGTATATACTTCCACACCACAGCGTGGACTTGAGATTCTTGTGCCTGTGTTTGAACAACTAGCTGCAGCTCATCCGGATATTCATCTTGATGTATTTTCCAGTTTCAAGATCTATGGATGGGACCAGGCAGACGCACAGTTCGAACCTCTTTATGATCGCATTCGCAATCACCCACAGATGACTTATCATGGATTTGTACAGAATGATGATCTCAAGGCTCATCTGAATAAGGCAGATATCTTTGCATATCCTAGCATCTGGCTTGAAACTTCTTGTCGTGCAATGCTTGAAGCAATGTCAGCTGGTCTTGTCTGTGTTCATCCTAACTATGGTGCATTGGCAGAAACTTCTGGTTCGTTGAATGTTATGTATCATGGCGACTTCGAAGATAAAACCAAGCATGCTCAGGTGTTTATAAATTATCTTAATGCAGCAATCAATCTTGTTCGTGATGATAATCATACTAATATGATCAAATTCAATAAAGTGTTTGTTGACAGTAGATACAATATTGATCGAATCAAGAATCAGTGGGACATCATGCTTCGTGATATGTTGCAGAAATATCCTACCGTTGAATCTCGTGCAGTTCCTAAGCAGCAATTCGTTTACAGGACATAAGTTATGATTATCTCAAAGACACCACTACGCATCAGTTTCTTTAGTGGTGGTAGCGATATGCCTAATTTCTATAATAAAGAAAAGGGTGCTGCTCTTTCAGTAACAATTAACAAGTACATCTATGTCATGCTGCATCGCACTCCTCATCTTGGTATCAAGATCATGTATGACACGATCGAAGAATTTCCTGATTTGGAACAGATGCAGCATGCCATCACTCGCGAGAGTTTGAAGTATTTTGGTATTGATAAAGAAGTAACTGTTGCTTCCATTGCCGACATTCTTTCAAAGGGTTCTGGTCTTGGTTCGTCATCAGCTTTCACTGTTGGACTTGCTAATGTATTGGCTCATCCAGATAGGCATGAAAGTCATATGAGTCGCGAATATCTTGCGCAAACTGCATATCATGTCGAACGTGATCTCTGTCATTATCCAGTCGGTAAACAAGACCAATATGCAGCTGCATATGGTGGTATGAATTTATTCGAATTTAATAAAGACGGAAATGTTGACATCAAGCCTCTGACATACAACAGAGATACTTGGACAAATCTTGAAGATCGTCTGTTGCTTGTCTACTCTGGTCGTGGTCGTAATGCTAATTCGATTCTTCAAAAGCAAGCAGCAGCTATGGACGATTCTGTAAAGTTTGATCTTGTCCGTCGTTCTCGAGATAAGGCATATGTTGGTGCTCGTTATCTCCGTGAAGGCAAGCTAGATGATTTCGGTTCGCTTCTCCATGATGCTTGGATGGACAAGAAGGCAGTAGAAACTTCTATTACCAATGAATATTTTGATGAAATTTACACGAGAGCAATTGATTCAGGTGCTCTCGGCGGTAAGCTTCTTGGTGCTGGTGGTGGTGGATTTTTTATCTTTTATGTCGATCCTTCAAATCGCCAAAAAGTTATTGATAGCATCAAACATGAAACTCAATGTCAGGTATACGACTTCAATTTTACAGAGTATGGTAGCCGGATTACGTCACATTGCTGAGCTAAATAAAAGTGTTGACACTCCTGCTTTTTTAAGGTAGTATAATAGTTATGGGCATTGTTATTAAATTTCCTACGTCTCACGTAAATCCTCCTCTTGATGAGGATGAGCTAATCTCCAGTGTGGACAATATCAAATACAATCACATCGAAGAAACGCTGGCTGTTGTCCTCCCAATGTTGTTTAACAACTTGGATCTGGCTTCATTTGATTTCGAATCAGTCGAGGAAGAAATAGCTGATGCCTTTATCAAAGACGGATCGTTTCTTGTTGAGTCGATCCGTTCCATGATGTGTAAGTATCATGGCATCTATCATCCGTTCCAGGAAATTGCCGAGCAAATTTTCCAGCAGGATGAAGATGGGAACTATAATCTAGCGAAAAGAATCGAACTAGACCTAGTAGGTTTTAAAGTTGAAAGGAACAGCGAAAGCTGATATAATATGATTATTGTTGATTTGTCTCAAGTGATGTTGTCCAATCTTATGATGCAGATTGGTAACCATACAAACGCTAAGATTGAAGAGAATATGGTTCGCCATATGGTATTAAATTCTCTTCGCTCGTACAAGACAAAGTTTGGTGATGAATTCGGTGAGATGGTGATCGCATGCGATAACACCAACTACTGGCGCAAGCAGATGTTTCCTTACTACAAAGCTAGCCGCAAGAAGGCTCAGGAAAAGTCAGAGATGGATTGGAAGGCAATTTTCGAATGCCTGAACAAGATCCGTGCTGAGCTCAAGGAATATTTCCCCTACCGTGTTATTGATATTGAATCTGCTGAGGCAGATGACATCATTGCAACTCTGTGTGAAAATTATGGTCAGTTCAATGAGAAAGATATTCTCATTCTTTCTGGCGATAAAGATTTCATTCAGTTGCATAAACACACGCATGTGAAGCAATATGACCCTGTGCGTAAGAAGTGGATTCAACATGAGAATCCTAATCAGTATCTGATGGAGCATATCCTTAAGGGAGATAGCGGCGATGGCGTACCTAACGTACTTTCTTCTGACAATTGTTTTGTTATTGGGGAACGCCAGAAGCCGATGACGCAGAAGAAGATTGATGCATTTATTGAGCTTGGCTTGGATGGTAAAATCGATCACCCAGTTTTTCGCAATTACATGCGCAATAAACACTTGATTGATCTAAGTATGATACCCGCTAATGTCAAGGGTAATATTTTAGAATCATATGAAGCGCAAAATAACAAGCCACGCGATAAGATGTTCAATTATTTTATTGCATTCAAACTTAAACATCTAATGGAATCAATCGGAGAATTTTAATGGGTATGAGAGTCGGCGTTGCCGAGTTTTTAGAGAAGGTTGCAAAGCTTAAGAAGAGAGAAGAGAAAGTTGCTGCATTGAAGTACAATGACAGCTTTGTTATTCGCACAATTCTTCAGGGCGCATTTGATCCTCGTATTAAGTGGTTGCTGCCAGAAGGCGAGGCTCCATATAAGCCTAATGATCTGGTTGATCAGGAAAATGTTTTGATTAAGGATGCACGTAAGCTCATTCATTTCGTTGAAGGTGGCAACCCTGGACTCAAGCAGCTTAAGCGCGAATCAATGTTCGTTGAGATGCTTGAAACTGTTACTCCTGCTGACGCCAAGCTTCTTTGTGCTATCAAGGACAAGAAGTTGCCTTGGAAGGGTATTACCGCTGATATTGTTGCAGAAGCATTTCCAGGACTACTTCCCGAATGAGCAAGCAGATGATTAAGAAGTTTCGTAAAAACGATTGGTCTTATGACGACGAAGAATATGTTAGTCCAAAAAATAAAGTAAATAAGAGAAAAGAGAAGCGAGTCGAACGTGCTTTACGCACCAAAGATCTTACTGCTCTTTTGGAAGATGAAGACGAAACTGGTTTTGAATCGAACTATTCTACATTTGAGGAAGAAAATTTGTAATGCCCATGTATTCCTTCATAAATAAAGAATCAGGCGAAGAGACGACACACTTCATGTCGATGTCTGAGCTCGATGAATACCTAGTATCTAATCCACATTTATCGCAAACGTTGTGTGCACCTCCAATTATTTCTGGCGTTCCAAAAAAGCCAGATGATGGTTTCAGAGATTTGCTTAAGAATATGCATAAAAGCAACTCAAAGGGATTTAAGAGGTCAACTATCAACACTTTTTAAAAGAAGAAAACAATGGCAACTGAGAGAATGACAAGAAAACAGAAACGAATTCTACGTCAACAAGGTGCACAAGAGGATACAGTCCAGCGTAATAATTTGAGTCTAAAACATTTCGATCCACTAACAGCAAATCAGAAGCTTACATTTCAAGCGTTTAATAATAAAAATTTGATGCTCCATGGTATGGCTGGTACTGGAAAGAGTTTTATTTCACTTTATCTTTCTCTCAAAGAAATTATGAAACATGATACACCTTATAAGAAAGTTGTCATTGTAAGAAGTGTGGTACCAACAAGAGACATGGGTTTCTTGCCTGGTAATAATAAAGAAAAGGCTAAGGTATATGAAGCTCCTTATTATGCTATTTGTACTGAGCTATTTGGTCGGGGCGATGCGTACGAAGTTCTCAAAGGTCGAGGAATTGTCGACTTCATTTCAACTTCTTTCATACGAGGCATTACTCTTAATGATTGTGTCATTGTGGTTGATGAGATTGCCAACCTGACACTTCATGAACTCGATTCGATCATCACTCGTGTTGGTAAAAATTGTAAGATTGTTTTCTGTGGTGATTTTAGTCAGTCTGACTTCACTCGAGACCAAGACAGAAATGGTCTCAAGGACTTCATGCGAATCATCCATAAGATGAAAACGTTTGATTTTATTGAATTTGATGAGAACGACATTGTTCGTTCCGCAATGGTGAAAGAATATATCATTTCGAAACATCGTTTGGGGATTAATGCGTAAAAAGATATTTGAGCATCGGTTCTTTCCAGCAATGAAACTGGAGAGAATCGAGATTGATGGCAAGCGCCACTATGTGACACCAGAAGGCAACAAATATAAATCTGTTACCACAATTCTCAGCGACAAGACAGACAAGACATTTCTTAATGAATGGAAGGCAAAGGTTGGTGCTGCTGAAGCGCAGAAGATCTCAACCTTTGCTGCCAACCGTGGCACTGCCATTCATAACATCTGTGAGAACTACCTTCTGAACGAAGAAAGTTTTCCTGATAAGGCAATGCCTTCCAACATCGACATGTTCAAGAAGCAGCTTCGACCTATAATTGACGCTAGGGTTGGTGTTGTTTATGGCATTGAGTATTTCCTTTATTCCGATCGGTTGAAGACGGCTGGTGCTACTGACTGCATCGCAGAGTTTGATGGCATCAATTCAATCATCGACTTCAAAACTTCCAGGAAGATCAAGAAGGAAGAATGGATCCAGAACTATTTCATCCAAGCCACGGCATACGCAATGATGGCAGAAGAACGGCTCGGTCTTGAGATACCACAGATTGCCATCATGATCGCCGTCGACGATGAGGCTCCACAGCTCTTTGTCAAGCTCAAGGAGCAGTATGTTCCCGAGGTGCTTGAAATTTTCGCTTGACATAATTCGCCTCAGAAGGTACAATGAAAGTTGGTCCGAACCAGGGGTGAAAAATGGCTTATAATAAAGCGTCAGTTCTTATCAGCCGTTACAATAAAGTCAAAGGTAAAGAGAAGTTTTTTCTTAGTAGAGATAAAATAGATGCCACGAATAAATGGGTTGAATACAGCTTAGACCTTCACGAACTTAAAGCTTTGGTTCAAGTTTCTGATTTCGAAACTCGGTTTGACTTAGAAAGAACAATAAAGAAAGTAGAAGCTAAAGTTGAGTGGATGTATAATCACGAAAACTTCGACATGAGTACAGCAACTACACTTTACCGCCGAGCTAAAAAGCTTCTAAATTACAATTAATACTTCCAAGCTGGACCTTAGCAATAGGGTCCAGTTTTTTTGTTTTGAGACCAAATTAGGTGTTGTCTTAATACCGGATCTGTCATAGAATGGGTTATAGGTTGAACAGGAGATTACCAGATGCTTAAGCCGTCCGCTTTCAAAACTGCTGCTTCCGCCGAGACTGCCGACATGATCTCTGCTTTTCTCGCTCGTGGTGGTGTTGTCACGTCCAAGCCTGATGCTGTGGCTATCGGTCTGCGCAAGACCAAGTACATCCGCCGTAGCGCTACGGTGAAGATGGTCCCTCTTGTTTCCTAAAAAGAAACAATTTTCCTCTTGTCTTAATTCGAATTCCAGGCTAGAATGTGTTATAGGTTGATTGAGGAAAGTGAATGAAGGTTTCCGAAACAGTAACGATTAAGGTCAAAAGCCCACTCTGGGAACGTAGGGAAGCTTATTGCTATCCTATAGCCGAGTTTGAGTCGTACACGGGTACGGTATTGCCTAGTCCGAGCTGGGTCGGAGCCGATGAGATTTGTATCTCGACTGGAAACATTCAATTCCCATTCCGAGTGATCGAGAAGGCTCGAATCCAAGGCTATAGCCCTGTTCAAACCTCCTCCAAGGCGCTAGAGACGTCCTGGAGCGTTCCAGGGTCCAAGCCGGGAACGACGTACCTCGTCACCCGAGAAGGTTCTCGGTGGGCTTGTAATTGCGTCGCCTTCGGCTATCGTCGCGCCTGCAGCCACATCGTTACAGCCAAGGCAAAGTTTGAAGGAACTGAGGTTTCGACTAACCCGTTGAAATCACAGCAGAATAAAAAAATGAAAAAAAGTGCAAATAAGTGTTGCCTTAATACCGGATCTGTCGTAGAATCGAATAGTAGGAAACAGGGAGCGGTTGGCGCTTCCGTGAAACTGGAGAAACTGAATATGGCTAAGTCCAAGTCCACCGTCGCCACCGTCGCCGCCACCAAGTCGGCTCGTGGTTCCAAGACCATCAACGCGATTGCGATCATGAACGCCAACGCGACCAAGACCATGGCTGAGGTCATCGCCTTGATCGCGGCTGATTCCGAGTTCGGCGGCGATATGGCTTCCGCTCGTCACTACTACCAGTACATGGTCCGCAACGACCGTGCGGCTGGCAAGGTTGAAAAGTCGGCTAAGGCTCCGAAGGCTGTCAAGGCTAAGGTTGCCAAGGTCAAGGCTGACAAGATCGTGAAGCTCTCCGCCGTCGTAAAGAAGGTTTCTGAGAAGTTCGTTGAGTCTCGTCAGAAGACCGACGCTGATCTGGCTGTCGCCAAGAAGAACCTTGAGACGATGAAGGCAGTGACTGCCAAGCACAAGAAGTACTCGCAGATTGCCCGTGAAGAGGGTCCGGGAGTTGAGAACTTCGACCCTACCCAAGCTCGTGCAGAAGTTGATAACATTCTCGCCGAAATGGACCAGCTTGATTCGTTCAAGTCGCCTTCGAAGCTTACCCGTGATGAAGTCAAGTACATGGTCTGAGCAATTGGGTGGACCTACGGGTCCATTCCTCTCTAGCAGATTAAGGTCTGCTGCAGTGGAATGGTTTCTAGGAGATGATGATGTCTGGACTTGATGAACGCATGAATGAGGGCATTGACCGCCTGATCGCTCGGCTTGAAGCTCTCAAGGTTCAAGAAGGAAAGTATTCGGCGAAAGCCTATGAAGTTGCCATGGTGGCGCTGGATGCTAAGAACTACGCCGACTATTGGGAATACAAGCTCAATGACTGGGCGAGCGATTGGGCTACCGATTGAGGAGATGATGATGTCTGAATTCGAAAAAGATAAATTCGTTGAGATCATGAAAGAGATAGCCGTCCAGCTTTCGTTTCTGGTTGGCGGTATCGTTCTGGTTGGTCTTGGCTCGAACTTCTACCTTGGCTTTGGGCTTGCTGCCCTGATAATCTACGGAAAGACCATCAAATGACTGACAAGACGTTCACTGCCGTGCGGATATCGTCCGTTGATTGAAGAGATCATGAGGATCTACGCGATATTTTCTTTCTGCGCAGCTGTTGCTGTGGTTATGCCGCCCTGCACGAGAGAAAATTATTCGTTTGACTTTAAAACAAGTATGCGGTACAATCTCTTATAGGCTGATGAAACAAAGAGGACTGACACAATGGCTCACATGATTGAAATGGTTAACGGCAAAGCTCAGATGGCATACGCTGGGGAGCTTCCTTGGCACGGTCTCGGAACTAAGGTTCCCAATGATCTGACTCCGGCTCAGATGCTCGAAGCTGCTGGTCTCGACTGGTCTGTTGAGAAGATTCCTGCCTTCGCGAAGGTTGGTGGCAAGAATGTCAATATCGGTCAGTCGGCGCTTGTTCGTTCCTCTGACAATCAGATCCTCGACGTTGTTTCGAATGACTGGAATCCCGTCCAGAACGCAGAGGCTTTTGACTTCTTCAATGAGTTCGTTGCGGCTGGTGATATGGAGATGCATACGGCTGGCTCTCTCCGTGATGGTCAGATCATCTGGGGTCTCGCCAAGGTTAAGGAGAGCTTCGAGCTGTTCAAGGGTGACAAGATTGATTCCTATCTGCTGTTCTCCAACTTCCACAAGTATGGCTTCTCGACTGACGTCCGCTTCACTCCTATCCGCGTCGTGTGCAATAACACGCTGACCCTGTCTCTGAACAGCAAGGTCGAGCGGATGGCTAAGGTCTCTCACCGCAAGGAATTCCGTCCTGATGACGTGAAGGGCATGCTTGGGATTGCTACTGAGAAGCTTGCCAAGTACAAGGATATGGCTCAGTTCCTCGGCTCCAAGCGTTACACCGAAGAAAATATCGTTGAGTACTTCACTCGGATCTTCCCTGTCACTGGTTCGGGTGAAAAGAAGAAGGAAGTGTCCAAGAATGCTCAGTACGCTCTGGACATTCTCGAGACTCAACCTGGTGCAGAGTACGCTGCTGGTTCTTGGTGGCAGGCATTCAACGCTGTTACGTTCCTGACCGATCATGTGATTGGTCGTACCACGGACAGCCGCTTGACTTCTGCTTGGTACGGTTACTACAAGGGTGTCAAGACAAAGGCTCTTGAGACTGCGGTTGAAATGGCGGAGGCAGCGTGAGACCAACAGCGGAGTTTTTCGAAACTCTCGGTCAGTACATTTATGAGTACGTCGACAACAATGGACTCATACTTTATGTTGGCAAAGGAGTTGGTGATCGTTGTTTGGTGCACCTGAAAGACAAAGGCTACGTCATCGATCACTGTCATATTGTGGCGAGGAATTTGGAGAAGTTCATCGACAAACCCTCTCTGCTTCTTGAATCTTATATGATCAGCAATCGTCATCCGCAGGACAATATTGTCGCGGGACACTACAAGGAATGTTTCAAAGTGGCTTCTCTGTCTTCAATGTTCTCTGACTTCCAATCAGACCAATTCGATAATTTCGAGAAGTTCCCTGACTGGTATATTGATAATTATCATGATACGTTCAAGAATCGAATCGCGGAAATCAAAATTCGCTCTAGCTCTACGTTCATGATCAGCAATGCTCGCAACTCTATGTACATGATGTGGTACTGGTCCTCGACGGACGAAAGCATCAAGGTCACATTCGAGATCAATCAGGGCGACGACCAGAAGCTCGAACACATAAAAAATAAAATGTTTGACTGGCTGAGCTCAAACGGCTATAATAAAAAGAATGGATCGGCTCCTTTCCCAGATGGCAAGAAGCAAAAGTTTGCTATCACTGTCGAGTCTATCGATGAAGTGATCGTGTTGTTCAAGAAGTTCATGTCCTAGGAGCAATCAATGACCAAGGTTATCGAATTCCCCACTGATTCAGTTATCGTCAAGGGTCAGGCTGTTAAGGTTCCTACTGTTGGAGCAGAATATCTGTTCCTCTGTAAACGGTTCTTGACCATCGAGGACTACGAGGAAGTGTTGCTCTCGATCATGGACGAGGAGTATTACAAGGATGCTGAGATTCAGATCAAGGCAATCGTTGATTCGTATTTCTCCTTTCCTTGACTTTCAGCTAGATATAGCGTACAATCATTGAAATAGGAGAATCAGTATGGCTCGTCGTCCCGCAATTATCGCTAAAAAGGCTAAGACCACTCGAGTGTCGAGAGACACAACGTATTTGGTCAACCTCAAATACATGGGACCCGAGCCAGAGTTTCTCGGTGCAATGACTCATGGTGAGTATGGGTTTGCATTGAATTGGTACAATGCAATGTGCAGCAACAACGATGCACGTGAGTACATTACTGATTATCTTGTCAAGCGCAATCGAAAGCCAGAGGCAAAGCTTCTTGCCAAGCTCGACAATTGTTGGGTTCCTACGACAGTGGCTTGGCGCTGTCGTATGCTCGATCGTGGGTATGAAGTGCCTAATGAGGGTGATTTTCTAGAAAAGGAACTAGCTAAGGCTCTGGATCGAGTTTCCAAGGAGGAAACGTCCAACGAGAAAAATACAATCTCGATCCAAGATCGTATGCGCGAACGCCAGAGTGATATTCTTGGTGACATCGAAGAGATGATTGATAATGGTATTGAATTTTCTCTTTACGATTGGTTGAAGTCCAAGGAGATTCCTGCATCCTACTGCACGGCTATCATTCAGTACTACACTCCCTGGCTTGAGGAATTGTTCGAAGCATTCGAGGGAGACGACGAGCAGGTCAAGGAGGCATATTCCTATATGAGTAAGAAGAAGCTCAAGGAACGCATTATGCTGTTCTCCAAGCTTCTAGAAGATGCTCATCGCTACGGTGATGTTACCAAGAAGACTCGTGCACCACGTAAGCCTCGCACTGTCTCTGTTGAGAAGAAGCTTAAGGGGTTAAAGTTTCAAAAAGAAGATAACAACTATAAGATTGCCTCGATTAATCCAGAGAAGATTATCGGAGCACAAGAGCTATGGACGTTCAACACCAAGTACAAGACGATTACTGTGCTCCGTGCATTGGATCGTGGTGGGCTCCAAGTCAAGGGAACTAGTATCATCGGATATGATGAAGCAACAAGTGTTACAAAAAGAACAGGTCGTCAACCTGAGAAACACTTGACTTCTATCACCACAGGCGGTAAGATGATACTCAAGAAGGCGCTAGTTGATCTGAAAGATGCTCCTCTAGCATACCGAATTAACGAGAATACAATTCTATTGAGGGTTATGTGATGAGATATTCTTTGGTTCGCGAAGACGGTGCTGGTGACTCTGGATCTATGTGCCAAATTCTTGATCCTGAGAACTATCGTCCAGTTGATGGCGACTACCCTCGGCTTGGCTTTGGTATCCGAGTAGGTTCGCCTTATGGTCGCACATATTCATCACAGGACTATTGGCAAACAACACCAGTGACTGAGATCCTTGAAGAGAAGATCAATGAAGATGGTTACTGGACTGTGAAGTTCAAGACAAAGAACTCTGTATACACCTGGAAGGAATTCTAATGATTGACTGTTGGATCTTTGATATGGATGGCACGCTGTGCAATAGCGACCATCGTCAGCACTTCCTTGCTGGTGGGAAAAAGGATTGGGCTGGTTGGTTCCGTAACATGGATAAGGATCCACTGCACGAGGATGTAGCTCAATTTTATGATTTTGCAGTTGCAAGTGGTATACCTGTGTTCATCTGCACTGGTCGCGATGAAGGATACCGTTCTGTCTCTCAATTTTGGTTGGATCAAAATGACATCGGAGTTGATGGATTGTATATGCGCCCAGCTGGAGATCGTCGAGATGATTCAGTAATCAAGAAGGAAATGCTTGACAAACTGCGTGCATCAGGGTATAATCCTGTTATGGTTTTTGAAGACCGTGATCGTGTTGTGAAGATGTGGCGAGAGAATGGTATCCGCTGCATGCAAGTTGCTAACGGAGATTTTTGATGTCTAAGAAAACTGTGATGATGATTGATCCGCCTTCGGGTTGGAAGTATGGCTTCCCTATGCCAATTGATCTTCAAGAATCAAAGGGTCGTGTTCTTGAATGGCTAGTCGAGCACGGTTATCCTCAGAAGGAAATTGATGCTTGTGGCGACCACTTCTATTGTCGTTATTGGGAACATGTGATTACAGAAAATGAGGATGAAACAAATGCAAATTGAAATTGATGACTCGATTCTTGATAATATCATTGTTGAACGGTTTAAGAAGGATTATATCTCTGCACAGGATGACATCCATCGCCTGTTGAGTAAAGGATTCGTTCATGATTACGAACGAGAAGACCTTTGGATGTTCAAGGAAACAGCAAATGCTCTTGAGGTGCTTCTTCGGTACTACATGTACCGTCCAGAGGCTGATGCTTGGATCAAGGATCACTCATGAACCGTAGATCGTTCTTCTCCTTTCTTCCTGCTGCTCCAATTGGTATGCTAATGGCTGTTGAGGCTATGGCGAAAACGCAACCAACGTCAATGGCTCCTGAAAAGGAATTGATGACGTTGACTGCTCATAAACCACCACCTCCTACTTCAAAGTATCCTGAATGGTCTCAAACATTCATTGGTGGTGGAGGTGGTGGTGGCTCTGGTAGATATCTTCAAGTTGTTGATGCTGGCGATGGTTGGGTTACTGATTACATTGCTTTAGCACAGCCGCACAATATCATTTTGGGAGAAGGTATGAAGATCGAAAGTTCTCCTAATCAATTTGATGAAGAAACCAAGGTTGCTATGTCTGTTGGTAAAGATGGACATCTATGGCTGAAGATCAACGATGAGTGGAAGCGGATTGTTACCGAATAATATTGACACCTACGTGCTAACGTAGTAATATAAATATATTGCTTGGTTGTTGAGGCGTAAGGAATAGACAGTTTGGACGGGAGTGCAAATCTCCCCACCTCCACCATAAGCACTAACGCATTAGCTGCACCAGAAATGCCGTATGCAGGGGAATGTAAGTCGAGTAGTGCTTATGATGGGGGTGTATAGGTTCGACAGGCTGTGATAAAGTTACGATTAGACTAAGTAAACTCGTAAATGCAACATATGCATCAAACGACAATGTTCCTTATTCAGCAATGAAAGTTGCTGCTTAATTAACTGAGTCTGCGGTCTGACAGGGAACCGTATTACCTAATCCCTGTCGCCTTATTTTTCCATTTGCAGACCCTGAACATTGACGAGAACAAAATCGTTTTGTTGGTATAGTTGTTTCTATATCTTTATCACAAGTTTCACATTTAATAATTCTTTTGGCGTTTTTAGTTTTAGAAGCTCTAATTTTATCTCTTGTTTCTTGAGACCTTACTAAACCAGTCATTCCTTTGTTCCAAACATCATAATCAAGTTTCAATCCTCGATTCCAACCACCTATTGTAGATTTACCTTTATTGGTTCCAAATCCATTACCGCCAACAGCAGATTTCTTTTTGTTGTAGTACTTTGTTGTTTTGTTGTATATATTTGGGGTCCAGTAAAGTTCTTCATCACGAATCATATTAAGCCACCTTTGCTCAGCCTCACGGAGAGCCTTTGTGTCTGAATATACATATTCTAAAACTTTGAATTTGAAGGTTTCTGGTCTTTTCTTATAAGCTCGTTTCATCATCTCATTGGAACAAATATAAGAGTCATTAACTTTACCATAATGACCACCAATGTAGAAAAATTTTGCTTTGGTATCGTACCAGATATAAACGTAACCTGTATAAATATGCATAGCTGTGATCTCCTTGTAAGACATAGAGTCAGTGGATATTGGTAGTATCGCGACTGACAATCTATTTATACTAATTGGTTCCTTAGCTCAGCTGGATAGAGCATCAGACTTCTAATCTGAGGGTCGTTGGTTCGAGTCCAACAGGAATCGCCATATCTAAACGACTATAATGTAAAGGAAATGAAAATGAAGTACACACTATCCACTATCGCATTCTTGGCTGGTACTGTTGGAGCTTTGGCTTCTGATTTGCCTTCGAAGAGCATTCCTCTTCCTCCAACTCCAATTCATGAAGGATCACTTCCTTATTTTGTTGGTGCTAACATTGGAAGTAATAGTGATAAGACTCGTGTTTATTCTGGTGGTATTTCTCTCGGCGCATATGCCAGTGAATATCTTGCTACCGAAATGACATATGATTATGCCAGCCCAAGCAAGGAAATTGCAGGCAAGCGTGATTCTAAGCAGACAGTTGCTGTAAATGCTGTTCCTCAGTTGCCTTTGTTTGGGACTGGCGCTTCTGTTTATGGTCTTGCTGGCGTTGGATATAATTGGGATTCTATTTCACGTGATCGTTCTATCTACAACGTTGGTGGTGGTGTGAAGTATCAGTTTGCTCGTAATATTGAGCTTGACACTCGTTATCGCCACACTGATGCTATTGAAAAGAAGGATCGTAATTCAGACGATCGTGTTACGCTTGGTGTTAACTACAAGTTCTGATTATTAGAGGGTGGGTAATTCCACCCTTTTTTCTTTGTGGAGTTATTATGATCAATTTGAGTCACACGTCATTCATTGAAGATATTGAAAAACTTAGACGAGCCAAGAATATGGAATACATCGATGCAGTTGTGCATTGGTGTGATAAGAATAAGATCGAAGTTGAATATGCTGCTTCATTTATTAAAAAAGATGCAGTGATGAGATTTAAAATTCAAGAAGAAGCAGAAAATCTTAACGTCTTAAAGAGAAGTGCTCGCCTTCCAATATAAATAATTTAAAAAGATGGAGGGTGATATGCATCTAAGAACTGCTGGGAAACCAAAAAAGATTCCACTAGCACTCTGTAAGAAAGCTGTTCTCTTCTACGGTAAGAAATTACTCTCCGATAATCTTTTTAATAAAATAGAAGTTGAGCTTGTATTTAATGATCCGACAATTGGTCGAGATGTGTACGGCTACTGCGACTGGAACGATGAGAATACTCGTTCCAGAGATTTCACAATAACAATCAGACCAAATCTAAGCAAGAAACAAACTCTTCTCGTGTTGGCTCATGAGATGGTCCATGTAAAGCAATATGCCAAAGGTGAAATGAAAGATTACATGCGAATGAAGCGTGTGAAATTCAACGGTAAGATATATGATGAATCAATGGACTATTGGGATCATCCATGGGAGATAGAAGCTCACGGACGCGAGAAGGGTTTGTATTTTAAATTTCTTGATAATGAAAGGTTGAACAATGGGTAAGCGTGTTACAGCATACGTAGAAACAGAGGTTGATGTTCATCTCAGTGATTTTGAAGAAGATGATATCGTTGATTATCTTGAAGATAAGGGTTATACTGTTATGGAAGGTATCAATCATTCTACCTTTGATAACATGGCTGATCTAGACAAAAAGATCTGGCAGCTGTATCTAACATATAAGTCTGACAATGGTGCTGGACCTCAAATGGAAAAAGAGCTTGGTGCATTTTTCGCAGAATATTACAACAAAGTTAGTGTATGATGTCAGCTTTTGAATGCTATCAAGAATACTTGGCGCTCAAGAATCATTTTACGTTGCCTTCCTACGATTATTTCAAGTACAATGGTAAGACACGTAATGCCACAGTCCAAACATTTGAGAAGAGAAACGACAAGCTCTATTTCCAGAAGCTAGCGAAACATCCTGATCCTCGTGGTCTGATGGTTTCTAATTTGCTCGTGAATAGCAAAGCATGGATCAAAGAGCTTGCATATGGCGACACTTCGAAGCAGATCTATAATGATTGGCAGAAGCGTCAGCAGTCTCTCCTTTATTTGTTTAAAGAAGAATTGTCCAAGCTTAAGGAAAATTTTGATTCGAACTTCCGAGCAGAGGATAACAGCCACCCATATGTATTGAAATTGTTCTTGCAAAAGCAGATCAGTTTCGAGACATTGGTGATGCTCATTGACCTAGTGAAGTGTTCTAATCACTGGAGCAAGAAGCATGAGTACGATCCAGTCGTTGGAGAAGTCCTGACAAAGATTGCCAAGTATCGACCATTTTTAAATTATGATCGAGAAAAAGTAAAAAAGATTGTCATTGACAAATTCAGCTGATTCGGCTACAATTGTTAAAATGGTAGCGTTTCATATTAGAAGTTTGTCCAATTTTTCCACAATGAGGACAAACTGATTTAGTTTTAGAAGGATGATTTATACTAGCAGCGCCCATTTTCCAATATTCATGGTTTCCTTGAAATGGATGGGTGTTTTTTAAAACTCTCTCTAACTGAATTTTTCTTTGAAAAGAACCATCACCAGACCATTGATGTTCTCCTGCATCTGATCTTAGTAATTGCAATTTTCTAGCAGTTTCTGAGTTTATCGTTTTTATATCTTCTGAACTATACGAAGAAATATCGTAAGTAGAATGCATTGGCGTTAAACCTAATGCTTTCGAAAGGGGATCATAAATATCCATGCTGTTGCTCCTTGTTAGCGATAGAGTCCATGGGATTGGGGGATCCGCGATGGACATTATTATTTAGTTGACTTTTGTCATTAAATAAGCTATTATATGATAATAAAGCGAATAAGTTTTATAAATAATGTTGGGCGCTGAAACAGTCCAACAAGACAATAATGTCAATATTAACAATACGGAGAATACAAATGGTAGATTTTTCTAAGCTTAAGGCTATGTCTGGTAAGAAGTCCCTCGAGTCTCTTACTGCCGAACTCACCAAGCTAAATGGTAATCAGGATTCAAAGAAGGGCGATGATCGCTTCTGGTATCCTGCAGTTGATAAGGCAGGCAACGGTTATGCCGTTATTCGCTTTCTCCCTGCTCCCGGTGACGAAGATGTCCCGTTCATCCGCATGTTTGAGCATGGCTTCAAGGGTCCGACTGGCTCTTGGTATATCGAAAATTCACTCACCACTATCGGCAAGCAGGATCCCGTTGGAGAGCTAAATACTCAGCTTTGGAACAGTGGTATTGAGTCCGATAAGGAAATTGCACGAAAGCAGAAGCGCAAGCTTAATTTTATCAGCAATGTTTACATCATCACTGATCAGCAGAATCCTGAGAATGAAGGTAAGGTGTTCTTGTTCAAGTATGGCAAGAAGCTTTTCGATAAGCTCAATGAGGCTATGAATCCTCAGTTTGCTGATGAGAAGCCTTTGAACCCATTCGATCTTTGGGATGGTGCTAACTTCAAGCTCAAGATCCGTAATGTCGAAGGATATCGTAACTACGATAAGTCTGAGTTTGCTGGCACTTCTCCTTTGTTTGGTAACGATGATGAAATGGAGAAGGTTTGGAAGAAGACCCATTCACTTCAGGCATTCCTTGCTCCTTCGAACTTCAAGTCATATGAAGAGCTTAAGGGCAAGCTGAATAAGGTTCTTGGTATTGATGGTTCAACTCTCGGTGTTACCCCTGCTGCGGCACGTGCCAAGGCAGCTACGGTTTCTACTGCAGAGGATGAAGATCTTCCTTGGTCTGCACCAGCAGCTGCTGCACCTTCTTTGAAGAAGGCAGCACCTAAGTTTGATGACGACGAAGACGATGAGACTATGTCGTACTTCCAGAAGATTGCTAACGAATAGAACTTAAGGGGAGCTTAATCGCTCCCCTTTTTTTATTGTCCCATGCTCTTCATTTTTTCCTGTCCGCGAGAATATGCGGCTACACCAAGAATGGCGCCCATTGATAGGTGAATCATTCCACCATTGCTTAGAGTTAATGACTGCCAAGCAACGTATGGAAGTTTGGTGATTAATGGTAAAAACATTGATAGAATTGGAAATGCAATGAAGTCACAGAAACACATTAACATATAGAGCCAGCCCATTGCTGGTCTCCAATATGCTTTCATCCAATGTTCATCTTGTTTTTCTAATTGATTCTCAACAATCTCTTTATCAAGAGAAACATCTGCCAATCCAACAGAAGCTTGCGCCTGTGCAGTTGCTTGGACAGATGCCATTTGCACAGTTTGTTGTGCCATGACAGAAGATTGTCCATTATTGTTATTGTTATTAATATCAACAACAGTGACGCTTGGTGCAGCTGCAACTGGTGCAGGCGCAGGTGGTGGAGTAGGAATTGTAGGTGTAGCGACAGGAACTGTGTCTTCATCACTCACGATTGATTTACCGAATTTAGCCATTTTATTATTCCTTATTATGCGGCAGCAGTTAAATAATGTCCTAATAATACTGTCGATGGTAACGACATTAGTGCAGATTGTTCTGATACTTTATCTTTATCAGATGATACAGCTGGTTGTTTATTACTTCTAGCTGATGGTGTTACTGTGCTCTGTTGAGTTGATGGACCATTTGTTGAAGTAACAATATTACTTGGTCTGCGTGGTGGTGGCGGAGGTGCAGTTTTTGGTTCATTAACAGGCATCGGAGCTGGGGCAACAGGAGCAGGTGGTGGAGCTGAAGCAACAGGAGTTGCAGCAGGAGCAGGTGGTGGAGCTGAAGCAACAGGAGTTGCAGCAGGAGCAGGTGGAGCTGCTTGTGGTGCAGGTGCTGGAACAGCTGCTGGTGGAGTTGCAGAAGTTGTTGGTGTTTGTGCTGGCGCTTGGCTACTTGCAGTAACTGGTGGTGCTGCTTGAGTTTTTGGTTGTTGTTGAGCACCATTACCACCAGTTGCAGCACCGCCTTGTACTTCACCTGACATAAAACCAGTACGAGAAATATTCACACTACCTTGTTCAGATTTAGCAATAGAAAAATGCATCGGATCTTTAACAGATCTCCAATTCATACCCCATCCAAGACCATATTTTGCGGCTATCGCAGCAGTCTGTGGTGGTAGATCTGTTCTTGTTGAACCATTTGGATTAGATCCTGGATTAATATCAATCGCAGCACCAAGAGCATGATAGCTCTTTACCGATGGATTATTAACATTTGCTCTGTTTGCATATCCACCAATGCTGTTAATTTTATAACCAGTAGCTTCAAGTTCATTAATAAATCCTTGGAAATTAGCAGCATAAGCTCTATTAACTTTTGCTTTTCTACCAGAAGAAGTAGTAATGTCAACTAAATCTAAATTAACTTGTTCGCCTTGATCAGTTCCTGCATTGACAGTAGGTGTTGCAACAGAACTTAAATCTGCACCACCATTACTAAATGATTCGGAACTAGCTCCATTGATCAATAATTCAGTTGTTCTGAGTATCATCTCATTTGCGGTAAATGTTATTTCTTTACCTTCAAAACTTAATATGTCGCCAGAATAAACTTTGCTACCGTCTTTATTAACTTCAGTTGGTTTCGCATCATTTGGTTTTTTAGGATCTTCACCAGCTATGTAATCATAACCTGTTCTGGCAATAGATTCACCTGCCATTGATCCACCAATGCCACCAGCAACACCACCAATGATACCACCGAGCGGAATTGTTAGCCAAGCAAACGGACCACCAGCAGCACCAATAGTAGCACCAAGAATAGCGCCAGATTCTGCACCAGCCCATCCACCAACAGCAGAACCTGCACCAACTGCAGTTGCTTTACCTAGATTACCGCTCTGTTGATATTCTTCATAACCTGCAAGTGCACCACCAGCGCCCGCCATGGCTGCACCACCAAGTCGACTGAATTTAGCCATTTTAGAAGCACCAGTAGATTCAACAGGAGGACCAACTGGCTTACCAGCTTTTGGAACACCTGTCGCTGTTTCTTCAGTGACCATCTTACCCATTTTACCATCAGGTTTGACCTCATGATATCTTTGAGTTTTTTCATTATATTTGAATCCTGGTTTCGTCTTTACAGTTTTTGGCTTGCCTTTACCTTCACCAACTTCCTTTGGTTTTATCTTTTCCTTTTCAGGAATATTTGGCATGCTCATATCATCAAGAAGGTTTTCAAAGAAACCTTTCTGATATGATTTCATATCATGAATAGCGTTGATCAATTCACCAAGAATAACATTCTGTTGTGTTTGTATTTCAGCGATATTAACCAAAACACTGTTTGTTATTTTAACAGATTCACTGAGCGTATCAACAGAATCAGAAATTGCACTAGGCTTGTTTACCTTCTTAGCGGTTCTTGATTTTGTATTAGTTTTATATGTCTCAGGAAATGCTTTCTTGAGATTTTTTTTAGGTTGATTAGCCGATGTTTCTCTTTTAACAAGATAATCTGTTAATCCGTTGATAATACCCATATTATCTGTGTCCTCTCATTGCAGCAATACCAACTGCAGCAGCAAGAAGACCCATAGCTGCAGCGATTGGTAGATATGGATGTTTGTTGGCTGCATTAGACATCATATCTCCACCAGGAGCAACTGTCTTTGGCGTTTCATGGTCTAGACGGTTATTTTTCTTACTTGTTTTTTGATATTTTTCACGTTCACCAGCTTGTTCTCGGTATGCTCCAGAACCTCTTCCAGGATTTGGAGGCACACCAAGTGATGATGGTGGTATCATTCCCATAGCAAGAGCGCCAGCAGAATACTTTGGTTTTGATTCTTCTAACTTAGCAGTTTGTATCGCTGCTTCCATCTTAGCATTTCCAAGAGCTAATGGATTAGTTGTTTTAGCTGCATTAGATCTTGCTTCTTCGATATATTTTGCTCTTGTATCTTCTTCAACATTTTTAGATTGTTCTTGCGCTTCAATATCAGCTCGTGCAATAAAATGTGTATTACGTCCTTCACGAACCCACTGACCTTCACGACCCTTATAATCTTTTTGCCACACTCTATTGGCTGCAGCTCTTTCACCATCTTTTTCGACAATGTTACCACGACCACCACCAACAGAGTCAGCATGACGTTGAGCCATTTCAGCTTCACCACTACCGCGACCAGAACCAACTGCAGGTTTAGCAGTCGCTGTTGCTGCTGGTGCTGGTGTTGTTGCAGCAGCTACAGGAACTGGAGCTGTAGCTGCTGTTGAAGTAGAGAAAGTTTCGAAATTACCAGCCATACCAGCGCGAGCTTGCATTGCTGCAGCCGCATATTTTGGTTTTTCGAAATCGCCGACAAAATATCTTGCTGCTTCTTGACCAGAACCAACTTGTCTTTTTAAATATTTTTTAGTTTCTGGTTCTGTTAGAGCATAATCAATTTGACCTTTCCAATTTTTATTCCAATCTGGTCCAGCTGCTCTTTTCATTGCTGCAAAACGTTCATTATGGTGTTGGAACAAACCACCGCTCGTTCCATTATCGCCAATAGAAGAACTATTGAAATTTGATTCTGCCTGTACGTTAGCAAGCATACCAACAGCGTGTTCATGATCAACACCCTTTGAACGTAGGTAGCTATACATTTCTTGTGGATTAACTGCTGATCTTCCTAACTTAAGTGGTTGTCCGCCGCCAGCGCCCATGCCTGCAAATGAAGGACCAGTAGTTCCAGCTCCAGTGTTTCCAGTAAATGCTGGATTGCCAAGGTTTCTTGATCTATCAGGAGCAGCTGTTCCGCCTGGAGTATTAACAACACCACTTTGTTGTGGTCCAGGACCATTACCTAATGCATTTGGACCACCAGTTCCAGGTGCTGCTGGCGTAGGTGCAGCAGGTGCGCCTGCTTGTTGGTTATTCTGTGGTGCTGTTTTCGATTCAATTTTTAATGTTTGAACATCGAATGTGAGTTTATCAGCAATGAATTTTAATTCATCACCTTTAAATGTCAATGTATTTTTTGATTGGACCTTTGCTGCAGCGGCAGCAGTAACAGCGGCAGTTTGTTTTGTTCCGTTTGTTTTTGTTCCTGCATCGTTTTTTGCTGCTTCTGCACGTGCAGTCATTTCAGCTACTAATGCTGCTGTATCTTTACCTTCGCTACCAGGAGCAACGCTAAGAGTAGTTTTTGGTTGTAAACTTGCTGCATCGTCTTGTTTTCCACCAGACCACCAATCACCAATAACTTTTGTCATTGGTTGACTCATAATATCATCTGCAGGAGGATTTAATTTATTTTCAATATCTTCTTTGGTAAGATTGTTTATGTCAGCCATAACAGACATAATATTCATTGTCTTGGCAATGTTACCTACTTTACCATAGATATTTTTTAAATTTAAACTACTTTTTATATTAGGTAAATTGCCCCCACCACCGCCACCAGTTTTGTTCTTGATTGCTTGTACAACTTCTTCAAGTAGTACAAGTGATCTTTCCTGGAGTACAATCTGATCTTTTAGAATGACGTTATTATCACGTAACAAATCTTCGACGTTTTCAAACGTCATTCTAAGTTCTTGGGCATTTCTTTTATATTCAGAAGATTCTTTGTCAGTGTCTACTGAGGCACGAGTTTTTCTCTGTTTCTTTCCGCCAGCAAATGTTTCTGGAAAAACATCTTCCATTTTTGGTTCTGTTGCAGCAGAAGGAGCAGGTTCGAAAACAACAGCAATTTTATCGCTTACTGGCTTGCCAGCTTCGTCTACGATCTTACCATCTTTGGTATAATAGTATTTGGTATTACCGAGAGAACCCGCTAACTTACCTGGAGCCTTTGCCATTCACTAACCTTGTTGTTTCTGTCTTTCCTCTTGTTCTCTAAGATATCCAGTTAAAAGTTCAATATATATGTCTCGTTCGAAAACAATTAGATTTTCAATTTCTGTTAAAGAATATTTATGATGCTGAGCAAGAGAAAAGACAGTTTGATAATAATTGTCTAGAGTGTTATGACTCAGCGCAAGGTAAAAAAATCGGATAACGTCGTCAATTCGATCGCCTTGTCATGATCCATAGCATTTTTATATTCAATTTTATAATACAAAGAAGGTAGGTTAGTCATGAATGAACGAACTTTTTCAAAGCTCGTAATATCCATAAGTTCGATAAATTCTAAAATATCATCTTCTAAGAAATCTTTGCCTTCATATACATTATCTTCATCATAAATCTGATCAATGCAACGGACAACAAGACGATAGAAAGTTTCTTCACCAGTTGCTTTAAGGAATTCCTTATCGCTATAAATGCTAGCTGAAGGATACTTCATCACCAAACCAGAAGTCTTAGTTACTTCGATTTTTGTATCTGTTTTTTCAGGATACTTAATGGTAATATCTTTGAGATCAATATCGAATTCATATGTTTTATCATCTTCAAGATCTCTGTAAGCGACTTTAATCATGTCACCGATCGAGAAACCTCTAAGTCTAATGAATAAATACTCGAGCGCGAACAATGGAATCTTGTCGATATTAAGTGTCGGATCAAGGCTACAGTTATTCACAACCTGTTTAATAGCAGTAAGAATATCTGTATCATCTTCGCTTACCTTCGCCATCAAAAGGAGCTTTTCATCCTTTACAAGCATCGGTCTGAACATATAAGTTTTCTTGTCAGAAGGTAATTCAATCAAAATTGTAGGGTAGTCAATTTTTGGTAACGCCATGGTATACTCCAGTTATTAAAATAATCTTGTAACACTATCAACAACGTTAGAGATAATGTTGCTCACAGTATTAATCGCCAATCCAAATACACTCAATGCAGGCTGTGCTTGAACTTCACCAAGCGACCATTCTCTGAATGTTATATTTGCAGTAATTTTTACGAGGTTGTTGTTGTCAGACCAACTCAATGAAACATCATTAAGACTGATTGGAAATGCTTTTAATAGAACAGTTTGAATTGCAGGTTCACCACTAGTATCATAAACAGTTATTACAATATTAGCAGCATAGTTATCTTTATATTCTGTGGTATAAAAATTTCTACCAGAGCTAGTACCCTGTGTTTCATGACCATTTGCAGCAAAGATATAATTGAACCAAGTGTACCAGAAGTTGTACGCTGTTCCAAATCTATCACAAACAAAAGTTAATGAAACGTCTGTATAACCAGCGGAGAATGGAATCTTTTCACTAACACCAACACCGAAACGATTATTGTCAGAAGTTCTAAGAGCAACACCTGGAATCGAAGCTGCAATACAACGATACGATAGATCTTCAAGCACTTGACTTGAAGAAGCGCCATCAGCTGAATTAGGAATTAATGCATTAACCATTGGTGAACCATATGGAAAATATATCTGTACGTCATACTTGTTTGTCTGAAGTATTCCGCCGTCTTCGATGCGTGCTTTAAATTCTTCTATGTCAAATGCCATTATCGTGCCATGCGTGTTGAGTTTTGGTAAACAGTTGATTTTGAAGCGCCAACAAATCTTTCGGTGGGTAACATCAAAGCGATATTCCATTCATCAGGAGAAATGTAAACAAATGGTGATTTCACATGATCAAATAGATATCTTTTCAAACATGGTTCGAAATATTTAAATCTTGCCGCGCCTTTAAGTATTCCATATGAAATTTTCAATTTAGTAGTTTTATCATACTTCTTATTATTTAGGTTGTCATACAAAGCATCCATCAACTTTGCACGAAGCATTGGTGGAAGATAATGTAAATTAATTCCAAGGAATCCATCACCATAATATTCTACTGGGAATACTAATGGATATGTGTCATAGAATGGAAGCGTAGCTTTTGTTTTTGGATCATAACTGAACATGTACATTTTACCAATTGAATTACCAGTTAGTTCCTGTATACGTTTAAATGGTCCAGCTTGATCAATAATTTCCTTTGGATTAGCTTTATTAACTTTCAATGCTTGTTCACGAAGCCAATCCATAGCATCATCGGAATTAGGATTATCAAATCCCTCGACTTTACCTTTTTGTAATATTGTTTCGAATAACTTTGCCATCAGAAGTTTAATCCTAATTCTTTTTCAGTTATGATAACGAACGACCAATCTCGTTCATTGCAATATTTTTCAGCAGCTTCCCATTTTGAAGAATTAACACCCCATGTCATTACAGCATTAACATAATTACGTGTCATTTTTGACTTACCTTCTTTAAGAATAGGAGGTTTAGTCTGTGCTAACGGTTTTACTTCAACCAATGATGTTTCTATCTTACCAGTTGGTGTTCTTTTTTTAACATAAAAATCAACAAAGTATCTATGCATTCTACCATCTACGGGAGAACGATACGGTATCACTATTTCTTCGCTCGACCATTCTATAACATCTGGATGTCGATCAAACATATCCATAACAATAGATTCCCAGCGAGAACGATAAATAATGTTACGTGGATCACCACGATACTTTTTTGGGTTCTTAGGGTTGAAATAACCTTTGTATGTTTTCATGGCACTCAAATAAATAGTAAAAAAGTATTTATAAGGATTGAAGATGGCTTCACAACCAATTAGCTTACCAACAGGAGGAGCCGCTGCAAACGGTGGCATTTCAACTGGTATTACAAATAATCAGTCTGGTGGTAGATTGGTATTTCCTCTTGATCTCGAAGATCAAGATTTTTATATGTCATTTACATTCTACGAATACAACAGACCAAATTTTTCTGGCAATCCTATTCTAGCTGATGCTGGCACAATTCGCCTCCCATTACCAAATAATATGGCTGACAATCAAAGAGTTCTTTATAGTGAAGAGAACTTAGATATTGCTCTTGGTTCTGCTATTAATCAAGGTAATGCTGCTGGATTAGCAGCTGCTAGTGCTAATGTATTGGCAGCAAGTGGAGTACCTTTAGTAGGAGTAGCTCAAGATAAAGCTCAAGCAGCTGCTAGTAGCAAAGGTGCTGGATTGATCGGTCAAATTAATGGTGTTGCGGTAAATCCATTCCTTACTATGATGTTCAAGTCTCCTGCTTTCAAACAACATTCTTTTAGTTGGAAATTATCTCCTTCAAATGTTTCTGAATCAGCTGTACTTAATGCTATCATTAATACATTCAGATATAATCAACTTCCAGATCAAACTAATGCTGCTGGTGGTACTCTTTTAAGTTACCCACATATCGTACAAATAACTGTTACTGCCGGTCAAACTGCATATTTTACATACAATTTCAAACCAGCTGTTATTGAAGGTCTTGAAATTAATTTCGCTCCAAATGGTCAACCATCTTTTTTTGGTGCCACAAGAGCACCAACAGAAGTTGAAATTAGATTATCACTTACTGAAATTGAATACTGGCTTGCAAGTGATTACGGTGCAGCAACATCTATTGGTCAAAATTTAAATCTACAAGGACTAAAAGATTTCATTACCAAAAATACCAGCAATCCTGGACCTGATTTATCAACATCAGGATCAGAATCAGCTGGATCAACAACGGTTTTACCATAATGCCAGAATCATATTTTAAAAACTTTAATATTATTCAATATGGAAACAGCACATCTAATGTCGCTGTTGTTGATATCACAGAGCGCGTTGTAACATTAAACAACGTTGAAAAAAATCCAAATGTTTATTATCCATTAGATATTGTTGATGGTACAAGGGCAGATACGATCACCAATAATGTATATGGTGATCCTTACACCAGCTGGTCATTATATCTTTCAAATGATATCATTGATCCATACTATGAATGGTATTTAACTCAAGATCAGTTTCTTTCATTCATAGTTAATAAATACGGATCATTACAAAATGCAACACAGAAAGTTGCATATTATATTAATAATTGGGTCGAGCAAAATGCATTATCTATTTCTGGATATAATGCATTAGCACCAGAATTAAAAAAATATTGGACTCCAACTTTTGGAAGTCATTCACAAATTATTAATTATGTGAGAATCAGAGAAGATTGGAAATCATCCACAAATAAAATTTACACTTTCAATATTTCTGGTAATTCTAATTTCACGGTTGATGAAATTGTTAATATTAATTACACTTATGCTGATGCAAATACAAATAATGGTAAAGCGCAAGTAATGGCTTCTAATTCATCTACTGTAATTGTCCAGCACACATTCAATAACGTATTTCCAAGCAATAATTCATTTACTGCTGCTAGCTATGTTTATGGCACAGAAAGCAACTCTAATGTATTAATCAATTCTGTTCAATCTACAAGCAATAATATTAGTGATACAGAATTATCATATTGGTCTGCTGTATATTATTATGATATGGAATCGGAAAAAAATGAAGGTAATAAGTCAATTCTTGTACTACAACCTAATTTACTTCCTAGCTATATCAGTAATGTCAAAAAACTGTTGAGTCAATAAATGGCAAGTTTTAATCCAGGTGATATTTTTATCGATAACTTAACTATCATATCTCCAAGAACTACTGCTTGGAATATGGCTCGCAATTTTCTATCATGCAATATTTTAGAAACTATTTTTATTCCAGCAGTAACAGCTGAAATTGAAGTTGTTGATGATCAAGATTACATCGGACAATTAAAAATCGCTGGTGACGAGCAAGTAGCTTTCACAATGCGTAAACCTAATGGGATTCCTGTAAGTTACATGTTCCATTTGAACAGCGTTAAAGAAGTAGAACCTTTTGGCGCTTTAAAATCAAAGGTGTATAAGTTAGATTGTATTACTCGTGAATCTCTTTCTGGTCAGGCAAATCATGTTCAGAAAGCATATAATACTACTATTGATCAAATTATTCAAGATCTCCATAAAAATTATCATAACTCAAATCTTCCATTGTTTGCTGAGCCTACCAAAGGCAATCGTAATTTTAAAATTACTAACCAGCCTTCATTTCATGCAGTTGAAATGTTAAGGAAAGAAGCAGTATCAGCAAAAAACAAAGGTTCGAATTTTATGTTCTGGCAAACTTGGAGAGGATTATATTTCCAGTCGCTCGAATATATGTTACAACAAGGTGATGTTAAAACATTCAAACAAGAAAATACAGTCGGTCATTCTATTAATAGCAACATCGAAAATAATATTCTTGCGATCAAAGTTCAACAAAATATGGATGCAATGAATCGTATTCATGCTGGTGTTATTAATCAGAGAGTTTGCACTTATGATCCACATACTCATAAGTTTGTAAGTCAAGATTTTAAACCTAAAGCTGAAGAGCTAATCAGTTTAGGTGTGGGTCTCATTACTACACTTGCAACATTTGCAAATTTATTTCCAAAAGCTAATAAAACAGTTTTCAGAGTTGTGAATCCAAATAAAAATATTAAAGTCGATAAAAGTAATGTTCCTGCATCTATCCCATACAAACAACTGAATATGGCTCAAATGCAAGAACAACTTATGCACATGACAATAATCGGTGATCCTATTTTAGAGCCAGGAAAAACAATCATGGCTAATGTTCCTAAAATTACATCACAAACAAATAATAAAGAAGCTGATCCTCAGATGAGCGGACGTTGGTTAATTGCAAAGTCACATCATGAGATTAGACGTCCAGATGTTAGACCTAGATATGTTACTAATTTAGAATGTCTTAAGGGTGCATTTGAGGATAAAGTACAATGACAGATAATTCACTTGGCAGTCACATGCATATGTTTGTTGCTGAAGTTAGAGATGTTAAAGATCCTGACAATGGCAGCGGCAAAGTTAAATTAATTGTTCATGGTCATCATAATGTTGGTGATGAACCAATTGCAGATGAAGATCTACCATGGGGTCATTGTCTCATGAATAATTCTCCTTCGCTTAATGGTATTGGCACAACTGTCAATTATATGCCAGGAAGTACAGTCGTTGGATTTTGGTTAGATCCAGAAACAAAACAGATACCAATTATTCTTGGCAGCATGCATAGATCTGCCTTACCAGATTATGGAAGCTAATTTATGGCACTAGTATATTCACAAGATGGTGCGACAGTAACAGAAGTACCAGATGCTACAGCACCACAATCACAAACTCCTGCTGCTCCTGATACTACAGAAGCAGACGGATCTAAACAATTATCAACACCAAATCCCTCAGCGCCAATTGGTCCAATGTCGTATGACAAACCAATTCAGGGTATTCCTGAGTACAAAATGCCACCAATTGTTGGCTCTGATGGTAAGGGTGTTGTTGCTTCAACAGATGCATGGGCAGCACTTAAAAGCTCAGATAAAGCTTATGGTATCAACAACGTAAATGTTGGTAAACCAGATACAGCTAAAACACCTCCTGCAGCTTCTGCTGTTGATAATGCAAAAACAACTAAGGCATCACAAGGATTAGATACTGATCATCCAACTGCTGCTTCACAAGATCCTAGTAAGAATATTCATGATGCGTTGATTGCTGCTGATCCACAGGCTATCGGTATGGTGCTTAAGAAAGCATTACAATCAATGATCATGTTAAAGATGATGGACAAGCTTACCAGTCCAGCTGGTATCCTTTCAATGACTTCTGGTGGTATTGGTGGAGCATTACAAGGTCTCGCAGGAGCGCATGGATTAACATCAATGCTTGGTGCATTGAATAGTGTTATGCCTAATCTTTCTGTATCTGGATTATTAACAGCTTCCGCAACAAATTCATTACACACTGGTATGATGGGAATGATTAATAATGTTGCTGTTGGTGCACTAGCAGCTACAGAAATTGCTGCGGCTGTTTCAACTTCTCAGAATATCAATGCTGCTGTTAATGCTATTAATGCAGGTGCAGCTGGTGCTATCGATGCTGTTGCTGCATTTGGTGGACCTGCATTTGGTCTTGTTCCTGGATCACTTGCTGCTAAAATTGCATTGGTCGGACCTAGTGGTTATCTTAATACATCTCAAGTTATTGGTGGTGTTAGAATCAACACAAGCGTTCTTACTTCACCTAATCCACATCTTACACAAAACATTCCTTTTCTGGTAGGTGATGAACATATTGCTATTGCTACTGCTGCAGTAAGTGATATTGCAGGTACACTTAGTACTGCACTTGGTGTTACTAATCCAATTGGTCAATCATTAGCGGTTGTTTCACATATAGCTGGTAATGTAAGTGATATCACAGCTGGTATCGGAATTGGCGCTATTCCTGGCATTGCTTCTGGTGCATTTACACATACTACTCTTGGCGGTATTATTAATGGTGGTATTGCAGGAATTATTGATGGTGGTTTAAATAAAATCCTTGGTTCTCCATTAAGTGGTCTATTAAATAACGTAAGTAAATTACTTCCACAAATTGGTGGTAATATTACTAGTTCATTATCTAACCTCAGTGCATCTGGCGCAAATGTAAATAATTTGACAAAAGGATTGACAAACGCTACTAAGGCAATGTCTCTTTCGAAAGCAGCTCATAATGTTGCACAGAATATCTTTGGTGAAGCAAGAGCAGAATCAATTGCTAATGCTGTTAATGCTACTGCGAATTTAGCTGCTGCAGTTAATGGTCAAATTTCTATGGTCACTGCCTTTGGAGATAAAATTATTTCTGCCCCTGAAAATGTAGCCAAATCAATAGTTCAAGCTGGTACACAGGTAGTTGTTGGTAACGGAACAAGGTTAGTATAATGTCATTTGATAATCCAAGCGCAGCATATGCAGCTGCTAACCCTGATGCAAAGGCAGGTGATACATTCACTGTCGGTGGGATAACACAAACATATGATCCTGCAGCTGCAGGTGTTTCAAAGGCACCAGTAACACAGAACAAAAGAGTTGATCCTCAACCAAATCCAGGAAAATTTCCATTAGTTCAAGTAACGTCCACTCCTACTTCTGTATCAGTTGATTCTCATGATCCTACTAATATGGGAAACATGCATGCAAAAATGAACAAGGATGGTTATTGGACCACTACTCATCAAGATGGTGATGGTAACACCAGTAGCATTAAACATGGTGTTGATAAGAGCTCTTCACAAGCTAAGTCATCTGATAGCGTTGGACATAGTGATGAAAGAGTTGGTGGTGGGTCTCGTTCACAAGCACAAAATGGTACTCATCATGAAAATGGCGAGCATGAAACTAAGGCAGTAGCAGGAGCTGTAACAGCAGCCACTGAATCTTCTGGTAAAATATATTCGAAGGGTGGTGATGGACATATGCATCACGCTGGCGATTTAACATTTGCTGTTGAAGAAGGTGGCGTTCATTATAACGTAGCTCAAGATTTTAGTGTTACAGCAACTGGTGGTTTGATTCATCTTAATAGCAGCGGGGACATTACTGTTGATTCTAGCGGATCAAATATCACAGTAACATCTCCAACACAGATTACTTTTAAAGTTGGTTCTTCTAGTATAGTAATGACACCAGCTGGAATAACAATGATTGCTCCAAGAATTGATCTAAACCCATGATAAATAATAATAAAAGGTTTTCAAAATGACCACTACACAAACTACCACAGTAACGCTAATTGTTTCTCCTGTCGCTCCAATAGTCGGCGGGATCATTACGTTCTTAGCGAAGATTACACCGAGCGATAGTGGAACTCCGACTGGTACTGTTACCTTTGCTTCTCCTGGTATTATACATGGCACTGTACCTATTGTATATAATGAAGCTCGTTTTACAATTGATACGTCGTTCACGGTAAGTCCTTCGACGTCATATACTGCAACGTACAATGGTGATACGACGTACGCTTCTAGTACATCATCGACTAGCACAGTTTCATTTACCGCTTACACCGCTGCTAATGGAGTTTGGAACGCTAACACTAGTACGTCTGGCGCGTTTGATTATACACAACAGTTAAACTATATCGCTTCTTCTCTAAGAACCATAGCGGTCAATTCTTCTGAGATTAGAAATTTCATTGGTGACATTGATAGATCTATATCAACGGTTGCAAATCTTGCAAGTGGTAACGGCGTCCATACATCGGGTGCATATGACTGGCTTGGTGCTGCTTCTCTTTATAATTATTTTGTTGAACAGGGCGTAGCTGCTAATACTTCTGGTAATGCAAACTCTTCCGTTCAGCTAGCTGCAAACACAGCGTTAGCGCAGTACGCTAATTCTTCCGCGCCAAATTCTGTCTTTACATTGAAAAATTTCTAATGCCAGGGATTGCAAGAGATAACGGAAAAGATATAGCTGGTGGTTTGTTAAAACAAGGTTCTAAAAATGTATTTGTAAACAGTAAACCTGCTGTAAGAAAAGGTGATTTAGTAGCAGCGCATGGTAAACCACCACACGCTTCTGCACCTAAAATGGTTGGTCATAGCACTACAGTTTTTGTTAATAGTATAGGAGTGTGTCGTAAAGGCGACGTTGCTTCTTGTGGACATAAAGCTTCAGGTTCAGGCAACGTATTCGCAGGCGGATAATAAATGGCAACAAGAGCAGACACAATTACACAGACGCTTAAGAAATCAGAGATTTATTCTGACTTTCCTAATAACTTCATTAAACATCCAATAACTAATGAATTGGTAAAATTAAAAAATGAAGACAGCGTAAGACAAGCATTCAAAAATCTTATTTTGACGAACATTGGCGAGCGTTTTTTCGATCCATTTTTTGGATCTAATGTTTCTAGATCTTTGTTCGAACCATTAGATACATTTACCATTGAAGATATAAGACGATATATTATACACTCTGCACAACAATTTGAAACAAGAATTCAGCTATTGGACATTTCAATTCTTGATGTTGCAGATCAAAATTCTATTGCAATTAGCGTTATGTTTTCTATTATAAATAATCCAGAACCTGTTACGCTAAACCTTTTCCTAAAAAGAGTACGATGATAAATGGCTAATAATTCAATTTCATTAACATCATTAGATTTTGATACTTTAAAGGCGCAGCTTCAGCAGTACCTGACGGCACAACCCATTTTCAAAGATTACAATTTCTCTGGCTCAAACATGAATGTCCTATTGGACCTTTTGAGCTATAACTCATATCTTAATTCTTTCTATCTTAATATGGTCGCTGCTGAAATGTTTCTGGATTCTGCCCAGAAAATGGATTCAGTTGTTTCACATGCAAAAGAATTAAACTATCTTCCAAGATCTAATCAATCTGCCGTTGCTAACATTAGCTTTACGTTATCAACAATAGGTATTAATTCGCCATTATTAATTCCAAAAGGTACAACTTTTTCTGGTCAAAATTCTAATGGTGCATTTACATTTTCGACTTCTCTGAATCAGAATTTTACTTCAAGCAATACTACATTTGCAATTAATAACCTCAATATCTATGAAGGTTTTTACATTACTGATGCTTTTATCTTTGATAACACACAAGAGTCACAAAGATTTGTTCTCAGCAATCCTAATATTGACACCAGCAGTTTAATTCTTACTGTTATCGAAAGTGGATCAAATACTGTTTTTACACCAGTAACTTCATTATTTGGTCTTAATTCACTATCAAACACTTACTTCCTTCAAGCTGCACAAAACAGTCAGTATGAAGTTGTATTCGGTGATGGTAATTTTGGTCGTATTCCTAGTAATCTTTCTACAATTGTTGCAAACTATCGTATCAGTACTGGTAGTCTTGCACAGGGTGTTTCATCATTTAATATCACACAAGATCTTGGACCAATCAATGGAGGTTTAGTAACAGTTTCTCCAATTACTGTTAATGCTAACTCTGCTGGTGGCGCAAACTCTGAATCAATTGATTCTATTCGTAAACTAGCCCCACGTTACTTTGCAACACAACAAAGAGCTGTTGCTTCTGATGATTATTCTTCTCTGGTCCTTTCACAATTCGGTGGTCAGATCTCTGACGTTAATGTGTTTGGTGGCGAACTTCTTGATCCAAAACAATATGGTCGAGTTGTTGTTTGTGTTAAACCAACAGGAAGTGTAATCGCTCCTGATTATATTAAAAATCAAATTTCAAATTATCTCCAGCCATTCATTGCTATTCCAACAAGAGTAATTATTTCTGATCCTGATTACATTTATGTTTCTGCTGTTGCAACAGTTCAGTATAATGTAACAGGCACAACTAAATCTTCTTCTGAAATTCAATCTATCATTTATAGTGCAATTTCTAACTATAGCTCTACTAATTTAGAAATGTTTGCGCAAGATTTCAGATATAGTAAGTTTGTTTCTGTTATTGACAACAGTGATTCAAGTATCACAAGCAATGATACAGATATTAAAATTATCAAACGTATTTCTCCACTTGTGAATTATCCAACATCATATGTTCTTGATTTTAATAATCCAACAGAAATAGAACCAAGAAATAATGCAGAAGGTTACGTAGCTGGTCCTCCATTCTACGATGAACCAATGATTACTTCATCTGCATTTACATACGTCGACGCAGCAGGAGCTATTTGGCCATTAAGCTATATCAGAGACAATAACTTTGGTATACTAGTCGTTTACACCAATGTCAATGGTCTGTTTACTATTGTTAATTCTGATATTGGCACAGTTGATTATACTACAGGCGTCGTAAAAATCAACAATTTAATTACCTCTTCATACAGTAATTACATTTCGATTTATATGGAACCACAAAATAAAGATATCTTTGTCAGTAAGAGTAAAATATTATTAATAGATTTGGCTGACGTCACTGTCAACGTAATTCCTACACAAAAGTAAAAATATGCAATTTGCAATCGAAAAAAAGATATCGAACTTCATAGAAAGTCAGTTCCCTCAGTTCTATTTGGATGAGGGTCCGAACTTTGTGTTGTTCGTTAAGGCATATTATGAATGGATGGAGTCTGAAGGTCAAGCTATTAATCAATCGCGTAGTCTTTTTGATCTACGAGATATTGATAATACAATGGATTCTTTTCTTTCTCACTTCCAGCAGAAATATCTCTACGGTATTCCATTCAAAACTATTGCTAATCCAAAATTCTTACTTAAACATATTCTTGACGTTTATCGTTCAAAAGGTTCGATTGATTGTTATAAACTTCTATTCAAGCTAATTTACAATCAAGACGTAGAAATTTATCTTCCAGGACAAGATCTACTCAAGCCATCAGATGGTACTTGGATTCAACCACAATATCTTGAAGTAACACAGACTAATAATCTTGCAAGTTTTGTGGGTCAAACTGTTCGTGGATTTACTTCAAACACAACAGCTGTTGTTGAAGATTATATTTCTCAGCCTATTAATCAAAATATTATTTCAACTCTTTACATTTCTAATATGCAGCCAAAAGGTGGTTCATTCCTTACTGGTGAAAAAGTAGTAATTCAATCACAGGTAGGTAATACAGCGGCTGTAACAGCTTCCCCATCCATTGTTGGTTCTCTCGATAGCCTTTCCATCTATAATGGTGGTCAGGGTTTCAACATTGGTGACATCATTGCAATCGCTCATTTAGATGCAAACAATAATGTTATCTCTGATGGTATCGATGGAAAACTAAGAGTTACTAGCGTTTCGCGTGGTCAAGGTTCTCTCAATTTCAACATTGCCAAGGGTGGTTTCGGATACACATCGAATACAAATGTATTTTTATACAATGGTGCAGGAGATTCGACAGGTGCAGGAGCTAGCTTTAGTTTAGGTAATCTATCCTACGTTCAAAATCTTCCATATAATACAGACTTGATTGTTGATTTTTACAACACACAAATTGGCGCTGCTGCTTATGGGTTTCCTGCTAATAATAGCGCGAATGCAATTTCTTCTATCCAAGGTACTTTGACATTTAAAAATAATAACTTTGGTACAATTGCTGCTCTTACCAATATTCAAACTGGTAATGGTTATACTCAAGCACCAAGTATATTCGTTAGATCAACACAGTTAGCAACTAACAATCTTCCAGGAACCGTTTCGTACTCGACTACTTCTAATACTATTACTGGTAGTGGCACAACGTTCACATATTTTTATTCAAATGGAGATGTAATTTATCTTCAAGCTGATTCTTCAAATACTGCCACTAGCGAATTACAAGTAATTAAAACTGTTGTTAATGATACTACAATTACTTTGTATGGTCCACCAAAACAGAACTCTACAGGTACAGCTATTTCAAAAAATGCTCCTGTTGTGCTTCCTTCTAACTATGCTTATTATGATCCACAAGTTTTAACTTCAGATGGATCAATTGATGGTATTAATGAATTAATTACTGGCAATCCTTCAACAGGTAATAACATTGTAGCAACAACAACTGCTATCAATTCTGGTCGCGGATATATTGAAGGTGAAACTGTCGTTTCATATCTTCTTAATGGTCTTAGCCCAATTGTTATTACGAATCCTGGTATTGGTTATACTAATAATGATGTTGTTCATTTCTACGGCGGATCTACTTCGCCAGCTACTGGTTATGTAACCACAGATGGTACAGGCGCTATTGTTTCTGTTCCTATCACAGGCGGTTCTAATTATACTAGTCTTCCAACTATTGTAATTAAAACAAGAACTGGTTCTAATGCTGTATTGACAACTTCTATTCTACCTTTTAATACTACAAGTCAAGTAACTGGTCGTGTCAATAAGACAGGCGTTGGTAGACAAATTGGATATTGGTCAACTACCAGAGGCTTTTTAAATTCGGATAAATATATTCAAGATAGTTATTTTTATCAAGATTTCTCTTATCAAATCAAAGCGGCTGCAACTCTTGATAAATACAAAGATATTCTTTATACTACGTTCCATACTTCTGGAGCTGAATTATTCGGTGAATTCTTACAAATAAATAATGAAGCTTCATTTGCTAATCTGTTATCTGAAACTACATCTGCAAATATTGATAATTATCTTTATTTCAAAGTGGATTCAACTCTTATAACATCTGATAGCACTTATTTGATTACTTCGAATTCTGCCACAACTGATACGAACTACCTATACTCGGACAACATTATCAAGCTCGATGCGTTTATCTAAAGGATTTTAAATGTCACAACAAACAATTAACATTGGTACATTAGCGAACGACGGCACTGGTGATCCGATCCGCACAGCGATGACCAAGATCAATGGCAACTTCAATGAAGTTTATTCTGGATTTGCTTTTAACACCTCTACCAATGTTGTTACTGCTGCCAATACTCTTGTTGTTACTAGCAACACGACTACTAACACTTTGCTTGTTATTTCTAAAATTAATGTTGGTAATGCTGCAGGTTATAATTTTGGATCTATCGCGCTTATCGAAGTCGATGCAAATTCTAATACATACCAGCAAGTTGTTATTCAAAATGCTAACTCAGGTATTAGTGCTTCTGGCGACTTTGTCTTAACAACTGATACTGGTAACGATTCATTTGGTTACGTTGATCTTGGTATCAATAGCTCTCAGTATGCCAATTCTTCATATACCATCACTGGTTATAGCGACGCATACCTTTATTCTTCTAACAGCAATATGGTCATTGGTACTGCTTCTGCTAATTCTGTTATCTTCCACAGCAATGGTACTTTATCTACCAATGAGCGCATGCGTATTACTGCAAATGGTAATATTGGTATCGGTAATACAACTCCTGCTTCTACACTTACTGTAAGCGGAAACGTTTATGTTTCTTCAAATACTTTAACTCTTGGTTCATCAAACATTGGTACATTAGCCACTGCAAATGGTTACACTGTACTTCCAAATGGTTTGTTGATGATTTGGGGCGCTTTCACTGCTTCTAATTCAACACCAAACGTAATTTCTTTCGCTGCTTCTGCAGGTGTTTCATTCCCAGTTAACTGTTTCTCAGTTTCAGCGACAAGTAACTCTGGTGTATCTTCATATCATGCTGGTGTGTATGCAATTAATGCTACTGCATTTACTCTTGCAACAGGTAACACTACAAACGCAACTGTCTACTGGCAAGCAATAGGTAAGTAATCTTTATGGGTAAAATTTTACCGAGTTATAAAAAAGCAATTATTGATGATGTAATTTCAAGTATCAGTTCAAATTCATCTCAATATTATGCTTTCGCCGCCAACCCTATTCCTGTTGTTGGTAATACACCAGTAATTACTGCTGATGATTACACAACTATGTTTAGTAATGATTGGCAGATGATATTCGGTAAGAAAATTAATAACGTTGATATTATACCTGTTATTAATAACATCAATTGGCAATCAAATACTGTTTATACAAGATATGATAATACTTCGACTACATTAGCTAATTCGAATTATTATGTTATTACTCCACCAGCGGTTTCTGGTGGTACTTACGATGTGTATAAATGCATTGATAATGCCAATGGTTCTGTTTCTACACAGGCACCAGATCAGCTACAGCCTTCTTCTTTCACTAAGTCGGATGGTTATACTTGGAGATATATTACTTCGATCAGTAGTTCAAATTATCTTAAATTTTCTTCTGGTCAATATGTTCCTATTTTTCCAAATACATCTATTGCAGCAAGTGCATATAATTACACTGGTGTCGAAGTTGTTATGATTAACAATGGTGGTTCTGGTTATAATGCATACAATGATGGTATTGTTCGTGGTGTAGTAAACTCGACAGTTATTCAGATTGAAGCTACTGCTTCTGCTGATAATGATTTTTATACTAAAAATGGCATTTATATCTACAATAGCGGTTATGCCACTGCACAATTAAGAACAGTAACAAAATATGTTTCTAATAATGGTGTTAATTGGATTTATCTAGATTCTCCTGCAAATACCAATAATATTACTCCAAGCGTTACTCAGTATCACATTTCACCAAAAGTTGTGTTCAATACTGATGGTTCATCACAACCAAAAGCGTACAGTGTTGTGAATGGTATTTCTAATTCGATTAGTCAAATTGTTATCATTGATAATGGTCTTGGTGTTTCGAGAGCCAACGTCTCTGTACAAAGTATCTTTGGCGCTGGCGCTAATTTATATGCGATTGTACCTTTTCCTGGAGGTCATGGTTCGAATCCAGCAGCAGAACTTAATGTTCAAGGGTTTGCGGCTGCATTTTCTTTTTCGAATAATCAAGGAAATACAATTTCAACTAACATCACATACAATAAAATTGGTATTGTAAAGAATCCATATGTTCTTTCGAACACTGGTACAAAATCAATAACTCAATATTATGCAAATACATTTAATGCATTGCTTCAGGCTAATGTTACCAGTGGTGCAATTTTTACTGTTGGCGATACTGTTACAGGTCAAAATAGTGGTGCTGTTGGTACTGTTGCATATTCTAACTCTACTGTGTTATATCTTACAGGTGATAAATATTTCTCGAATAATGAAACTATTGCTTCAAGTAATGGAACAGTAGTCTCTACGATCCAAATAAATACACTTGGAAACATTTATACAAAAGACATAACACCAATATACATTCAGAACATTACTAATGTGACTCGTTCCAATACTCAAACTGAGTCCTATAAATTAATTGTTCAGGTCTAATCAGGAAGTAAAAGATGCCAATTAACACCGACTTAAATGTTGCTCCATTCTTTGACGATTACAATGCAAATAATGAATACTATCGTATTCTTTTTAGACCAAGTGTTCCTGTCCAGGCAAGAGAATTAACTCAAGTACAATCTATTCTTCAGGATCAGGTTGAGAAGTTTGGTAACTGGGCATTTAAAAATGGTGACATTGTTTCTGGTTGTACAATCATTGATATTCCTGTCCAGCCATTTGTTCGTCTTCAAGATTTTCAAATTAATGCTGCATCGTTTGACGTCACTGCCTTTGTTAACACACAGGTTGTTAGTGCGACATCAAACCTAACTGCTCGTATTCTATCATCAACTAGCGGTCTTGTATCTAATTTTCCCAATACTAATGTCATTTATATTAATTACATTAACACAGGTATTAATGGTGAAACATTATTCTCTAATAATGAAACATTAACTTTTTATAAAATTCCAAGAACAGGTAATGTAACAGCTGATACTATTGCAACTGTTAATACTTTCGCCAACGTAACATCATTCGCAGTTGGCGCTAATGCGACCGTTGGATATAATACATCTGGTAATGCCCATACGCTTTCTGTTTCTGATGGTGTTATCTTTATCAATGGCACATTCATTAAGGTATTGACACCAACAATCGGTATTGTTAATAACTTTGGCACATACGCTGCTAATAACGTTGTTGGTTTCCAGCTTATTGAATCAATCGTTACAGAAAATCAAGACACTTCACTATTAGATAATGCTCTTGGTTATCCAAATGAAAATGCTCCTGGCGCTTATCGTCTTAAGCTTGTTCCAACTATCATTTCATTAGATCCTGCAACAGCGGCAAACACTGCTGGATTCAATCCAATTGCTACCTACAACTATGGTGGTCTTGTTAATAAAGAAGTTGCTGGTGGTAGCGTATATTCTATCGTTGGCGATGCGATTGCTCAACGTATCTATGATGAAGCTGGTAACTACGTAGTTAACCCATTCGTTGTCGACACTGTAACTGGTCTAACAGGAAACAGCATTGTTTCTAGTCTTTCCGCTAACAATGTTCTTGGTCGTATTAATCCAGGTGTTGGTTATTCTCAGGGTCAAAGAATAGAAATTCTTAAGACAGCATACATCAATATGCGTCGTGGTGTTGATACACAAACAACAAAAGCGCAACAGATTACTTTCAGCTATGGAAATTATTTCGTTGTTAATGAAGTTGCTGGTCTATTCCCATTCACTGGTGCACAAACAGTAAATCTTTATGATAGAGTGCAACAGGCTGTAACAAACAGAACATTTTCTGGTACTTCTCCTGTCGGTAACTTGATTGGTACTGCTTCAGTAAAATGTTTCTCTTATGTTTCAGGTATTCCTGGATCTAACACAGCATCATATTACTTACACGTATTCAATATTAAAATGACTGCTGGTTTTGCTGTGAGCCAGATCAAATCAATTTATTATGCATCTGCACCATATGGCATTGCTGACGTTTCTTCTGCAGGTGTCATCGGTTCTTCACTAAAAGATCAGCTTTATAAATTCGGGTCTGCTGGTATCAAGAATCTTAGAGATGCAAGCAATAATCAGAATACTCAATACACTTATCGCACAGCAAATACAACAGCAAGTATGTATGCAAATGGTGTGATTTCATTGACTATTGGACCTTCTGCTCCAGGCGGTACTGATATTCTTCCATTTGGTGTAGGACCACTAGCTGCTTCTGATGCTGCATCAATCACTGTTGTTGCTGCTAATAGTGTAGATACTAATGCTCTTGTTGGTACAATCTCAGTAACAAATACTTCAACTAATGTCGTTGGTACAAGCACATCGTTCCTTACTGATTTTACTCCTGGCGATAATATAAAAATTGGAAGCACTATTCGTACTGTTGCGAATGTTGTTAACTCTACAGCTCTTATTGTTGATAGTGTTTTCTTCCCAACTCTTGCCACACAGTCTGGTCAAACTTATTACAAGACATTCCAAGCTGGTAAAATTATTCCTGTTCTTTACAACAATGGTTATATCAACGTTGTTTCGAGCAGTGTATTCACTGTCTATACAGGCAACTCTGTAGCTGCAGGCACAAGTAATACTCTTCAAACTGCAATGGCTGTTGATGTTTATTATGATGTTCTTCGCACTGGCGTTGCTCCTGCAACTAAATCAATTAACAAGAATGTTTATGTTAAATTGAATCCAGCTTCTAGTATTGCTGGTCCTACTGGTCCATGGTGCTTGGGTGTAAGTGATATCACAAAATTGACTGCAGTTTATGGTTATCCAGATAGCAGCTTCTCTGGAACTGGTACCAATTTAACAACAAACTTCTCTTTCGATTCTGGTCAAAAAGACACTCACTACGATCTAGGCTACCTTTATAATAATGGTGGATACAGCCCAACTGCATATCCTTATCTACTAGTACAGCTTGATTGTTATACACCAAACTATACATCAGGTGTTGGATTCTTTACTGTCGAATCATATCCAGTTGATGACGTTAATTCAGCTAATACAGTTGGTGTATTAACTAAAGATATTCCTCTTTATATCGACGAAGCTGGAACTAAAATTTGGTTAAGAGATTATGTTGACTTCCGTCCAGTTGGTGCAAATACAGCTGCTATTGCAAATGTTGTATCTTCTGCCACAACTAACCCATTAACAACTCTTACCTTCGTAACACCTTCTGGTGGTATGAATGTTCCTTCATATGGTAAGAATTTACAGTCTGATTTCACTGCTTATCTTCCACGTAAAGATTTGATTATCGTTACTCCTGATAATGTGATCAAGGTTATTGAAGGTCTTTCTAGCACTGCTCCTCAATCACCTCTGTTTCCAGATAATGCAATGTCATTGGCAGTGCTTAACATTCCTCCATATCCATCATTATCATCTGATCAAATTGATTCAGATCAGGGTATCAATCAGCTTTCGAAAACTCTTATTCGTGATACTTCTACTGCCATTAATGTTAACCTCGTAACTAATCGTCGTTATACAATGTCAGATATTGGTAAGCTCGACACAAGAATTTCAAATCTTGAATATTATACACAGCTTTCGCTCCAGCAGCAAAAAGCTTCTAACATGACTGTTACTGATGCTAATGGTTTGAATCGCTTCAAGAATGGTATTTTTGTTGAAACATTCCAAGACTTCTCGCTTTCAGATGTTGCTAACCCAGAATATAGCATTGCTATTGATTCTAAAAAAGGTCAGGCTCGTCCTAAGTTTGTTACAGAACGTTTCAAATTCAAACTAAATACTAGTACCAGTACGAACTATCAACAGACTGGTAGAGCTATTACTCTTCCTTACACTAGTGTTTCGTTTATCAATCAGCCTTATGCAACAAAATATCGTTCATCAGCTCACGTTGCTTCGCACTGGAATGGTAGCATGGTTCTTCTACCTTCCTTCAATAATAACATTGATACAAATAACACAGCTTCTGTTAGCATCACACTTGATAATGCAACTCCTTGGCAGAATTTTGCTAATTCTCCATTCGGTTCAGTATGGGGTAATTGGTCAACATCAACCACATATGCGAACAGTTCAGTGATTAACGGAACAGGCTCTAATACATATAACGTAGAACTTGGTTATCAATATACACAGTCGACATCACAAGCTGCTCTTAATAATGCTATTGCTCAATACCAATCACAGGGATATGTAATTGGTGGTACTTCATTGACATTTACTAGCAGTCATGGTGGTATTGGTAGCAACGCTTCTATAACACAAATCAGTTAATCTGGAGAATATAAATTGGCAGTAATTCAAACAACGACAACAACAGCTACCACTACTGCTAACAGATCTGGTACGCAGCTAGTTGTTACATCACAAGCGAATACATTTAACATTGGTAATCTTGTTACTGATGTTAGTGTACAGCCTTATATTGCTCCTCAGATTATCTCATTTTATGCATATAATATGAGACCAAATAAACAAGTTCATATTTTCTTCGATAGCGTTCTTGTTGATCAGTATTGTTCTCCTGGTATTATTCCTGCTCTTGCATCTACCGGAACTGGTAATAGCTCTGTAAATTTTGACACTTCGACATATACTACTGTGCAACAAACTGCAACTTGGGGTTCTGTAATAACTACAGATTCTCAAGGTCACGTTGCAGGTCAGTTTGCTATTCCAGCAACAACATTTAAAACTGGTGATCGTGTTCTTGAAATTGCTGACGTTACCAATCTTGCGCAAGGCAATGATGCAATCACAACTCAAGCAACTGCTATCTTTACTGCTTCTAATCTCAGTGTGACAAAACAGGCTACTACGTTAACAACGGTTAATCCTATAATTTCGTCAATGCCTGTTACCAATAGTGTTTTCATCAGTGCTTCAAATACAGTTTCAAATACTGTTCTTGTTCCGGACGTTGTTAATATTGATTCGCAATGGGAACCTATTGCACAGGGTCTTACGATTAATACACCAAATAACGAAGCTGGTGTATTTGCGACTTCGATCACATTATTCTTTAAGCAGAAATCACAAATTTTAACAAATGGTGTTACTGTTTATCTTTGCGAAACAAATAATGGATATCCAGACGGTAGCAAAGTAATTCCATTTTCTACTGTACATTTAAGATATGCTGATATTGCAGTAAGTGCTGATTCTTCTGTTGGCACAACATTTACATTCGAAGCTCCTGTATTCTTGAATAATAGCAATGAATACGCTTTCATTGTTAAGCCTGATAATAATGATCCTGACTATTGGGTATACAGTGCAAACCTTGGTGATACAGATTTGCAATCTGGCATTCAAGTGTTCAGCCAACCAATTATTGGTACTGCATTTTATGGTGCTACAACTACTCAATGGACTGCGCTTCAAACTGAATACATTAAGTTCACATTGAATATTGCTAACTTCTCTGCTGGATCTGGCGAAGTTTACTTTAATAATTCGAACAATGAATATCTTTCAGTTTCAAATGTCCAGTATAATAATACTAGCGTTTCTATTCTTCCTGGCGATTTTGTTTATCAATCAACAAACTCTTTTGCTAATGCAACCAATACAACAGTAAATACTTCTATTGTTGGCACTCTTCATTACTATGACAGCGTGAAGAATATCGTATATGTTTCCAATTCTTCTGGTAACTATACTGCAAATTCTTTCATTCAAATTCATAGATTTGCCAATTCAAGCTCCACTACTTCTAACAATTCAACTCTTATTGCAACTGCAAATACTGGTTCTTTCTACAATCCGGTCGTCGATGCTTTTGTTCCAGAACTAGCTGTTATAACACCTGCCGGAACAAAAATTGCTCTTGATTATAAAGGTATCAGTAATACATTTGCAAATGATAGTTCTTCTTCATCAGTTGTACTTGGTTCTGAAACAGAATTTTTTGACAAAGAACGCATCATTGCAAGTAATTCGACAGAAGTAACAGATAACCTTAAGTCAGCGAATGTTCATGTTGCACTTAGATCTGACTCTGTTCTTCTTTCGCCGCTTATCGACACTGTGCGTGCACATGCTCTTGTAATTGGAAATAAAG
>Ga0208740_1000042_pt1 | contig 53205 bp, 91 predicted proteins | sample CryBogCBE08Jun09_FD_184567 | JGI IMG/M metagenome (GOLD analysis project Ga0208740, IMG submission 184567) | Freshwater microbial communities from Crystal Bog, Wisconsin, USA - CBE08Jun09 (SPAdes) (version 2) | ecosystem: Environmental > Aquatic > Freshwater > Lake | place: Crystal Bog...
AGCCGAGGAAATGGACGAAGCAATGGTTAAGGCTTGGAACGAACGGGTAAAGCCCACTGACAAAATCTACCACTTGGGAGATGTTGTCATCAATCGTCGAGCGTTAAGTATTATGTCGAGATTAAACGGCGACAAAGTTTTGATTCGTGGTAATCACGATATCTTTAAGGACGAGGACTATCGTCAATACTTTAGAGAATTACGGGCCTACCATGTGATGAATGGACTTATTTTAAGTCATATTCCTGTTCATGAAGCAAGCCTTGGTAGGTTTGGCTGCTCAATACATGGGCATTTGCATGCCAATCGTGTTATGAAGGCGAGAGGTGTTGATGCTCGAACTGGTGAAATCTTATACAGCGATGAGATTGATCCTCGTTATTATAATGTATCAGTTGAACAAACTGACTTTGCACCTATCCTTTTTGAGGATGTTTTGAAAAAAATCAAAGAGCAAGGAGGACAGGTAGGATTTAGGAACGGTAACGGACCTACAATGTAAAATAGGACCTACGGGTCCTATTTTTTTGACTAATTATTATTATGACTACATTACATATTTTATCTAACCCTTATGGTCCGGTTAACCTTAATAACAGATCAGATCCTTTTAGTGTTGCCGCAGTTAAATTTATAAAATACATGACCTCATACGGTTGGGACTGTGTGCATTACAGTGTAGTAGGTGCAGATGTACCTTGCGAAACTATCCAATGTTTAGATGTAATAACCGATGATAAAGACTTAAATGTATCAAGCTATAATCTAACAGCTGGACAAGCAATTCATAGAAGAAAATCTTCCGGCGATATGATAGTATGTTTTCATGGCATAGAAAATCGAGGTGCATGTGATCTTAATCCTGATCTAAGAGCAGTCGAGCCAAGCATAGGGTATGATTCTACTGCTGTATTTGCTCCATATCGAGCGTTTGTTAGTTATGCACAGATGCATATGTACTACGGAACTCGAGGTATGTTAATGACGCCTAGTTGGTTTGATACAGTAATTTATAATGCCATCGACAGTACAGAATTTGATTTTAATCAAAACAAAGATGATTACTTTCTTTGTTTCGGTAGAATTATTTCAACCAAAGGAATAGATCTAGCCATACAGGCCACAGAAGCTACAGGATCTCGATTGATTATTGCAGGATCAGGATCCTTAAAGGACCTAGGATATACCACTACTCCCAAACACGTAGAAGTGTTAGGTATACAAAATGCGGAACAGAGGCGTCAACTAATGAGTCGAGCCCGAGCTATTATGGGATTAACCTATTATGTTGAACCATTTGGCAATATGGTTGTGGAAGGCCTAATGAGTGGCACTCCGGCAATTACAACAGATTGGGGCGGGTTTACTGAAACTGTACAAGAAGGTATAACAGGATTTCGTTGTAGAGAATTCCAAGATGTAGTCCGTGCCATAGAAAATATTGATAACATCGATCCGCTGAGTTGCAGAAGTTGGGCATTTTCCAATTGTGACGATACCATAGTTCATCCACAATTCGATCGATGGTTTCGAAAGTTAGAAGCACATGATTTTTATAGAAAATGAGTTAAGTGCGTAGTTAATTGGACAAATACACCGTAAAAGTTGAGTTAATCAAACTGTAATGTACAATATTATAAATATTTGTACATAAAGGGTTTATATGTTTGATTGGTCTAATTTAGAGCGAAACAGTATAATCAATATGTTGATGGAAATGTCTTCATCAATCTGCAATAAACCTATCTCCCCAACTACTTTCCATGATACTTTAACTCGTTATATTAGAAAACTGTGGCCGGTGATTACCGTACAAGAATGGGATCCAAAAGTCAAAACTCATATAGTATTTGTTGGTGGAGTGTATTACAGCGACAAAGACGAAGACAATAAAAAATGTATCGAATTAACATTTGTCTATAATCCAAACGTAAAAAAAATCAAAGTGGGTTTGAGAAAATTCCGCACTATTTGTGGGGTTATTGCTGATACTTTATTGCATGAGATCATACATATGCGTCAATATCGCCGTAGAGATTTTAAACAGTTGCCAGAGTATGCAAGTTCGGCATCGAGTAGCAAGCTCAGAGAAGAACAAAGTTATCTAGGGTGTACCGATGAAATTGATGCCTATGGATTTAATATAGCCTGTGAGCTATTGGAAAAATTTAGAGGTGATTGGAATCAATCGATTAAATTCATGGGACGAGATCTTAAGGGCAGTCAAATTCGCGGCGGTTGTTGGAAAATGTATCTCAAAGCGTTTAAACATGATCACAACCATGAAATAATAAGAAAATTAAAAAAGAAAGTTATTAGATATTTGCCAAGAGCAGAAGATGGCAAACCTTTCAAAAGTCGTGACTGGATCTGTCATTGACCTTTAAATAACACTATGTTATCATAGTGTATATGAAATTACCTATGCCCGGTACCTTAGGTGGTGCCAAAATAATCTTTAGTCAATCTATGAAATTAAATCTTCCTAAAATTGGAATCGTCGGTCTAGGATTCGTCGGCGGTGCTATAAAAGAATCTATGACATTTTCTGATCATGAACTTGTAATTGTAGATCCTGCCAAAGGCTACACAAACACCTACCAAGACCTAGCCGACTGCGATGGAGTATTTGTCTGTGTTCCAAGTCCACAAGGAGATGATGGAAGTTGTGATACAAGTATCCTCGAAAGTGTATTACAGAATTTACAGTCTATAGGTTATACTGGAGTTATTATCAGTAAGTGTACTGCACCTCCCGATGTCTATGAGCAGTTAAATGATCAATATCCTAATCTTATTCATGCACCAGAATTCTTAACTGCCGCAAAAGCAAATTCAGATTACGCTAATGGTACCTTTGCCATTATAGGTGGCAAGGTTCGTGCCTATGTTTATGAAGCAGAACGCATCATTCGGCTAGGCCAACAGAATTTAGGGAACAATGTAAAATATTGTAGTATAGGTGAAGCCGCATTGTCCAAATATACCATCAATTGTTTTATGAGTACCAAGGTTATTTTTATGAACGAAATATATAATCTTGCAATAAAGATGGGATTTGACTACGATACCATTGCCGATATGGTAAAAATGGATAAAAGATTTGGCACAAGTCACATGCTAGTTCCAGGACCAGATGGATCATTTGGTTTTGGTGGAGCGTGTTTTCCTAAAGACACTTCAGCATTACTAAAGATTGCAGAACAACAAAGTATTGATATGTCGGTATTAAATGCCGCGGTAAGAAAAAACACACTATTAAGGTTGACCTAACCTAAATAAATGTGTATTATAAACAAATGACATCCACGTCATAAACTCGGAGAATAAAAAATTGAAAACAACTGAAAAATTTATTGAAGATGAAAAAGCTGAACCTGCGGAATTTGTCAAGGACGAATATGTTCCTATTACAAAAACTGTTTACCTAAAAGCTGGTGCTGATATGTCAGACAAAGGCTATGAAGAATCAAGTCTAGCAAACGTAATTCGTTTTAAAATGAAGCGTGATGGTAAAAGATTCTGGGCTAACGATAATGTTAGCGAATATCTAAGCGAAAATAATAAAGAAGAATTGATTAATAATGCAACAGAAGCATTTGAAAAAGTATTAGATGCACTATTGATTGATAGAGAAACTGATCCTAGTAGTAAAGGTACTGCTCGTAGATTAGCAAAAATGTACATTAATGAGGTAATGAGTGGAAGATATGACCCAGCCCCAGACGCAACAGCGTTTCCAAATGACTCGGAGGACCGCTACGAAGGTATGTTGGTTGTTCGCAGTGAGCTTCGCAGTATGTGTAGCCATCATCACCAACCCGTATCTGGTGTTGCTTATATTGGTATTATTGCCGCACAGAAACTCATCGGACTCTCAAAGTATTCCAGAATTGCCCAATGGTGTGCCAGACGAGGTACTCTCCAGGAGGAACTTTGTAATGACATTGCTAAAGAAATAGGCAAGGCCACAGGGGCAACAGATCTAGGAGTTTATATTCAAATGACTCACGGATGTTGTGAGAATAGGGGAATTATGGCACACTCTAGTCTAACGCAAACTACCGTACTTAAAGGAGCCTTCAATACAGATGGCAATACGAAGAAAGAGTTTTTTGATAATATTAAATTGCAACAAGAGTTTGCACCAAGGTAAAGAAGAATTGAGCATATTGACCATTGACTTGAATCAAGTGTTCTGCTATAATAAAACATCTAAGGATAAAAATGAAAAACAAAGGTAAACTTAATATTCCAAATCGCCAGGCTGTAGCAGCCGCTACTCAACGAGCAGCCACTACTCCTTCCCAACCACAAGCAGGAGGCAAACGCCCTAGCATTATGATTGCTGTCCCAGCAATGGAAATGGTCAATGCAGAATTTGCACAGCATTTGGCCATGGCTGCCGCTAACATGGTAGCCAATGGTATCAAGATCAATTGTGCATTCAATATCGGATCAGTGATCACTATTGCAAGACGTAATTTAGTTGACATTTTCCTTAAGAGTGACTTTGATTACATCTTCTGGGTCGACAGTGATATGAAATTTCCTATTGATGCTCCAGTAAGATTGTTGGCTCGCAATAAAGATATTGTCGGTGCTAATTATCGTAGACGCCGTTTTCCAAATCCTAACTTTACTGGTATGAGTGGTAAGCCAGGAACATTTGTAGAATTCCATACCACAGATAATTCACCAGCAATGGAATTGATTGATGTCCTACCACATGGCCTGGTCTTGTGCAAACGTGAAGTATATGAAAAAATTCCACACCCTCACTATCTTCAAGAGTATGTTCCGGAACTCAATCTCGAAATTGGTGAAGATATTTTCTTCTGTCAGCAAGCTCAAAAAGCTGGATATGAGATTTGGTGTGATCAAGAACTGAGCAGAGAAGTAGCGCATATTGGAATTTTCCACTTTAACTACAATCTATCAGTGCCAAAATAACCCTGAAAGGTTCCCCATGTTGTTTGAAAGCATAGAAATTCGTAAAGTACGTAATGGTGTTATAGTAACCCTGCGTACCGACGAAGATGAAGACCAAGAGTATGTTTATGACTCTGATCGTAAAGCAATTAAGTTTGTCAAAGACTTATTGGAAACCCAAACTAAAGAGCAAGCTCAGGCTTGATATAAATTATGAAAGTTAAAAAAGAATACAACATTGGGGATGCCGTTTGGGTATACGGAATTGCAAGATTAAATAATAAATTAATTCGCGGTGAAGTTATACATAGTTTTACTCTAGAACATGCTGGATATAACGATGAACCTCACTATGTTATTGCTATTCCAAACGAAATTGAACCTCTATTAGAGATACGCACATGGCACAATATCAGTCAAGATAGTAGAGGGCCAGTTGGTTCATTTAGAAATGAGATCTCAAAAGAGAACATGGATGCCGTAGATAAAAAATTAAGTCAACTAGGCCTGAATCTTGATGACGATAATCACTATGACGATGAACCAGATCCTACTCCAGAACAAATTCATGCCGCACTGGAAAATAGTAAAAAAGCAGGCGTACATGGTCCGTTGATCATCAAGGAAAATAAACCTACCAGGCGTAGAAACTTTTCCAGAAAGAAAAAACGTGAGCCACAATCCTGAATTTAATATTTGGCGTTCAGCAATAGAAACAATACATCCCGACATTGATCAACTAACTGGAATTATGGCAGCTGGTTCAAAAGTCATGCCAGAATTAACTCGCAAGGGACGAGGTTGGCAAATACAATTGGTAGAAGTTTGGAACGTAGATAATAATCCTCCTATGATCTTTAGGAGCTCCCAATTAGATACACATGTAATTTGGGCCACTGAGCAATTAGAATCCTGGCCTAAAGTTAAAAGAATGGCTTGGGACATGTGGCAATTTTCCTCCAAACGAGATGCTGAAAAGTTTATTACGTTGTATAATATAGTATGGCCGCAGTAAGATATACAGTTGAAGATGATTCCGTGAAAACAATTCACAAAGTTGTTGTGCATAGGATTAGAATGGGTGATGTAGAAGATCCAGATCTGTATGTAGCGGAACCAATATGGCAGTGGCAAAATAGTGATCAAGGTAAGTTTGTTATGGAAAATGCGGTTAGCCAACCCGAATGGCATCGCTATAATTCCATGTTTGACTTTGGTTTGACCTACGTGATAATGGCAGAATTAGACAGTAAAAAACTTGCAGAATTTTATTTAAGATGGGGTAATCCAAATGGAAGTGACACGACATAGCGATAAGTGTATAGTAAAACAAGAAAAGACTTCTAAGACCGTAGAAGCCGAAGTATTTGATTTTAATGAAGGTCGTAGCCTTACAGTGGTATTAAATAAAAGTGTTAAACTTCCCATGATATGGAATGGCAAAATGTACGAAGGCAAAATGGCCGGTATTGATTTTATCAGCGACGGACCTACCATAAGTAAAACAAAAACAGGAAGAGGATAATATGGAATTTAAAATTGGTGACAAAGTAGAAAAGACTAGTGGCTACAAATGGCCGGGTATTGTTGTAGCAGTATTTGACACCTTATCAGGTGAGCGTAGACTTGTTGTAGAATGTACAGTACCAGAAATTGCAGGTGCACTACATATCTACAACGAGAAACAATTAACATTGGTAGACTAATATGAATGTGTTTAGAGATATGGAAAAATTTATGCGGGCTTGTGACCAAAGCGTCGACGGCGATGAAAAACAATATGCTATGTATATCAAACTCATCAACGAAGAGCATCAAGAGTTGCTCGAAGCTACATTGGCTGAGGATTCTGTTGAACAGTTAGATGCCCTAATTGATATACTAGTTGTTACTATTGGTGCTATCCATTCAGCAGGTTACGATGCAGAAGGTGCTTGGAAAGAAGTTATGCAGACTAACTTTGCTAAGATTGATAAGGAAACTGGCAAGGTTCGCAAGCGTGAAGATGGGAAAGTTTTAAAACCGTTGGGGTGGGTACCACCCAATCTAACACCGTTTATTGGAAAATAAAATGAGATCAACATACTGGAGTTGTACAAAATTTGCAGACTGGCTGAGAGGCACAGAAAAACTCAGTGCGGCTACTAGTGAAGAATGGAATGAATGGCATACCTCAGCTAAGATGCGTCACAGTTTCCGTTATTGGTTAGCTGAAGAAGCATTGGATGCTATTCAAGGTTTTTTATATTACCCTGTGGATTGTCTAAATGACATTAGATATTATATTAATAATCGTTGGATATCTCGCTCTCACAGTCTCACTGCTCACCCTAAGGACATTAAACCAGGATCTTGGGCTGATGTTGGCAATCGTTTCCTTCCTTGCCTTTTTAATGAGTTGGTGGATTTTGTAGAAGTAGAAACAGCATGGCATCATGTAATGTGGGATAGTGAAGCTCGTAAAAAATATGCAGTGCCATGGTGGCGTAGTGGATGGTTACGATTAAGAACTTGGCGGTGTCGTGAAGCTGGTCTTGCACATCTAGACTGGGCTAGTACACTTACAAACAAAGATTTTATTGAAGAAGGTGAGATAGAAGAGCCTACTCATCAAGCCAAGGCTGCCAAAGAGATCATAGCATTGTATTACTGGTGGACAGAGATTTATCCTAATCGTCCAGATCCATATGATGCCAGCGGTTGGACTGCTTATTGCGAACTTAATCGACTACAAAATGGTGGCAAGTTAAGTTGGGATGGTACTAAGGATAGTAAAGCTCTTCGTAAAGCCAGCGACCTAGCCCATAAAGAACTTCGTAAAATTGAAGCGGCACATGCTAAAGAAGAAGAACAAATGATGATTCGTTTAATTAAAATTCGTGAGTCACTGTGGACATGACCAATACTCCTAAAATTAAAGTTACATTTGCTCCTGGATGCTTTGAAGATTTTGAAGGCACTCAAGAAGAACTTGACGAGCTTGTAGAAAGCATCAAAGAGATGTTCAGTGACCCTGAAAAAGTTCTATCTATGTCCACAGATGTCGTCTTAGAAAAAAAGGATAGAGGTTATTTGCAATGACAGATGATTCTAAAAAAGTTTCTTCAAGCCCCGATCGTTATACCTTTCAAAAAGAAGGGTACGTAAAACGCTGTGAGAAAGACGGCAAGTTGCCCAATCCAGCGTACATCAAGATGTATGAGACTTGGCGTGAACAAGAAGCAGAAGAAATTGTAGATCCAGAATGGCAAAAAGACAATATGGAATACGATCTCCGTAGCACTAAATGGATCTGCGACAAAGTCAAGGCCAATGAGAACTATGCTCAAAACTTGTATGCGGCCATGTGTAATATGCAGTTTCAAAAATTGGATGTCGTGCCTATACTAAAGGACCAGCGTTGGTCGTGCTCTTGGCGTAGTGCTGGTGGTATTGTTGCCAATATGCGTGAAAAGGGTGATTACATTGATTGGTACTGTTCGGGTATTGGTGGTCAAGATACCGGATATGGTTTAGACGGAACTGTCCCAAAAAAGGAAGAAGACGGGCGTACTTATGTACCAGAAGGTGCAGTCACAGAAGAGATCCGTGAAGACCTTAAAGCACTAGGTTGGGTTCCCATAGAATGGAAAGATGATAGATGAAGATTGCACTCAGCAAGCGTACTATTTCTAAAAACGGTGGCATCTATGATGCTATTGAAACCGCTTGGTACGAGTATCTCAAAGGACATGAACTTGTGTTTGTTCCAAATAGATTGGACCAAGACTTTGATGCACTTGCTGATTCTGTCGATGGATATATCATTACAGGTGGCGACAACAGGCTTATAAGGCGTAAGACTGAACGCCGAATGACCATTGCTATGATGAAACGGAATAAACCAATTGTAGGTGTTTGCCATGGCTGTTTTCTGCTAACCAAATTCTTAGGCGGAACTTTGGGCCGTAAAGAAGGGCACAGAGACAACGAACACAAAGTCCAATATCACGGGCACGACTATCCAGTCAACAGTTATCATCGTTTTCATATTGAAACACTGCCCAAAAGTGCCCAAATACTAGCCACTGACGAAGACGGGCATTGCGAAGCGTGGCTAGATCACAACATAGCCGGAGTAGTCTGGCATCCAGAACGGTTAGAATCTGGATGGGTTCCCACAGAATTAATGAGATTTTTTGGTAAAACCGACTGTTGACAGGGTGGTCAAATCTCTGTATAATATAACTATTGTACAACACAATAGGAGCAAAAATGACAGCAGTAGCAACCAAAGTTTCTAAAGCACAGGCCGCAAGAGCCTATGCCAAACGAGATCACAGTCCAAAGTGGGATAACTTAGATTTACTGAATGATGAGCAGTATGCGGCCAAATTCCGTGAGGCTATGAAGTATTACAATTTGGAAAGCAGTGGCAAAGAACTCAAACCCAAAGTTATTGATTGGATGGCTCTTAACGACTATTCCAAAGAAGACATTGCGGCATTTAAGAAAACCAAAGATTCTCGTGCTGGATTGACCATGGGTGCTATTGCTAGTTGTTTGTTAAAGGGTATGCCAGATGTGCGTCCAGGTTTTAACAAAGACCGTAGTGCCGTAGAGTGGCTACGCACAGAAATTGCCAATGTGTTGGCTGCAGGTGCTAACGATCTAGAAGAAGTCACAGAAGCCGTAAAGATCAAACAACCAGAACAAATTGTTACTATTCAAGATCGTATCCGTGAACAGGCTGTGACTATGAGTGATGAGTTAGATGCGGCAATTGACAGCTGGATCATGAATCCAGAAGCATTTGATCCCAAAGAATTCAAAGTTGTTAATCTCCTGCGTGGCAAGGGTGCCAAGGCCGCACAGGCTCGCTATATCAAATCCTTTTTCCAGAAAGGTTATGATGAGTTGTTGGAACTGGCCAGTGGTCAAGCAGATGAACAGTTGCGTGAAGGTTACAAGCATAACACTCGTAAGAATGTCAACAAATTGATTGCATTTTATGAAAGTATTGCCACAGCCTGTGAGCAGATTGCCGCAGAAGCCAAAGTACTTAAGAAAGTACGAGCCAAGAAAATCAAACCTGCAGAGGATTTGGTTAAGAAACTTAAATTCCGTGTCAGCGATGACAAGTTGGCTATCACCAGTGTGCCACCTGCACAGATGATCCGTGCACAGGGTGTTGTAGTCTACAATACTAAGAATCGCAAGATTGGATACTATGTCAGTACAACCAGTGAAGGCTTTGGAGTTAAAGGCACAAGCCTAACTAACTTTACTGCCAAAAGCCTGCAAAAGACCCTGCGTAAACCTGCAGAACAATTAAAAGAGTTCAAAGAGCAAAATACGCAAAAACGATTTGAAACTTGGTTTACCAAGAGTGTCAAAACCACTGAGACAGAACTCAATGGTAGATTCAATGAAGATATTGTAATATTAAAAGTGTTTAAGTAAGAAAGGACACATAGTATGTTTAATTTTATTATAGGTATGATATTTGGTATCGTTGTTAGTACAGCAGGTTTCAGTGGTATTGCACACATCTTAGACAAGGGTGTCGAGAGTGTCAAAACACAGACCTCAGAGATGGCAAAATGAACGAACGAATCTATACACTTGCTGAACAAACTGGTGCAACAAGATGGAATGATGAATTGAATGGCAATTCAATTGATTTTTCTCCTGAACAGTTTGAAAAGTTCGCCGAGTTGATTGTAAAAGAATGTATCCAAGTTGGTGGACCAGAAGATTCATATAGAGATGAATGGTTCGAGGCAAAAGCAGATTCAGTGTCAAAGATTAAACAACATTTCGGAGTTGAAGAATGACTAGATATCAAACTGTTTATAAAGAAGTCGAAATCGATGTTGATTTAGCAGACTTTGATGATGAGGAAATTTTAGACGAAATGGAAATTCGTGGTCTTGGCCTTGTTGATAGATCAATTACTACAGAATTACTTGTTACTATTTATCATAAGCGTAGAAATGGTTTAGACTATCAATATGAATTAGATCAACTCATTTATGAAGGTTTAGGTAGAATTATATGAACGAACGAATCAATAAACTATTTGGACAGGCTATGGATCAATCTATACCAGAAACTTGGACTACACTGACCCATTCTCAGTTATCAATACTAAAGGACAAGTTCGCCGAGTTGATTGTTAAAGAATGTTGTGATATTGCTGATCAAGTAGAACGAGCAGACATGGATTCTTATGTGAGCAAATATATTCGAGCACATTTTGGAGTTGAAGAATGAACGAACGAATTCGAGAACTTGTTAAGCAAGCCACTACTATCGAAGAACATAAGTGGGGAGTAAGTTATGATAATTTCAATAAAGAAAAGTTCGCCGAGTTGATTGTTAGGGAATGTGGAGTAGCATTGGCACCTATGTTGCGTGATATGGTTAGTCGTGGACAAGCATTTGATTTGATTAAGAAACATTTCGGAGTTGAATGATGAATCTAACAAATTTTCAAGATGACTTCACGAGAATTAGAAATACCCCAGACCAATACCGGCCTGAAGTTGAGCATAGAGGATTAAAACAAGTAAAGGTTGGTACATGGTTGTTTGGCCTGTTACCAATTTACAGATACGAATTTACCCCTTGGGAAAAGGACCGGCATGAATGAATTTAATTGGGAATCAATCATTGGCACAGCCATTGCTATTGCGGGTATGTTGTTTGCATTGGTGATGGGTTATCTGATTGGTTATAATGATGCTAAGGAGGGCAGATGAACGAACGAATTCAACAACTTGCTGAACAGGCTAGAGAAAAGAAATTTGATTACCGTGCCAGAGAAGGTGAAAGTCATTACATTTATGTATTGAATGAAGAAAAGTTCGCCAAGTTGGTTGTGCGGGAATGTGTTGATACTGCCTTTCATAGAGGTCATCCTGATTTAGAATTTTTGCTGAAACATTTCGGAGTTGAAGAATGAACGAACGAATTCGACAACTTGCTGATGAGGCTGGATTAAATTATCACAACTGGATGACAAATGAATCTAATATAAACGATGGTGATTTTAAGTATCCAAGATTAGAAGATTACAAAAAGTTCGCCGAGTTGATTGTTAGGGAATGTATCACTATTGTGGACGAGCAGAAAGAATGCTTACACGAAGAACAGCAATATTGGCATGACCGAGACTATGGATATGCGTTGGCAGTGGACGATGCCAGCAAGGGTATCAAACAATTTTTCGGAGTTGAAGAATGAACAAAACTATTGAAGCATTTGTTCGAGGATACTTGTTCTTTGACGTTAATGGCAAAAGATTCCTGTTATATCATAGTGCAGTTTCTTATAGGAAAACAATAAATGGAAATTTGTTATTCAAAGGATGGCACATATCCAAAGGATGGCAAGGTTTTTTTGAAAGACTTGGAGTTGAAGAATGAACGAACGAATTAGACAACTTGCTGATGAGGCTACTTCAACTCTCTCCATGAATCATGAAGGTTACAGAGGTAAAGGTTACATAGAACAAGTAGAATATTTTGACAAAGAAAAGTTCGCCGAGTTGATTGTGCGGGAATGTGCCAATCAATGTGATTTATTGTTGGATCATAAAATAAGTTCAGAATGGGCAAGAGGCACACATGATTGCTCAAAAGCGATTAGGAAACATTTCGGAGTTGAAGAATGATTCAAGGGTTCAAACACATAGGTGAAGATCACAAGTGTAATGTATGCAGTTGTGAATTTACCGAAGATGAAGGTGGGGTACTAGGTTACTTTGGTATACTACCTGTGGCTTTTTGCCCCACTTGTTATAGTAGCATGGTAGACATGGTCTCACAAGATTTAGAACTAGGAGAAATAGAATGATTTATTTGGCATCAACTCACAACACAGCAATCACCCCGGTAAATATTGCATCTAATTTAAGGATAGTACAAATCACAGACTTTGCACCTAATACCCCGCCTGCCAACAATATCTTCTTAGCCTATCAAATAGCACAAGGATCACAACCTGGTTCGGCTATTTTAATTAATACTCCATATTACACCGCACCAACAGCCGCTACACCAACATTTGAAAGCATCCTTAAACCACCAGTGCAACCAGTGTACGATGCTAATTATGCTATGTTAGTTGGCACCAATCCATTAGGAGCGATCCTTGGGTATAACGCCCCACTTCTTAATCCTATACATTCATAAAATGAACGAACAAATTAAAGCAGGTAGTAATATCCATGCAGGTGATAGTGGCATAGGAGGCTCATTGATGTGTACTAAATATGGGCATGACACCCAAACAAAGAAAAGCACATCGGATGGCCCATTTGAGAGCATGGCGGGAAACTAAGGATCTTGAAAACTATCCAGAACCATTGTTTCCTGTTACTATGGATTACTATACAAAAGAGATTGTTAGACAAACTTGGATGGAGTGCCTAAAATTGTGCCGAGAGCATCCAAGTTGGACTGCTGGTATGATTGCTAAAGAAATTAAAAATCGGTTTGGCGAAGAATGAAATTAATACATGTTAATTTCAATATTAGATTACCGTTTGAATATTTCAAACATCTAGGATCTGTCCGCGGGCAAGTTAATCAACATCTAAGTTGGGAGTTAGAGCACAGCTATTATGGAGGTGAGTTGATAAACTTTTATTTTAGTTATAGTGCTCAGGAAGATCATGCAGGGTTAAATATCATAGCAGGCATATTTGGTTATGCTATTCATTTCACTGTATACGACAAAAGACATTACCCTTATGAGCCTACACAACATTCAAAAAAATGAACATGGACTATACATCGAAACTGATGGTAGTTTTTTGTTTCCCTTTGGAGAAAGCAATTTTAAACCAGATGATGCAGTTGCACTAAATTATATTGAACACAGTCAGGTTGTAGTAAGTGATGATTCTGTAGAAACTGCGAATCCTTATACAGAAACCTGGCAGGTCAAATACATTGATAGGGAATTAACATTGTCAGAACAAACACCCAAAAAAGAAATAGATACCAGCATAGACACAAGATTTGATAGAGAAATTCCAGACTTAACTTTATGGGCCGCAGTAATATTCACCGCAATGTGGATGGTCTATGTTGATTACATTGTATTGGCAATAAAATGAAAAAATTCCTACTAGGTATAATTGTCGGAACTGCATTTTGGCTAACAATATTAAGTAGTATTGAAATACCAGAATACACTATTGAACATACATGTTCTAAAAATTGGACTTGACATTCTTTGAATATTCCTTTATAATTATATTTTAGGAGTAGATTATGAACATATTCAGAAAAATCATTAATTGGTTTGTAGACTATGACATCCAAATATCTTGGTTCTTGATTGGTTTCACTACATCAATTACTGCTATTTCAATTGAACGCGAGGAATGGAACATAGTAGCAATTAATGCCATTATTCTTGTAGCACTAATTACCACTGAAAGGTTGGGGGTAAAAACAAGATGATCACAATGAAAGAATTCATGGAGTTGGTCGACTACAAGATTACTGAAGGCAGTGATTATATGTGGAGTTGCTACGGCAACCATGCATATCAATTGAGTAGTTGGAATGGACTTCACGACAAAGGTGGTTGGAGTTTCAACATTGTATTCAGTACCAAGAGCCAAAAGGTATTTGAAGTTTCAGTCTGCGACTATACTAACAATCGTGCATATCGGATGATTCACCCTGATAAAATTGAAAAGTTTCAAAAGGAAGCAAAAAATAGGACCAGCAGTCCTAACCAAGCCTGGGATGATGTCGACTTTATAGATTTAGAAGTAGATGATGATTTTATTTCTAAATGTCTAGCTATCAAGGCAGGCGAGCCTTATGATACTCGTGTCGAGATCGAGTTTGACCTAGAAGAAGACCTACAGTTACAGCTTATGAAATTGGCACATGAGCATGATATCACCTTGAATCAAATGATAGAAAAAATATTACAAGAGATGATCAACCGTTCAGAAAATGTCTAATGTAACAGTACCAGTCAATCATCCTACGCCACATGCTGATTATACTAAAAAATATAATCATCAATTGGTATTGGATCAACAAAGACATCATGACGCTCAAGTTGCTACTAAACATTTTCATGAGAAGAATCTATTAAAGTTACAAGAACAAAGAAGAATAGAAAAGAACAGAGAACATAAACACACGGCCGAGAATATACATCTCTATAATCTTAGGAAAAATCATCATGATTACAATGATTATAGATACTTGTTTTATGTTGGCACTAATGTAGATACCTATATATGAAAAAAGAAAACGACGAATACCTATGTAAAGTATACCCAAAGATGATGGTAAACCGTGACAAGCCTATGACTGAGACTGCAATGTGTTGGGGGTTTTCATGTGGTGATGGATGGTTTCAAATTTTGAATCAATTAATGGGTAATATCCAAAGCTATATTGATTGGCAAAATAGAGAAAAAGAAGTTGTACGGCAAGTGACATTAGATCAAGTTAAAGAAAAGTTTGGCACATTGAGATTTTACTATACAGGTGGTGATGACTATATTCGTGGGCTTGTAGCAATGGCAGAAAGTATGAGTGGAGTTATCTGCGAGGAATGTGGTAAACCTGCTACTACCAATTGGCCTACACTTCCCCAAGGAGGATGGGTTAGAACTATGTGTAAAGAACACGGTGGTATTGATTATGATACTCCAGAAGAGGAATTATCCAATGACGCTCCCTGATGAAAGATATCGTGCGGTAATATGGGCTGGCAAGTTTCTTCAGTCTATTGCTGATAAACGAAGTGGTCTCAGTGACGAGATGAAAACTGAAGCTAGAAATATTCTACGACATTATCCCAATGAGTGGGATATGGAAGAAGCGGCAGCAGGTGCTCCTCGTGTCTTTGCCAAGAGAATGGAAGATTTATACAGAATGCTCAAACAATACGAACAGGATAAAAATGACTCAGACTCCTCCAGCAAATAACACAATGTCAGACCTATGGATAGGTATTGGATTTATTATTTTAGGTCTACTTATCTGTTGTAAGTACTTGCCCAAGCAAGATGGCAGAGTGTATAATTGTAGTACGGCGGAAATAAATCCAGACTTTCCTATAGCGGCTAAGATGCAATGTCGTAAACAAATGATTGGAAAATAAATGAAAATTGGACTATCATATAGTCGTTGTGTAAGAGATATTGTCGACGGCACAGTAGACATTAATGATGTACTGGTGGTCATTGCTCGTACAGATTTTGATCCACACGATGATGACCAGTGGGAAGGTATTTGGCAAGGATATCATGACCATTTGGGACTTAGTGCTCCAGAGTGGGCCAGTTATTCAAACGAAGACGAAGATCGGTTTCGTAGTGTTAGTATTGAACTCTGGGAAACAGGCAGGCTACATCAACCTCGTAAGTTTGGGTATCATGTCAGACGCATGCCTTATTATTGGTTAGAGGCAACTCTGCCCAGTGATGAGTTAGAGAAATTCCCCGCTGTTAAAACTGCTTGGGATAACTTCCAGGTAGTTGCAGGTCTAGCAAATATTAAAATGAACAAGGATGCATAATGATTAAAATTTGGCAGTTCTTGTGGCACGGTTGCTGGCATGATTGGAAATTATTCGGCCATGCCCCAATGACTTATAACGAAAAGCCTGCTGGTCAATACTATGTATTTCAATGTAGCAAGTGCAATAGAATAGAAGAAAGAGGTGAAAGCATATGAAGTTTAGGAAAAAACCAGTGGTAATTGATGCAGTACAATTCATTTATACTGAAGAAGGTATTGCTAATCTAAAGGCATTTTGTGGCGGCACAATTGGCAACATTAGCAAAGCTCGTCATCCTACTGCCCTAGGTGAAGCAGAAATTGGCACACTAGAAGATGGGGTCCATTTAACAGTTAAACATATTGCCACAGAAGGTGATTGGATTATTAAGGGTGTGCAGGGCGAGTTCTATGCCTGCAAGCCAGATATTTTTGAAGCAACATACGAAAGTGTAGAATAAATGATTACAGATAATTTAGTACCAATGGTCGTAGAAAAGACCGGCCAAGGTGAGCGTGCCTTTGATATCTACAGTAGATTATTAAATGAACGCATTGTTTTCTTAAATGGCCCAGTAGATGACTACTCTGCTAACTTAGTCATCGCACAGATGCTACATTTAGAGAGTGCCGATTCCGACAAGGATATTAACTTTTACATCAATAGTCCTGGGGGTGTTATTACTGCTGGCATGGGTATCTATGATGTTATGCAGTTTGTCAAACCAGATGTTGCTACCTATGTTATGGGTCAAGCCTGCTCCATGGGTAGTTTCCTAGCACAGGCAGGAGCCAAAGGTAAGCGTTATCTGTTGCCCAACAGTCGTCATATGATACACCAACCATCAGGCGGTGCTAGAGGTATGGCGTCAGATATCGAAATCAGTTACAAAGAGATTATGTTTTGGAAACGTAGGTTAACAGAACTTTACGTTGAACATAATACGGCAGGTAAAACATTTGAAGACTTTGAGCGTGACATGGATCGTGACACATTTATGTCTGCACCAGATGCACTAGCCTATGGATTATGTGACCAGATTGTGGCCAAAAGATAATTAAACCATCACAATAATCTCCTTCTAGTACGAGTAAATATTTCACTTAAGGGAGATTATATTATGGCACATATTCATATAAACTTATTTGTTATCATAGGCTTTATTGGTTGGTTGTTATTCATTGGAAACATTATATTCACATTCAAAGGTCGTTGCGAAGAAGTAAAAATGATCAACGATATCAAGTCAGACATTAAAATTGTTAAGGAAGAGCTACAGAAACTTAAATAGTTCAAGCGGTCTTGGCGTCATTCCCGCTTTACAAACTCTGCCGCCTATGCTATAATTAACATAGGAGAAAACAGCATGTCTAAAAAATTTATATCAACAAAAGAATATTCACATTTAGCCCCAGTGGCATATCGTCAATGGAGGGCCGACAGTCATTGTAATCTTGTCCATGGTTACGCACTATCATTCAAATTTGAATTTGAGTGTGATGACCTTGACGCCCGCAATTGGTGTTTTGATTACGGTGGTTTACGCCCACTCAAGGACTTTTTAGAAGAACACTTTGATCATGTTCTACTATTGGCTCAAGATGATCCGCACTATGATACCATCAAGCAGTTAGGTAAATTAGGTTTGGCAAAAATTACAGAAGTAGAAAAGACTGGATGCGAAGGCATTGCAGATTTTCTATATGAGTATGTGAATACTATCTTCTTGCCAAGTTGCGGTAAGTATGAAGCAGACCGAGTTTGGTGTTCAAAAGTTGAAGTCAGAGAAACTCCATCAAATATGGCCTATCGCCAGGGTCACCGCGAAGACGGCGAGTTTATTTAAGGATTACTTTATGTCGGCAATTTAAGTGGTGCCATCTTTTATAGTTGCCTGCACTTAAATTTCCTGTATTGCAGTGCTCGCAAACATATTTTTTAGCGTTTAGTTTTTCGGCATTTTGTTTGTTTAATTCAATTTGTAATTTTCTGGCACTAGATATTTTGGTTGCGAGCTCCGTTCCTTTTATTTTAACTCCGTACCGAGGGTTCTTTTCACCTTTACTATGCCCTATGTCATTAAAAGTTTTTGATCGTTTAGCAGATGCCGATTTGGATTGCATATTCTTTACAAATCTTTCTGCCATTGACTTCTTAAAAGTTAGATCTGAATCCATATGTAGTCGTCTACTTTCATGACTACATTTCCATGAATCTTGAGAGTATGTATCAGTTGATATTGCCCTATTATCAGTTTTGTTTAGCCAGTCATCTTTTTTAACTGCGCCTACTCTCTTTAGGTATTCGTGCTCAAATATAAGACATTCTTCTTTACTTACAAAAGTTCTGTGAATTACAATAATATCTGGCGGACCAAACTCTTTCCAATGTTGTTTAGTATACTTAGATGATGTTTTATATTTGTGTGTTAAAATATTCTGAGGATTGGCATTCTTGCCATGTTGGCACCCGTAATATTTCATTTTTGTATTTGACCACATTAGAAAATAGGTATACGGAGAATTAGAATAAATATTCATGCTGATAGTTCCTTTACAACTGTTAGAGTTCCTGGGTTTGGGAGAACCGCGAGGAACACTTTTATTGACACAAGACTTTTTTGTGTTATAATTATTTATCTGAATTTAGATTTTTATATGAACAAAATACTAACTAAACAATCAAACATGGCATTCCGTGAAGGTCACAGAGAGTGGGGAGAGGATTTACTATCATGATAAAATATAATACTCGCGACATTGGTGGAGAAATCGTCAAAGACAACGAAACTTATGTCCTTAAAGATAACAAAACACTAAAGAATTTAGTTCTTAGTTCGACCATGTTACGTAGAGGTATGAGTACCAGAGGACATCGTCACCCCGGTCAAGAAGAAGTCTATTTCTTTGTACAAGGTTACGGTAAAATGATCGTCGGTAATGAAACTGATGATCCATTTAATGTAGGCCCCGGAGATGTTATACTAATTCCAGATGGTGCTTTTCATCGTGTTATTAATGATGGAGATACTCATATGTTATTTAATTGTGTGTTTGATGGTAACAGAAACCATTAAACGTTTCTGGAGATTATGGGCCAAAGCACTTGGCAGTAAAGCAGGCGATACTGATCAAGAAGCTGATTATATCGCTTGCTTTCGCACGTTAATTGTGCTATCATATATTATAACAAATTGCTTTATAGTAGCAGGTGTTATTCGCCACTGGAATCAATAGTGAAAAAAATAATTGGTCGTATATCAAGTGAAACGTTATTTTATCTAGGACATTGGATTAGTTTTCCAATGTCCTGGTTTGATTGGGTATGGCTATATCCTACTTACAGCCGACTAATGTGTTGGAGTTGTGATATACAAGATTGGGCAGGAAACAATAAACCTTGGGAAAAAATGGAATGAAAAAAGTATTAGTAACAGGTGGTGCTGGCTTTCTAGGAAGTCACTTATGCGAAAGATTGGTCAAACAGGGACATCATGTTCTTTGTGTTGATAATTATTTTACAGGTAGTAAAGAAAATATTGTACCATTATTACAATATTCAAACTTTGAAGTTATACGACAGGACGTATGCTTTCCTTTGTACGTAGAAGTAGATGAAATTTATAATCTAGCCTGTCCTGCCAGTCCATATTATTATCAATGGGATCCAATTCAGACTATGAAAACATCTGTTTTAGGTGCTTACAATATGTTAGGACTAGCCAAACGTACAGGTGCCAAGATCTTACAAGCATCAACCAGTGAATGTTATGGTGATCCTACTGTACATCCACAACCAGAATCATATTGGGGAAATGTAAACCCAATTGGTATTCGTAGTTGTTATGATGAGGGCAAACGTGCCGCTGAAACTCTGTTTATGGATTATTGGCGTACACATTCTGTCAAGGCTAAGATTGTTCGTATTTTTAATACCTACGGCCCAAGAATGGCAGAAGGTGACGGACGAGTTGTCAGTAACTTTATTGTGCAGGCGTTGAAAGGTCAGCCAATTACAGTTTATGGAAGTGGAGAACAAACCCGCAGTTTCTGTTATGTAGATGACTTGCTCGATGGTATGATGAAGTTTATGGCCAATGACGATGATGAATTCATTGGTCCGGTTAATATGGGTAATCCTGGTGAATTTACAATGAATGAACTTGCTCAAAAGGTCATTGAACTTACAGGTAGTAGTAGTTTTATACTGCAAAAGCCATTACCAAAAGATGATCCAAAGCAAAGACGTCCAGATATTACATTGGCCAAAACAAGATTAGATTGGGAACCGACTATCGATTTAGCCACAGGACTACAGAAGACGATTGATTATTTTAAATCTAAGGGTCTTACCAATGTTTGATATAAATGTCAATATTAATAAAAAATTGTTCATCGTAAATGATTTTTATACTGATCCGGATTCTGTAAGAGAATACGCATTAAAACAAGAATATGTATCAGATTTGAGATACTATAAAGGCCTTCGAAGTGTAGGAACATATTTGTTTCCTAGACTCAAAGAAACATTTGAAGAAATAATTGGTAAACAAATATTTGAGTGGGAAAAAGGACCAAACGGATGTTTCCAGATTACCAACGCTGAAGATCCTCAGGTATATCATTTTGATTTCCAAAAATGGGCTGGAATGATTTATTTGACTCCAAATGCACCTATCGAAAGTGGTACAAGATTGATGCGTAGTCGACTCAATCAAACAAGCCATGCCGACGATTCTAATATCGATCAAGCATTTAATGGTGGTTTTTTAGATTCAACTAAATTTGATATTGTTGATTGTGCTGGAAATTTATATAATAGATTGGTTATTATGGATGCACAAACTATACATTCTGCTGGTCCATATTTTGGTCAAAGACCCGATGACGGTCGATTAGTACAATTATTCTTTTTTAATTAAATGATTAACTACAAATTTAGTATATTCACAGGCGAGCACGATCCTGGAAATATTCCTTTTTTATTAGAACTCTACGAATCTATATTAGCACAAAGTTACCAAAACTGGGAATGGATTATACTAACTAACAATGAATGTAGGCCTGATAACATTCCAGAACTTATAAGGAATGATAAAAAAGTATCAGTAATTGATTATCGAGGCCCATCAAAGAATATCGGCATGATTAAAAAACAAGCCTGTAATCATTGCAGGGGTGATATTTTAGTCGAAGTCGACCACGATGATTTAATTACCACTGATTGTTTAGAAGAACTTAATCAAGCATATCAAGATCCTGAAGTAGGATTTGTATATAGTAAAGATGCTATGTATGATATGAATAACGATTTTGTACCATTTAATACAGATAGTGGCTGGACACACAGCAAATATACTTTTAGAGGCCGAGATCTATGGGTAATGAACAACTGGCCACCTAGTAGTCATACCTTTGCTTATATATGGTATAATCCAGATCATGTAAGATCATTTAGAAAATCAGTGTATATACAAATAGGCGGATATGATGAAACTGCATTTGTCGGTGACGATCATGATTTATGTATTAGGTTATATCTATCAACTAAGACAATCAATATAGATAAAGTTCTTTACATATATAGAATAACAGGTAAAAATACTTCAATCAGTAAACGAAACAATGAAATACAAATTAAAACCAAAGAATTGTATATCAAATATGCACGAGATTTAGCCAATCGAGATGCTGAATTAAAAAATTTACTTAAAATTGATCTCGGAGGTGGCCTAAACCCAACCCCGGGATATAAAACTATTGATCTACGCAACACAGCCGATATTGTTGCAGATTTAAATAATCGTATTCCGTTACCGGATAATTCGGTAGGGGTTATAAATGCCAGCCATATTTTAGAGCATCTTCATGATAAAAACAAAATCATGGAAGAAATTCATAGAGTATTAGTTCATGGAGGATGGGCATTTATTGATGTTCCTAGCACTGATGGTCGAGGTGCTTTCCAAGATCCGACTCATGTTAGTTATTGGAATGAAAATAGTTTTTTATATTATACCGATGCAAACTTGGCTAATTTTATAGATAACAAAACTGTTCGATTTCAAGAATATCACAAAGATACTTATTATCCTAATGATTGGATGCGTAGTATTCAAAGTTTGGTTACCAGTGTTAGTCTAGTAGCCGTAAAAGACGGACCTCGGTTGCCAGGAGTTTTAAGAATTTAATTATCAAAGGTTTAATATGACTAGGAAAACTTGGACAATTACTCTAGAAGAAGATCCAGAAACTGGTGATCTCATTCTTCCATTACCAGAAGATTTTTTACAAGGGCAAGGTTGGATAGAGGGTGATACTCTAGAATGGATAGATAATAAAGATGGGTCGTGGACTATAGCAAAGGCCAAAAGTGAATAATACAGAAATTCAAAAACGCATGGCTGAACTTATGTCTCCAATTAATCAACAGATTATGATGTGTGATGATCGAGAAGACCTTTTGATGATGGCTTCATGTATGATGGTTACAGTAAAGGATATATTTGATCAAGAACTCGGAGAAGAAGGCCGTAGACAAATGTTTAAAGATATGTTAAAATAATAATACTACATAAGGAGTGCAAGTATGAGTTATGATGCAAAAGCAGTCAAGGTTCCCAAAAGTGTTAAGCGTGTTGCGGCACAGTATATCGATCCTCATCAGCGAGGTGCTTTTATCAAGAGTTGGGTAAAAGTATTAGAAAATGGTAATGCTAGTCGTGGAGCACGCCGCGATAGAAAAGATGCTAAATGATCGCCCGGATCGGATTTTGCTGTAAATGGATTGATACATTAGAGCAATGTGACGGCATCAAACCCACAGATGATGCTCGTCAATATAACACAGGTAGCACTACTGTTGCCTGGCTCGGTCGGCAAACTGTAGATGTAGCTGAACAAAAACTTTGGGACTTGATGGTTAGTAACATTGAGTCAATTCGTAAACTTGTAGAAAGAGTAGGTACGCTAGATGAGCACTTACGTATGGTCCGTATTGGCAGTGATATACTGCCTGTGTACACTCACCGTGATTGGATGTATTTTTGGCGCAGGCCTGATGTCGTGGCCTACTGCGAAAAATACTTTAGAGAAGTGGGTGATCTCGCTAGGCTACGGAATGTCCGCCTTAGTTTCCATCCTGGCCAGTTTACTGTCCTGGCATCAGACAATCCAGATATTGTCGACAGAAGTATAGAGGAGTTCGAATATCATGCTGACATGGCCCGTTGGATGGGTTTTGGACAAAAATTCCAAGACCTTAAAATCAATGTACACATCGCAGGTCGTCAAGGCCCCCAAGGTATCAGGCTGGCCTATGGTCGATTGTCACCCGAAGCTCGTAACTGCCTCACAATTGAAAACGAGGAGGTAAGTTATGGGTTGGATGATTGCCTTAGCATTAGTGATGTGGTTCCTATCGTTTTGGATATACATCACCATTGGGTTAAAACAGGAGAATACATCTCCCCCATGGACCCCCGTGTTGATCAGGTGGTTCAGTCTTGGCGTGGGGTTCGGCCTACTATGCATTATTCTGTCAGCCGTGAAAATGTACTTGTTAATCACAGCACCGTAGACAAACCAGAAATGTCCATCTTACTAGAACAGGGCTACAAAAAGGCAAAGCTCAGAGCACATTCTGATCTAATGTGGAATACCACAGTAAATGAATGGGCGCTGAGCTTTTTAGGTACACATGATATTATGTGTGAGGCCAAAGCGAAAAATCTTGCCAGCTTCGCCTTAGCCAATCAGGCTAAAGAATTAGGCCTTCTTTGAACGAGTAGTTGTTGTAGTTTTCTTAGCAGGTGCCTTGGGCTTTGCGGCCTTAGGTGCCTTTTCAACTTTAGGCTTGCGTGGAGCACGTGGCTTCTTAGCTGGAGCTTCTTCAACCACAGCAGGTGCTGGTGTTTCAACAACTGGTTCTGTTACAACTACAGTTTCTTCTTTAGATGCAAATTTAATACCGTTGTCAGAATAGGTTTCTGCTTCAACTACTGGTTGTGCAGGAGCTTTACGATTGTACCAAATTGCAACACCGATGGCTATAATGATAATAGCAATAATTAATTCCATGATAGGATTTCCTTTATAATGTATGTTTATTTAAGTCGCAATAAATACCATATGCAAAAAAGTTTACCTGAACTAAAACAGTTGATCATAGAAGCTGAAACTCGCAAAGAACATCTGGTCCTAGAAAAACTACCCTTTGAACGAGACGCACTTGAACCAGTAATGAGTCAAGATACTATCGATTATCACTATGGAAAATTAGCCAAAGGCTATGTAGATCGTTACAATAAGGGCGAAGGAGATCCGGACTTTAATAAAGCCGGTGCGTTTTTACACAACATATTTTTCCCACAATTAAAAGCACCTAACGGCAGTAATAAGCCCTATGATGCCAGTGAAGAATTTATTAATAAGCATTTTAACAATTTTGATGCCCTTAAAGCAGAAGTTGAAGAAGTGGCTATGAAAATACAAGGTAGTGGATGGGTCTACCTTGCCCGCAATGGCAAAATCAAAACTATTGCAAATCATCAAATACGCCAAGATATAGTGCTACTTATTGACTGGTGGGAACATGCTTTCGCTTTGGATCATCAAGCAGACAAGCAAAAATACTTAAAAAATATATGGAGGATAATTGATTGGTCAGTGATTAATGACAGAATTAGTACAAAAACTAGCTAATTTTGTCTGTGTATGTTAAACTCTTAATGGAGAAAAAATATGTCCAACAATGTAGTAGCAACTGTAGAAGTTGAAGAATTTGAAGAAACTGAAGATTTTGGCAAGGATGATTATGGTTTTATCCTTGGACCCGATGGAGAATTAAAAACATTTATGATCCCCGAACACTTAATGGAGGATCCGCCAGAAGAGGTCCTGGCAATTTTAAGTATTTTTGGTATTGATAATATCAATGATTTAGAAAATCCCACACTGCATTGATGCCATTTGAGGTAAATATCTCTATACGTAGATCGTAAGTCACGATAATTTTATGGAGATATTTAAATGGTCACAAGAATACAGCTAAGACGAGATTCAGCCGCAAACTGGACATCCACCAACCCCATCTTAGATCAAGGCGAACCCGGTTATGAAATCAGTAGTTCTGGTAGCCTTGGCAATTTAAAGATAGGTGATGGGGCATCAAGATGGACTCAGTTGCCTTATCATAGCGGACCAGATGTTCCTATTCCTATACCAATTGCAACTCAAGCACAGCTGGGCGGTGTAATACAAGGTGATGGTGTATTAGTAGGCGGTTCTGGTATACTTACATTAACTCCTGCTAGTGGTTCTACCATCGGTGGTGTTACATTAGGACCAGCGTTTTTTGCTTATCAAACACAGGCACAAAATATAACATCATTGACTACCGCAACCGGAGTTGGTCATATTGTGAATATTGTTAAATATGATACAACAAAATTCAAAACTGTTGATCAATCTACCTTTGACAATGCTGGTAATTTTACTCCATATCGCACAGGATACTATCAGGTTAATGCTACTGTAACTATAGCTACCGGTCCTGCAACACCAGCAGGCCAAACTTCTGCCATAGGTTTAGGTATTAGTGTAAATGGTGCAGGATTATCTGGTGATAGTTTATTTAATCAAATAGTTGATTTTAATTTAATACCTGGAACATTTGGAGATACTACTGCAATGTGTTCTACTGTAGTAAAAATAACAAGTCATACAGATACCATACAAGCTGCCGCTCAACTAGCATTTTCTGATAGTAGTAGTCATACTGCTCAAATAAATGTTACAAATACAAGTAATTCAACTCTTAGTGTAGTATTTTTAAGAGATTTATAAAAATAAAAAAAGTATGTCACAACTAGACTTGCAACTGCCGGAATCTCCATCTGGCAGTGATCTAGGAATACTTCGGTCAAACGATAATTATTATATTCCAATCACTGCTTATGATCCAACACCGCAGTTAGGTCCTGTTATATATGCATTAACAGAATTATTAGATGGCGGTATAGCATCTTGTACTTCAGCAACTTATGGCACTAGTTTATTAGATCTAGGAGATAGCAATACAGGTACTGATATTACTACAATTTCATTTGGTTCATCTGTATCATCTAGTACATGGTTGCCATCTGATTTAGATTTAGATACTACAACTGGATACATTTTTGGATATGTTCCTACACAAACAGAATATCTTAAAAAATATTCTATAAATATTTCTGCTACAAAAACTTATACAACATCATCTGTATCCGTAACTACACTTAATACATTTACTCTAGGAATACTAAACAATAACCCAGATATTATAACTTGGGTAAGTAGTAACACATTGTCAATTCCTCAAGGAATGATCAGTGATCTTTCTATTGTAGCCACACATACAGAAGCTCAATCTGCCTTACAATATAGTTTAGTTGAAATTATTGATACAGGTAATGCAACTGTAAATCAATATACTCTTACAAATATGAGTAGTGTAGTAGGAATTACTACAGGAATGTCCATAGTACAATTATCTACAACTACTTCAGTATTAGCTGATAATTCTTTTGTGGTTAGTATAGGTACTAGTACTGTTACACTTAATCAAGTTACTACAGGAACAATAGTAAATGGAAAATTTTCATTCACACCTTATATAGGTGGATTGAGATTAACTAACACAGGTAATATTATAGGACAAGGAAATACTACAGGAACATTTACAGCCACTGTAGTAACATGGAATCCTTATTACTCTGTGGAATTATTAGATGGTGGGATAGCAGACATAGAATATGATTATGATGCGTATGGCGGATATTCATACTCTTTCAACGGTATTCCAGGAAGAAATAATAATATTATTCCATTAGATGGCGAAACTTCAGATCCTTATGGATTATCAATAGACAACGGTTCAGCATCAAATGTAGGTAATTTACTTATAGATGGCGGAAATAGATTATCCAATCTAGGATTAAAATTAGATGGAGGCTATGCATCATCCTATTATGCTGTTGTTATAGTATCTGGTGGATCTGCATCATTGGGGTATATTCAACCAAAGTATGATGTAGACGGGGGATATTCTGGCAGTAAATATAGTGTTAATGATCCAGCTACTGATGGCGGGTCTAGTATTAGTTTATATGGTAGTAATGAAAATTTCCTTAATGGAGGAAGCTCGATATCAGCATTTAGTTTTTATAACAATGATGGTGGGGCTGCTAGTACAGTATATAGCGATAATGATCCCAAAGCAATAGGTGCAGGTGTTGTTGTTATTCCTCCATTTGATACTAGTCTAACAGGACCTATATACATATATCCATTCTCTACACAAAGTTTAACAATCAATATACTTCCATCAATTCCGTATACTGGTATATATGTAAGACCTTTCCTAAGCATACCTAAACGTAAATCTTATTTGGAATTTATCAGCAATACTAAAATATTTCCTCCCAACTTGTTATATAGAGGTGATGATCCAAATTTTGGTGTACAAAAAGATATAAAAATGTTTTTAGAATTTGGTATTCAATCGATCAACCTCAATGACTATGTACCTGCATTATGGGAAAATTTTAATCGTCGTAGATTAACATTTGAAAATATTAAAGTAGCTCGAGCTAAAGATCAAGCAGGAAATTACTTGTATGATGTTATCTATGCAGATATTATAGATAATATTAATGGAGTTAAATTAGTTATCTATGATAAAAACAACATTTACTATCCTGCAAGTATAGCAAACATGAGACATAGATTAGAATCCATTGTACTGCCAAATTATACATATATATCTGTTGACCAATATCACTTGCCTAAATTTATGCAGACTGCACAAACAGGAACTTATTTGCCTACGAATTATATTAAAGTTGTTCCGTTATGCTATGTCCAGCCCGGAAAAAGTAGCAGTATCATTGATCAAATTAGATTATCAGGATTTGATTTTAAATTATATGATTTTGAAATTGATAGATTGATAATACAAAACAGCTTAGATAATACCACCGATAAATATCTATTGTTCCCACGTAACTCTTTAACAACAGTGATACCTCAGGATAATTTAATATTTGGAGATGACGGTGTACAGATTCCGATAACAAGAGCCTAAAAATGACTACTATAAGCAATTTACCACCTTTAATAAACATAACCAATACTGATTTGGTTATAGTGTTAGCTGAAGATCAGCAGGTTGATCCACCTATTACGAAACAAGTATCATTAACTACAGTATTTGCAGAAGCATATAATGGCATATTAGGTCCGCAAGGTACACAGGGATTGCAAGGTACACAGGGATTGCAAGGTACTCAGGGAGTACAAGGATTGCAAGGGGTACAAGGTATAGCAATACAAGGTACTCAGGGATTGCAAGGGGTCCAAGGACTCCAAGGCCTGCAAGGTATTGCACTACAAGGTACACAAGGTAAAGCTGGTACCATACAAGGTGCACAAGGACTCCAAGGCGTTCAAGGTCGTGTACTACAGGGTACTCAAGGTATGGCTGGAAATTCACAAGGACTCCAAGGACTGCAGGGTGTGCAGGGAATTCAAGGACTGCAAGGCAAAGCAATACAAGGATTACAAGGTACAGCCGGTAATATTCAAGGTGTTCAAGGACTACAGGGAATTCAAGGACTGCAAGGCAAAGCAATACAAGGATTACAAGGTACAGCCGGTAATATTCAAGGTGTTCAAGGTATCGGTGGCACTAATGGAATCAACGGGACAGTTATTGCTAGGACAAATACCACAACTAATGTTACCGTTGAGGCTAATTCAAGTACCACATTTACTATTCAAGGATATAAAAGTTACGCCTTATTAAAATTAGCAACCAATGCCGCTGCCTGGGTTAGATTGTATACATCCAATGCCGCATTAACAGCAGATGCATCAAGAGTGCAGAGTATAGATCCCTTGCCAGGTACAGGCGTTATTTTAGATGTTGTTACCACAAGCTCTACTCTAGTTCCATATACTCAACCAATTACTCCGGCATTGATCGGATTCAATGACGATGCAACCCCTACAATAAACATATACGCGGCTGCAACTAATTTGAGCAACACAGCAACAACTTTAACAGTTACACTGACATTATTGCAGTTAGAAACTTAAATGTCTACATATTCTACAACACTAAATGTTTCTTATGGTAGTGATCCATTACAATTTGTAAATTTGTATGTTCCTACAGGAACTCCAAAAGGAACTATTTTACATATACACGGTGGTGCATGGTCTGCAGTTAATGGATCAGTAGGACCATCATCAACATCAACTGATCCTAATATGATACCATTTGTTACAGCAGGATATGCTGTGATAGATATGCAATATCGTGATCGAGGAGTAGGCAATGGCGGAGGAACCTACATTACAGGAAACTCTCCGGGAGATGTTGCAGATGTTGTTACTGTATTAAGTCATTGTTTAGATTCTGCTGTGGCTGCGTCTGCAGGGGGAAGTTGGCCAAGTGTACAAAGTTATATTGCCGCTAATGGTGGATTATTTGTAGGTGGTTCTAGTGCTGGAGGACATCTAACTATCATGGGTGTTTGTACCTACGGGACAAATTCAGGAAAATGGCCCAAGGGGGCTATTAGTATAGCAGGACCACTTAACATAGATTATTTTACTACATCAACAAATTATATTGATCCGTATATAAGATCAATAATTGTCGATGATTATATTCATACTGGTCTTGAAGCAGATCAAAAACTGGCCAGTCCGCTTTGGCAATATGGAACACAATTAGGTGAAGGTGAGGCTCCTACTCCAGGACCATGGTTTAGTGCAGTAAATGCCAGTGCCTGCAAATTTATTTTTGTCCAAAATGATAACGATACATTGGTACCTCTCCATACTGTGGCACCATGCATTGTTAGTTTTACCACTTATAATTCTACCAATACTAGTGTAATCCGTGTATTAGAAGGCCCACCTTTAGGTGATTGGGACGGATTTAGTCCTATTACCAATAAAGGTTCGTTGTCTTTAACGAGTCAATTACCTAGCAGTGGTCAAACATTAGGTGATATGTATTCATTGCCAAATGGCACTTGGGTTTATAACAATGGCACTTACCCCGGTGATGCATTTTATCCAGCATCAGTAAATGGATTTACACTTTGGTTCCAACATAATTATACAACTCAGGAATATCCAATGTTGTTAGATAATGCCAACGCAGTATTTGGAAATATTACACTATCACCTACGGGAACATTGACCACAGGTACAACTGGTGTATTATATAGTCAACAGATTACTGCCAGTGGTGGCACAGGCCCATATACATATACAATGGCGTATGTCCCTAGCAATCTGATTAATGGTATTAATTTAAGTTCTTCGGGATTGCTTTCTGGAACTACCAGTGTTCCAGGTTTATATGCGTTTTCAATAAGAGCCACAGATGTCAATGGCGCCACAGTGGTAGGAAACTATCAACTGACAATTACAAGTGCCGCTCCTATAAAATACAATCCCAAACCTTTTTTACAAGGTCAGGATGCAATATTTACAGGAAATCGGTATCCTAGAGGCTATTGGCACAACCAATATCACATGGGTATCGAGACACAATTTTCTGGTGACATTTCGAATAGTACAAATGCTAATCCAGATTTTAGTGCAACTCAGGTTTATGTGGTAGATGAAATATGGTGGGGTACAGGAAAACCTACTGGACAAGATCTACAGGCATTGTGTGATTATTGGCGATATCACGGTATTAGTCCAGGTGTAGGTATTAATCATGCTGCCGAAGGAGGGTATTTTGGCAACACTCCTGTACCAACTGCTACTATACTTGCAGATGCAATAAGGTGTGATTGGATAGCATTAGATCCATATTTGTTTACAGCTAGTGTGCCATATTTTAATAGCGGTAACTCTGCAATAACACAGACTAGCATTAACACTACTATTGCAGGGTTAGTTAATTGGACACAAGGTTGGATTGATAGACTTGCACCATATGGCATTCCTGTTGTACTAATCACACAAGGTATTAGAGAATTAAGTATGCCTCAGAATTATGTGGATCAATACTTAGAAGTACAATATAGTACTTTTGGAATACAGCAAACACCACTTAGACTGGTATTTCCTTATGAAGTATTGTTAGGCCTCGAAGTGTTTACATTAGTTAATGTAGATGTTAGTGGGCACGTTAATGCACATCCTTTTGCTAAAACCAATCAACATTTTCCAAATTTAACTTCTGCTAGACCTGCCAAAGGTCAGTTATACCCTAGAAATACTTTCAAGTACTAAATCAATTTCATATAAATACACTTATTACAGGTAATCGATATAATGACCACAAGACCAAATCTTACAGCACTACCCCATTTAACTAACCCTACAGCGGGCGAAACATTGGTAATTGTTCAAGATTCAGCTGTAAATCAATATATCACTATACCACAGGCTAGAGAATTATTATCAGGCGGTCCTAGCGGTCCTAGCGGTCCATTGGGCTTTCAAGGTGTACAAGGTCCTCAGGGATTACAAGGTCCTCAGGGATTACAGGGTGTTCAGGGTTTGCAAGGTTTACAGGGACATTGGGGTCCACAAGGAGTTCAAGGACTTCAAGGACTGCAGGGTGTTCAGGGATTGCAAGGAGTACAAGGAATACAAGGACAGCGCGGTATTCAAGGACTTCAAGGAGTCCAAGGCAATCAAGGAGTCCAAGGCAATCAAGGAGTCCAAGGCAATCAAGGGGTCCAAGGCCCCCCATCTAATGTAACTAATGCAGTTACCGGTGGAAGTACCGGTAGTCTACTTATACAATCGTCAGCAAATGTAACTAGTTTTGTACCAATTGGTCCAAATGGATATCTATTACAATCAAACGGTACAACTGCTACATGGGTAAGTACAAGTAGTATTGTAACTTCTCCTGGACAAGCAAACAAAATTTATGTCAACACATTAACCAACACAGACTCTACAACTTATTATCCAGTAATGGTGCCCGGAGTAGGGTCATATGTTAACGATTATGCCAGCGCTAAATTAAGTTATGTTGGTAGTACTGGAGTACTAACAGTACCGTCAATCGCAATAACAACTACTACTGATTCTGTATCAACTACTACAGGTGCGTTAACAGTTGCCGGGGGTATCGGTATTGGCGGTAACATTTATTTTGATGGAGATTTATATCAACATGGACAATTATTTGTAAGTGGTACTCAAGGTCCGCAGGGTGTGCAGGGGACACAGGGTATTCAAGGAGTACAAGGGCTTCAAGGTGAACAAGGGCTTCAAGGAACGCAAGGTCTGCAGGGAGTCCAAGGTATTGCTATTCAAGGTGTACAGGGACAAGCCGGCAGTATTCAAGGAACACAGGGCGTGCAGGGAACACAAGGACTAGGTTCTCAAGGTGCACAAGGTATGGCTATTCAAGGTACTGCCGGAAATACTCAAGGAGTTCAGGGAGTTCAGGGAACACAAGGACTAGGTTCTCAAGGTGCCCAAGGTATGGCTATTCAAGGTGCCGCTGGAAATGTTCAAGGAGTTCAGGGGACACAGGGGACACAGGGTATAGGTGCCCAAGGTGCACAAGGTATGGCTATTCAAGGTGCCGCTGGAAATACTCAAGGAGTTCAAGGAGTTCAAGGAACACAAGGTATAGGTACTCAGGGTGCACAAGGTATGGCTATTCAAGGTGCCGCTGGAAATACTCAAGGAGTTCAAGGAGTTCAAGGAGTTCAAGGAGTTCAAGGTGTAGCCATTCAAGGTACTGCTGGAAATACTCAAGGAGTTCAAGGAGTTCAAGGAGTTCAAGGAGTTCAAGGTGTAGCCATTCAAGGTACTGCTGGTGATGTTCAAGGGGTTCAAGGGGTTCAAGGCCGGTTAGGTAATCAAGGTAACCAGGGATTCCAAGGTAACCAGGGATTCCAAGGTAACCAGGGATTCCAAGGTAACCAGGGATTCCAAGGTAACCAGGGATTCCAAGGTAATCAGGGATTCCAAGGTAATCAGGGATATCAAGGTTTTCAGGGATTTCAAGGAGCAGGTTTTCAGGGATATCAAGGTAATCAGGGATATCAAGGTAATCAGGGATATCAAGGTAATCAGGGATATCAAGGTTTGGGTAATCAGGGATATCAAGGTAACCAAGGTAATCAAGGTTTTCAGGGATATCAAGGTAACCAAGGTAATCAAGGTAATCAAGGTTCGGGTAATCAGGGATATCAAGGTAATCAGGGATATCAAGGAGGTCCAGGTAGTGGTGGAATTACATCATTTTCAGTCGGTGGCCCAGGATCAGCAGGATATGCAATATTCGGCAATGGATTAGTTATACAATGGGGATTTAGTGCTACATGGGGTGGCTCAACTTTAGCTCAAGCAATTAATACTCCACTATCACTCGCAGTAAGTTATTATAATTTAACTCATAATGCAGGAGACACATATAGTATCGGTGAAATATCAGCCAAACTAACAGGTGGACCACCCTATACTACAATAACTCCTTCTACTAACGGCAACACAAATGAGTGGTGTTGGATTTTGATAGGTTATTAAATAAAAAAATTATGACAATATATTATTCACCATCATTACGAGGTTTTTTTGATTCAACTATAACTACTGTAAGTATACCCTCCGACGGTATAGAGATAGAAAGTACATATAGAGACGAATTGCTTAAAATGCAAGGTCAGGGAGGGTCAATTGTTCCAGACGATACAGGAAGACCTGTTCTAGTCATGCCTAATACTGAACAGATAAATTTAGATTTATCTAAAAATGTTAGAGCACAACGAAATACTTTATTAGTCAACAGTGATTGGACTGAACTTCCTAGTGTACAACTAGCACATAGTAATGATACAAATTGGATTTCATCGTGGGCAACTTATAGGCAGGCACTTCGTGATTTACCTACACAGACAGGATTCCCAAATACAATAAATTGGCCTAATCCACCACAGTAATTAACTCAAGAAAATTCTCTAACAAACTACAACACATTAAATACCTATATAATATTATATATAGGTGATTAATGCTTGACACTAGTGATGAATTAATTTTTGTTCAAATGGTTTTGGACAGTGGTGGGGACCTGCAACCTCTAATAATTCCAGCAGAAGAAACTCGAGGAACTGCCCTTGCTAACCCTACAATACTAGTACGCAACAGTGAAATTCTAATTAATATTAGAAATTTAAATTACGTTCTGTATCATGCAGAAAAAGGTCGTCACGAACATGTCTGGGGCCCATTAACATACCTTAATCCAGAAAATGATGTTGTACTACGTACCACAAATTATATTTGTAGACTTAATCCAGATCTTACAATAAAACAATACCTTAAAGTAGACACCACTAAACTTGATGTAAAACCACTCTGGGAATTTATTGGTTTAGAAGATTGTCGTCTAGCTGATTGGAATGGAAAATTATTCCTATGCGGAGTTCGACGTGATACAACTACCAATGGTGTAGGTCGAATGGAACTATCTGAAATTGAACTCACAGATACATCAGCTACAGAGATTGCTAGGACTCGTATGCCTGCACCTGCCCCAGACAACAGCTACTGTGAAAAAAATTGGATGCCTGTAATAGACCAACCTTATACTTGGGTAAAATGGACCAATCCCACTGAAGTTGTAAATTTTAATCCGGAAACAAAAATTACCAGCACTACCAAATTAGGTGATTGGGATTGGAGTTTTAAGAAAGATCAAAGAGGTGGCTCACAGGTTATTCCTTTTGACGGCGGATACTTAACTTTGACACACGAAACTGATTTGTACAATTCCGAACGTGGTCTTAAAAATGGAACTTATAGACACAGATTTATCTTTTGGGACAAAGATTTTAACATGCGCCATCGTTCTGAGACATTTACATTCCTAGGTGCTAAAATTGAATTCAGTTGTGGAATGGCTGAGTACGGTAATGATTTGTTAATAACATTTGGTTTCCAAGACAATGCCGCTTATATCCTTAGAGTTCCCAAAACTTTTGTTCATGATTTCTTATATGCTTAATACTTTAAAAAACTACGCCTACAATATAGAAGACCCGCAAGCAAATTTTGATCTTGCATTAGAATACGATGCATTAGGTCAAAGCTATACTGCTATTTCTTATTATCTCAGAGCTGCCAATTTTACAGATGATAAAGAACTTGCCTATACTTGTTTGTTAAAGATGGGAACTTGGTTTATCAAACATGAATGTAGGAACTTTTCTGCAGAAACTACACTTCAGCAAGCAGTAGCATGGATGCCAAAACGTCCCGAAGCTTATCAAATATTAGCCACACATTGGGAAAAGAATCAAAAGCATCTCGAAGCATACCAACTTGCTACCACGGCAATAGAAGTCTGCGATTTTAATCTGCCACCATTGTCTGTTGATTTTGGAAAAATTGATCTAGAAGGCCTGATGATACAAAAATTACTCAGCGGTTGGCACATGGGCAAGGAAGATCAGACTAGAAACATTTGTCAAGAGCTTGTAGATAATCATTGGGATAAATTGACCCAAGAACAAAAAGATCTTGTAGAAACACGTATCATTTCGCTAGGATGTGGTTATGGATTTAATCACAAGTACCTTAAAGAAATGCATTCGGAACTTAATTTTAAATTTCCCGGTAGTGAAAATATAAATGATAACTTTGCACAAGTTTATCAAGATCTTTTTGTATTGTTTATGACCAATGGTAAACGCAATGGAACATTCCTTGAAATAGGTGGATCATCAGCATGGCATAAAAATAATACAGCGCTGTTAGAAAGAGATTTCGATTGGCGGGGCGTTAGTGTCGAAATTAAACAAGAAAAGGCTGACGAATATAAAAAACAAAGACCTAACATTAATATGATTTGTGCCGATGCACTACAACTTGACTATGTCGATATATGTAGTAAGTTTCCGGATAATTTAATTGATTACCTACAAATTAATCTCAAACCAGCTCGTAAAACATTTGAAGCGTTGTTAAAGATTCCTTTTAACCAACACAAATTTAGTGTAATAACCTATGCACACGATTATTATGGCGATGTAACACGTAGTTTTAAAGATAAGTCTAGAAAATATTTTAAAGCATTAGGTTACGAATTAGTTGTATCAGATGTATGTCCCAGAGATAATTGTCCTTTTGAAGATTGGTGGGTTCATCCGGACCTAATATCAAGAGAAAAGATAGATCAAATTAAAAATTTAAAATCAGATCTAGAGTCTATTGATAAATTTTATATTACCAAGAATTCAAAAAAAAAAGCAATACTAGATAAACTTAAAAATAAACCCAAAGTTCAATCTAATTTTTTTACTATTAATACTGATTATAAAAAGGGCATTTGGGTTATAGATAATTTTTACAAAGACCCCGACGCGGTTCGTGAATTTGCACTTCAGCAAGAATATATCCAAGGCGGATTAGGACGTGGATTTATAGGATCACGTACTGCACAACAGTTCTTATTTCCTGGACTTAAAGAAGAATTTGAACGTGTGATGGGGCATAAAATTGTTCGATGGGAAGATCACAGTATGAACGGACGTTTCCAATACGGTATGGAAGGTGATCCGAATGTGTACCATTGTGATGACCAAACTTGGGCAGGTATGCTGTATCTTACTCCGAATGCACCATATTCTACAGGTACAGGTACGTTTGCAGGTAAAAATAGTGATATTAGGCATAAAGAGCATCCTAATATTTTAAATTGTTTTAGGCCAGGGTCACAAAATTTAGATGGTACTATATTTGAACCTGTTGATAGTATTGGTAATGTCTATAACAGGTTAGTCATATTCAATGCTGGATACTTACATTCTGCTTTGGGATATTTTGGTTATACCAAAGAAAATAGCAGATTGTGGCAAATGTTCTTCTTTGATTGATCAAATAAATACAAACGAAATACATATTTTGGAGTCCAATACACATGGCCAGCACAGTAACTAATTTAATTAATACAATTGATACAGGATTTCCTGTAGCAGGACAAAACAACGATAGTCAAGGATTCCGTTCGAACTTTAGCATCATACAATCAGCATTACTGAATACCGAAGCTGAAATTGAAAGTCTACAGTCTCTACTAGGAACTAAAGGAGATGTATATAATAGTTCATTAACAACACCCGGTTATCAACAATTGCCAGGCGGGCTTATTATGCAATGGGGTCAAAGTGCTCCAATTACAGGCCAAACAACAGGAACCGTGACATTTGCTACTCCATTCTCTACTGCTGTTTTAAGTGTTACTGCAACTCCTATTAATGCAACATACAGTACAACTACCACTATTACATCACAAGCTGTTTCATCATCATTAACTGGTGCAACATTTATGGCTATTGGATCAGGTAGTGCCGCATTCAGCTACATTGCACTAGGATACTGATGTTTAATCCACTAATAGAAAATCCAAGTAAACTCAAAGATCAAGATCTTGAAAATAAGATTCTTGATCTAAGTCGCAAGTACGGCATTGCTATGCGTCTAGGACAAGGCGGTATAGCACAACAAATTGTTATAACCTTAGATGCTTATAGAATGGAACAGCAGGCTCGTCAAATTGAAGCAATGAAGACAATACAAGAAAAACAAAAGAAACAAGGCCTGGACGATTTAATCAATGTTGAATGATTCAGTACATCAATTTATTTGGCCTACAGGATTTGCTTGTACATTAATTACAGAAAAAATTATAGTTCCAAATTCTTATTCTATCGGCGTTCATATTGAACCCAGTGCCCAAATGAACATTGCTTTAGGTTTTAGAAAACTTAGATACTTTATTGAACACTATCTTCAAAACAGTATTTTTGTTCACAGGGAACATCCAATGGTTCCTATATTATTAGAATTAGAAACCAATTTAGTATTATTTCCAACAGATCCCTATGATTATTTTGTAGGTGGGGTACTTAACAGTAAGTTTATTGCTATTACCCAAAAATATTTTAATATCAGTGCTATAACCATTGACAGTGCGGTAGGAGATCATATACAATACTGTATAGAAGAACCAGAAGACTGTGGTTTAGAACTCAAAGGCGATCACTGGTGGAATATAGATTCAACAGGTACAGGCTCTCAAGATGAGAATTCTTGGGAAGAACTTAATATTACAGATAGCCCTAGATTCGAACCACGAATTGTTAAGGGCGGACGCAGTGAAGATTGACAAATACGGACAAGCATTAATATCAACCGAAGAAGCATTTCAAGCATTGTATAACAACAAGTTATCTTCGCTTAAAGATGTGTATGTTGACGATGATAAAACCATTGACCATTATAATACAGCCTGTGATATCAACGCTGATAAAATTCCTAGATTACAAAAATTGCTAGATAAAGGTTTAAGTATTGAAGAATTTGATCGTAAAAATCAAAGTCAATGGTATATGCCGCAAGAATATTTAAATTTTGACATAGAATCTTGGTTAACTGAACAATGCAATACTGACACAAAAATGATTAGATTGCAGAATGAACTAGTACTTTTTCGCCAACTTAATATGATCGACCTACTAAGATATCTTAAATACTTAGTAGATACCATGCGAAAACATAATATTGTATGGGGAGTGGGTCGAGGTAGTAGTGTAGCCAGTTATGCTCTGTATCTCATAGGTATACATAAAATTGATAGTATAAAATTCAATTTAGATATAAATGAATTTTTAAGAACACAAGGAGAATAAAATGTACAAAACAGCACAAGGTAAAACAATTGACATGGATAAACTAATGCGTCAAAACGAATTAGTACCAGCAGTAGGCAATGCAGGAGTAAATGCTCGAGGAGATAAATTAGGTCCTGGAGGTAAAATAATTAAAAAACGTGAAGATGTTGTAGCTGAATATTACGATAAAAATCCCAAGGCACAAATAAAATCTACAAGTCGTCAAGTTAAATCTAATACGGTAGCAGAACCTATGCCAGAAACTTCAACTCCGCCGGTTGTACAGAAACCTGCTAGTTCGGCACCTGCTGAAGTTGTTGTAACAAAAAAAACTACTACAGGTGAATAAATGAAAGTACAAGGCAAATTAAAATTATTGCGTGATAGCGTGTTGTTATGCGATATGGAGTTTGGCGAAGAAAAGACCACTAGCGGAATTATCCTAAAAAGCGATGATGGTCGCGTTGAAGGCATCAAACCACGCTGGGGCCGTGTGTGGGCAATTGGTCCAGAGCAAACTGATGTTAAAGTTGGCGAGTGGGTTCTTATGGAACATGGTCGTTGGAGTCGTGCCGCAGAGTACGAAAATGAAGATGGTACTATTACTAAAATTCAAAAAGCCGATGTCAAGGCAATGTTAGCCACAGCAGATGAGAAGCCAGCTGGTGCTTATCGTGGACAATAATTCTTTCAAATACTGTTGACAAACAAAATATCCCATGTTATATTAATATCATGGGATTTCAAAAAAGCTGGGACGTGCCCGATATAGCACGACAAATCAATACACTTACTTACGAGATTAACTCACCTCGCAATGATGGATTTCTATCATGGGGATGCAAACAAGATCTCTATAGAATAAAATGGCTAGTAGAAGATGCACTTAAAAGATGTGGCACTTATGTTGGCGAAGAAGAATGGCTCAAAGAACAAGAGCAAAAAAAGATCATTAGGATATTGAGCGATGATATTTAATAAAATAAAACAATTAAAGGCTGATGGAAAAAAGATAGGAATAGTATTTTCAACATTTGATTTGCTTCATGCAGGTCAGGTTGCTATGCTGTCAGAAGCTAAAAATCACTGTGATTATTTGATTGCAGGATTACAAACTGATCCTACTATCGATCGCCCAGATACTAAAAATAAACCTATTCAAAGTATTGTAGAACGCCAGATTACTGTCAGTGCCACTCGTTATGTGGATGAAATAGTTGTGTATCAAACTGAAGCAGATCTATGTGACATCTTGCTAACACTACCTATTGATGTTAGAATATTAGGTGTAGAGTACAAAGGTGTAGAATTTACTGGTAAAGATATCTGTAATCAACGAGGAATTGGAATTATTTACAACAGTAGAGACCATAGTTTCTCAAGTAGTAGTTTGCGTAAGCGAGTGGCAGAAGCCGAGAAAGGTAAGATATGAGTAGATGGGGAAAAGTATCAGAAATGCAAGCAGGAAGAGCAATACCTATGACACAAACATTAACATTAAAACAAAGACTGGCACGATGGCTAATGTCCGATGACAGTAATCAAAACAAAATAATCAGCATTGATGACGATAGACTTGATATCAGACAAGATAGTTCAATTCGTTTTGAGGTGCACAATGCATCAGGAGGTCGTATAGTCCAGACTCGCAGATATGATGAGCGTAAAGATAGACATTTTGAAAGTCTGTATATTATCACATCAGATAAAAACTTTGGTGAAGAAATTGATAAGATATTGACCATGGAGGCTCTTCGTGCCTAATCGTTGCGAAATATGTCGCCGAGAATATACGCCAGAGTGTGACTACCGGCAAGGACGATGTCCACATCATCCCAGTTTATTAGAACAGATAATTAAATTCTTTAGGAGCAGAAATAAATGAAAGAACTATGGGTAGAAAAATTTAGACCAAAAACAGTTAGCGAATATGTGTTTGTAGATGACTCACAGAAGCGGCAAGTACAGAGCTGGATCAAAGAAGGCAGTATTCCACACTTGTTATTCAGCGGTGCCGCAGGTATTGGTAAAACAACTTTGGCTAAAGTCCTACTCAATGAACTAGGCATTGAAAGTTATGATATCTTAGAAATCAATGCATCACGAGAAAACAATGTAGAAACTGTGAGAGATAAGATCATTAACTTTGTACAAATGATGCCATTTGGTCCATTCAAGTGTGTGCTGTTAGATGAGGCTGATTATCTAACCCCTAACGCACAGGCTATACTTCGCGGTGTTATGGAAACATATTCCAGTACCAGTAGATTTATTCTAACCTGTAACTATCCTAATCGTATTATTCCAGCAATACATAGTCGTTGTCAAGGTTTTCATGTACTAAAAACTGATCAAACAGAGTTTACAGCTCGGGCGGCTACTATCCTGGTCACAGAAAATGTAGACTTTGACATTGACACCCTAGACACATTTGTTAAACTTAGCTATCCAGATCTACGCAAATGCATCAACTTATTGCAACAAAATGTTGTAGAAGGTAAACTAGTATCTCCAAGTGCAGGTGATGCTGACTCTACAGACTATAGACTAGAAATGGTTGAATTGTTCAAAGCAGGCAACATTCAAGGTGCGAGAAAACTGTTGTGTAGTCGTGCACGACCAGAAGAGGTTGAAGAAATCTTTAGATGGTGTTATGACAATATTGAATTGTTTGGTGATACTGAAGAAAAGAAAGACTCTGCTATTATCATTATCAAACAAGGTCTTGTAGATCATACATTGATAGCTGACGCAGAGATAAACCTTAGTGCTACCATGGCAAAATTGGCCAGACTACAATAAAAAAAATAACCGCGTAGTCGATGCAGGTCGGTACTACGCGGTTGGCTCTTGTTAAGTCAATGTTGTTTTATATTTTAATCACTAATATCTTCCTTATAGATTGATAATACTTCTTTAACAACTGGATGTCTTTCCACGTCTCGAGTCCCGAACTTAGCCATAGCAATCATACGCGAATCACCTCCTTGTCCGTATAGATTACAAAATTCTAGCAAGCCATTCTCATGTGGTCTATCTGCTTGATTTAAGTCTCCAGTTACTACCATGCGACTGCCTTCTCCTATGCGAGTAAGTAACATTTTCATTTGACTAGCGGTAGTGTTCTGACACTCATCTGCAATAATGAAAGCGTTCTTAAATGTGCGTCCACGCATCATCGCTAAGGGTGCAATTTCAATAACACCGTCTTCTAACATCTCTGCAATTTCTTTTGGATGATAGTAGTCTTCGAACACATCCATGATAGGACGAGTCCAAGGCTCCATCTTTTGATTTAAGGTTCCTGGTAAGAAACCGTGATCCTCATCTACACTTACAGCCGGCCTTGTGATAATAATTTTACTAATCACCCCCTCTTTGTATAGTTTAATGGCCATTTGTACACCCAACATAGTTTTACCCGTACCCGCAGGTCCGATGGCAAAAACAATGTATTTCTTGGGATTTTTTAACAATTCTAGGTAGTTTTCCTGCGAAATATTTCGTGGAACTATAAGAACTTGTTGCTTTTTTTTCAAATAAGGCTTGATCTGTATCAAGTTATTTGTGTCAGAAATAAATCGAGGATCTCGAATATTCTGATCTCTTTCGTTTCTTCTTCTAGCTTTGGGCAATTTTACCTCCTTGGGAAGATCGACCTGCACAGATATTTACATACTATACTCAAAATACACCTCAAACACACCAAAAACGATTAATCTATTTTACATCTCCACTTACATAAATAAAACAGTAAAGAGAACAACCATGCACGATATAGTAGAAGTAATTAAAAACATACAAAAACTCAGCGAGAACAACGGTGCGTTCAAAGTTATCAAAGACTTTGAGCGAGTTCTTGACGAGTTGGATATATATGTGTTTAAGAATTGGAGTGAAGGCGAATTGGTTGAAGGGCCTGATGTCAGTAGATACAGCGTCAAATGCGGATTCATGTGGGACCTCAAAGAGATGCCAGATCCCGAAGGTGCTAAAAGACTCTACGACTATGGATGTCAAGTTGTTTATAAAAAAGAAAATATCCTAATTCCCCGCAAGATCAAAGATCCCGGAGATTTCCGTCCTGGAACTAAAAAAGGTAAGATTGATGCACATCCAGTTTGGGTTGTAGAAATCACTATGCCCAAGAAACTCATGCAAGATGTTTACATCGGCAAAGAGAATCAAGATCACAATCAAATGGCCGAGCTAATGCGTTATAAGAATGACGAATCAGTAGGCACAGATGAAGTAGCACAAGAAAGTCCAGAAAATGCAGTACCAGAAGAACCAACCCAAGCATAAGCTCAATGAAGGACTAAGGTCCGGAGATCTTAAAGAATTCGTCAGTGAACTATTCACTGTTGATCAGTATCGCAGTAAAATGGGCGAAGACCGTGATGTTGTTGTATTAGGATTCCGTGTTAAAGAAAAGTATCCAGCAATTGACCTAGTTGAGTTTATTGAAAAGGGTTATCCTTTTATTCTTGATGCAGACATGAGTTCAGGCGAAGAACATGATGGACAGTATCAAGTATTTGTAGAACTAGAGCGTACACCTAAGTTACCCGGACAATTAAAACACTTGTTAAATGGTGTAAGCCAATTAACTGATTGTTATGATTGGAAATTTAGATATCAAAAAGCAGATCACAGCGTTCCATTCGATGAACAAAGTGTTATGGAAAATATTCCACTGACTAAAGAAGACTATGACAATCGTATCATGGAAATGAAACACGGAGATATTTCTAATTTCTTTAATCAAGGTACAACAGAAGTTGCACTAGAAGCAGACAATACCTTAACTTTTAGCAAACCCTACGCAGGTGATCTTACTGCTAAATTTGTATCAATAGGCGATTATAATGATGTTAAGGACACAGTTCCCGGCGCACTATCATTAGATGAAAGTAGTCAAAGCGAAGTTACATTCCTAAACAAATATCTAGGTAACTATGATATCAACAAAATAGGTGATAAGTTTTTAATTAGGAACGGTAACCGAGCAGTTGTCATTGAAAAAGGTAGGTGGTAAAATTGTGGATACTACATTTTATTCCAGATGAGTTATTACAGAAAGCTATTTTATTTTTAATATTTTTTGGAATATCTTTATATCCTATAGGATTTTTGACAAACTTTCTCCCTGGTGGAAAAAAATATAAGAGTATTATTTTTGTTATTGCAACATTAATTACAATAGTAGGATTTTACTTTGAAGGTAGTTATAGTACAGAAATGGAATGGCGTAAGAAGGTTGAAGAAGTACAGGCAAAAGTTGCAGCCGCAGAAGCACAGGCTGCCGAAGCTAATACAAAAATAAAAACCCGTATTATTAAAAGAACTAAAGTCATTCATGATCGACAAATTATTGTAAGAAAAGAATTGCAACAGGTCGAGAAACAAATTAACTCAGAATGTAAATTAGATCCTATTGTTAATAAAATACATAATGATGCGGCTAAAAATCCAATGAGTATAGAGAAATGAAAAAATTATTAATTGTATCATTGTTAACTTTATTAGTAGGATGCGCTACAACTCCTGTTCCTGTAACCATTAAATTTCCAGATGCTCCCGAACCGCTTAAAACTGCCTGTCCAGACCTACAAACAGTAGATCCGGCAAATACCAAACTCACAGATGTACTAGGAGCAGTTGTAGGCAACTACAGCACCTATTATGAGTGTAAAGGCAAAGTAGATGATTGGATTGAATGGTATAATCTACAAAAATCTATCTTTGATAAATTAAAATGAAACAAATTGTTCTATCCTTATTAATGTTAACATTGTCTGGCTGTGCAGTTGTAGATGCTTATCTAATGACACACTATGATCCTAACGAGTATAAAACTATAACAGAAATTCGTGCAGAATCTCAACAATTTAAAAATCAATGTGATGATGCTGTAGCCAGCCAGACCAATGCTGTTAAAGTGGCCACTGATACTCAATACTTTGTACTATATAGTGAACACATTCCCAGAAATGATAATATGATCGCAGCCAGTAAAGACTTACATGATATAGCACAGGGACTAGCTGATCAATATTCAAAAGCCAAAGTAAGTCCAGCATTTTGTAAAATAAAATTCACAAGCATAGAAACATCCGCAGACAGGATGCAGACAGTTATAGCAGGGAGACCAAGATGAGCGTAGAACAACACCAACAAGCATTGTTAGAGAGTTATCAAGGAACCAATGATCCAAAAGTACAAGAATCAGCTCGTACTGCAAATGAATACACAGAATTACTAAAATCAGGACAGGTAAGTAAAGACGAATATATACAAATGATGCAAGATATTATTCGTGTCAATAATATTAATCGAAGTGTAGATAATATGCAGGTATTAGAACACATGAATACTGCAATTAATGGACTGATTAATTTAGCCAGTCTAGTGTAAATAATCAAAAGAGGAACATATGGCAGATTTTATTTTAAGTCAAGATCAATTAGCACAGATTATACCCGGCAATCCCTATGTGGATCATTGGTATACAGCATTAAGTCAAGCATTACCAGATTACGATATCAATACTCCTCAACGGGTCGCGGCTTTCCTAGCACAGTGTGGACATGAAAGCGGCGGATTTACCGCTATCAAAGAAAACTTAAACTACAAAGCAGAAAGTCTTGTTCGTGTATGGCCTAAATATTTTCCTAATATGGATATAGCAAATCAATATGCACACAATCAAGAAAAAATTGCCAATAGAGCCTATGCTAATCGCATGGGTAATGGGCCAGAAGAGTCAGGAGATGGTTATAGATTCTGTGGCCGAGGATTGATCCAATTGACCGGACGCAGTAATTATCAGGCATTTGCTGATAGCATAGAAACAGATATCAATGATCTGCCTGAATATCTAGCAACCTTTGAGGGTTGCGTACAGTCAGCATGTTGGTTTTGGGAAGCAAATAACCTTAATCAATATGCAGATAATTTTGATTTGGTAACAATGACCAAAAAAATCAACGGGGGCACACTAGGCCTTGATGATCGTACCGAGAGGTATAAAAAAGCACTACAAATTATGGGAGCATAAAATGGCATTAATAGACAGTGTATTGAATTTGATTACAAAACAACCTAAAGATCCTAATGCAGTTAAACCACCTGTGGGATCACGGTCAGAGCGTGAAGCAAAACTCAAAGACAAAGCAGGGATGGTAATTAGTGTATTTGCACTATTACTTGCAGTGAATTCATGGTACGGTGGTACTTTAAGTAGCAAGGTGTTAAACAACACAATTGCTTCAAACAATGTATGGGCATTTTATCAGGCTAAGAGTATTAAACAAACTCTAGCTGAACAAAGTCTTGATGATGCCACATATCGCAAAGAAACAGACAAAATGGCTAAACTACAGGCCAAGATTGATCGTTACGAAAGCGATCCAAAGACAGGCGAAGGTAAGAAAGAGCTAATGGAAAAGGCACGCAAGTTAGAATCAGAGCGTGATGAAGCTAGGAAACGCAGTCCATGGATTGGCTATGCTAGTACCCTATATCAACTAAGCATTGTTGTATTATCTGCAAGTATTCTTGCTGTTAGTATGAGTATGTTTTGGGGAAGTTTCTTTGTTGCCGGACTTGGATTATTGCTATCAGCACAAGGTGTATTTTTGTTCTTTTAATAAAATACTAAGTTAATATAAAACTACCGCTCCGTAAATAATAGTACACTATTATGGAGCGGTTTTTTAGTGGATCCACTAACCCTATTTGCCTTGGCCAACGGAGCTGTTGCTGCCGTTAAGAAAGGATGTCAATTATACAAAGACATCAAAGGTGCCGCAGGTGATGTTAAGGCCGTTCTCAAAGATCTCGACGATCAATTCCATAAAGCACATCCCCCTGGTACTCCAGTATCAGTAGAGGTAAAGAATCAATTTGTTCAAGAAAAAAATCGTGTTATAGAATTAAACAAGCGTGACGGTGAAACCGCAGGTATATATACCGAACTTGGTAATTATCTTGGGGACTTTTTTGATGCCATGACAAAATGTATGGCAGTCATAGAAGAAGAAGAACGCAAAAATCGTGAAGAGCTTTATGAAGGCGAAAGTAGTTTAGGTAAAAGAGCACTCCAACTTGTACTAATGAAAAAACAATTAGAACAAATGCAGGTTGAATTACGCGAAATGATGATCTACAATGCACCCCCTGAATTAGGTGCACTTTGGACTGATGTCAGCGAAATGATGAAATCAATGGGTGCTGAACAAAAATTCTTACTTAAGAAAAAACTACGAGACGAAGAAAGAATAGCGGCTAGAAGACGAGCCAAATTTAAACTTTATATGACCGAATTAAGTTACGGTGGAATAGCGTTTGCATTAGTGATTGCTATGGTAATTTTAATGGCGTGGGTGTCACATGATAGACGACAACGATGGCCTGAACTAGAACCCGATGTTCTTGCACAAAAACGAGAAGAAAGAAAAAAATTAAAATTAATAGAATTAGAAGAATGGCAAGCAAAACAAAAAGCTGAAGATGAATATTATATTAAACATCAACAAGATTTTGTTAATTCACAACGAGTCAAAGAAGCTAATGATGATTTGAAAAATGAAGATAAACCAGGAGAACAGTAATAGCCACAGTCCATAATCCCAACCCTACTGCGGTCATTAACCAAAAGAATGTTTCAAAAGGGAGATCAAGTACCCAATCTGTAAAACTATCATTATTTTTTTGATTATCATCTTCAATTTCTTCTTGCATTCAAATATTTACTGGTAGATTAAGCATATATTACATAGCAGATAATTCCTGCCAATAAAAATAAATAATAGTACACCAACATGGAGTAACAAATGGCTGACGAACAACCAATTAGCGCAAGTGAGCAGAAAAAAGAAGACTGGATGAATAGCAAGTGGCGTCCTATGATGGGATGGATGTACATGCTAGTCTGTACCATGGACTTTGTAGGATTTCCTATTTTGTGGAGTTTATTACAAGGATTAGATCACGGTAATGTGTCAAGCCAATGGCAACCATTGACTCTACAGGGTGCAGGATTATTTCATATTGCTATGGGTGCTGTTATAGGTATCAGTGCATATGGACGAACACAAGAGAAATTAGGCGGGGCGGCTGGACCAACTATGAACTTCCCGCAAGGAGCAGGAACAACCTATGTACCACCCGGACAAGGTAATGTCAATGTAAGTAACCAACCAAATATGGGTGGGGGTTTTGGAGGAGCAAGCAATGGCGGATTTGGGACACCAGCAAGCGGGGCGCCAGCATTTGGCACACCTGCGTCAGGAGGATTCGGCAGTTCCAGCAGTGGTTTTGGTTCAGCACCGGCCGCAGGAGGCTTTGGTAGCAGTACAGGAGCTGGAGCAACAACGACTGGCTTTGGCTCAGCCCCAGCAGCCGCACCAGTCACAGGTCAAGTAGCTGTAGGATTTGGTGGTAAACCAGCCCCAGTACCTGCACCGGATCCAGTAATTTAAAAAAAAAGGGTATAACATGAAAAAAATATTAGCATTATTAATTGTAGCCTGTATGGCCAGCACTGTATTTGCCGAGGCTGAAGTAAAAACTGTGTGTCATGATAAACTTGACAAAGCAGGTAAACCAATTACAGGTAAAGATGGTAAAACTGTACAAGATTGTAAAAAAATCAAAGTACATAAAAAACTAGAAGGCGATGACGCAGTTCCAGTTAAGAAATAATAACTGTTGACAATCTACAAAAGGTATAGTATACTTTACTATACCTTTTTCTATTATGGCAGATCATTATCAAACTTTGGGCGTAGATCGTAACGCCTCACAAGATGAAATCAAACGAGCATACCGCAAATTAGCGGCACAGCATCACCCCGACAAGGGAGGTGACACTGCTAAGTTTCAAGAAATATCTGCGGCCTATGACACACTAAGTAACCCAGAGAAAAAAGAACAATACGATAATCCTCAACCACAATTCCAAAATGCTCCCGGTGGATTTCCGGGAGGATTCCATTTCCATACAGGAGGTGGTATTCCTCCAGGATTTGAAGATATATTTGCACAATTTGGAATGTTTGGACAAAGGCAACAACCTAGAAACAGAACATTGAATATACAAACTACTATTTCTTTAGAAGAAGCATTTCATGGTAAAGATTTAGTTGCCACTCTCGGACTACCTAGCGGACGAGAACAAGTAGTCGAAATTAAAATACCTGCAGGTACACATGACGGATTGGTATTACGATTAGCAGGTATGGGCGATGATAGTGTTCCAAATGCACCTAGAGGTGATATACATTTAACAGTTAGTGTATTAGAACACACACTATTTCGAAGACAAGGCGATGACTTAATTCGCAATGTAGAAATCAGTTGCATAGACGCCATGCTAGGTAAAAACATCTTTGTAGACACCATAGATGGTAAAACTTTAGAAATGACTGTTCGTCCTGGAACACAACCTGGACAGATACTTTCTGCCGCAGGTTATGGTATGCCTAAGCTCAATGATAATAGATTCAAAGGGAGATTATTAATGCCCGTAAATATCAAAATTCCTACTTTCTTAACCGATGAACAAAAAAGAATCCTTCAACAAAACTTTCAGTAAATATTTGTATGTTAAAAATAATTAAATTTCCCAATGAAATATTAAGACAAAAAGTCGAAGAGTTTGATTTCGAAAACTGCATTCTTGATCCGGAAAAATTAGAAGCAGAACTAATCGAAACTATGTTTGCACACGACGGCATCGGACTTGCTGCCACACAAGTTGGAATAACTGTGCGGGTGTTTGCTATGGGACACAAGGATCATCCAGAAACTGCACAAGCGTTCTTTAATCCTATGGTCGTAAAAACCACAGACACTGTAGAAGATCTGGAAGAAGGATGTTTGAGTTTTCCAGGTGTTTATGTTAATATAAAGCGTCCTACAAAAATACTGGCTCGTTGGCAAAACTCAAAAGGTGAATGGCAAGAATCAGAATTTGATGGATACAACTGTAAATGTTTCCTACACGAATTGGATCATTTAGAAGGTATAGTTTTTCAAGATAGAGTTAGCACTCTTAAATGGGCGTTAGCAGTTAAAAAAACAAAAAAAGGAAAGAAACATAATGTTAGAACCAAATAAAGATTTGGAAGAAATCTTTGAAAATGCCGTACAGGTAGCTAGTGTTAATAAACATGAATATATTACCCTAGAGCATTTTTTACTTAGTATGCTCAATAACGAATCGTTTGTAGGGATATTAACTGAATTTGGCACAGATGTTAAAGTCTTCAAAGAAGAAGTTGAAAATTATATCAACAATGAATATCAAACTATTACATCAAACGAAGATGTTAAACCCAAGAAAACTGTTACTGTTGATAGAGTACTAAATCGTGCATTCACTCATGTTTTATTCAGTGGTCGACAAATTATAGAACCAGTTGATTGTTTTATCAGTATCTTTGCTGAGAAGAAAAGTCATGCAAATTATTTTATTCGTAAAGCTAACATTGACAAAGATACATTTATTAATTTTGTTAAGAAAGATGTTATCAATGAAGATGGTGAGACAGCCAGCACTTCGGGGAATAATACACAGTTAGAAAGATTGATACTACAATTTTGTACCAATTTATCAGCTCGTGCTAAGAGTAAAAAGATTGATCCTGTGATAGGTCGAGAAAAAGAAATTGAAGAAATAGAACTTGTTCTCGCCCGTAGAACCAAAGCCAATGCTATTTTAATTGGAGATCCAGGTGTAGGTAAAACTGCTATTGCAGAAGGACTAGCCCGTAAAATCTTTGAGGGCACTGTGCCCAAATTTATTCAAGATTACACAGTTTATAGTTTAGATATCAGTGCCCTACTTGCAGGTAGTAAGTATCGTGGTGACTTTGAAGAAAGACTCAAAGCAGTGTTACACGGTTTAGAGAAAAAAGGCAAATCAATATTGTTCATTGATGAAGCACATATGATGAATGGTGCTGGTGCAGGCGGGGGCGGCAGTACCAATGATATGGCTAATATGCTGAAGTCTGCATTAACCAAAGGCAACATCAAAGTTATTGCCAGTACCACATGGGAAGAATATCGTAAACACTTTGAAAAGGATCGTGCATTGATGCGCAGATTCCAGCGTGTGGTTATTGATGAACCTAATGAAGCAACTGCTATTAAGATCATTAAAGGTCTTAAAAAGTATTATGAAAAACACCACGGTGTTAAAATTACCAATCAAGCAGTTATTGACTCTGTTAAGTATTCTATCAAATACATCAGTGATAAGAAACTTCCCGACAAAGCAATTGACCTAATTGATTGTGCAAGTGCTCGCTTCAAAGTGCGTGATGAAGAAGGTGGCATTGTTGATCATGACGAAATCTTATTTGAAATCAGCAAGATTGCTAATATCCCGCTTGAACAAATTAATAACAAAGAAGGTAACAATCTTATCAACCTTGAAAAGAACATGAAAGAAAAAGTGTTTGGTCAAGAATCTGCTATTGATAGTTTGTTAGACAAGGTGTTTATTGCACAGTCAGGATTAAAATCATTGAACAAACCAGTTGGTAGTTTTTTGTTTGTGGGGCCTACTGGTGTTGGTAAAACTGAAGCCGCTAAACAACTGGCCACTAACATGGGCATTAAACTTGTAAGATTTGATATGAGTGAGTATCAAGAACAACACTCTGTTGCTAAGTTTATTGGTAGCCCTCCCGGATATGTGGGATTTGAAGATAATGCAGGACAACTTGTAACCAGCTTACAAGAACATCCTAACTGTGTCTTACTTTTAGATGAAGTAGAAAAAGCACATCCAAGTGTACTTACTGTATTACTACAATTGATGGATAATGGATTTATTACAGGTAGCAATGGTAAGAAAGCAGATGGTCGCAATGCTATTATCATCATGACTTCAAACTTAGGTGCCGCTGATGCTGAAAAGAATGCTGTAGGCTTTGGTAGTCTAGAGCGTGACAGCGATCCTAAAGATGCTGTAAACAAATTCTTTAGCCCAGAATTCCGCAATCGTTTAGATGGTACAATACGATTTGGCAAATTGGATCCAAAGACCATGGCTAAGATTGTCAAGAAGTTTATTGATGAACTCAACGAACTTATCAAAGACAAGAACATTCATATTAAACCTACAGTTGAAGCAGTTGAATATTTGATCAGCAAAGGCTTTGACAGCAAGATGGGTGCTCGTCCTTTACAGCGTGTTATTGATAATATGATCAAGAAACCTCTGAGTAAAGAAATATTATTTGGTAAGCTAGTTAATGGCGGAGTCGTAGAGATTTCTGTTGAAAATGACGCTCTTAAAATTAATGTCATTGATGTACTTCCAGTAAAGGTAAAAAGTGAATCACCAGAAGTTTCCGACATCTAAGTTATTCTACGGTAAATGGCCCTACAAGATTCTTTGTATAGTAAAAGAATCTTGGAAGATCAAACGAATGGGTGTGGATAAAACCATTGAATACTGTTACAATCCAAGGAATACTTTTTATGCTAACAAATGGAGAGGTAACCCTACAGATATAAGTCGCTTGTTGAAATTTACCACTGCGGTTGAACCTTTCCTGTCAAAAGAAATACAGGTTAGAGCAGAGAATAGTATGTTTAATATCTACTGTAAAGACCAAACACTGTATAATGATATGGTTACTCAGTTAGATGAGTTTATTACAGAGGTTCATGAACCTATTAATATCTACGAACTAGATTACATAGTTGATAATGGTGCTAAAAAAATCCTATGTAATCAATTACCGCATAAAAAATATCAGTATAGAGTTTGGATAAAGCCATCATTTAAGCCCGATGCTAGACTTAATTTTAGTATTTGGCTTGCAAATTACCAAGATCGTGTATTATCCAACAACAGTACAATTAAATGGTTTAACAGTCAAGGCAGGTACTGGAGTGATCAACCTAGTATATACATCAAAGATTCAGCAACATTAAGCATGGTAGGACTGTATCTAGGCAATAACCTACAAAAAGTTGAAGAATTTATTCCAAGATCTAATATAAATATT